>Ga0224555_1000910_pt1 | contig 44468 bp, 48 predicted proteins | sample 714S23034metaG_FD_180687 | JGI IMG/M metagenome (GOLD analysis project Ga0224555, IMG submission 180687) | Peat soil microbial communities from Stordalen Mire, Sweden - 717 S2 30-34 | ecosystem: Environmental > Terrestrial > Soil > Wetlands > Peat | place: Sweden: Norrbotten County, Stordalen...
CTGTTCCGAAGACTCAAAGGCTTCCGCAGAATCTTCTCCAGGTTCGAAAAGCTTGATGTCCTCTTCCTCGGCTTCCTCACCTTCGCCCTCATCGTCGAAGCTCTCCGTTAGTGTGAACACGCCCTAATACCCGCGCGTGTGTAGCCAGAACACCACCGCGCTTGCCACCAGACAATAAATCCCGAACAGATACCACCGCCCGTTCTCCAGCCAGTTGCTCAGCCACTTCAGCGCCACCAGTCCCGCCAGAAACGCGAACACCGCCCCCAGCAGACTCACCACCACCGTTCCATGCAGATCGACGGGCGTGCCGCTCGCCGCCGCATCCCGCGCCGCGTGTACCAGCCGCAGCGCCTCCCGCCCAATCGCCAGCGGCGTAATCACCACGGCCAGCGCAAAGCTGAACCGTTCTGCGCGCTCCTTGGTTGCGCCGGTCAGCATGCCCGCCGAGATGGTTGCCCCTGACCGCGAGAACCCGCGAAAGGGAAGCGCCAGCCCCTGCAGCAGGCCCATCCAGCCCGCCTGCCGCATGGTCACATTGCCGCCCGGCCGCCGGGTCAGGCTCGTCGCCGCAGCTTCCTTCACCGCCGCGCTATCCGCTTTCTTCTCCCGCAGCCCTGCAATCAGAATCAATATCCCCGCACAAGCCAGCGCCGGCGCGACCAAATCCAGCCGCCCGAACAAATCTTCGATCTGCGCCTTGGGCGCACCTTTGAACAACGTATGTTCGATCACCTTCATCAGCGCATATCCCAGCGCCAGCGTAATGCCCGTCGCCCAGACCACCCGCACCAGAAACCGCTTGAACGCGTCCGCCGACGCGAAGTACGTCTGCACCCACTGCTTCCAGAAGTACGCAATCACCGCAAACATCGTGCCCGTATGCAGCATCACCAGCAGCAGCGTCATCTGCGGCGACGATGGATCGAGCCCCATCAGTTTCTCGGCGACAACCACGTGGGCGGAGCTGGAAACCGGCAGCAACTCGGCGAGTCCCTGCACAATGGCCAGGACAATGACCTGATAGATTGGCATCCCCCTATTCTAAGGGCGCTCTGTGAGCATTTGAAAAACACAGACGTCTCAACGCCCGTCATTCTGACTCACCCAAGTCGTCATTCCGACTCGCAGAATCAGAATCTCCGTAGTTTGCCCTTTGTTTGTCATTCCCGAAGGGAATCTGCTTTTATATGGCCAGCCACCCTTATCCCAAAACAATCTCCGGCTCATGTTCCACCGGAAAGTTCACCGACCGCGCAATAAAACACTTGGCGTGCGCCTCGTGATGCAGCTCGCGCGCCTTCGCCGCATCGCTCCCCGCCGCCACGGTCACCTTCGGGTGCAGCACGACGCGCACAAACTGAGCCGAACCATCCGGCGTCTCCGCCATCCAGCCCTCGGCGTGGTCTACATACTTCACCACCACAATCCCCGCATCCGCGCACAGATGCAGATACGAAAGCTGATGGCATGAAGACAACGCCGCCACCAGCAACTCCTCCGGATTCCACCGCGTCCGGTCGCCGCGAAACACCGGGTCGGACGACGCCGGGATATCCGGCTTCTCCTCCGCCGAGATCTCATGCCGCCGCTCGTAGCTGCGATAGCCAGCCGTCCCCGTCCCGGTATTCCCGGTCCACGTCACCGTGACGCTATACCGATGTTCTCTCCCCATTCCGCATTACCCCTCGAACCTCGAACCTGGCACCTAATCCCTATCATTCCCATACACCGGAATCTCCTGCTGCACCCGATACGCAATGCTCGCCGCCCGCGCCGCGTAGTCCGACTCCGGATAGCGTTTCTGCAACTCGTCGGCGAGCCCCTTCGTATTCGCCGCTGCCTGCTCCGACCGCTTCTTCTCCTCCTGGACCACGTACATCTCCACCAGCACACCCTCGCGGTACGTTGCCTCGTACAGCGCCTCCGCGGCCTTCGGCGAGTCCGGGTAGCGGTTCGCGTAGTTCTCGTAGAGGCCCGCCTCCATCTCCGGGCACTTGGGCAGCCCCTGCCAGTCGCCGCACAGCTTGTTGTCGATCAGGTCGTACGCGGCCAGCGCGGCAAACTTCGTATTCGGGTACAGCTTCATCACCTTTTGCAACTCGCCCTCGTAGATCTGCGGCCGCAGATACGCCTCCTGCTCCTTGGCCGAGGGCAGCGTGCGGATGTCGGCCTTGTCGATCTGCCAGCGCACATCCGCCGAGCGGAACATCGCCTCCGCCGCCAGCGGCGAGTTGGGGTAGTACTCCACCACTCGGCGGTAGAGCAGGTGCGCCTCCTCGGCAGCGTCCTTCGGCGCATGCGGCTCCATCGCCAGCATTTCAAAGTTCGTCGCTGTCCCGAAGAGGATTGCATCGCCGTTCACCGTCGTCGGCGTCACCAGCCCCTTGTCCTTGATCCATCCCGACATCGGCGAGACATCCTCGTCCGCGCTGAACTTCGGCTTCTGGTCCTCGGCCTGCTCATCGGGAATGTCGGTGTTCGCGAACACCTTTACCCAGGCGCCGTTGTGCTCCGTCACCACCACCTCGTGCCCCGGTTCCACCTCGGTCACGTGCGCCGCGTTGTCCTCTGCCGCCGCGTACACGATGGCCGGATGCACCACCGTCGCCCGCGCCGAACGGTCGTAGCCCGACAGGTTATTCTTCGGCTTCTTCTGTGCGCACGCAGTTCCGCAAACCAGCGCTGCCACCAGCGCCGCCACCACCCGGATCTCAATCCACCTGTTTTCCATGACCAAGCTCACCCATCAACTGACAACTGACAACTGACAACTGACAACTGACAACTGACAACTGACAACTATTCTTAGACTCCCACTCGCCCTACGCGGAAGCAACCGTCGCCGTGCCCGCGTCCAGCTCGCGCCGCAGTTCCGGCTCAATGTTCCCGCCGCTCAACACCGCGACCATCCGTTCGCAGCGCGGAAGCTCCCCATGATGAAACAGCGCCGCTGCCAGCGTCACTGCGCCGCTCGGCTCCGCGACCAGCCCGGTTGCCGCCAGCATCACCCGCATCGCCGCCAGGATCTCATCCTCGCTTACCGTCACAATCCCATCGACGAACCGCAGGATGTGCTCAAAGTTCAGCACTCCAACCGACTGCGTCCGCAGCCCGTCGGAGATCGTCCGCGTTGTCTTCGCCGCCGGCCATTCCACCAGCGTCTTGGTGTCGAACGACTCTTTCGCATCCGCCGCCAGCTCCGGCTCCGCGCCCCACACCTCGACCGCCGCGCCCGGCGCAGCCAGTTTCACCGCCGTCGCAATCCCGCTCAGCAGCCCGCCACCCGACACCGGCGACAGAATCACCACGCCGCCCCCCGCCGCCCCCTCGGCACTTATTCCGAGCTGCTCCACAATCTCCAGCCCGCACGTCCCCTGCCCGGCAATGATCGCCGGATCGTCGTAAGGCGGAATGATCGTGTAACCATGCGCCGCGGCCAGTTCCTCGGCTTTCGCCTTGCGCGCCGAACTCGCCGGCCCCACGAACACCACCTCCGCGCCCAGCGCTCTGGTCGCCTCGATCTTGATCTCAGGCGCGTTCTCCGGCATCACAATCACCGCCTTCGACCCCAGCGCCCGCGCCGCGTACGCCACTCCCTGCGCGTGGTTGCCACTCGAGTAGGTAATCACCCCGCGCCCTAGTTCCTCCGCCGAAAGCTGCGCAATCCGGTTGTACGCACCCCTCAGCTTGAAGCTGCCAATCGGCTGCTCGCTCTCCGCCTTCACCAACAGCGCGAACGGCAGGTCCGCCACTCCCGCGGCCCGCAACCGTTCCGGCTCGACCGCATACAACCCCGTCCGCACCGCAACCCCGGAGATGCGGGCGGCGGCAGCCTGAATGTCGGTCAATCGGATCAGGGAAGGCATAGTCGCTCTCCCATTGTGCGGCGGCGGGGCGGGTTGAGCAAGAAGTCCCTGGCCGGGTCCGCGAATTCTCAGTGACAACCGCCGCCGCAGTCCGGTAATGTTAGGCGTTGTCAAAGCTGGCGCGGAATGGCTGCGGTCGAGACCGCAACCCCTCGATTCGCTTCGGCACTTCCAAAGGGCCAAAAATTGAAAATCGCACGTGTCCGCCGCTTTGCAGTCGCCGCTCTGGCAGTTTTCTTCGCAGTTCTCCCCATCTCCCCCCTTGCCCAACAGAGCTATGTGGGTCGCTACGACGCCTACATGGGCTACGCCGACATCAACAGCCCCGACCTCGGCCTGAACGAGAGCGGCTTCCACGCGCAAGCCGGCATGAATCCCCGGCGCTGGTACTCCATCGGCGGCGATTACAGCCTGGGTTGGGGATCGCAGCTTCTCACCACCGATCTCTTGCCCGCGGCGCTCCAGGCCCAGGTCAATGGCGCGCAGGCTGAATACATCGCGCTCGGACTCCTGCCCGCAAGCTACCACCTCGCCGTGCCGACCAACGCCTTCACCGAGACCTTTGCCTTCGGCCCGCAGCTCGTCTACCGGCACTTTTCCCGCTTTACGCTGTTTGTCCGGCCGTCCCTCGGAGCCTTGCGCGAACGCGCAACGCCCAACCCGGCCGACGCGTTCCAGAAGGTCATCGTCGCCCAGCTTGCCCCCGCGGGGTTCAAGCTCGACTGGACCGGCTTCTATGGCGCCGGCGGTGGCGGCGAATTCGCCCTCAACCAGCACATCGGCATTCGTGGGCAAATGGACGTCGTCTACAACCACCCGTTCAATGACATCCTTGCCAACGGCCGCTGGACCTTCCGCTACTCCGTCGGCCCCAGCTTCCACTTCGGCAAGAACCAGGCGAAGTAGAAGGGAAGTCACTCGCCCGATCGTCCGGGCTTACCTCCCGCCTGGCGTCTCCGCCGCATGCATCACCAGCCCGAAGAAGCGGACCAGCCGCCACTCCTGCATCATGTCCGGCTCCGTCTCCAGGTCGACGTGCGACAACACCGGGCTCACCAGCATCGCCTTCAGGTCGTTGCGCGGCAACTCGCTCGCCATCCACAGTGTCTCGGCTGCCGGGATCACATTGTCGGCCTCGCCATGCAGCAGGTAGACCGGCGTCGTCAAGGTCCCCAGTCCCCGCTCCGGCGACAGCTCTGAAAACTCGTAGGCATGCCCCGCAATCGCCGCGGCGATCTTATCGCGTGTGGCTGGCAGGGAAGCGTTCTCCAGTTCCGTCACCTCGCGCTTCTGGGTGTCATTCAGCAGCCGCATTGCCGCTGCCTCCCCCTTCGGGTCCTCGTACAGATGCGCCCGCAGGACTGCCCGCACCGGCTCCAGGTCGGCCGCAGGCAGAAAACCCTCCAGGTACTGGTACTCGATCACCAGCGGCCCGTACTCGTGCGCCGGCAGCATCTCAATCGTCCCGTCCGGCCGCACGTCCCGATCCGTCTGGTAATACTTTGTCACCCGCGCCATCGAGTCCTGCGACCCCACCGCAACCACGAACTTGAAGTTCGGTCCGTACGCCGGGTCCTCCGCCGCCACCAGCGCCAACCCGCCCGCAAAGCTCAGCCCCATCACCCCCACAGGTCCCGCGGTCTGCTTGGCAAACCACCGCACCGACTCGCCGATCATCCGCACCGAGTCCTGGCTTACGCGGTAGTCCTTGATGCCCGGCAGCTCCGGCGTCAGCACCTGGATGCCGCAGCTTGCCATCGCGGTCGCGAAGCCCACCAGCCGCGGCTCCGCGATGCCCAGATGATGCACGCCGTGGAAGATCACCAGCGCCGGCGCATCCGGCGTGCCCTGCGGCAGATACAGCCGCGCGCGCACCTGCTGCGGCCCGGCCGGCGTCTCGATTTGAAAGTCAGAATCTCGAGTATCGACCGGAACCGTTAGTACCCGTGCGTACCGCGGCACCGGCTCTCCTGCCACCTCGCGCATCACCGCAATCGCCTGAAGATGCGCCCTCGCCAACGGCCATGCCGTCAAGCAGAAGACCAACATCACCACGCCGAGAACCGCGTAAGACACCTTCCGTCGCACCGCCGCCCCCAGCCGTTCTACCAGTAACTGACAACCAATAATCTACCACTGCCCTAAATCTGCGGCCCTTGCGCCTGGTCCTTGGCGTCGCCCAGTGTCACCTTGAAGTCCATCCGTTTCCGCCCGCGAAACACCGTCACCGTTGCCGTATCGCCTGCGCGGTGCGCGTTCATCGCGCCCGAAAGGTCCCCCGGATTCGCAATATCTAGCCCGTCAAACGCCACAATCAGATCGCCGCCCAGCATCACCGGCGTATTGCCCTCGTACGCCTGCTGCGTGCCTCCGTGCAGACCGGCTTTTTCCGCTGCGCCGCCCGGCAGCACTTTCTCAATCAGCAATCCATAGTCCGCTGGCAGCCCGATCTGCTGGGCAATGTCGGGCCCAATCGGCAGCGTCACAATATCCAGCGTCGGCCGCCGCACCCGCCCGTACTTCGCAAAGTCGTCGAGCACTGCCTTCGCCGTATTGATCGGAATTGCGAACCCAATTCCCGACGACTGGTCGGCGCCATTGGACGCGATCATCGTCGTAATCCCAATCACCTCGCCGCGGGAGTTCAGCAGCGGCCCGCCGGAGTTGCCCGGGTTCACCGATGCGTCCGTCTGGATTGCGTCCTCGATCAAATTGTTGTCCGGGCCGCGCACCGACCGGATCGCCGAAATGATCCCGCGCGTCATCGTGCCCGACAGCCCGAACGGATTGCCGATCGCGTACACCCGCTGCCCCACCGTCAGCCCCGTGCTGGTCTCCGCCAGCGTCACCGGGACCAGGTTGGGCGCGTCGATCTTCAGCAGCGCCAGGTCGTGCCCCCGGTCCACGGTCACCACCGCCGCCTTGTACTGGTGCTTGTCGGAGAGCGTCACTTCCACGCTGCCGCCGCGCTGCGACCCCTCAATCACGTGGTTGTTGGTCAGGATCAGCCCTTCCTTGTTCAGGACGAAACCCGAACCCTGCCCCGTCTGCGGCACTGGCCCATAGAACCAATCGAACCGTACCGCGGTCGACGTAATGTTCACCACGCTCGGCAGCACCTTCTTGTAGACGGCAATGTTCTGCTGCTCCTCCTCATCGAAGGCCGGCGCCGCGTCGGCCACCGTCAGGTCGAAGGCGCCATTCGGGCCGCGCACCGATTGAATGCTGCCCGCCGGGTCGCCCGTCGCGTGCGGTGCACCCAGCCACGGAGCCAGCGCGCCCGTCGACGCCAGATGGGTCGTCACGTAATAGAACCCGGCAAGAAACAGGACCACCAGCAGAACAGGTCGTAATTTCATCGCAAAAACTTTCCTCAAGCCCACCCGTCATGCGGAGCGGGCGCTCGCTAACAATCTTATTCGTTTGCATCTGCCACTGGGAACTCAGCTCCTGCCACTACAGGTCCTTCGATGTCTTCGCCGCCCGCTTCAACCCCACCCACACCGCATCCACCTGCGCTCGCAACTCCTCAAGTGAGCCTTCATTCCTCAATACGTACTGGCACTGCGCCGCGTTCCGTTCCGTCTCCCCCTGGTTTCGAAGCCGCCGCCGCGCCTCGGCTTCCAACGCCGCGCGCGCCTCATCGCTCAGCACTTTGCTGCCCCCCATGCGCTCCACGAACCGCGCAATTCTCCGCTCCTCCGGCGCGCTCACCAAGATCACCGTGTCGAAGCGCTTCTGCCATCCCCCCTCGCCGCCATACTTGGTCTCGAAGATCAGCGCCGACTCCACCATCGCCACCGCATCCGGATCGCGCCTGGCGACCTCCTCGATCAACTCCGCCTGCCGCGCAATCGTCGCCGGATGCACAATCGCCTCCAGCTCCTCGATCCTCCCTTCCCCAAACGCGATCCGTGCCAGCGCCGCCCGATCAAGCTTCCCATCCGCCTTCACCACCCCCGGCCCGAACGTCGCCACGATCGCCGCATACACCGCCTGGCCCGGCTGCATCAGCTCCCGCCCAATCTCGTCCGCCGAAAATACCTGCGCGCCCTTCGCCGCGAACATCTGCGCCGCGGTCGATTTGCCGCTGCCCAGTCCGCCCGTGAGGCCCACGCTCAGCATCGCGCTACGCCCCGCCCGCAGCCATGCCACCGCGCCGTGCCTTCGCTGCCTTCACCGTGTTGTGCATCAACATCGCAATGGTCAGGGCGCCCACGCCGCCGGGCACCGGAGTGTACGCTCCGGCCAGCGCAAACGCCGCCGGATCGATATCGCCCACCAGCGTCGATCCACGCTTGGCAAACTGCGCCGCGCGCTCCAGATCGCCGGGAAAGAACCGCGCCACCTCCGCCGCATCCGTCACCCGGTTGATCCCCACATCGATCAGCGTCGCGCCCGGCTTCACCATCTCCGCCGTTACGAACCCAGGCCTGCCGATCGCCGCCACCAGGATATCGGCGTCGCGCGTATAACGCCCAATGTCCACCGTCTTCGAGTGGCACACCGTCACCGTCGCGTTCGCGTGCAGCAGCAGCATCGCCACCGGCTTGCCCACAATGTCCGACCGCCCCAGCACCACCGCGTGCTGTCCCGCTACCGGCAGCCCGCTGCGCCGCAGAATCTCCAGTATCCCCTCCGGCGTGCACGGCCTCAGCCCCGGCTGCCCGCTCTCGAGCCGCCCCGCATTGATCGGATGGAAGCCGTCCACGTCCTTCGCCGGATCGACCGCCTCCAGCAGCCGCCGCGTATCCACATGCTTCGGCAGCGGCAGTTGAATCAGGATCCCATCCACATCCTCGCGCGCGTTCAGGTCCGCGATCAGCGCCAGCATCTCCTCCGTCGTCACACTCTCCTTGGGCGTCAGCATCTCGCTGCGAATGCCCAACTCCGCCGACGCCTTCACCTTGCTGCGCACATAAATCTCCGACGCAGCCATATGGCCCACCAGCACCACCGTCAGTCCCGGCGTTATGCCCGCCGCCATCAGCGCACGTGCCTCCGCGGCAACCTCCGCCTTGATCGCCGCTGCTATCTCGACCCCATTGAGAATCTTCGCCATGCTCTTCATCCCGCTCCCATGGTACCGCGCACCTGGCGCCTGGTACCTGGCGCCTAGTACCTTGTCCCTATGCCCCTCCAGCCCGAAGACCTCCGCTGGCTCGTCTGCCCGGTCTGCCGCCAATCCCTTGCGCTGGACGCAAACGCCGTGCGCTGCTCCGCATGCGGACGGCGCTATCCCGTCGTCGACGGCATTCCCGTGCTGCTCCCCGGCCGCGCCTCCTGAATCCCTTTGTTTGTCATTCCAGCAGCCGGGGTCCCCGGCGAGCGCATTTGCTGGTTGGGGTGGGAAGGGAATCTGCTTTTGTTTGCAACCCCGCGCGAGTCCACCACACCGCGCTAATCCCCCGTACGGAACTTTCCGATCATCAATGTACGTAACCTTCGATGACACGAAAGTGACAGAGTCGTGACGAAAGTGACATAGCGCAATTGCGCACGAATCGACGAGCATGCTAACAACTTGCCGAGGCAATTCGCGTCTAACCTTTCAAGGTGTTTCGCAGGGAGATCGCAGAGCTGGTCCGGCGAACCCGAATGACGAGCGATTGAGTCGGAAAGGAGGAATGGCCATGGAACTGTATGCAACAGCAGCCGGCACTACCGAAAAATTCACCCTGACCGATCTCTCCTCTCTGCGCGAGGAACTCATGCAGTCCGGTCTGGATTCCTGGCAGGCAGCGGAGTTGATCAGCTCCTTCCTCAACGTGCGCGGATACGGCGTCTCCAATCACGCCGCGCGCGGCGCAGCATCCCGCATCGAGCGAGTCCGCTGCTCCCTCCAGTGCATGCAGGAAGAACTCGAAAAACTCGCCCTCGTCATGTAACTGGTTATGTAAATTGGCCGGCCCAAACTGGTCGGCCGCGCCCGCGGCGTGGTAATGTCTCCGCATAGGAGACATCACTATGCGCCTTTCCCGCCTGTTGCTCGCCCTTACTGTCTTCAGCGCATCCCTCAACCCGGCATTCTGTCCTACGCCGGCCGCAGCACAACAGGCCCCCGCAGCCCGCGCTCCAATTCCGTGTGATGGAAAACTCAACGTCGTCCGCCTCTCCGATATCAAGCCCGGCATGATGGATCAGTTCCTCAAGGCCATCGCCGCGCAACAGGCCTGGTACGCGGCGGCGGGCACGTCCGACAAGATCGGCGTCATGCGCATCCTGGAGCAGGACCCGACCACCAAAGCCTGGACTACCTCCGAGACCCAGGCCATCACCACCCACATCATGTCGCCCCAGCGCCCCACGGGCCCCCGCCCCGACCAGGCAGGCTGGGATGCCTTCGTCAAGATGTTTGCCGACAGTTCCACCATCAAGACCCAGTACATGACCTGCATGGTCCCTAACCCATAGGTCGTCAATTCGCCGCCGTCCCCTCCATCGCGCCTGCAGGCATGTGTGGGATGGCGGCGTTACCTGTGTCGCCAGTGCATAATCACTTATGCCCTCTCTCTGGTCTCCTCCCAACTGGCCGCAGCGTCTGGCTGAGCTGCAGGCGCCCACCGGCGAGCTCAAGGAAGCGCCACTGCGCCGCGACGTCCGTTCGCTCGGCATGCTGCTGGGCGAGGTCCTGCGCGAGCAGGCGGGCGTGCCCATCTTCGAGGCTGTCGAAGAGCTTCGCCAGACCGCCATCGCCCACCGCGAATCCGATTTCCCCGCTTCCGCCGGCCCAACCGGCGCCGCATCCGCCCGCACCGCTGGCGCCAAATCCCGCCCCACACCCGCCGCCGACCCGCTCCAGCACGCGCTCCGCCGCGTCGAAGCCCTCAGCGAGGCTTCCGCCTACCAGCTCGCCCGCGCCTTCGCCTTCTACTTCGAGCTCATCAATCTCGCCGAGACCAACCACCGCAAGCGTCGCCGCCTCTCCAGCCAGCTCGATCCCGCCGCCGAACCCCAGCGCGGGTCGTTACGCGGAGCGCTTCGGCAGATGAAGCTCGCCGGCATCGGCGCCGACCAGGCCCGCGCCCTGCTCGAGCGCATCTGCATCTCGCCCGTCTTCACCGCGCACCCCACTGAGGTCGCGCGCCGCTCGGTCATGTTCAAGCGCCGCCGCATCTCCGACCTGCTTGAGCAGCTCGACCGCATCCCCGTCCCCGAAGCCGAACTCGACAGGCTCCAGCAGAACGTCATCGCCGAAATCACCGCGCTCTGGCAGACCGACGAGGTCCGCCAGGCCCGTCCCTCCGTGCGCGATGAGATCCGCATGGCCCTCGACTACTACGAGTCCTCCATCTTCGACACGCTGCCCGAGTTCTACTCCGAAGTCGCCTCCGCGCTCGCCACCGAATACAACATCGAACCCGCCCTCGCCGAACTGCCCCAGCTCATCAGCTTCGGCTCCTGGATCGGCGGCGACCGCGACGGCAATCCCTTGGTCACCCCCGAGGTCACGCGCCAGGCGCTCACCATCGCCCGCGACCTTCTCTACACCCACTACCGTCGCCGGCTCCAGAACCTCTTCGATCAGCTCGCCAGTTCAACCCGCATCGTCGCCGTCTCGCCCGAACTCACGCAGTTGCTGGAGAGCTACCTGCAGCAACTCCGCTCCGCCGGCCAGATCGAGCTCGAAAACCGCTTCCCCTACGAGTCCGTCCGCCTGCTCGTCAGTTGCATCATGATCCGCCTCGGCGGCCCGCCGCACATCTCGGTGCCCTTGCCCGCCGAGCCCGCAATCAAGCCCTACGCCCGCGCCGCCGAACTCCTCCGCGACCTCAGCGTCATCCGCTCCAGCCTGATGAAGAACCGCGGCCGCCGCCTCGCCCACATGCTCATCGACCCGCTGCTGCTCGAGGTACGCACCTACGGCCTGCATCTGCAGACGCTGGACATCCGCCAGCACGCGCGCGTCCATGCCGCCGCCATCGCCGAAATCTCCCAAAAATCAGGTGCCCCGCCCACAGATCCAGCGGCTGACCTTCAGCTCCCTCCCGCCCTCACCCCACAAACCGCCGAAGTTCTCTCGACCTTCCGCGCCATCGCCGAACTGAAGCGCGCCTACGTGCCCGAGTCGCTCCCGCGCTACGTCATCAGCGGCGCCACTTCCGCCGAAGACGTCCTCCACGTCGTCTGGCTCGCGCGCCTCGGCGGTGTCCGCGTCGAAGGCTCAACCGACCCCAACGACTCCGACCCCGGCCTCCAGCCCGTCCCGCTCTTCGAGTCCATCGAAGACCTGCGCAACGCGCCCGCCATCATGCGCCACCTTTGGTCCTCCGCCGCCTACAAGCCGCTGCTCGAATCCTGGGGCCATCAGCAGGAGGTCATGCTCGGCTACTCCGACTCGAACAAGGACGGCGGCATGATCACCTCCACCTGGGAGATCTGGAAGGCCCACCGTGCCCTCCACCAGGTCGCCCACGAAGCTGGCGTCACCCTCCGCCTGTTCCACGGTCGCGGCGGGACTGTAGGTCGTGGTGGTGGTCCCACCCACCGCGCCATCTTCGCCCAGCCCATGGACAGCTTCTCCGGCGAGCTCCGCATCACCGAGCAGGGCGAAGTCCTCAACTGGAAGTACTCCGATGTCGTCCTCGCCGAGCGCAACCTCGAGCTGATGATCGCCGCATCTCTCGACGCCCTGGCCCGCCCCGACGCCATCTTGCAACACCAACAGCTAACAACTAACAACCAACAACTGTCTGCTTACATTCCCCACCTCACCGGCGAAATCCTCCCCGAATGGGAATCCGCCCTCGACCAGATCTCCGAAATCTCCTACGCCTTCTACCGCAAACACATTGCCGAAGACCCTGACACCTTCACCTACTTCGAGCAGGCCTCGCCCGTCGCCGAGCTCGAACACGCCCGCATCGGCTCCCGCCCGGCCAGGCGTACCGACGCCAGCGCCCAGCGCAAGCGCAGCATGGAAGACCTCCGCGCCATCCCCTGGGTCTTTGGCTGGATGCAGTCCCGCCACGTCGTCCCCGCCTACTTCGGCGTCGGCCACGCCCTCCAGCACTTCATCCAGCACAACGTCCCGGCTTCCGAACCTCGAACCTCGAACCTCGAACCTCGAACCTTGGAGGCCGCCAACCTCGCCCAGCTCCAGGCCATGGCCCGCGGTTTCCCCCTCTTCATCGACATCATCCGCAACGTCGAGATGGGCATCGCCAAGGCCGACTTCTCCGTCGCCCGCCTCTACGCCGACCTGGTCGAAGACAAGGCCCTCCGCGACCGCGTCTTCTCGGTGCTCCTGGCCGAGTTCGAGCTCACCCAGCGAATGGTCCTCGCCGTCGTCGGCCAGTCCACGCTGCTCGAGACCAACACTGTCCTCGAACACTCCATCCGCCTGCGCAACCCCTACGTCGACCCCATGTCGCTCATCCAGGTCGAACTGCTCCGCCGCAAACGCGCCGCCACCAGGTCCGGCGTGGGACCCTCCCCCGAACTCGACCGCGCCATCACCGCCACCATCAACGGCATCTCCGCCGGCCTCCGCAACACCGGCTGACCCGTCACCTCCGGGTGCCCTATCCTCGCGCCAGCCTTTCCGGCGCAGGGTGGGGTATCGACCGCCTTCGTCCAAATAGCTGACAGTTGCTGATTGGTGAAACGTCGGAGCAGCGCTGAGCGATCATGTCGCCGCACGGTATAATATATGTTACTATCCAATCATGATTCAGCTCCGCGAGTACATCGACGACGCGGGGCGAAATCACTTCGGGATATGGCGCGCAAAGCTGGACCCGACAACGCGAGCGCGGATCGACGTAGCTTTGGATCGTCTTGAACGCGGCAACACCTCAGCCATGAAAAGCGTCGGTGCGGGCGTCGGGGAGTTGCGGTTGAACTTCGGCCCCGGCTATCGCGTGTATTGCGGCATGGATGGGGAGACGCTGGTCATTCTGCTCGCCGGCGGAACCAAGCAGCGGCAGCAGGCTGACATTGCCGTGGCAAAGATGCTTTGGAAGCAATACCAGCAAGGGAAACGGAGCTGACATGGGTACAACCAGGGACTTCAACGAAACCGTACGGGCAGACCTGCAGACCAGCGCGGAGTACCGCCGAGCCTGCCTGCGGGAGGCGGTCGGTTGTGTCGTCTCCGGGGACGTGGAAACCGGAAAGTCCGTTCTGCGCAAGTACATCAATGGCACCATCGGCTTTGTGGCGCTGGGCGAGGCCGTCGGGCGCTCCTCGAAGACGCTGATGCAGATGCTTGGCCCAAAGGGAAATCCGACCATCACCAACTTCTTTGACATCGTCAGCTATCTGCAAAAAGTAGAAGGCTCGGCCTTGGCAGTGATCGATGCACCTCCAGTGCGCCCACGCAAGCCGCGCCCTAATAAGTCGAAACGCCCGGCAGGAAAACCACCCATTGCCCGCAAACAAGCTGCATAGTTGACAAACGGTCCACGTGTGAGGAGACCCCGATGGAACCCATCCACCCCGGCGAGCACCTCGCCGAAGAGCTGAACGAATTGGGCATCAGCGCCGCCGCCTTCTCACGCCAGATTGGCGTGCCCACCAACCGCATCACCCAGATCCTCAACGGCCGCCGCTCCATCACCGGCGACACAGCTCTCCGCCTCGCCCACTTCTTCGGCGCCAGCGCCGAGTTCTGGCTCAACCTGCAAAGCCTCTACGAAATCCGCCTCGCGCGACAGAAGTCCGGAAAGGCGATTAAGTCCCTGCCAACCATCAAGACCTTCATCCGCAACTCCGCCAAAGCCGCGTAGCCGAAAACTCCTTCCCGGGTTCATGCAACAAACCCCACTCTTCTCCCCCTCCCTATAATGAACCGAGGCGCCCAGCGTCTCCCGGAAGGCACACAATGGCGCAACGCGAAGACCGCAAACGCCTCGGCAAGAAGCATCGCCAGGCATCCACCCGCCCCAGAAAGGGCCGCGCCCCCCGCGTCACCCCCACCACCGGAGCAGTCGACCCCCGCAAGCGCAAGACCCTCGCCGCCCGCCGCGCCGAGCAGGAAAAGAAGCGCCGCACCCCCACCCGCTCCCCCGAGAAGGAGAATCGCAAAGCCGTCTCCCGCGACGTTCCCGCCTCCCGCAGCACCCTTGCCCCCAAACCCGCCGCCCCCAAGAAACCCTCCGCCCGCATCACCCCCGCCGACCCCATCGCCGGTCGCCAGACCCCCAACTCCGCCAACATCGGCCGTCCCGAATCCGACGCCACCACCGCCGACCTCCGCGCCTGGGACCAGGCCGAACTCCTCGCCACCCAGATGTCGCTCCAGCCTCCAACTGACAACCTGCAACCTGCAACCTCCCAACTGCCCTTAATCGCCATCTGCGGCCGCCCCAACGTCGGCAAGTCCACCCTCTTCAATCGCCTCACCGGCTCCCGCCGCTCCATCGTCGGCGACGAGCCCGGCATCACCCGCGACCGCATCTACGGCCTCATCGACTGGCAATCCCACCAGGCCCGCCTGGTCGACACCGGCGGCATCGTCCCCGACTCGCCCGACCTCATCCCCGCCGAAATCTTCCGCCAGGCCCAGGTCGCCCTGAGCGAAGCGAACGCAATAATCATGGTTATCGATGGCCGCACCGAGCTCGCCTCTCCCGACCTCACTCTCGCCCGCCTCCTCCTCCGCGGCGGCAAGCCCATCTTCCTCGCCGTCAACAAAATCGACACCGCCGCCCTCGCCCCCGCCGCGGAAAACTTCCGCCGCCTCGGCTTCGCCAACGTCCTGCCCATCTCCGCCGAGCACGGCTCCGGCATCGGCGACCTGCTCGACCAAGTCTTCGCCACCCTCCCCGCCCCCACCTCTCAAAGCGCCGTCACTCCCCAGGCGCCCGTCATTCTGGCGCAGCCAGAATCTCCTTATTTGTCTTCGCTCGAACCTCAAACCTCGAACCTCGAACCTGAGCAGCCTCGGCTGCTCCGCTCCCACGGCTCCTTCGAATCCCACGAAACCCGCATCGCCATCATCGGCCGCCCCAACGTCGGCAAATCCACCCTGCTCAACGCCCTCACCGGAACCGACCGCGCCATCGTCAGCCCGATAGCCGGGACAACTCGGGATGCTGTAGACGAAGTCGTCACCCGCGCCGGCCACGACTTCCGCTTCGTCGACACCGCCGGCATCCGCCGCAAGGGCAAGACCCGCCTCATGGCCGAGAAGCTGTCTGTAATCATGGCCCGCAAGCACCTCGAAGCCGCCGACGTCTCTCTCCTCATCCTCGACGCCACCGAAGGCGTCACCGCCCTCGACGCCAACATCGGTGGCTACGCCCACGAGTCCGGCCGGTCTGTCATTATCGTGGTGAACAAGTGGGACCTCGTCACCCACCCCGCCACCAACAATCCCACGACCAACAGCAATCCCAACACCAGCCACCCCGCCCCCGGCCACCACCAGTCCCGCGTCCCCGAACCCTCCAATTTGTCATCCCCGAGCGCCAATTTGTCATCCCCGAGCGCAGCTCGGGGATCTGCTTCTGCTTCTCCGCCCAAGGCCGACCAACGCATCTACGAGCAGCAAGTCCGCGATCACCTCAAGTACCTCGACTACGCCCCGCTCGTCTTCCTCTCCGCCACCTCCGGCAAAGGCATCGAAGGCCTCTTCAAGAAGATCGAACTGGTCGCCCGCGAGCGCCGCAAGCGCGTCACCACCGGCCAGATGAACCGCTTCCTGGCCAAGGTCGACTTCCAGCGCGCGTCCGTCCCCATGAACCGCCGCGTCCGCATCTACTACATGACCCAGGCCGCCGTCGCCCCACCCACCTTCGTCCTCTTCACCGACAAGGACGTCAAACTCCACTTCGCCTTCGAGCGCTTCCTCGCCAACCAGATCCGCGAAGCCTTCGGCTTCATCGGCTCCCCCATCTGGTTCAAAACCCGCCCCAGAAACAAAAAGAAAATCGAAGAATAAGGAATCTACGGGAGAGTGTCGAATTGCATGTCGATTCCTTCCGGAATTGACCTCTCGTTGATGACAGCCGCGTAGCCTTCGGGAATCTCCTCAGGCCATCGTTCAAGCAGGTAAACATACGCTCGTTGAGCTTCATCCCAATCTCGGCTCAAAAGGGATGCGGTGCAATAATTCATCCAAGCATCCAAGCGCGTGGAACGCTGCGCCGCAATAGCAAACATCTTCTTGGCGGCCTGCAACTTATTCTGCCTCATCAATGCGAGCCCCATAGAAACGTGGGGATTTCCTGGATTTCCGAGACGAGCCATCCGTGTGTTCCTAAGAACTGTGACTTTGGTCGCAACGGCAGAAAGCAGCCGTGTCACCCACATCATGATCGGCAAACCCAACGCGATCACTCCACCAGACAGATGTTTCAAAGCGGCCTTTCGGCTCCTTCTTACAACCAAGAATGCTGCGAGCAAGCTGTATCCGGCAGCCTTCGTCCATCGGCAGGACAGCCAATAGCATTGCTCCATTTCAGAGATTAGCTGATAGATATTTCCGCGTGCCTGTTTTACTTGGCGAAAGAAGATTAGTGCTTCCTCGTAGTTTCCAAACGCAGCCGAGCACCGGCCATAATACCAAGCAGTAATCGAGGGCGACGCGCCCGCGTCCGTTGCCGTTTTCAATTCGTTGAAAGAGTTTTCAAAGTCGCACTCCATCCCGTAAGAGGTACTACACAGGAGCCGCCAGTAAGGATCGGTACGAAGATTCCCAGATTTGCCATACCATTCCCGAGCCTGGCGGTGGTTTTTCGCAATATCCAACAGAATCCCCTTTGCCGAATAAAAGCCTGACAGGCTTTTGCCCATCCTGATGCCCCGGTCGACGATAGACACCGTGTGTCGATAGGGGGCCGACCCAGCCAGTGACACGTCGGGCTCAAGTCTCTGCTGCAGCGATAGGCCAAGGGCGGAGATTATCGAATACAGATACAGCGCATCCACATCATTGGGCGTGACCGCGAGTACCCTGTCGAGCTTCGACAGAAAATAGTTATGCGTGCCGCCCTTCAAAAGCTCCTTCTGGATGATCTTCGTGTATGGATTCTCTAGGCCAACTCCAGTAAGTAATAAGGCAGTTGTCTCGGCAAATTCGTCGGTCTTTCTCTGTTTCTCGTCAGAATCTAAGAAGACGTAAATTGTTCCGACCAATCCGGCAACTATCAACGCCCCGCCAAGCATGGCGTGATGTTCAAAGAGCAAGCCTCCGACGACACCCGCTATGCAACTCAGGACGACGAGAATCCTAATGACAGTGCGGCTCATACCCAAATGCTAACCCTGTCGGGTGGCGGGTGGCCTACCCATAAATCATTCCGGTTGGCGGGTGGCCCACCCACAAAAGCATTTTGGGTGCCCCACTCATGCGGTCTCATCGCATGAGTGGGGATTCGCGAAGCGAACCGCTCTTGCCCATCCTCCTTGTGATATCGTCTGTGATATCATTCTTCTGTGAGAATTGTCCTGGATACTTCGGTCGTCGTCGCGGCTCTCCGCTCGCCGAACGGAGCATCCGCCAAGATCATCGACCTGATTCAAGTCGGAGAAGTCACGCTATGCCTCGACTACAAGATGAGTTGCGAGTATCGCGATGTGGCGGCCCGGCCGGAGCATTGCAAGGCCTCCGGCCTTTCCGTGCGTCAGGTCGGCGACCTTCTCTCGGCATTCGAAGACATTGCCGAGCCAATACGGATGAAGCGCCGCTACAGAGGTCTATCGCCCGATCCCTCCGACGACATGGTGCTCGAACTGGCCATCAACGCAACAGCAGATGCGATTGTCACTCACAATCTCCGGCATCTGAAAAAGCCTGCAAGCCAATTCGGTATTCCCGCATTCACCCCGGCAGAGTTTTTGGAATGGCTTAGAAATGGAGGAGAACGTGCCAGCAAAAAAGAACCAGGCAATGCCCGCTAAGTTCGCGCTCCGCATGACCGCCACCCTCGGTAAAGAGGCCAAGGCATCGGCCGCACGCGAAGGCGTGTCGCTCAACCAGTTCATCAACCTCGCCGTAGCCGAGAAGGTCGAGTATCTCGAGAATGAGGCATGGATCTCACGTCGTCGTCCCATCACGCAGGATCGGATCGACAATGCCAGAGCATTGCTGCATCGCGAAGGAGGACTCCCTCCCGCGCCGGAGGACCAAATCCCCGAGACCTACAGGACCTGGGAACGCGAACAGGAACGCAAGACGCGACGCAAGGTGGGCTAGTCGCGGCTGCCCACCCACGAAGACATCGTGAGTGGGACCGCGCGGATCGAACCGCTCCCGCTATCTAGTGCCGGCCGCCGCCGCCGCCGCGACCGCCGCCGCCGCCACGCTGAGCTCCGGCGCTGTGTTCATTGGCGGCGCTATGCCCGGCGTTGCCGGTATGCCCTTGCCCATCCCGGGCCTCGTTCCCCTGGAAGTGGGCGAACGGCTGGGCCCCGCGCGCCGGCGTCGGCCCACGGTAGCCGTTTCGCGGATCGTAGCGGTTATCCACGTGGCCGTAGAACCCGCGGCCGCCATGGAACCACGGCCCGGCTCCGATAAACAGTCCGCCGTTGAACCAGTCCGGCCCATAGTAGCCATACGGAGAACAGTCGTACGGCGCATAGTCGTAGTACCCATACGGGCACATCGGCGCAGCGCCGATGCCGACCACGATCTGGGCCGGAGCTACAAACTGGCCCGCGAACAACCCAACACTTAACGCACAGGCTGACAATACCTTCCAATAGGACATACGATTACCTCGACTCTCCCCTCAACTATCGAGGGCCGCCACGGAAATAGCTGAGCGCTTTTGCTCAGTCTGCTTTCGCCGGCATATTTTACCCGCAACCCCAACAGATAGACGAGTTTAGGAGCTAACTCCAATAGAATGACGATTTTAGCGACGCGAACGCCCGCTAACCAACACCAACCAAACGACTTCCCCGCAAAATACCACCCGGGGGGAGGGGGTGGGGGTACCCCAGACAAGGGAGAACCAGCCGCTCACCGAATCCGCAGCGCCGCCTCGATGCTGGAATTCACCTCGGCCTGGGCGAACTCGGCAGCCACCCGGATGCCGTTCATCACCGCCTTCTCGTTCGACGAGCCGTGCCCGACGATGCACACGCCCCGCACCCCCAGCAGCGGCGCCCCGCCGTACTCGGAGTAGTCCAGCCGCTTCTTGAAGTCGTTGAACGCGCGGCGCGACAGCAGCGCGCCCACCTGCGACGTTACGGTGGACTTCAGCGCCTCGCGCAGCAGCGTGCTCACGAGTCTGGCGACCCCCTCAGAAGTCTTGAGGGCAATGTTTCCGACGAACCCGTCGCAGACCGCAACATCGGCGCGACCGTTGAACAGGTCGCGGCCTTCGATGTTGCCGATGAAGTCGACGGCCGAGAGCGCCCGCAGCAGCGGGAAGGTGTCGCGCGTGAGCTGGTTACCCTTGGAATCCTCCTCGCCGATGGAGAGCAGCCCCACCCGCGGATGGCCGATCCGCAGCACGTTGCGCGCGTACATGTTGCCCATCACCGCGAACTGGACCAGGTTGTCGGGATCGCAGTCCACGTTGGCGCCCACGTCCAGCAGCAGCGACGGGCCGCCGGTAACCGTGGGAAGGATGGTGGCGAGCCCGGGACGATGCACTCCGGCCAACATGCCCAGCACCATCTTCGCGGTGGCCATGGCCGCGCCGGTGTTGCCCGCCGTGAAGAAACCGCGCGCCGCGCCTTCCCGCACTCTGCGCAGGCCCACGCGCATGGAAGAATCGCGCTTGGCGCGGACCGCCTGCGCGGCCTTGTCGTCCATGCTGATCCACTCCGACGCGGGAACGATGTCGATCGCCGGCGCGGAGCTTCCTGGCCAGCGCGGCGCGCGCAGCGCCCGCATCAAAGCCGGCCTGAGAATCTCCTCCGGGCCGACCAGGTGGACGCGCACATCGAAGTAGCGGCACGCAAGAATGGCCCCGCGAACCTCAGGCTCGGGGGCTCGGTCGGAACCCATCCCATCGACAACGATGTCAATCGGCATCAGGAAGATAGTACGCGCTGCTGGGCTAGCTTGCTTCCTTCACTGCGAGCACGTCGCGCCCCTTGTACTGACCGCATTTCTTGCAGACGCGGTGAGGCAGCTTGCGCTCGTGGCAGTTCGGACACTCGGAGGTGCTGGTCGGCGTCAGGAAGTCGTGGCTGCGCCGCTTGGCGGTGCGCTGCTTGGAGTGGCGGCGTTTCGGATTCGGCATTGCGGTTCCCTTTCATGGGGCCGGGCAGCGGCATGCGCGGCTGCGGGTGAAGGCCCGTTGCTACAAGATCTTCTGCTACCTGGATTCGATCGTGCCGGCCAGACCTGCGAGCGCATTCCATCGGGGGTCCGACGTGGGATTGCAGTTGCAGGTTGCGAGATTCAGGTTCTGGCCACAGCGCGGGCAAAGTCCCTTGCAGTCTTCCTTGCAGAGCGTGCGGCTGGGCAGGGAGAGCAGCACCTGTTCGCGCACGACATCCTCAAGCGATAGACCGCTCTCTTCATAATAGCCGATTTCGGTCTCATCCGGGGTAATGGATCGCTCTCCCGGATCGGCGTCGGCAGCCTGCGGGCGGAAGATCAGGTCGAAGCTGCCGGCGAGCGGCGTGGGCACGGGCTCGACGCAACGGGCGCAGAGCAGCTCGAAGTCGCCGTGGTAGGCCGCGCGCAGGCGGATGTCGGCGACATGCTCGCGGTGGCCGCGATGCTCGACGATGAGATCGGCGCGGCCGGTGACGGGCAGCGGACCAACCTGGGAAACATCCGGGGCATAGTCGAGCGCGCCGGCAGGGATGGCTTCATCGAACAGGAGAGGTTCTTTTTCGAGTTGAAGGGGAGTGATGAGCACGTTGTTAACGTTAGGGCGATGCGGGGTTGCAGGTCAATGGGGTAGATTGAGCACGTCACTCGCAAGATTCGCCCTTCCGGCTGCCTGCGTCCGAGGTTGGGTGACGCGGCTCACAGCACGGCACGTAGCAGCGAGAGCAGGATAGCGCGGTAGGCTCACTGGCAGTGAGTCAACAGGCGGAACGGGAGGCAGCTATGGCGTCTTCGACTACGTATCTGGCTAGGTTGTTGGGGCTTTTCGCGATTGTGGTCGCGCTCGCGATGATCACCTACAAGCAGCAGACGGTTGAGATTATTACGGCAATGATGAGCAACGCGGTGGCAGTGTTCGCGATTGGCCTGGTCGCGGTCGCGGCAGGTCTGGCGCTGGTCCTCGCCCACAACGTGTGGTCGGGCGGCGCACTGCCGGTGGTGGTTACGCTGGTCGGCTGGTTGAGCCTGATCAAAGGCCTGGCGTGCCTGTTCCTGCCGCAGCAGGCGCTGGCCGGACTGTTCGTCGGGCAAAGCTACGGCCGGTTCTTCTATGTTTCGCCGGTCATCTCGCTGCTGCTGGGCCTCTACCTCGTGTATGCCAGCAGCTTCAGGCGCGCAGACGGGGCGCAGGCAAAGTAGCGGCCCACTTCCCAGGATGCTCACTCCAGAAAGAGGCGGATGGCGGCGATGCCGGCGGCGCCGGCGGCGAGGCAGCCACCGGTGTTCCCCGGGGAGATGCCGCCGAGCGCGAGCACGGGGACAGGAGCGGCCGCCGCACAAGCCAGGTGGAGGAGATTGAGGCCGCTGCCATCGGACAAACGCGCATCGGCGGGGCAATCGGCATGGGGATCGGCGACTACCTTCTCAAAAACCGGGCCGAAGAGGATGAGCGTTGGTGCGGACCTTCGTGCGGCGGCGACCTCGCCCAGGGTGTGGCAGGAGACGCTGACCACAGGCGAGGGCAGACCCGCGGCGGCGTAAAGCCGGCGGACGTCCGCGGGCGTGAGCGAGCCTTCGGTGGAGGTGAGGTGGACGCCGTCGGCGTCGGCTGCGACGGCGATGTCGGCGCGGGAATTGATGAGCAGCTTCGGGGCAGGCGAGTGGCCGTGCAGGGTTGCGACTAGCTTGCGTGCAAGCGCGGCGAGGGCGGCGGGCTCGAGGTCCTTCTCCCGGAGTTGGACGAAGTCGACACCGGCTGCGGCCAGTCGCGCGGCCTGCTCGAGCAGGGCAGCTTCGCGTGCGCCTTCGTCGCCGGGGAAGCGGGCGCGGTCCGTAATTGCGTAGCGAAGCATGGGTTCAGTTTAGGACGTGGCGTTGCGTCGCGTCGGCTATGGTACTTTCAAGGCAGGTAGCGACCCCCTATGCAGCAGAGCCTTTAGCCACAGAAAGAAGACTGATACGGTATGGATAGTGCATACGATCTGATCGTCCTTGGGTCTGGGCCGGCGGGACAGCGGGCGGCGATCTACGGGGCGAAGCTGGGCAAGAAGATCGCGGTGGTGGAGTCGCGCGAGGTGGTGGGCGGCGCGTGCATCAACACCGGAACCATCCCGTCGAAGACTATGCGCGAGGCGGTGCTGCACCTCTCCGGGTACAACTACAAGTCCATCTACGGGATGAACTACCGGGTGAAGGAGAAGATCACCATGGCGGACCTGGCGTTCCGGGTCCAGCATGTGATCAAGACCGAGATCGACGTGACCGAGGCGCAGCTCTCGCGCAACAACATCGAGATGCTGGTGGGGATCGGCAGCTTCGTGGACGAGAACCACATACGGGTGACTAATTCGCGCGGGACAAATGTCTACCAGGCCGCGAACGTACTGATCTCCACCGGGACCAAGCCCGCTGCTTCGGAGAAGGTGCCGATCAACGGGCGCAGCATCATCAACTCGGACCAGGTGCTGGAGCTGTCCAACCTGCCGAAGACGATGATCGTAGTCGGCGGCGGCGTCATCGGCGTGGAGTACACGTGCATGTTCTCCGCGCTGGGCGTGCGCGTCACGCTGATTGAGCGGCGGCCCCGGCTGCTGGAGTTCGCCGACCAGGAGATCGTCGAGGCGCTGAGCTACCACCTGCGCGATTCACGGGTCACCATGCGCCTAAATGAAGAGGTCGAGTCGGTGGAAGAAATGCCGGATGGGACCGTGGTCGCGAACCTGGAGAGCAAGAAGAAGGTGCAGGGCGACGCGCTGCTGTACGCGGTCGGGCGGCAAGGCAACGTGGATGAGCTGAACCTGGCGGCGATTGGCCTGGACGCGGACAAGCGCGGCAGAATTCCCGTGGACAAGGACTTCCGCACCAAGGTGCCGAATGTGTTCGCGGCCGGGGACGTGATCGGGTTTCCGTCGCTGGCGTCGGTATCGATGGAGCAGGGGCGCATCGCTTCGGCGCGGGCGTTCGGCGACGAGACGATCCTGTCCAACCCGAGCTACTATCCGTATGGGATTTATACGATTCCCGAGATCAGCTTCATCGGCAAGACCGAGGAGCAGCTCACCGAAGAAGATGTGCCGTACGAGGTGGGCGTGGCCTACTACCGCGAGATTGCGCGCGGGCAGATCCGCGGCGACACGACCGGACGGCTGAAGCTGATCTTCCATCGCATGACGCACGCGATCCTCGGCGTGCACATCATCGGCGAGGGTGCCAGCGAGCTGCTGCACATCGGCCAGGCGGTGATGGTGCTGGGCGGAAAGCTCGAATACTTCGTGGATACGGTCTTCAACTATCCAACCCTGGCGGAATGTTATAAAGTGGCGGCGTTCAACGGACTGAACCGCGTCAGCAAGTTCGAATAATGGTGTAGCAATGGCGAAGATTGTCGGTCTGACGTTATCGGAGCGAGTCGTAGCGGGGCTGGTGGTGGACCACAAGCTGCCCGGAGGCCTCTGCTCTTTCCCTGAAGCGCACGACGACGAGTACGCGCTGGTGGAGATGCCGGCCGAAGGCATCGTTGAGACGATGTGCCAGCAGGTGCTGGCGGCTGCCGGCAAAGATCGTGCGCTTGCGGCGGTGGGCGTGGGCGTGCCGGGGCTGGTGCGCCACGGCGTGGTGGAAGAGGCGCCCAACCTGCCGCAGTTGAAAGGCGCGCGCATGGCAGAGATGCTCGCCGCGCAGCTTCGCGGCCAGGGGATCGAGGCGCCGGTGAGCATTATCAACGACGCCGATGGCTTCGCCGCGGGCATCGCCGCATCGATTGGCAAGCTCGACAGCGTAATCCGGGTGTGGACGCTGGGTGTGGGCATCGGCTACGGACGCTATCCCCTGACCGAGGGCGTGTGGGAGGGCGGCCACACCGTGGTCACGCTGGACGACAAGGAGAACTACTGCGGGTGCGGTGGGCGCGGCCATCTGGAGGGCATCATGGGCCACCGGGCCATGCGCCTGCGCTTTCTGGACATGGAGCCGGAAGAGGTCTTCGAGGCGGCCAAGGAAGGCGATATGCGCTGCCTGGAGTTCAAGCGCCTCTGGCACAAGGCGCTGGCGGCCGCCACGGCAACGTCGATCCATCTACGCGGGCCGGGACGGTTTTTCCTTGCGGGCTTCAACGTGCGCTTTGTCGATATGTCGATGCTGAAGGACTACCTGCAGCAGATGGTGAAGATGAGCCCGCTGCAGAGCTACTCCATCGAGGTCATCAAGGACGACCAGGAGACCCGGGTGATCGGCGCGGCGGTCAGCGCTGAGAAGATGGCAGGGTAGGAGTCACTTCTGGCATTGGGGGCAGAAGTGGGTTCCGCGGCCGGCGAGAGTGATCTTCTCGATCGGTGTGCCGCAGACGAGGCAGGGCTCCCCACCGCGCCCGTATACCTTGTGCTCGATCTGGAAGTATCCGCGCATTCCTTCCGCATCCACGTAGTCTGACACCGACGAACCGCCCAGCTTGATCGCCCGCCGCAGCACGTCCCTCAGCGCCGACCTCAACCTCGCTAGCTCTTCACGGGTGAGGCGTCTGGCCTGGCGGCGGGGGCGGATTCCGGCGCGGAAGAGCGACTCGTCCGCATAGATGTTGCCCACGCCGTGGAGCAGCGATTGGTTGAGCAGCGCGGCCTTGATCGGCGTCTTGCGCCCGCGAATGAGCGCGATGAAGTCTTCGAGCGAGATGGTGAGCGGCTCTCGGCCAGGACCGGCGTAGTTTGCAGGGTGATGTGTGCCAGTTGCAGGCTGACTGTGGATGGAGAGGCGACCAAAGCGCCGGGGATCCACGAAGCGCACCTCGCGGCCGTCGGCGAGGCTCAGGATCGCGTGAGTGTGGGTTGGCAGAGGGACCTCCGGCTGGGAGACGAGCAGGCGGCCGGTCATGCCAAGGTGGATGAGAAATTCAACCGGGCTTTGCTGCTTCTTCGAGCCGCTGCGTGCGACGGTCATCACGATGGTCTTGCCTACGCGGCGGACGCTGTCGATGGTCGCGCCGGTCAGCGCTTCGGCTATCTCGGCCTCGGGAGACTTGAAGGTCTGCGGCTTGCCGCTGGTCCAGACGCTGGCGATGCGCTGGCCGTGAACGCGCGCCTGGACGCCGTTGGCGATGGTTTCGACTTCAGGAAGCTCGGGCATGTCTAAAGTGGTATCGCAAGTCCGGTTCGGTAATGGTTGAAGTTCAGGGCATTTCCTCCCAGGGCTTCGATCTTTCCGGCGAGGCGATAGTCGACCGTAAGGACGACGGCTTCGGCGCTCAGTTGTGCGATGGCGGTATCGGTGAGGCCGAAGGCATTGAACTCGTCTCGGTCGATGAGTTCGTCTGCGGGGCGGTAGACCTCGACTCCGCTGCGGATGAAGTCTTTCAGTGCGTCGATCAGTGCAGTTCGTTGCCAGGATGGGGCTTGATCGAGGAAGTTGCTGGTCTCGGAGAGGATGTGAGGCGTGGTCACGAACTTCCGGTAGGGATGGAGGAGTTCTCCAAGCAACTCAATGTCCTGATTGGTGAACTGTTGAACCCGTTTGAACTGCTGCAAGAGGGTTGCATCTGTTCGCGCGACGAGCCAGAGCAGAAGGAGATTTGTATCGAGGATGACCTTAGTGAGATGCGGCTTCACATCAGGCTCGAACTGGAAAAGCCATTGCGCGCGCCAAAAAATTCACCGTCCTCGGCGCGCAGCTTCACGGTCTTGTACTCGCGTAGCGAACGAACAAGATGCCCTTCTCGGCTAGGGTCGTACGAAAAAGTGACTATCCAGAACTTAGCGTCGTCGCTCAGTTCAACCCCTTCGAGACGCATCTCCTTGCCTTCTGCCGTGGGAAAAACATCTGGAAGATAGCGTTGCGCTTTCTGAACAGCTTCTCTTACCTGGACCACGACGCCCTCCTCGTTTCGGTCGTTCTTCTATCCAGTATAAGATGAATTATGGGCGTGGAGAGTTCTTCGCGTACCCATCTCTTCCGGAGCAAATTCTCGCGTGAATCAGCGTAAATCAGCAGTGATCCTGGGCGCGCAGTGGGGCGATGAGGGCAAGGGCAAGATCGTCGACGTGCTGAGCGAGAAGTTCTCCGTGGTGGCGCGCTACGCGGGCGGACACAACGCCGGGCACACGGTGATTATTGCCGGCAAGAAGTTCATTCTGCAGCTGATCCCCTGCGGCGTGCTGCGGCCGGAGTGCAAGGGTGTCATCGGCAACGGCGTGGTGCTGGATCCGATGGCCTTCCTGAGCGAGGTAAAGAAGCTGAAGGACGCCGGGCTGAAGGTGGATGGCCAGCTCTTCGTCTCCAACCGCGCGCAGGTGATTCTGCCCTACCACCGGATGATCGAACTGGCGGCTGAGAATGCGCCGGGACGTACCAAGATCGGGACCACCAGCCGCGGCATCGGGCCGGCCTATGAGGACAAGATGCACCGCAGCGGGCTGCGCGTGGTCGACCTCCTCAACCCGGCGCTGCTGCGGACGCACATCAACAACGCGTGCTATGAGAAGAACACGATCGCCCAGGCGCTGTTTGGGACGGAGCCGCTGGACCCGAAGGCGATCTACGAGGAGTATGCGCGGGCAGCGGAACAGGTTGCGCCGTTTGTGACCGACACGGCGGTGCTGCTGAACGAGGCGATTCGCGCGGGTGAAAAGGTGATGTTCGAGGGCGCGCAGGGAGCGCTGCTGGACATCGACCACGGGACCTACCCGTTTGTGACGTCATCGTCGTCGACGGCGGGCGGAGCGGTTACGGGAACCGGCGTCGGGCCGACCTCGATCGGCACCGTCATCGGCGTGACCAAGGCCTACGTGACGCGCGTCGGCGAGGGACCGTTTCCTACCGAAATCCAGGACAACTCGGCCTCGCTGCTGCGCGCGCGGGGACAGGAGTACGGCGCGGTGACAGGCCGGCCAAGGCGCTGCGGATGGCTCGACCTGCCGCTGCTGCGCTACTCCAACATGATCAACGGGACGGAGTGGCTGGTGGTTACGAAGATGGACGTGATGGACGAGTGCGCGGAGATTCCCGTCTGCACCGGCTACCGGATCAACGGCAAGCTGACCGACACCATTCCGGCGGACATGCGCGGCTTCGAGTCCATCCATCCCGTGTACACGACGCTGAAGGGCTGGAACGTCACGACCGAGGGCATTACCGAGTTCGACAAGCTGCCCAAGCTGGCGCAGGAGTACCTGCGCTTCCTGGAGCGCGAGTCGGGCGCCAAGATCGGCATGGTCTCCACCGGGCCAGACCGCGACCAGACGATGATGCTGCCCCAGTTCGAAGAGGCGCTGCGGGCTTGAAGTTGAACCGGCGGGCGGCTGGTTCCAGCGCGCCGCAGAGTAGGCAAAACCCAATTCTGAAAGGCGCCTCCCATGCTCAGTTTTACGGTTCGCTTGACGTTCGAAGAAGGCACTCGCGAGGCCATCGCCGAGAGCTTGCGCCAGCTGACCCAGGCTTCGCGGCAGGAGCCCGGCAGCATCAACTACATAGCGCACTTTGTCGAGGGCGAAACTGCGACCGTGCTTATCTACGAGCAGTACGTGGACGAGGCGGCGCTCGAACACCACCGCAATAGCCCCCACTTCCAGAGATACGCCGCCGGCGGGCTGTATAAGCTCAAGCACAAGCGGCTGATGGAACATCTCCACGCCATCGCTTGAGGGCCGGGGCTGCGGCGTGTCGCCAGCTAGCTGCGGGCCGCGGCCCTGACCAGCCGGCTCCGGAATCCAGCCATACTCCGGGAGAAAGTTACTTCGCGCGACTTTGTTTTGACTCCTTACGTCAAACCGGACTAGTATCCGGTACGGCGTATGGAACAGCACGTTCTTCAACATCGTCTTTTTCGACCAGGTAACGGCCTGGTAGCTCTGGTTCTCCTTGCTGGAGCTGCCTTTGTGCTGCCTGCGCGGGCGGATACTCCCCATCCAAAGAGAAAAGATGAGTACAAACACCAGGTCGAAATACTGGAAGACGTGTGGCGCACCGCTCAATTGAACGGGGACGTCGATGCGATGGACAAGCTGCTCTCGGACGACTACGTCGGCATCACCATGGCCGGCCAGGTAGTTACAAAGACGCAGCAGCTGGATCGTATGCGGAACCGCAGTATGGTTCTGACCAAGATTGAGCTAACCGACGTCAAGGTGAAGATGATTGGAACGACCGCGATCGTCACCTCTCTGGCCGATGTCGATGGCACCAACGACGGAGAACCGATGCATGGGACGTTTCGTTATACCCGGGTGTATTCGCGGCTGCCGTCAGGAGTGTGGAAGATCACAAACTTCGAGGCAACGCGCGTAGGGCCGCCCCCGCCGCCGCGCGAGCGGCGCCGCCAACCTGCAGATCAAAAGCCGCCGGCGTAGAGAACCCGTCGCACGCAATGGCTTGACGATCTGCTTTGAAGGAAAACCACTTAGCGCGAGATTGCAGACGGCACAGCGCTAGGCGACCGTTCGCAGTGCGGACCAGCTGCATCTAGGCGGCGTTCGATCCAGGGTGAGATCCGGACAGATTGAGCGCCAGCAGCCGGCGATCGAGCGAGCGCGTGCCTCCGGTGATGCGCGCGTCTTCGGGCTCCTTGGGCAGAGCGTACAGAACTCGAGGAGCAGGTTGGCGGGTGGGGGGGTGACGCTCGGTTACGGTGGTTACCAGAGCGTCCGGCTGGTTCCGGAGGTCTGGCGAGGAAGTCTGGGGACGGATGAAATTGCTCGGTATCGTGGCCATAGTCCCTCCGGGGATTCGAAATCGCCTTCAGGTGCCGTAACCGAATTTTGATGTGATTTGTGCCGCGAGTGTTGCATAGCCGACGCAAAAAGTGACGTGAATTTCAAAAAAAACCAGGATTCAGGTTGCCGGCGGGCAGTGAAGGGACTTATGCCCCGGCTGCGCCTTCCGCATCCTGCCAGGCGGCGCGAATCCGGCTCCAGGTGGTGTCCAGAGCTTCGGGCAGGACGCGCGTGTCGGCGGTGACGGTCATGAAGTTGGTATCACCGATCCACCGCGGCAGTGCATGCATGTGGATGTGGCCGGTGATGCCTGCGCCGCCGGCCTCGCCAAGGTTGAGGCCAAAGTTCATTCCCGCCGGACGGTAAACGGCTCGCAGGACTCGCTCCACGCGCTGCGCCAGGTCCATCATCTCGCGCGCGTCGTCCGGCGGGAGCGCGGCCAGCGAATCGAGATGGCGGTATGGAACGATCAGGATGTGGCCGGTGGCATAGGGGAAGGCGTTGAGACAGAGGAAGCAGAGGCGTCCACGGACGAGAAGGCGCCCTGCCCTTTCTGCCTCTTCAAGGGCCATCCCATGCGCGGCAGCATAGTCCACCGCGGCAATCATGTTGCAGAAGACGCATTGGCAGTCGCCGCCGTCCAGTCCCGGCCACGAGCTGAGCGCATCCGGCACGCCGGGACGGGAGGAGTCTTGGGCGCGGCTGACGTACTCGTAGCGCCAAGGTGTCCAGAGACGTTCCATCCGCCGGAGTATAGATCAATCTGGATGCGCCTGCGCACGAATGAATCTCCGGGGGTGCCGTTTTCCGGCGGAGATACCCGAGGCTGCAGCTCGAGGGAAGAAACGCGAAGGCTCGAGCCATTTCCTTGCGGGAAAATTGACCGCTTTTTTGCATCGGAAAGCAGCCAGCAGACGGCAACGCAATTGCCCGAAAAGGCGCGTCGATGCTGGTTCGGCGAAGCGCCAAATCCCCGGCACACATAGATTGACTCACCCTCGGTGAACGTATATGCTTTCTCTATAAGCCACTGCGTGTGGGATCCAACTGCAGCAGCTCCTATGTAAGTTGTTTCATTCCTGCCCTGCCGAAGCTGATTCGGATAACAACCAGCGCGTCTTTTCCCGGACCGTTGTTTGCCACACTGCCAGCGCTGCACGAATGGAGTGATTCCTGGGTCCCGGAGTAACGCACCAATGACCGTAGAAGTCCACAATCCTGAGCAAACCGAGAGTAAACCCCTGAACACCGAACTGGAAACCCTAGCGCCCGAAACCATTGCGGAGCCAACCGAACTGTCTCCTGAAACCAACTCAACGCGTCCGACCTCCGACGACGCCGGAAGCACGCTTGACATCGCCTCCGCGTCCAGCGGTGACTCGTCCAGCCCGGGAGCAATCCCCGGCGCTTCGCCGTCGCCCTCCGAGCCGGACTACGACGCCGCAGATTTTGCCGCAGCTCTGGCAAACTTTGACCGCGAACAGGCTGCCGAGACGGCCGCGGCCCAGAACCTGACGGTCGAAGAGGTCGTCGTCACGGGAACCGTGGTCAAAATCACCGACAAGCATGTGGTGGTCGACATCGGACTGAAGTCCGAGGGACTGATCCCCATTGAGCAGGTGCTGGATCTCCAGGGCAATTCCAAGTTCAAGACCGGCGACACGGTCGACGTGGTTGTGGAGCGCGAGGAGGCGGAAGGCGGCTACCTGGTCAGCTACGAGAAGGCGCTCCGGCACAAGATATGGGACAAGTTGGAGAAGGCCGCGAATGACAAGGTCCCAGTGAAGGGCCTGGTGGTCAGCCGAGTCAAAGGAGGCCTGACCGTCGACATCGGCATCAAGGCGTTCCTGCCGGGCTCGCAGATTGAGGTGCGCCCGGTGCGCAACCTCGACGGCTATATCGGCTCCGAGATTGAAGTTAGGGTCATCAAGCTGAACAAGAAGCGCGGCAACGTCGTGATCAGCCGCAAGGAGATCCTCGAAGAGGAGCAGAACGCGAAGAAGGCAGTCACACTCGCCACCCTGGAAGAGGGCAGCATCCTGACCGGGACGGTGAAGAATCTGACCGACTACGGCGCGTTCGTCGACCTGGGCGGGCTGGACGGCCTGCTGCACATCACCGACATGAGCTGGGGCCGGCTGACGCACCCCCGCGACCTGGTCAACGTGGGCGATGAGATTCAGGTCAAGGTGCTCAAGTTCGACAAGGAGAAGCAGCGCGTCTCGCTCGGGTTCAAGCAGTTGACACCCGATCCGTGGCTCGACGCCACCGAGCGCTACCCGATTGGAGCCCAGGTCCGCGGACGGGTGTTGTCGGTCACCGACTACGGCGCGTTCGTCGAGCTGGAGCAGGGAATCGAGGGACTGGTGCACGTGTCGGAGATGACCTGGTCCAAGCGGATGAAGCATCCGTCGAAGCTGGTCAAGCCCGGCGATGAGGTCGACACGATCATTCTCAGCGTCAATCCAAATGACCGCCGCATCTCGCTCGGCATGAAGCAGCTGCAGGACAATCCCTGGGAGCAGCTCGAGGAGAAGTACCCGATCGGCGCCATCATCGAGGGCCGGGTGCGCAACCTCACCGACTTCGGAGCTTTCATCGAGATCGAGGACGGCATTGACGGCCTGGTGCACGTCTCCAACCTGAGCTGGACCAAGCGCATCAAGCACCCGTCCGAGGTGCTGAAGAAGGGCGAGAAGGTCCGCGCCATCGTGCTCGGCGTCGAACCCGAGAACCGGCGGCTGTCGCTCGGCGTCAAGCAGCTCCAACCAGACGTCTGGGACACCTTTTTCGCGCAGCACCGCGTCGGCGATGTCATCAAAGGCAAGATCCTGCGGACCGCCCAGTTCGGCGCGTTTGTGGAGATTGCCGAAGGCGTGGAAGGGCTCTGCCATATCTCCGAAGCGGTGGACCAGAACCACGTTCCGGTCAAGCTCGAAGTCGACTCGGAGCATGAGTTCAAGATCGTCAAGATGAACCAGGAAGAGAAGAAGGTCGGCCTGAGCATCCGTGCGGTTGGTGAAGAGGCAAGCCGCGCCGAGGTGGAGAGCTACAAGGAGCGCAACGGCGATAAGGACCACAAGGACCATAAGGACCATAAGGACCATAAGGACCACAAGAGCTCTTCCTCATCGAGCAGCAGCACAACGCTGGGCGACCTGATCAACTGGAAGCGCTCCGAGCGCGAGTAGCTCCCCGGGGTTCTTCCTCAACAGAGAATCAACGCAAAAGGCCTTCCCCGGCGGGAAGGCCTTCTTGCGTGCAATGCACATAACCCGTTCTGGAGCTTCGGAGCGCCGGACTCCGCATAGCCGGGGATAACCCTGCGGTGCGCTCCCCGCCGCGAGAGACATGCGGAGGTCCCGTTGGTACGGGGCTCAACCACTGCTTTTGGGGGATTGCTAGACGGCTCTTGAGAAAGTCGCGCGCGCTTCCGCCTGGGGCGGGAACGGAGTCACCATCTTCAGCGAGGCGCGGCGCATGACTTCAAGTTCGGCTGGGGCGAAGAGCTCGGGCGGAACTCCACCCACCGCGACGAAGCCGGGGCTGTCGCCAAGCGCTTGCGAGATCTGGTTCCAGCGCAGGAAGGGTGACGTGGTGGGCAGAACGATGATGCGCCGCTTCGGCTCCGGCAGTGCGAAGTAGCTGGTCCATGTGGCTAAAACTACGCAGATAACGACGCCGTTGATTACGTTGAAGGACGTCTCCATATTCGGGTTCAAGGTGACCCAGGCAGAGTGCAACAGGTTGTTGGTTGCCATCATACCCAGACCGAGACTGACGCCGAAGATCCGGCTGCTGTAGGACAATCCCATGGGGCGAATCGCGAAGCAGACGAAGAGCAGGAGGCAGAGCGTGAGGATGCTCTGGGTGCGCAGCAACTGAGAAACGGCTGCCACGAGGAATTTTGTGCCCGTCATATGTGGGGCGAAGGCGTTGCCAAGCGCGACCGCGACCGAGATTCCTGCCGCCCACTTGAAGACCAGCATTCCAAGGGTCTGGAGGCCTTTGAGCGGGGCCATAGCAAGGCGGAATACGCCGTATACGATCAAAAGGGCAAGGACTGATTCGACCGCGAAGCTGGTCCAGTAGATGTAGAAGTATGGGTAATACAGCGCAGTAGCACTGACGGGATGGGATGCGGCGAGACGATTGAGTCCCGATAGAACGATATCGGAGACAATTCGAACTCCAAGGAAGCAGCCCAAAGCCGAGTAGTCCGCCCGCTGCTTTCTGGCAATCAGGACACACAGGGCCGCGACAGACAAGGTGGTTTCAAGATATCCCAGCACACCGAGAAGTGAGATTGAAAGCACGCGCGAATCCCCCTGGACGAGTTGAGGATACCTCATCCAGAGGGAACGTCAAGCAATATTTGCGGCAATACCTGCGACTTCGGAGGTATTCTTACCAGCCGCCCAAGCCGCAGCTTCCATCGCCAGGGGCGCAGGTAGGCATGGGCATTGCGCTCGTCTTGGCAGTGATGGTCGCCCTGGCAGGGGTTGCGCTGACGAAGGTAGAGGCGACTGCACCGGTGACGGCGAGGGCGATGACGAGGCTACGAACGATGACTTTCATGATGTACTCCCTTTTTGGTTACTCCGAGTGGGCCGAACTAAACTTTTCTCTGGACACGCCAGATGCAACAACCCTAGGATGTCTAAACTCACAAGTCTACGAAAATCACTTACATAACCGGATATTATACGAACTTGGTTACTAAGGTAACTTTCCCATTCAAGAACTCTTGATTTTGCTGGAGTTTTTGCGATTCCGCAGTCGGAATCTACCCGGTAAACTCCCTAAGAATTGACCCCAGAACCCGCCCTAATCCGCAATTTTCTTGAAAAAACTACACACTTTGGGGGATGCCCACGGGCAAATGTGCCGGAATTGGCGTTCCGGCCGGGCCCGAGCTGGCCTACAACCTTTGGGGGATGACCTCAGCGAAGCGCCTGGAGAGGGCGTGTTTCGCGGGAATTGGCGCGCCGGCGGGTAAGGGCGTTTGCGGGCGGCCGGGATGAGGTTTGAAGATTCCCCCCTCCCCTCTGCAGGGGATTCTGTGCGTAAATGGCGTGGTTGGGTCGGCTGCTGAGCCAAATTCCTCATTGCATTAGAGTTACGGATAGAATCGCCGTCCCATTGAAAAAGCAGGGGGAAGATTGCACGTAAAGAAGGGGAGACCCGAAGAGGCGCCGATGGCTTAACTGGAGGCTGCGCCGCGCGGTGGTATGGTATGACCTACAGTCGCAATGGGCACCGGAAGCAGGTTGAATGCGGAGCCTGCGGACGACTTGCTGGGATCGGATTGCCGGCTATTCTTTAGAAGTTTCCACAACCGCGACGGCAAACTCAACGTCAAACTGCGCGTAGCCCCAGGTTCTCCCAGGAGATGAGTCCCATGGTTGCCCCACAGAAACACATTTTCAACGATCCGGTTCCGGCCTTTGTTCCACCCTTCCTGCTCGACCCAGAGGAGAACGGCATCTTCAGGGGGCACCTTTCCCTCTGGAACGAAGGCATCCTCGCAGCCACGTACGGAGATGACGGCGAGGAGGAGGAAGACGATCCCGAGGATGAGGAAGACGACCTGGACGCGGAGGATGAGGAAGCCGACGAGGACGAGTACGAAGACGACGAGGACGCGGATGAGGACGAGGATGACGGTGTGGTCATCGAGGATGACGACGAAGAAGAAGAGGATGAGGACGACGACGAAGATGAGGAAGATGAGTACGACTACGACGAAGAGGAGGACGATTCCCCCATCGTCCGCAGGATCATGACGAGAGGGGCATCTTACCTATAGGGAGATGCGCTAGTAGCCCGCGTCGGTCACGATGTTTTCAAGGGGCTGGCCGGCGATGAAGCGGCGCACCTGCTGCGCGCCGAAGCGGAAGGCCCGGTGGATAAACTCCGGCGTAGACCCGCCAATATGGGGCGTGATGAGGCAGTTGGGCGCGGACCAGAGCGGATGGCCGGCAGGCAGAGGCTCGGGGTCGGTGACATCGACGGCAGCGCGAATGTGGTACTGCTGGAGCGCATCGACCAGGGCGTCGGTATCGACGACGGGACCGCGGGCGGCGTTGACGAGGAGAGCGCCGCGCTTCATGAGGGCGAGCTCGGGTGCGCCGATGAGGCCGCGGGTGGCGTCGGTGAGCGGAACGATCAGGACCACGATGTCCGCCAGCGGAAGCAGGGTGTGGAGTTCGGTGACCGGGCTGACGGGGGGATGGGTGCGCGCGCTGCGGGCGACGCGGAGGATGGAGACGCCGAAGGGTGTGAGGCGGGCCTCGATGGCGGCGCCGATGGAGCCGTAGCCGACGATGAGGACGCTTTTGCCGGAGAGGTCTTCGGCGAGCACGGTGTACTGGCCGCGGGCGGGGCCGGGTTCGTTGAGGAAGCCGTCGGTGACGGTGGCGAAGCCGCGCCACTGCTGCTGGTTCTGCAGGTCGCGGTAGAGAGGGATGCGCTTCATCGTGGCCATGATGGCGGCCATGACCCACTCGGATGCGGAGATGTCGTGGATGCCGCGGCCGTCGCAGAGGGTGACGGTGGAGGGAAGCCAGGGCAGGACCCAGTCGACGCCGGCCATGAGGGACTGCGCCACTTGGACGCCGCGAAGCTGGAGGAAGGCGGTGGCAGCGTCCTTGCGATAGAAGGGGAGGATCCAGAAGTCGACGTCGACGGGGGATGGGATGGTTCGGGGAAGGCGGACGATCTCCGCCTCGGGCGGAAAGTCCGCAAGGAGTTCGGGTGCGAGGTTTTCGTCTACGCCAACACGGACCATAGAGGAGCAGTGTTGCAGAAGACGGGCGTACGGGGCAATACTGGGGTGCGTGGGCGGTCGACGCAAGGCCCCGCGCAAAGCATTGAGGAGATTTGATGAAACGCAGAATTTTGCTGGTGGATGACGAAGTGGCCGTGCTGCTGACGCTAAAAGCGGTGCTGGAGATCAACGGATTCGATGTGGATACGGCGGCGTCGGCGCGCGAGGGCAAGAGCAAGCTGCGGACCCGCGAGTACCACATGGTAATCACCGACTTGCGGATGGAGAGCGATGAGGCCGGGATCGAGGTGATCGCGTCAGCGCGGTCGGCGAGCTACCACCCGGCGGTCGCGCTGCTGACCGCGTTTCCCGTGGCCGAGGAAGATTGGCAGACGATGGGCGCGGACAAGATGCTGGTGAAACCGATGCACACGCGCGTCCTGCTGCAACAGATTGAGAAGCTGCTGGCGTCGCATGAGGCGAAGCTGAGCATATGGAGCACATCGGCGCCCACGGCTGCGACGGCAGCAGGCAAGATCGGCGAGGTGCGGGCGGCTGCGAAGACGGCTGGAAGAAAGGCGCCGGCGAAGCGGGTTGTGCGGAAGCCGGTGGGGAAGAAAGCTGTGCGGGCAGGGGTGAAGCGGGCGGCGAAGAAGAAGTAGGTTGCGGGACCTGTGGTGCAAAAGTGAAGGCTCCCACGATAGCCTTGCGCCAGTGGCGCTCGGCGATCATGGGGCACCGCTAGTGGGGGGAGTGGGACTTGATGTAGGTGCGCAGGGAGAGGTTGATGTCGAGGGCCTTGCGGACGCCGTTGTCGAGCATGCGGAGCCAGTCGCTGCCGGGCTCCTTGAGTTCAACCGTGCCCAGCAGGTAGCTGGTCTGGACGATGATCTCGAGGGCGTTGGAGAGATCGTGGGCCAGCTTGCGGATTTCGAGCGCGAGATCTTCGGGGATCTCCGCGGCGCCGTTCTGGGTTGCTGGGTGGGTTGGTTCCGTCATATTCGGCGCACGTGCCTTCCTGCGGGTGTGGCGATCTGAGACCGTCTCAGTGTAAGACAGCCGGGGCGCAATTGACAGCGGACACGGTGTTTGAAAGACTGGTAACTCACGGCTGCTGTGTCCTGCCTGCGGGTTAGCGACATGCAAGCAGTGCCGAAGTGGCGGAATTGGCAGACGCGCATGGTTCAGGTCCATGTACTCGCAAGGGTGTGGGGGTTCGAGTCCCTTCTTCGGCACCAAGACTTTTCCAGCGACACAAATTAAATGGCGACGCAACTTGAGAGGATGCTTGCGCATACGCGACTCGACGTGCGGGAACGCCGCGCTCGAGCGGACCTAGCTCTGCTGGAGCGCCAGGCTGCCGCGCACCGGCCGCGCGGATTTGAGGCGGCGCTGCGCCGGACGGCGGAGTCGGGGACGGCGGTGATTGCGGAGCTCAAGAAGGCTTCGCCGTCGCGGGGGCTGATCCGGGCGGACTTCGATCCGGTGGCGCTGGCGCGGGGGCTGGAGGCGGCGGGAGCGGCGGCGCTGTCGGTACTGACGGATACGGAGTTTTTTCAGGGGTCGCTGGAGAATCTGACGCTGGCGTCGGCGGCGGTGGAGATTCCGTGCCTGCGCAAGGACTTTATGGTGGACGCGTTTCAGGTGCTGGAGGCGCGGGCGGCGGGCGCGGATGCGATTCTGCTGATCGTCGCGGCCCTGGAGGACGCGGAGTTAAAGGACTTGTATGCGGAGGCTCGGCGCATGGAGCTGGATGTGCTGTGCGAGATCCACGATGGCGAGGAGTTGGAGCGCGCGGTAGCGCTGGGGTTTGGGGTGATCGGGGTGAACAGCCGCAACCTGCACACGATGCAGGTGGATGCGCAAACGCAGATTGAGCTGGCGCAATCGCTGCCGAGCGGTGCGTTGCGGGTGGCGGAGAGCGGGATTCGAAGCGCGGCAGACATTGCGCGGATGGCGCAGGCGGGGTTCGACGCGTTCCTGGTGGGCGAGTCGCTGATGCGCGAGCCGGACCCGGGCGCGGCGCTGGCGAGCCTGCTGGAACGCGCCTATTCGGCGGAGAGTTGAGGCCGGCACAATGTGGGTGAAGATCTGCGGGAACACGAACCTGGGGGACGCGGCGTTGGCGGCTGAGCTGGGCGCGGACGCGGTGGGGTTCGTGTTTGCGGCAAGCCCGCGGCAGGTGACGGCGGCGCAGGTGGGCGCGATTACGCGGCAGCTCGACGGGCGGGTGGAGCGGGTGGGAGTGTTTCGTTCGCGGGACGCTGAGGAGATTGCGCGGACGGCGGCGGCGGCGGGACTCACGGCGGTGCAGCTCCACGGCGGACTGGATGAGGGGTTGCTGGAGCGGCTGGCGGAGAGGTTCGCGGGCGGGGTAAGGATGATTCAGACGCTGCACTGGGCTGTCGGGGAGGGCGCGACGCCGGCGTCCGCGGAGCAGCTTGCGGGGCAGATTGGGCGCGTGGCGGCACTGGGGTTTGTGGACCGGGTGCTGATCGATTCGAAGGTGGGCTCGGCGATGGGCGGGACCGGCGTGGCGTTCGACTGGGGCGCGGCGCGGGGGGTATTCGCGTCTGCACCGGGTGGCGTGCGCCTGATCGTGGCCGGGGGCCTGCGGCCGGACAACGTTGCGCAGGCGGTCGCGCAGCTCGGGCCGTGGGGTGTCGACGTGTCCAGCGGGGTTGAGGCGTCGCCGGGCCGGAAGGACCCTGCGCTGGTGGAGCGGTTTATTGGAAATGCTCGCGCGGCTGGAACGCCTTGATTCGGGCGCGCGTCTGAATGCTCAACGGTGCTTGAAGGGTCTAACTGTGGCGGGGGTGCGAACCGTGGACGTGCGCTCGCGGGGTGCGATCATGATAGGTCTGCGAACGCGGGTGGGAGGAGCCCGATCTGTGCGACCAAGCGTACGCCGGAACAAGGCTCATCAGAGCCAAGACGACCGACACCAGAGCGACTTTGATCTTTGAGTTCATTTCTGGGTGCTCACAACTTACATCTATCTGACGTATAAAGCAATCGGCCGGATTCGAAAAATGTTTAGGTTGCGCAAAGGTACTCTTGCGGTAATCAATTGGGGAGAAACCGGGGTAATCGGCTAAGCGCGAAATGGGTCCGGTTGCATGGGAGCGGGAGAAGGCTATATCGTAATGGACAGGATGACAGCCGATTTCAGCAGCTTCGTGTTTACGTTCCGCTATTGGCGCACCATAGCGGGCTCGGCGGACTAGCATCCTCTGAACGATCTGTTGCAACGATCCGGAAACTTCAGTTGATTCGAAATCCATGCGAGCCGCGACCAAATCCGTCGCGGCTTTTGCTTTGTGGTCTGGCAGGTTTGGAGGACAGGACCGATGAGTGTGACTGCGGGTTTGACATCGCCGATGGCTTCCCCCGTCAACGCGAAGGCGGGGCGGTTTGGGGTGTACGGCGGCCGGTACGTTCCGGAGACGCTGATGGCGGCTCTGGAGGAGCTGGAGCAGGCCTACGCGGTGGCCGACGCCGATCCGGCGTTCCATGCGGAGTTGGATGGGCTGCTGCACCACTACTGCGGGCGGCCGACGCCGCTGTACTTCGCAAAGAGAATGTCCGAGCAGCTTGGCGGCGCGAAGATCTACCTGAAGCGCGAGGACCTGCTGCATACGGGCGCGCACAAGATCAACAACGCGCTGGGGCAGGGGTTGCTGGCGCGGCGGATGGGCAAGCAGCGGATCATCGCCGAGACCGGCGCGGGGCAGCATGGCGTGGCAACCGCGACGGTATGCGCGCTGTTTGGCCAGGAGTGCGTGATCTACATGGGCGAGGAGGACATGCGGCGGCAGGAACTGAACGTCTTCCGCATGCGGCTGCTGGGCGCTGAGGTGCGCGGCGTGGGGGCGGGGTCGGCGACGCTGAAGGACGCGATCAACGAGGCCATGCGGGACTGGGTGACGAATGTGCGCGACACGTACTACATCCTGGGGAGTGCGCTGGGGGCACATCCGTATCCGACGATGGTGCGGAATTTTCAGCGCGTGATCGGCCGGGAAGCCCGGGCGCAGATGCTGGAGCAGGAGGGCAAGCTGCCGTCGGCGATTGTTGCTTGCGTCGGCGGCGGGTCGAACGCGATTGGTGCGTTCTATGAGTTTCTCGGCGACAAGGAGGTGCGGCTGGTGGGTGTCGAAGCCGGCGGGCGTGGGACGGCGCTGGGAGAACATGCGGCGCGCTTTCAGAAGGTCGGCGGCGGGCTGCCGGGCGTGCTGCAGGGTACGTACTCGTATGTGTTACAGAATGATGCGGGCCAGGTGGCGACGACGCACTCGGTAAGCGCGGGGCTGGATTACGCCAGCGTGGGGCCGGAGCATGCGATGCTGCACGACTCGGGCCGCGCGCAGTACACGTCGGCGACGGATGCGGAGGCGCTGGCGGCGACCTCGGCGCTGGCGCGGACCGAGGGGATTCTGCCGGCGCTGGAAAGTGCCCACGCGGTGGCCGAGGCGATGAAGATGGCGCCGAAGATGGCGAAGACGGATGTGATTATGGTGAATTTGAGCGGGCGCGGGGATAAGGATATGGGGATTCTGGCGCGGGAGATGGACCTGCAAGGAGCAAAGGGTTAGAGATGGCGATTGAGTTCAAGAAGAAGCCGGGGATTGTGGCGTATCTGACGGCGGGCGATCCGGACCTGCAGACGACGCTCGAGATTGCGTTGGCGGCGATCGACAATGGCGCGGATGCGATTGAACTGGGCGTGCCGTTTTCGGACCCGCTGGCGGACGGGCCGGTAATTCAGCGGGCCAGCGAGCGGGCGGTGGGGCGCGGGGTTCGGCTGGCGGATGTGCTGGAGATCGCGCGACAGTTGCGCGCGGCGCGGCCGGCGTGCGGGATTGTGATCTTCTCGTATCTGAACCCGGTGGTGCGCATGGGGATGAAGCCGTTCTGCGCGGCGGCGAAGGCTGCCGGCGCGGACGGCGTGCTGCTGACGGACATGATTGTGGAAGAGGCGGACGAGTATCTCGCGGAGATGCGGGCGAATGGACTGGCGCCGGTGTTTCTGGCCGCGCCGACGAGCCCGGATGCGCGGCTGAAGGCGATTGCGGAGGCGTCGCGGGGGTTTGTGTACGCGATCTCTCGCGTGGGGATTACAGGCACGCAGCAGAAGGTCGCGGGGGATGCGTCAGAGTTGGTGAGGCGGCTGCGTGCGTTTACGGAGCCGCTGGGGATTCCGATCGCCGTGGGGTTTGGGATCTCAAACGCGGAGCACGTGCGCGCGGTGGGCGAGTTTGCGGACGCGGCGGTGATCGGCAGCGCGCTAGTAGCCTTGATTGAAAAAACGCTGGCCTCGGATGCTCCCGCTGCGGTGGGACGATTTATCGCTGGGTTGCGGCCATCATGACGACTCCGGCAAGGGCGCACCTGGCGCGCGAGCTTGGCGGGCTTCGCGGCTCCGGGTCGCGGGCCGTTTATGATGGTTCGGGCAAACATAGTTCCCTTGGCGCGATGCAACGCTGCGGGCGGCGAAGAGGGCGAGGTGAGGCGGTTCGAATGGATATCTCCGGCTGGCGAAAGAAAATCGATGAGCTGGATGAGCAGATTGTGCGGCTCATCAGCAAGCGCGCGGAGGCGGCCAAGGCCATCGGCGAACTGAAGCGCGTGACGCAGCTGCCGGTGTACGAGCCGGGGCGGGAGCAGGCGGTTTTCAACCACGTGCGCGCGGTAAATCCGGGGCCGCTGTCGGATGCTGAGTTGCTGGATGTGTATGAGCGGCTGATTGACGTGATGCGCACGCTGCAGCGGCGCGACGGTTCAGCCTGACGGCTGAATTTGGGGCAGAGACGGTTACGAATTAGGGCGCGCCAGGCGCGCAGATATCTAAGGCAGTTACAAATACAGAACAGTGGATGGACGCGATGATCGTTGCAATGCAGGATGGCGCTACCGAACAGGATATTCAGAATGTGATCGAGCGCATGGTCGAGCTCGGATTCAATGTTCACCGGACGACCGGGACGCAGCAGACGATTCTCGCCGGGGTGGGGACGCCGGCGCACTTCGACGTGGTGGAGTTCAAGGTGCTGCCGGCGGTGCACGATGCGTACCGCATCTCGTCGCCCTACAAGCTGGCAGGGCGCAGCTTCCGGCCGGAGGGCACGACGATCACGTTCGCGAACGGCGTGGTGGTTGGCGGCGAAGAGGTGGTGGTGATGGCCGGGCCGTGCTCGGTGGAATCGCGCGAACAGATCCTGCTGAGCGCGAAGCTGTCGGCGGCGGCAGGCGCGAAGTTTCTGCGCGGCGGCGCATACAAGCCGCGCAGCTCGCCATACAGCTTTCAGGGCATGGGACTGGATGGGCTGAAGTTGCTGCGCGAGGTGGCGGATGAGGCGGGGCTGCTGGTGATTACTGAGGTGATGGAGATCGCGCAGATAGAGTCGATGATTCCGTACATTGACTGCTTCCAGGTGGGCGCGCGCAATATGCAGAACTTCAACCTGCTGCGCGAACTGGGGCACACGCGTACGCCGGTGCTGCTGAAGCGGGGGATGGCGGCGACGATTGAGGAGGTGCTGCTCTCGGCCGAGTACATTCTCTCCGGCGGCAACTACGACCTGATGCTGTGCGAGCGCGGCATCCGCACGTATGAGACGTATACTCGCAACACCATGGACATCTCGGCGATTCCAGTGCTGCAGAAGCTGACCCACCTGCCGGTGATGGCAGATCCGTCGCACGGCGTGGGCATTCGCGACCTGGTGCCGCCGATGGCGCTGGCGGCGGTTGCGGCGGGCGCGGACGGGCTGCTGATGGAGATGCATCCCAACCCGGACAAGGCGATGAGCGACGGAGCACAGAGTTTGTATCCGGAACAGTTGCAGAAGCTGGTGGCGCAGTTGCGGCTGCTGGCGCCGGTGGTCGGACGGAAAGTGGCATAGCGGATGGCGCGCCGGGTCCTCATTGTCGGCACGGGGTTGATCGGGGCGTCGGCCGGCCTGGCGCTGCGCGCGCAGGGCTTTGACGGCGAGATTATCGGGACGGGGCCGACCGAGCAGACGCTGACGATCGCGCGGGAGATGGGAGCGATCGATTCGTGGGTTGCACGCGATGCCGTGGATGCAGTGGCCGCGACGTGCGATGTGATTCTGCTAGCTGGGCCGGTGCTCTCGATCCTGGATTGGATGCAGCGACTGGCGCCGGTGCTGGGTGAGCACCAGCTGGTCACGGACGTGGGCAGCACCAAGGCGCAGATCGCGGAGCTGGCGGCGAAGCTCTACAACCAGCCGGGCAAGGCGCGCTTTCTGCCCGGGCATCCGATGGCGGGCAAGGAGCAAGGCGGCGCGGCGCTGGCGGAGGCGACGCTGTTCCAGGATGCGATGTGGCTGTTTACGCCGGCGGTGGGCGCGCAGGCGTCTGCGCTGGAGACGGAGTGGCGGGGGTGGGTGGCGAAGTTTGGCGCGCGGACGATGGACCTCGATCCGTCGCGGCACGATGAGATCTGCGCGTGGGTCAGCCATCTGCCGCAGATGCTGTCGACGGCGCTGGCGGCGCTGCTGGAAGAGACATTTGCCGGAGATCCCGTCCGTCGCGATGAGATTTCGGCGATCGGAGGCCGCGCGCTGCGGGAGACGACGCGGCTGGGCGCGAGTCCGTACAACATGTGGCGCGACATTGCGCTCTCGAACACGGGGCCGATCGCGCAGACGTTGCACGCGCTGGAACAGCGGCTGGCGCATGTGCGCGAGAATCTGCGGACGCCCGAGCTGAAGGAAGAGTTCCGGCTGGCGAACGAGTTTCGGAAGCGGCGGGATTCTTAGGGCGGGCCTTCAGCCCTTGGGATTCTCTTGGGGTGCGTGTACCTAGCAGCCCGTGGTTAAAGTCGGCGGTTGATGCAGCACAAGACTGGATTCAAAGCGTCTAACGAGTATGGCGATGGGCAGGCGGGAAGATCAGCAAACGCAGGAGCTTTTGTGGATTGCGCACAC
>Ga0224555_1000911_pt1 | contig 44401 bp, 45 predicted proteins | sample 714S23034metaG_FD_180687 | JGI IMG/M metagenome (GOLD analysis project Ga0224555, IMG submission 180687) | Peat soil microbial communities from Stordalen Mire, Sweden - 717 S2 30-34 | ecosystem: Environmental > Terrestrial > Soil > Wetlands > Peat | place: Sweden: Norrbotten County, Stordalen...
CAGATTGCGGAACAAGCCGCCGAGATGCGCCTCCTCCGGGCGCGGATAGCCGACCGACGCCGCAATATCCCGGCTGTGCACGGCGCTCAGCAACGACAGCATCATCAATTCGCGCAAGCCGGGCGAGCGGTTCGCATAATGCTCGATAAAACGGATCGTGCCGATCAGATTGCGTAGCGTATCCCAGCCTATCAGTACGATGCCGTGCGGCACGCTCATGATGGGCCGGCCCGAGTGGTTATAGAGCGCGGAATTGGCCGCCCGCAGGATTTGCGAAGTGAGGCCCAGATCCTTGAGCGCCACACGCGCCAGTGTGCCGGAGCTGCCGCCGTCCAGGTCCAGCGTCCGTGCGATCAGCTCGTTGGCGTGCTGGCCAAACGGCGGCGCGCCTTCCTCCCGCGAAATGCGCTGGACACAGGCGTCCAGCTTGATTCCTTTTTCCAACTCCGGCTCGCGCATGCCCCATCCCGGGAACGAACCTGTCCCGTACTCTCTATCGGCGGTTCGCCCGTTTCTCGCTAGTGTAGTGTCGTGCCCGGCGTGGCGCAGACGATCGTCGTTTGTCGTCTGCGCACCGTGCTCGAACTCGGCAGGCCACGAAAAACGATGGCCTGCCCCACAGCTAATCTGGTATTCTGGCGGTTCATGCTCACCGAGTACCCTCTGCTGAACGCCGTCGTCTTCGCCTCGCTGGGGATCGCGGTGTTCGCCGCCGCCGCCGCGATTCTGCTGAAAGCCACGCCGCTGAAATTGTGGCGGGAACTGGTCGAAGAGCGCAACGTGGCCGTGGCTATCTTTGCCGGCGCGGCGGTCATCGGCATCTGCCTGATCGTCGCCGCCGCCATGCACTGAACGGTGGCACAGGCTCAGCCTGTGGTAACTTTTTATCTATGGCGTTCGAGTCCGATAAAGTCATGTTCGAGATCTACCGGGAGACCCAGTATTCCGGCAAGTACCGCGTGGTCTACTTTACCGAACTGCAGGATCACAACAAGGAGTCCGAGATCAACCACGCGCTCAACGGGGAGCATTACTACGACGGCTTCATCAAGAATTACCGCAAGGAAGAGGCCAAGCAGATCATCGAGGACTGCCTGGCGCGCCTGAACGGCGGCGAAAAGGTGGAGCCGCCGGAGATCGAACGCGCCCTGGGCGATCATATCGCCTGAGAATCCGGTGCAAATCACCCGCTACGCCAGCCTCTCGGAGCCCCAGTTTCTCGGGTGCGTGAGCGCCTTCGCCGACTCCCTCACCGGCGAGCTCAACTCCGCCGCCATGTACCTGCGCAAGCTGGAGGGCCAGGCCAAAGGCGCCGCATTCGCCTACGAGATGTCGCTCGACCGCCACCGCTACGGCGCGCTCACGGTACTGGACCGCTGGGGTGCCTTGGTCGCCGCCTTCGGCCCGCACCTGGCGCTCGGCCGTTATCCAGCCATCGTGCAGGAAGCGCCGGCGCGCGTGCGCACCGCCGAGGCCATCCTGGAAAGCGCCAATCGATTGATCGACGCGGCCGATGGGTATTCGAGCGATGTGGTGGAGGCCTGCGTTCTAGCGTTCCAATCGCTGGCCACCACCTTCGCCGAAGAGCGCCAGGCGGCCAGCCAATCCGCGCAATTGGGTCCCATGCTGCCGGACGAATTCAAGCAGGCGCGCGGCATCTTCCTGCAGGATCTGGCGGCGCGCTAACCGCCGAGCGGCGGGGCGGCCTGAGAGGCCGCTGCAGGCTGGGAGCCTGCCCCACGCACGACAGCCGTATAATCAAAAAATAATGATCTTGGTGTACGCCGGCCTGGCGTTGCTGGCCGCGATCGCAGGCCTGTTCTCGATTTTAGCGGCCAAAGTCGCGCAGGCCAAGCGCGCATCCACGAAACCGAACTGCTATTACTGTGGCAGCCAGGCGATGCACGTCTCTTCTCCCAATGGCGTGCCGGATTGGCTGCTGACCCACTGGAATTGCATACCGCACCGCTGCGAGGTGTGCTTTCACCGCCAGTACCGGTTGGCGGGCCAGCCCGCGGACGAGGACTTATGAAGCCGATGGCAGCCGTGGCGGCCTGTCTGGCGGCCTGCCAGCCCTTGCTGGCGCAGACCGGCGCGCCGCCCCAGCGCGACTACCCCGTCAGGCCGGTCCCCTTCACCGCGGTGCATGTCCACGACGGATTCTGGGCGCCGCGCATCGAAATCAACCGCACCGTCACTATCCCTTTCGCTTTCCGCAAGGACGAAACCACCGGCCGGGTGGACAACTTCATCCGCGCGGCCAAGGCGCTGCGCGGCGAGCCGTTCGACAACCACAAGTATCCGCCTTATCCCTTTGACGACACCGACGTCTACAAGGTGATCGAGGGCGCATCCTACACGCTAAGCGTGCACCCCGACCCGCAACTGGAAGCCTACGTGGATGGGCTGATCGAGAAGATCGCGGCGGCGCAGGAGCCGGACGGATACCTGTACACCGCCCGCACCATCGATCCGGCGCACCCGCATCCTTGGTCCGGCGACCGGCGCTGGATTCTGGAGGGCGTGAACAGCCACGAATTGTACGACCTGGGCCATCTGTACGAAGCCGCCGTGGCGCATTATCAAGCCACGCAAAAGCGTACGCTGCTGGACATTGCGCTGCGTACCGCCAACCTGCTCGACCGGACTTTCGGGCCGGACAAGCGCGCCATCTGGCCCGGCCACCAGATCGTGGAAATGGGACTCGCCAAGCTCTACCGCGCCACCGGCGACGAGCGCTATCTGAGCCTGGCGAAGTTCATGCTGGATTCGCGCGGTCCGGATTCGAGCGAGCAAGGCGCCGGGAACCCTTACGTGGAAGCGCACCAGAAAGTCGTGGACCAGACCGAGGCCGTCACCGGCGGACACGCCGTGCGCGCCATGTACATGTACTCCGGAATGGCGGATGTCGCCGCGCTGACCGGCGATGCGGCGTATGTGCGCGCGCTCGACAGCATCTGGGACAACGTGGCGGCGAAGAAGCTGCACATCACTGGCGGCGTGGGCGCGCGGGCCGATGGCGAAGCCTTTGGCGGCGACTACGAGCTGCCCAACATGAGCGCCTATAACGAAACCTGCGCGGCGGTGGGCAACGATTACTGGAACCATCGCATGTTCCTGCTGCACGCCGACGCCAAGTATATCGACGTGATGGAGCGCACGCTCTACAACGGCTTGATTTCGGGCGTATCGCTGGACGGCACGACCTTCTTCTATCAGAACCCGCTGGAGGCCACCGGCCTGGCGGACAAGGACCAGCGCAGCCCATGGTTCGGCGTGGCGTGTTGTCCGGGGAATATCACGCGCTTCATGGCCTCGGTGCCGGGCTACATTTATGCCCAGCGCGGCGACGCGGTGTGGGTGAACCTGTTCGTCTCGAGCAGCGCGGAAATCGCGCTGGACCATGCGCTCACGTTGAAAATCGAACAGCAAACGCGCTACCCCTGGGACGGCGCCGTGAAGATGACCGTGAATCCGGATGCCGCCGCCCGGCTGACGATTCACGTGCGCATTCCGGGATGGGCGCGCAACCAACCGGTGGCCAGCGATCTGTATCGCTTCGCGGATACTTCCGCGGCTCCGGTGAGACTGAAAATCAATGGCCAGCCGGTTGCACTGAAGCTGGACAAGGGCTACGCCTTACTGACACGTACGTGGCGGCCCGGCGATACCATCGAGCTGAATCTGCCGATGCCCGTGCGGCGCGTGGCGGCGAACGACCTTGTAGCGGCGGATCGCGGGAGAGTGGCGCTCGAGCGCGGTCCCATCGTGTATGCCGCCGAATGGCCGGACAATCCCAGAGGGCAGGTGCGCAATTTGCTGCTGCCGGATGGCGCGCCGCTGCTGGCGGAGTTCAAACCCGCCATGCTGAAGGGTGTGGTGGTGGTGCGCGGCAAGGCGATCGCGCTGGCGTACGACGAGCAGGGCAAGATCGCCAGGACCCCGGAAGAGTTCACCGCCATCCCCTACTACGCGTGGGCCAACCGCGGCCGCGGGCAGATGATGGTGTGGTTTCCGACCGGCGAAGCGCATGCCAGACCGCAGCCCTACCCGACCGTTGCCAGCACCGCCAAAGTCACGGTGTCCGGCCAGAACCGGCGGGATCCGCGGACCATCAACGACGAAGAGGAACCCGCGTCGTCGGACGATCCCACGTCGTACTTCGACTGGTGGCCCCGCAAGGGCGCGTCCGAGTGGGTGGAGTACGCTTTCGAGAGACCCGCCACCGTATCGGAGTGCCGGGCCTACTGGTTCGACGATACGGGCCACGGCGAGGTGCGCGTGCCGGCCTCGTGGCGGCTGCTGTATCGCGAGGGGAACGAGTGGAAACCGGTGCGCGCCCGCGAGCCGTACGGCCTCGAGAAGGACGCTTATAACCGGGTGGCCTTCGAGCCGGTCTCGACCAGCGGCTTGCGCCTGGAGATTACCATGCAGCCCAATTGGTCGGCCGGCATTCAACAATGGCGGGTGAAATAAAGCGGCGCGGCAGCAGGCAACCTGGACAAACAAAGCCCAAGTGATTGGAATCTAAAGCGGGTGCTGGGTTCTGGGTGCTGGGTGCTGGTTTTCGATCCGGCCTTGCTGGCAGGCAGGCGGGTATCGCGGGTTGGGAGCAGACTGGTGGAGAGAGAGTGGTCGCGCATCAGGTGGAGTCGTTTGTCCGGTTGTCAAAGATCAAGGGGGCAGGTTGCTAACGAGTATCGGGCGTGACGGGGGCGCAGAAGGCCGGATGGGAATCGGCGCCCTCCGACATTACATAGCTGGGGGGGGAGCCGGCGCCTGTGCCTGCACGGTTTGCTTGGACTGCCGCTGTGGCTGGGGCTGCGCCTGACGCTCCTTTTGTAGCTGCTTCAGCTCCCGCATGGCCGAGGTGAAGGAGCGCGCCAGGCGCGTGCGTTGCGCCCTCCGTGGTAGATTCTGCTCTCGCCTCTGGCAATGCGCGCGAGCAACCGTTGGGAGGTCGACATTTGTTCCAGTACAACCGTTCGGTGACGGTATGGGGCTGCCACTCGGCTTCGAGCGCGGCCCAGGGCGCGCAGGCCGTAAGTGAGGGCGTTGAGGCGCACGGCTTCCTTACCCTCCGGAGTTTTGGGACCGCAGGAGTGCTGGGCATTCTGCCGGTTGGCTTCCTGCTGTTTGTCTGAAATCAACATAAATTCACCTTCCGATTCAATCATAGAGAGCGCGCTGCGGGGAAATACCGTATCAAGGAGGCTGGTTGGCTGGTAAATGACTTGGTTGGTGGAGGATGCGGACGGGGAGTTTATTATCTCGACGTGTGATCGACTAAAGGCGACGGAAAGGCTGATTGACAATCGGCCTGCAGGCTGGCAACCTGCCTTCACGATCCTGCGGGCCACCGGATGTGATGAAAACCAGCCGCCTGAAAGGCGGCTGCGGGCATGATTGCCCGCCCTCCAGCAATCAGTTGTTCTCTTCGAGCACGTGCATAAGTTCCTCGCGCGGGATCATCTCTACGGTCGTACTTACGTGCCCGCCTTCGGGAACATCGATGGCCGCGCTGCGGCTTGCCAGCGCCTGCAGCCAGTCCGGCCTTTGCAGGATGGGCCAGGGGTTGGGGCTGTCGGTGGCGAACATCCGATAGCGGCCCGGCGCGAGCGGTCCAAAGTCCACAGAGCCGTTGCCCATGACGCCGGCGCGCTCCAGGCCGATGCCCAGGCGGCCGGAGTCTTCCGGAAAAATCACCGCCGAAACCTGTTGGCCGGCGGGCGCGTTTTCGATCTCCACCTGCACATCGGCCCATTTGCTCCCCAGCGTGATCCGCAACGGCCCGGTGGCGCCCGCGGCAATCTGAAAACCGCCGGGCGGCACGGTTTGACCAGCCAACGAGGCCGACTTCAAGTAGCCGGGCAAGTTGGCCATCAGACGCCAGCGGCCAGGCATCACACCGGTTAACGTGAATGCGCCGTCTTTATCCACCTGGGCCTGCAGTTGCCGCATGAAATACGGCGAGTCCATGGACGCCAGCGAGATCTGGCCATTCTCCAGAGGCGGGTGATCGTCGGAATCGAATTGCACACTGCCTTTCAAGTCCACCCCGCTTCGCAGAGAAATCTGCACCGGATCGGGGGGCGCCGGACCGATTTCCATGGGCCGCTCGGCTGCGAACATGTGCTCGCCGCGGTTGCTGAAAGCGGTCAGAAGATACGATCCGGGGATGACCGCCTGGATTTGAAACGTGCGGCTGGCGGCGTCCGCCATGGCGTTCATTTGCATCAGGCTGCGCATGGTTCGGTTCACGGGCATCAACATTACGTTGACAGGGCCGCCGCGCGCATCGGGATCGCCTCCCTCAACGCTGCCGCGCAGAGTATATGCGGGCACGCGGGTCAACTGAAAATCGATGCTATCCAGACTCGAGCCCGCTACCACCGTGAGCCGGGTGGCGGCGGCGGGATCCACTCCCCCTCCGTAGAGTTGCGGCAGGTAAGTTTCGTGCGGGATGCGCGGATCGCCGCGCGCGAGCAGGGGATGCGCGGCGGGCAGTGCAGTCCGGCAGTGGGCGAACACATAGTAGCGGCCCGGCGCCAGGTTGCCGATACGATACTCGCCCTTGTCGTCGCTGGAGGCCGATCCGTGGCTCCTGAGCGTGCGCCGGTTTTGCTCATAGACGAATTGGGCGGCGCTCATGCCGCAGCCGCGCACCGGAAGACCCTCTTCATTGACGATGCGCCCTTCAATCGAGCCATCGGGCATGAGCGAGATGGCGACGCCCTTCTTGTGTTCGCCATCGCTCAGCTCGACCTGGTTGGCCGGTGCGGCGGCGAAGATCGCCTGCGGCGGATTGTACCCTTGTTTCGACGCGGTCAGCCAGAAGTTGCCCGCGGCGAGATCGCGGAAAGCGAAGCGGCCGGCTGCATCGGTGACGGCATTCAGTTGAGCGGCCACCGATCCGCCGAGGAACACTTGGGCCTTCCGGAGCGGCGCCTGGGTGACGGCGTCGGATATGGTCCCTTCGATGCTGCCTGTGCCGGCCGGAGCGGAAGGCTCCGCCGGGGGCGCTGGCGGAATGCGCCGAATCTGCGCCATCGCGGCCGAGGCCAGTAAGCAGATGCAGAGTGCGCGCTTCATGGCCGTCAATTCGCCGCCGGCTCAGTCCCGGCCAGGATGAGCTGCGTTTGCCGCTCGACCCGCCCGCCTTCCGCCACGTCGAAGGGCTCGCCGAGGGTTTCAAACGGTTTCAAGAAATTGGGGTCTTGGTAGGCCGACGAATCCATTTCCTCGAAGGCGTACAACCTGTACCTTCCCGGGGTAACGCCGGTGAACTCGAAGTGTCCCGCATCGTCGGAGGACGCGCGGCCATAGAAGCTCAAAACGTTGGCATACTTGCCAACAGGCGCCAACAGCAGCACCGCGCGCGCGGACCGGGCCACGCCAGGCGGCACCGCGACCGTACCCGCGACCACCGCGCCGCGCGCGCTGACCACCAGGTGCAGCGGCTCGTGCGTGCCGGCATCGATAATCATGTCATCGGTGAGCACATCCCGATCGCCCAGCCGCATGGCCTTGATGTAGCCACCCCGCGGCACCGGATTCACGCCGATGTCCCAAATTCCCGGGACCACATCCGGAACGACGAAAGTGCCGTCCGCATGCGCCTCGACCCGGATCGGGCGCCTGCCGGGAGGATCGCCGCCGGGTATCAGCGAGACTTGAAACGGGCCGGTGGACGATCCGCCTTCGAGGTCCACGCGGCCGGCGAGCTCGATGCCGTGGTCCGGATGCAGCGTCAGTTCCAGACCGCCGGGTGGCAGCTCGATGCGCTCCGTGGCGCGGTAGTCCCGGCCCCCGGCGGAAAAGGACGCGACAATCACATACGCGCCAGCGATCAGGTTTGGAACCTGAAACTCGAAATTGGGCGGAGACGCGCGAGCACCCGTGCTCTGGTAGCCGCTGCCCGGGATCTCTTGCGAGTACACGTTGATTTGCACGTGCGAGTCGGCAGGTAAATCGCCGGGAACCACAACTTTGCCGTGCAGCGGGGCGACCGCCTGAGCGGCGAGGTGGAACTCTATGCCTTCGAGATCCTGGGCGCCGGCGAGTTGCAAGGGCGACGCCGCAGAGGGCCGGCTCGCATCGGGATAGAACTGGACCGCGTACATCTTCTGCGTCGGGGGTTGTCCCGCCACGGCTTCGGGCTGGATGGTCAACGCGGGAGTGTATGTTTGGGCCGCCATGACCAGGTATTGGCCCGGCGTAACATCATGGAAACGGTAGCGGCCGAGATGGTCGGTGCTGGCAAACCCGTCGTACCTGTAGGAAGGCTTCAGGCGGTCCCACGTAGACTTGAGCAGGCGCAGTTGCGCGTTGGGGACGGGATCGCCGTCCGGATCGAGCACCACGCCGGAAATCGATCCAAGCGGCCGCAGCCGGAAGGTGATTCCGTAGCGGACGTCGCCGGGAGCCAGCTTCAAGGTGCCGGCCGCGCGGGTGGACGTGGCTGCGCCAAACCAAGCCCTCTGGAAGCCCGACAGTTCCACGCGCAATCGGTATTTGCCGGGCGGAATAGTGTTGAAACCGAATACGCCGTTCGATTCGCTGAAGGTGAGCGCCTCCAGCGGCCTCGTATCCACAGTGGACAGGGTGATCGCGGCCCGGCGGATAGGGGCGCCCGTCTCGTCATTCAGTACCACGCCGCTGATGGCCGCGAATGGCGATGGCGGCGCTTGCGCCCGTGCCAAGCCAGGCGCAGCCAGCCAAACCGCAACTGCACACCGCCAGCCGATACGCATCTACCCATTATTGGACCACTGCGGCACGCCGGCGGTTCCGAAATATAGCGTTATTCATCTTATCGCCTTCCGCGATGCGTGTGGTGTTGTCCGCGGAAGCGGGCGGCGGCGCGGGATACTCCTGTGAATCGATTTCGCCCCCGCGAGCAAAGTCCAAACAAGGAACAGAACAAGATTACCTGCCGGATCGCTGTGGCCGCAGATCGAGGGTCATCTTCTTCAGCATCGCTGGCGGCAGCGCTGGTTCGTCTGCCGAACTGGGTGCTTCTTCCATCGCGCCTCGGTTCCCGAGCAAGACTCTGTGCCATCGAAAGCGATTGGCCATGACGTGCAGGACGCGCTCATCATAGGTCCCGCGGCACAGCAAGAAATACACGTTGACGGGCCCCTTCGCGAGTCTACCTTCCCGGTCCACGCGACCCTCGCGCTGTTCCACCTTCGCGGGATTCCATTCAAGATCGTAGTGAATTACGTGCCGGCAGTACTTCTGGAGATCGATACCTTCCTGGCCAACGGAACTGGCAATCAGCACCAGCGGCTGGAAGGGCGAATTGAAGCCTCGGAGGTGTGAATCTCTTTGCTCGGAGCTTACGGCCCCGTCGTAGCGAGCTACGAGATCCCGCGTGGCGTAGCGGTCAATAACATTTTGATAGATTTGGTTGCGCCGCTCCGACAACCGCCGTTCGAGCTCCTCGTTCCCCGCCGAATCCCAGTCCTCCACCAGGGCGGGCGCAAGGGCGTCGAGCAAAGCGCCGAGTTGGCGGACCTCAGTCCGCAGCGCTTTGGGCGAGGTGAGTAGCAGACCAGCGAGAGGTGTGCCCGCAAACACACGGAGCCGGCGAATGAGCCGCTGGTTCTCCGCTTCGGTCATATAGCCGCCGTGCCGGGCGACAGCTCCAGCGAGGCGCTGGAAAATCCCCCGGCGATCTTTCTTCGAGGGTCTGCGCAAGACGCTCATGCCACGCAGGGCCTTTTCAAGGCTGCGTTTCAAGGCACTCGATGTGCCGTGCGCATCGTCCGAGGATGGCATCTGTTCGCCATGCTCGGCACCGACGTATGTGGTGAAGATCAGAATCTTTCCAACCCATCCCTGGTCCCTTGCCTCGGACAGCTCATCTTGAACCAGCCTGATCACCAATTCCCGGACCGCGTGCAGTTTCGGGTGCTGAGAACCCGGAGGTAGGACGAGGCCCAGCTTTTCGCCTGCTGCGCTGTTGCCGAACTGCTGGTACGTGGACAAGAGTTGTCTCAGGGCGCCAGCAAGGAACGTTCGATCACCTCCAGCATGGAGATCAGCGAGGGCATTGCGCGCCTTCAGATAGAACTCCGCATCGGCCGCAGGCATTTCAATCAGCCCCTCGCTCTCCAAAGAAGTGGCCAAGGCCTTGTCATCCAAGCGGAACAGATCAGAGCCCAAAGGCCTCGGGGTGCCATCTGCCTCGACGAAGTGATAAACCCGGCCATCTCTCCGGGTATTGCGGACCATCCGGCCGCGCAAAAGTCGGCTAACGGAATCTCGCAAGACCGCCGCCGCTTGCGCATCCTCGATGTGACCCTCGCGGAAGAATCGGTTTACCGCGAGCCTGTATTCTCTAAAGTCAGAATTGTCATAAATCTCACGGCCGGCGTTCGACCCATTGCCACCGTCCGTTGCCTCAAGCAGATGCTGCAATTCCTTCGGCGAGAGTTGGAACGGCGTCGCGGTCAACAATATGATCGCGGCTCTTGGCGAAGTCATTAGAGCGCCGCTATGCTCATAGAGAAGAGCGCGGGCGATCAGGTGCGCCTCGTCCACAATAATTGCGTCCCAGGGAGTGTTGTGCAGTTGGGTCACCTTCTGGCCGCTGCCGTGCAAGAGGTTCACGTTGACCAAATAGAAACCTGGTGGCAGAACGTTGGTGCCATACCGGCGCTGGCCGGCCGTGTTGTCAAGATCCCTGGCCCTGCGCAAGACTACGACATCACGGAACGTGCTGGCAACAGCCCGCGTTGCGGGGGATGTCCAATCATCCATGTACTTTGGGAAATGATCCGGCAGGAATAGCTCATCCGCCCATTTTGTGATCAACCTCGGCGGGACGACTGTGAGGACGCGAAACGGCTGCAGCCTCCTCCTTTCCCTGCCGTGTTCGCGGGTTGAAAGAAGCGTCGCGACCGTCGCCAGCGCTTCGTAGGTCTTTCCCAGACCCACACCGTCAGCCAGAATAATGCCGCCGCCACGATTACTCAGTTCCCGGCGTGCAAATCGGTACGCATTAACTTGGTGCGTCCTGCCGAGGTCCAGTTCCTTCACCCGTGCCATGAATTCTCCAGCAGATCCTTCACGAAGCGCTGTCGGTATTGGGGCCATTCCGCGGGCCTTGCGATGGCTTCCTTCGTCATCCGGGCAACGGCATCGCGTATTCGGCAGGCACGCAGTGCGTCGTTCCCAGTCGATGCCCGACCGATTGCCCGGACCACGAGCCGCCACTTCAGCACGAACTGATCGAGTTCACCTTGATGGAGAGAACGAGTTAGCTCTTTCTCCTCGTCAAACTGGTCGTCTCGACCTGGTGGGTCCGAATGGTCGTCCGCAAAGGATCTCCCGTGCTGCTGGGGCAGGTTCCGGCCCGAGTACATCTCAAAGAGCGATCCGGCCAGGTCGGCCTCGTATTCAGCGCCACCCAGGCGATCTAGCGCGTTTATGGGAATGCTCTGCCACGCCGATGGAGGCAAGCGCCAGTCGAGCCCATTGGGGGCGCTTTGGCCTGTGAAGCCCAACTTGCGGGCCACCTGCTTCGGCACGGCGGCTTCGCACTCCTGAAAAGTGAGATTGACAGAAACGGTTGCGAATCCTGTGCGGAGTTTCAAACCACGCAGACCGCAACCGGAGGCTATCAAATGCAGTTCGCCCGCTTCAAACGTCCCGTGCAGCAGGCCCCAGCCCGCCTCGACCCGGTCATCGACACGAAACTCAGGTGGGCCGGGACTGACCTTGGACCAAGTGTGGTTCTCGGGGAGGGATCGAAGCATGCCCTGCCAATGAGCCTCTGAGATTAGGCTGTGGACCAGTAGTTCTACGTTCGCGTTCTTGCCTTTGCAAAGCCAAGCAGCACAACTCAGGTTCGCGCTGCCCCAAAAAAGGTCGACGTGCTGCCCCCTATGAAACGCAAACATCTTCGAGTGGGCCTGCCCGAGCCGTCGCTCGGAATGCCTACCTTGCTCCAGCACCCAATACTGGTCAACCCCTTCAATTGCCGGGGCCGGGCGATTCGTGAACAATCTGATTTCCCGAACCGAAAACTGTTGCCTCAAAGAACTGACGAGCTCCGATGGATCGGCACTTATCGGAGAAACAACGTCAAGTCTCGCCACCGGGCCACTCAGACGCGCCGACGCCTGGCTCAGCAGAGTCCCCTCCAGCGTGGAGAGCACGCTGCTGCCATCAGGCCCCGCCGGGAGACAGGAAACGAATTCATTGATTCCCACAACCGGGTCGACGACTCCGATCGCATCTAGCCGCTCGAGAAATCGGCGGATTCCCGACATCACTGGGCCGTCGTCCTTGTGCTCGAAGAACGCCCAGGTTTCGAGATTCTCCCCGATTCCCTCTGACGTCATGTTGGCGGAGCCGAGGCCCACTGCCGCTCGGTCATTAGACAGCAGCAAGAGGAGTTTCGGATGAAATGTTCCGGGCCATTTAGCACGCCACAGCCGGCAGCGAGTGCTGTGCCGGATGGGGGCCTCGCCGCTAATGATGTCAACCTGGACCATCTTCGTGAGGACCTGTGCAAAACTGTGCTCAAACGCTGCCACATTGAAGCGATAGGTCAGGGCAAGCAGGCGGCGCCTCCCACCTGGGAATCTGCGAAAGAACTCTGCCGCGAACTGGGGAAGTTGTACCCGAGGGTGGCCCATCACAACACCCCGCTATCCCGGATATCCTGGAGCAGAGAAGCAAAGGCATCCAGCCGGTAGCCGTGAACGCCAGGCGGATTCTGCGGTTGCAGCCCCAATCGAAGCCTCTGCCAATTCTCCGTCACCCATGGCGAATCAGGTTTTGCCTGCCGGTGGCGAAACTGCAAATGGTCAAGTAGCCTCGCCTTGCCCAAAGGAATGTGCTCACTACGATCCATCTTGGCCGCGCGCCTGAGATGAGCTCCGACATCCGCCAGGAGGCCAGGCGGTTCGGCCCCCACTTGATAACAGCGGAATCGGGCGCTCGCTGGTACGTCGCCCAGAATCGCGCCATCGTGTTCGTATAGATACAGGAAGAGGCGGGTCAGCGGCAGAGCCCGAAGCTCCAGAACGGCAGCATTTCTCAGCAGGGCCGCAACCTCATTGCTTGGATCGATGCGGCCGAGATGGCAACGCAGAATGCTGCCAGCGTAATCGCCACGCGCATCGCGCCAGAGCCGCCGCCTGATGGCCTTGAACGTTCTGGCACGCACCAGAGCGTCCGCGGTCTCCGAGAACAAGCCCTCGGCGATCAGGCTGCATTCGCGATTCGGAAGGTCACTGACGCAGGGAAGTCCGGCGCACCCCCTGACTCGCTTCGGTCGTTTTTTGGACCCGATGGCCTTACCGAACTCAACTGCGAGCTTCCCACCGAGGTCCGTGAGTGCGCCGGATTGATCCACAAAGCCGGCTGAGGACAGCAATCCGGAATACAGGACACGTGCGCTCTGCTGCAGCAACCGTGGCTTCACGGGGTCACCAGGCCTGGGAGTCAACTCCGAGAGCCGATCAATGCCACGGTACGAACATACTCTACTGGACCCATGCCGGAGCCATTCGCCGACAGAAAGTGCAACCTCCCAACGGTCAGTCTCGTCTGGGTCGAGGCCGAAGCGATCCGACGCCCAACAGAGAAAACTAAGGTAGCGGGCTCGCCGCGTGTTCACGGTGACCCCCGGTAGCAGCTTTTCGGCAATTCGGTCGGACTCGATTCGATAGCCAAGCGGATCTATCGAGCCCGGCTCTGACGGCGGTGACTCCACCCATCGAGGGGCCGAACGCCAAACATTCAGAATGGCCATAGCTAATTTGGAAGCTCAACGATATCAGTTCTAATTATCTTTACACTACATCAGTCCCAACCTCGCTCTCATCGGAAAAGCTCTGCTGAGCCGTTGTTCTTACGGTGGTAAGACGCCCTGCGGAAATAATTGCGCATAGAGGGCCGGGACACGTGCGCGATCGACATACAGGAAATCATAGATTTCGGCTAATTCTGGCTCCATTGGCCATTGCTTCCGAGATTCTTCTTTTTCTTTCTTCATGCGCTTCCTGCCGCCGCCTCATGGAATCGATCGCTTAATCGATGCCTCACTGGTGTCCTGCTTTCGGGGTTCTCGCAGAGCGCGAGAGATCTGCCTGATTGCGCTAAGAAAGAGCTCCGTCGAACCGAATTCCATACAGTCCATTGCAACCACTATACGCCCTGTCAAGTTGTGCCGCCATGCCAACAGTTTTTTTCTTACGCCCCATTTGGTCGTGATCCCCGCTTCCAACAAATCGGCCATTCTGGCCGATGCAGGATAGGGACACGGGCTTTAGGCTCTGTTCGCTGCCCGGAATTGGCGATAGAATCGTCCCTATGCTGCGACGCCTCGCCCCCATTTTCCTGTTTGGTTATGCCTGTCTGCTTTCGGGTGCGGAACCCACGCTGCCCGTGCCAGCCAACCTCACGGCGGAAGAGATTCCCGCCATTCCCGTACGCCTCATGGAGGAGCTTGCGCCCTACACCGAATTCCGCACCGCTACGCTGATCGACTGGCATCCCACGCGGCGCGAGATGATCGTCTCGACGCGCTTCGGGCAAGCGCCGCAGATCCATCGCGTCACCCAACCGGGCGGCGCGCGCACCCAGCTCACCTTTTACGCCGATCGCGTGCAAGGCGGCCGCTACCGGCCCGACGGCGGCTCGTTTCTGTTTGCGAAAGACATCGGCGGCGGCGAGTGGTACCAGATCTACAGCTACGACACGCGCACCGGCCGCGCGGCTTTGCTGACCGACGGCAAGTCCCGCAACATGGGCGCGCTGTGGTCGCGGGATGGCGCGCATTTCGCCTATGCCTCCACGCGCCGCAACGGCAAAGATATGGACATCTACGTGGGCGTGCCGGAGCATCCCGAGGAGGCGCGCCGCGTGGTGGAGGCCGATAGCGGCGGCTGGGAGGCGGAAGATTTCTCGCCCGACGGCAAGTCCCTGGCTGTCATCCGCGCGGTGTCGGCATACGAGGCGGCCCTGCTGCTGGTGGATACCACGTCCGATCGCCAGACCACGCTGACCCCGCGGCAGCCGGGCGTTTCCTACCGGCACGCGCGCTTTACGCCGGATGGCAAGGCCATCTACCTGATCACCAACCAGGATTCCGACTTCGAGCAGCTTGCCGCGATGGACGTCTCGACGCACCGCGTCACCATCCTGCGCCCCGGCCTGAAGTGGGACGTGACCGCGTTCGATCTCACGCGCGATGGGCGGCGCATCGCTTACATCGTGAACGAAAACGGGTCGGACACGCTGCACGTGATGGATACGGCGGCACGCAAGGAGATGCCCTTGCCGAAGCTGCCATACGGCAGCATCGGCGATGTGCGCTGGCACGCCAACGGGCACGACCTGGGATTCACCATTGCGTCGGCGCGCACGCCGTCGGACGTTTACTCGATCGATACCGCTACGGCCAAGCTGGAGCGCTGGACATACAGCGAAACCGGGGGCCTGGATGCGTCGCAATTCGCCGAGCCGGAGCTGATCCAATGGAAGTCTTTCGATGGACTGACGATCTCGGGATTTCTGTACCGGCCGCCCAAGCGGTTCGAGGGGCCGCGGCCGGTGATCGTGAACATCCATGGCGGGCCGGAGGGGCAGTTTCAGCCGGGCTATCTGGGCGTCACCAACTACCTGCTGAGCGAATTGGGAACGGCCGTCATTTTCCCGAATGTGCGCGGTTCGACCGGCTATGGGAAGACGTTCCTGAATCTGGACAACGGGCGCAAGCGCGAGGATTCGGTGAAGGACATCGGCGCGCTTCTGGACTGGATTCCAACGCGCCCCGATCTGGATGCCAGGCGCGTGATGGTGACCGGCGGAAGCTACGGCGGCTACATGACGCTGGCCAGCATGACGCACTTCAACGACCGCTTGCGCTGCGCCGTGGATGTGGTGGGGATCTCGAACTGGATCACCTTTCTGGAGCACACCGAAGCGTACCGGCGCGATTTGCGGCGCGTGGAATATGGCGACGAGCGCGATCCGGAGATGCACAAGTTTCTGGAATCGATCTCGCCGATGGCGCACGTGGACAACATCACCAAGCCGATGTTCATCGTGGCGGGGCGCAACGATCCGCGCGTGCCGTATACCGAAGGGCAGCAGATGACGGCGGCGATCCGCGCGCATGACGTGCCGGTGTGGTATCTGCTGGCGGCGGATGAAGGGCACGGGTTTGCGAGGAAAGGGAATCGCGATTTTCAGTTCGCCGCGACGGTGATGTTTATCCAGAAGTACCTGTTGGAGTAGATGGAGGGCGGCCAATCTTGGCCGCAGCCGCCTTTTTAGGCGGCCAGAGCCGGCTGAAAGCCGTCCCCAGAGGGGACCCCAGGGCAGGATTGCCCGCCCTCCAAACAGACCTGCCATAATGCCCATATGCAGGAAGTGAACGCAGGTATTGTGGGCCTGGGCAACGTCGGCTCCGGCACACTTGCCATTCTGGCGGGCAATGCGGACCAGATCGCGCTGAAGCTGGGATTCCGCCTCAAGGTGACGGCGGTTTGCTGCCGAACGGTGGCAACCAAGCGAATTCCGGAGTCGCTGGGGCCGGTCTTCCGGACCCCGGATTGGCGAGAAGTGGTCACCCATCCCGACGTGGATATCGTGGCGGAACTGGTGGGCGGCACCACCGTGGCCGCCGAGATTGTGGATGCCGCCATCGCCAATCGCAAATCGGTCGTGACGGCCAACAAGGAACTCATGGCGGCGTGCGGGCCGGAGATCTGGGATCGCGCGATTCACGCCGGCATCAACGTCGCCATGGAAGCCAGCGTGGCGGGCGGCATTCCCATCCACGCGGTGTTGCGCGAAGGCATCTCCGGCGACCGCATCACGGCCCTCTACGGCATCCTGAACGGCACCTGCAACTACATCCTCACCGAGATTGAAAAGCGCGACGCGCCTTTCGATACGGTGCTGGCGGAGGCGCAGCAGTTGGGTTACGCGGAAGCCGATCCCAGCGCCGACCTGGACGGTATCGACGCGCGCTCCAAGCTGGCGATTCTGGCGGCCCTGGCGTTCGGCGAAAAAATCACGCCCTCCGATATTTTCATGGAGGGTATCCGCCGCATCTCGCCGCTGGATTTCAGTTATGCGCATCAGCTTGAACACACTATCCGGCTGATTTGCGCCGCACGCCAGACGCCCGAAGGGCTGATCCTCTCCGTGCGGCCCGCGCTCATCCCGCGCTCCACTATCCTGGCTGGCGTCCAAGGCGCCTACAACGCCATTTGGGTGAAAGGTACGTATGGCGAGGATACTTTCTATTACGGACGCGGCGCCGGGTCGCTGCCCACCGGCGTGGCGGTGGTGAGCGACCTGATGCGCGTGGCGCGCGAAATCCGCAGCGGCAGCCCCGAACGCGTCTCGCCGTTCGCCCACGACCGCCTGGGCGAATACCGGCCGGTCTCCGTCGTTCTGCAAAAGCGGGCCTACTATCTGCGCTTCCGCGTCAGGGATAAGCCGGGCATCCTGGCCGCTCTTTTCGCTATACTAGCGGCCAAGCAGATCAGTCTGGAGGCGGTTCTGCAACTGCCGGTGGACACCAAGAACGACGTGCCGTTCGTCATCACCGTCGAGCCCACCTACGAGCACGCCATACGCGAGGCGGTGGCCCAGATGGCACAACTCGACTTTCTGCTGGAGCCGCCGCTGGCGCTGCCCATGGAGACGGCCTTATGAGAATACGGCGCGTACTCCTGCTGGCCGCCTGCTGCACCTGCTGCACGGCGCTGTCGGCGCAGGTCGCCACCGACGCCAACACCCGCTATCAGACCGCCGAGGGCCGCAAAGCCGTTGCGGCGGGCCTGGGCAGTCTGGGGCGGGACGCCACCGAGAGGCCGCAGGAATTGGTCGATGCCATGGCCCTAAAGCCCGGCATGACGGTGGCGGATATCGGCACGGGCGTCGGCTATATGTTGCCGTATCTGAGCCGCGCCGTGGGACCGTCGGGCCGCGTGCTGGCGGAAGATATTTTCGACGATTTTCTGAGCGCCGCCAAACAACGCGCCGCGGACCAGAAGCTCGGCAACGTGGCGTTTATCAAGGGCACCGAGACCGATCCGCATCTCGCCGACGGCAGCGTGGACCTGATTCTGGCGCTCGATTCCTACCATCATTACGACTACCCGGAGAAGATGCTGGCGGCTTTCGCGCGGGCTTTGCGCGACGGCGGCCGGCTGGTGGTCGTGGAGTATTACAAGCGCCCCAACGCCATGCCGGGCGGCGACGCGGTGAAGCACATCCGGCTGGACGAGCCCGACCTGGTGCGCGAGATCGAGAGCCACGGATTCCGCAAGGTATCCGAGCACGAGCACATCAAAGGCAGCCAGTACATGGTTGTATTCGAGAGGAAGGCCTAGCGCTTATGCCTATGTCGATCCCGGCCGCTGCCGCCGTCGCCCGCGCCTTCGTAGAGGCCATCAACCACCGCAGCCCCGAAGAAATCGCGCGCCTCATGACGGAAGATCATGTCTTCATCGACTCGCTGGGAACGCGCGTCACAGGCAGGCTACAGATGCGAAATGGTTGGCAAGGTTACTTCGCGATGGTCCCGGATTACAGCATCACGGTCGACGAAACCTTTGCCGAAGGGTCAGTGGTGGCGATGCTCGGTACCGCGCAAGGCACTTACGCGCCCGGGGGGTCGCTGAAGCCGGAGAACAGATGGCAGACGCCCGCCGCTTGGCGCGCCGTGGTGCGCGGGCCGTCGGTCGCCGAATGGCGCGTCTACGCGGATAACGAGCCCATCCGCCAGATTATCGCGCGCAGCTCAGCCGCAACGGCGGAGCCACCGACCAATCCTGCGCCCGCCGCGCCTTGATCGCCGCGAAGTCCAGTCTGGCCAGCGCATCCCGGTTGTCGGGCAGCGTCAGTTCCCAGAGCGGGAAGAAGTCGCTGCCCACATCCAGCCCCTCCTGATATCCGCGCGGACCGAACACGATCTCATGGCAGGCGTCCAGTCCCAACTTGCAGAGATCTTCCGCCAACTGCACAGGGTTATCGATTTGGATCATTCGCGCGGCTCCCTCACGTTTACCAGTACACACCGGGAACCGCGCAGATCCAAATCGGGTGGGACAAATCGGACCACTGGTCCACTTCGGACCAGTGCAGGCCCGTGGGGCGGGCGTCCACGCCAGCGGCGGGTCTCTAGACCCGCCCCTCTTTCAGGCCGACGTGGACGTCGGCCGCAGGACTCTCCAGAAACCCACCCGCCAACTTGTTGATTCTGCGAAGTGCGGGGCTGAAGCCCCGCGCGGGATAAATCCCGCCCCCCAGAACCCTGGGTTTCTGCCCCTGGTGACGGCCCCCGCCGTCCCTGCTGGAGTCCCGCCCCACAAGGCACTAACCTTCGGCCCGGCTCAGCGCGGCCTGCGCCCATTGCACCCACAGCCGGCCGCCGTACAACAGCGCGCTGGCTTCCACGCCGATCCAATCGATGAGAGACAGCGGGGAGCGGGCCAGCAGGTGCCGCGCCAGCACCAGGTCCATCCGCAGACCAGGCGCGGCGATGTCGTGCAGAATGCCGTCAAGAGTGAACAGCATCTTGCGGAACATCATCAGTCCGGATGGGAAGCGGATGCCCTCCAGCGCCAGCCGGTCTAACAGGCGCATGGCATCCATGCTGCCCGGCAGGCGCGTCAACGGCAACTGGCCGATGAAGCCGTTCACCTGGTCGCGCATGAAGCGGCGATGCGCCGAACTGAGCCGCCGCCCCAGGGCCAGCGCCTCGATCTCTCCGCAGACCCCCACCGGGTCGCGCAAGCCCAGCATCAGCGCCAGCATCGCCACGTGCCGCCGCTCCTCGCGCGTCAGGCTTTCGGTGAGCGCCCAGTCGAGCAGCACCAGTTCGCCGGTGCGCTCGTCATACAGCAGATTGCCCGCGTGCGGATCGGCGTGAAAGATGCTCCGCTCTCCGCGTGCGGACAGGGGCACGGCGATCAGCGCTTCGATCAACAGCTCGGCAACCCGGCGCCGCTCGCGGCCGGAGGCGCCGCCCAGCGCCGTAACCTTCACCCCAGCTTCCTCGCTGAGGGCCGTGATGGCGCCGGTCGAGAGCGGCTTGATCAGCCGCGGCACGCGCACGCCGCGCACACCTTTATACACGCGCGCCGCCTCTCCCAAGGTGGCCTGCTCGCGCGCAAAATCCACCTCGTGCTCCAGCAGACGCCGCACTTCCATGATGGTTTCCGGCAGCGCGCGCCCGTATTCGGGATGCTTGTCCGCCAGGAAGTGCGCCAGTTGCTGCAGCAGTTCCAGGTCTTCGGCGAAGCACGCGGACACAAAGGGCTTCAGGACCTTGAACACGCCCCGCTCCCGCTCACCGTTGGCCGGATTCCGCCATGTAAACCGCACCACCGCGCTGACGCTGGCCTCGGCCATTATGCCCGGTTCGATCTCCACCGCATAGGTCTCCAGCCGCCGCCCCAGTTGCTTGCGGACCAGCGCGCCGATGTCCTCCGCGCTCACGTCGCGGATGCCGTTCTCCAGTTCCGACAGTGCGCTGCGCAGCGCCGCATCCAGGTGCCGGTTGCGCGCCAGCACTTGCCCGATCTTCTGCAGCCCCGGAACTTTCGCGATCAAGCGCAGCAAGCGCGCCTCCGGCGTGGTGTCCAGCGGCAGTTCGATTTGTTCCACCAGCTTGGGAGCCAGCCGCGCCGCGGACAGGTGCGAGATCATGAACAGCATCGCGTCCCGCACCAGTGGACGCCACGCCGCATAGATCTCCGGCACGATGGCCTCCGCCGGCAGAAGGCGGATCACGCAGTTCCCCAACTCGTCGCGCAACATGCGGCCGGTGGGACTTTCGAGTGCCGTCTTCACCGCCGCCGTACGTGCGGCCGGCGAGGCGTCGCTGTCCAGAAAGGATGCCAACAGTGACAGATTCATGTTCCTGACTCTATGTTACTCTCCGTGAATCAGCCTGGGGGGCGGGCTTAAGCCCGCGTGGGGCTTTAGCCCCGCCACTCGGCGGAGGCCACTCAGTCCAGCGAAATCAGAAGATGAAAAGGCTTGTTGCGCCCCCACCGGTAGATCTTGAAATTGTGGTCGAGCGTCAGAATCTCTCCCACCCCAAGTTGCCCGGCGGCGTAAATCAGGCAGGCATCGGCCAGATCCGCGGGAACGTCGCGGTACTTCCGCATGATGCGTGCAACTTCCGCGGCCGTGCGCGAGAGTTGAAACGGGATCTGGAACACTCCTCGGGCAATATTCTCCAAGATGGAGTCTACCGCTGGAGGCATCCCGCGCAACAAATAACAGCTCTCCGCGACCACCGCGTCGCATGTCACCAACGGCGACTCCAGTTCCCGTACGGCTGCGGCGCAACGCTCGTGATACCGCTCGCTCCGATCCAACAGCGCAACCAATACGCTCGAATCCAACAAAACGGGGCTCACCGCCCGAAGCCCTTCAAGTGCCGCTTATTCGAGCCGAGGTCGCGGATGCCCGAGGAGAACTTGCCTAGGCCCACAATCCGCTGTCCCGCGCCTTGGCCGTAGCACGACTCCAGCACGCGAATGCCTTCGCGGACAATTCGGGATGGACTCCACCCCAAGCGGCCTGCTAGCCGTTCCAGGGCCTTCTGCGAGTCCGGATCGAGGCGCGCCTGCACAAAGTTCCGCATGTTCTTACTGTACTACAGAATGGATAGTGTAGTACCTGTCTGCGCATTAGTGCCTACCCGCGCGCGACGGTGAAATGAATTACTGTAATCCACGAGGTATCTGCGATGAATGAAACGAAGGACACCACGTCGCGCCGCGCGTTCCTCAGCGAAGCCGGCCGCATCGCCGGGGTTTCGACCCTGGCCGGAATAACTCTGCCGCACGTGCACGCGGCCGAGAACAATACGATTCAGCTCGCGCTGGTGGGATGCGGCGGGCGCGGCACCGGCGCCATCGAGAACGCGCTGGGAATCAAGAACGGACCCATCAAGCTGGTGGCCATGGCCGATGTCTTCCCGCAGAAGCTGAGCGACAGCCACGGACACCTGCGCGGCCGGTTCGCGTCCCAGATGGACGTGCCCATGGATCGCCAGTTCATCGGCTTCGACGGCTACCGTAAGGCCATGGACTGCCTGAAGCCTGGCGACGTAGCCATCCTGGGAACGCCGCCGGCATTCCGGTGGGTGCATTTCCGCTATGCCATCGACAGGGGCCTGAACGTCTTCATGGAGAAGCCGGTCACCGTGGACGGTCCCACCACGCGGCGCATGATCGCGCTCGGCGAAGAGGCCGGGCGCAAGAACCTGAAAGTCGGAGTCGGGTTGATGATACGGCACTGCCGGGCGCGGCAGGAACTGCTCAACCGCATCCGCGACGGGCAGATCGGAGACATCGTCGCCATGCGCGGCTACCGCATGGGGCCGGGCGGCGATGTTGCGCTGGTAAAGCCCGAGGGCATCACGGAACTGCTGCACCAGATCCGCTTCTTCCACGGGTTTCTGTGGGCCAGCGGCGGCGTCTTCAGCGACTATTACATTCACCAGATCGACGAGCTCTCGTGGATGAAGGGCGCCTGGCCGGTTGAGGCGATGGCACTCGGCGGCCGGCAGTACCGCGGCGACGCGGTGGACCAGAACTTCGATGTCTACGCCGTACAGTACACCTACCCGGACGGCACGCACCTATTCTTCGACGGCCGCAACATGCCGGGCGTGCACAACGAGTTCGCCAGCTACATTCACGGGTCGAAGGGATCGGCCGTAGTTTCGACCAACGCGCACACGCCGGGACGCACGCGCATTTACTCGGGGCAGAACATCCCGCGCTGGCAGAACGGCCAGAAGGAACCGGCGCCGGAGAACCTGGTGTGGGCGTATCCGCAGCCGGAGCGCTCGCCCTACGACTGGGAGTGGGACGACCTGATCGCCGCCATTCGCGAAGACAAGCCTTACAACGAGGTCAAACGCGGCGCCGAAGCCAGCCTGGTGGCTTCGATGGGCCGCTTCTCGGCGCACACCGGCCAAACCGTGACGTTCGAGCAGATGATGAATCACGAGCACGAGTTCGCACCCGACGTGGACAAGCTGACCATGGACGGTCCCGCGCCCCTGCGCGCCGGCCCCGATGGCAAGTACCCGCTCCCGGAGCCAGGCATCAAGACCACGCGCGAGTATTGAGCGTGGGGCAGGCCCTCGGAGGAGCCCTCTGGGCCCGCGGGCCTGCTACGACGAATCGGCGCAAGCTGCGAGGATTCCGGCCGTCGTAACCGGCCTTCTTATTTGCGGGGGACGCCGCCGAGGAACCCGTAGGGATCGATGGGTGTGCCTTCCCACCAGCGCCGTTCCGGCCCCAGCTTGAAGATGGCGAAATGCAGGTGCGGGGCATCGGGCGACGCGTTGCCGCTACTGCCCACGTAGCCCAAGACTTCGCCTTTTCGCAGGAGCATGCCCTCTTCCAGCCTCGGCGCGTAACGATCCAGGTGCGCGTAGTAGTAGCAGTAGTTGCGGCTGACGTCGAATTGGTAGACCGTTATGCCGCCCGGTTTGCTGAGGAACAGCTTCACCACGTTGCCGTCATCGGCCGCTAACACTGGCGTGCCACGCGGGGCCATGATGTCGATCGCCTCGTGCCGGTGGCCGTCGTGCACCTCGTCGAAGTTGTCCCGCAGGTCTTCAGCGTGGACACCCTGCACGGGGACGATAAGCCCGCGTTCCGTCAATGGCCGGTCCGGCAGGCTGGGATCGGCAGAGTTCGGCACTTCCGCCGGCGTCGGATCCACGGGCGTCGCGGAGAGGCGCGCGCGGCGCGTATCCGGCGTTCGCGCCGGCTCCGTTTGCGGCTCCGGGGGCCTGTCTGGCGCAGCGGAGGCGTTGGTGGTCCGCAACATTCCGGTCTGCCGGAGAACCACCGCAAGGAACACCAGGCCGCAGACAAAACCCGCGAAAAAGACGGTTGCCGGTCTTCTGCCCACGTCTCACTCCTTCAGGTTGACAGGCGTCCCGAATTTGACCATATGAGACAACTCGGATGCATCCCAGTTGGTCAACCGTATGCAGCCGTGCGACTCGGCGTGACCGACTTTGCCCGGAGCCGGCGTCCCGTGAATGCCGTAATGCTCCTTCGTGAGATCGATCCAAACGACGCCCACCGGGTTGCGCGGCCCAGGCTGGATCTGCGCCTTGCTATCTGCCGGGTTCGCATTCCAAAAGAGTTCCGGGTTGTAGTAAAACACCGGATAGGGCCATACTCGCTTGATTTTCCACTCCCCGATCGGAAGCGGGTCGTGTTCGCTGCCAATGGTGGCCACGCAATAGAAAAGAACCTTCCCCCCAGCGTCGAAAGCCGTGACTGAGCTATCGGACTTGGAAACCTCTACCGAAGCCGCGCGACCCGGCGGTGTCGCGATCACGTTGGGCGCCAGGATCAGCTCGCCCTCCTTATCGAAGAGGCTATCCGGATTGAGCGCCTTCAGCAGGTCCGGATTGGCGTGGAACTTCTCGCCCAGTCCTTCCAGTGGCGACGCGTATCCCAAGGCCGGCAATTGGGCCTGCTCCTCCAGGCTCGCGGGCGCTTTGACGAAGGGTCCAGCCACATCTTCCGTCGCGATCATGTAGGAGAACAGCGCCGGCGCTCGATCGGTATTGAGCGCGGCCCACGTCTCGGGCCCGACTGCGCCGTTCACCGGGAGGTTGCGGGCGCGCTGAAATGCGGCTACGGTCTTCTCCAGGTTGCTGCCAAAATTGCCATCGATTTCGCCGCACGAGAAATGGGCGCGGTCCAACAGGATCTGGGCGCGCACCACGACCGGCCCCCTGGCATTGGGACCTATGGCGGGCGACTGATTGGGATCGTCGATGGCAGCGGCTTCGACAGTGCCCGCCGCCTCTTTCACCCGGCCTCCCTTGCGCACCTGCGCCCCGGCCGGCCAACACAGCAGTACCGCCATCGGGAACAATAGAGACTTCATCGGGCGCATTTTGGGCATCGCATTCCTCGGTAACGGCATGCAGTAAGCACGTTGCGAACCGAAGACCCGGCTTCTGGCCGCCCGCCAATTTCAATAAACTGCGGCGGGCTTTCGACCGTGCGTGCCCTTGTTATTGGCGTGGGTCAAAATGGTCCGTGCCTTGATCGAGCACTTTTGTGTGCAGAACGTCAATCACTCTGGCGAGCAGGGAGGCCGGCAGGAAGGGCTTTTGGATGAAATGCCAGCCGTGATTCAGAACGAGCATGGCGCCATCGGCGTAACCGGACATCAGCATCACCCGCATTTCCGGGCGCCGTTGCTTCAGCGCCTCCGCCAAGTCCGGCCCGCACATGTCCGGCATCATGATATCCGAGAGCAGCAGATGGATGGTTCGTGCGAACTGGGCTTCGACGCGTGTGGCGTTCTCGGCGGAGCTGGCCGCCAGCACTTCAAAGCCGGCGTTCTCAAGGATCGCCTGAACCAAAGTGAGGATGGCTGGGTCGTCTTCGACAACGAGAATGGTTTCAGGGACCTCTCCCTTAAGTGGCAAAGCCATGGAATCGATCCACGTGAGCACGGGTCGGGCCAAAGCGTTTTCGGGCGGCGCCGGAGACGTAATCCGCGGTCTGATCGCGGCCAAAGCCCCGCCTCAACCCCGATGACCGGCAACTTTGGCATTCCTCCGTGCAGGTTCTGCACGCGCCTGGCGGGTTGCGCGACACAAAGGTGCAATAGCTGGCGTTATGTATTACAACTGGTCGGAATCTTCGCAGCTTGCGCGCCTCCTTTGGTTGCGGCTATGCCGCTCTGTGGGGCGGCGGTTGGCTGTCGCCGCTTTCTGGTGTGGGCGCGGCGGTTGGCCGATTGACAATCGGCCGCAGCTTACCAAGCTGCCCCACAGAGCAGCATAGCCGCAACCAAAAGAGGCGGCCTGAGAGGCCGCCGCAGGCCGAGGGCCTGCCCCACGAAGAATCCGCGCAGGCTGCGGAGGTTCTGAACAGTTGTAATACAAAAGGCGTCCTGCCTTGACGTCGCAAGCGCCGGTGGTGCTACCTTATTCAAGGAGATTAGGAAGCGTACCCGCAAAATGGCGGCATCCAAGCAAACACTGGACGAAGCCGCCCGTCCTCGCCTCCCACACATCGACGGGCGGCCGGTCCGGCTGGAGATCCGCCGCGAACTCGCCGACCGCCGCGGCCCAGTCCACGCCGGCGCGTTCATCCGCGAACGGCGCATCGCGTTCGACGCGGAACTGGCCGCCGACCCCCAGGAGTTCGCGCGCATCTTCGTGCATGAAGTCTTCCATTTCGTATGGCTGCGGCTGGGCAACCCGCGCCGCTGGTCTTACGAAGCGCTGCTGGGCGAGGAAATGCGGAGCCGGGCGCGCGGCGAGTTGGGCTGGTCCTCGGAGTGGCGCAAGCGGGCGCTTGCGGCGCGCGACCCCGGCCGCCGGACCCGGCGCTGGCGCGAATACGTCTGCGAGAGCTTCTGCGATACGGCGGCCTGGATCTTAGCGGGCGTCCCGGCGCATCGCGAATACACCCTGGCCCGCCGCTTTCGCGAGCGCCGCCGCCAATGGTTCGAAGAGTCCGATGTATCCAATCGAATCTCGATATAATCCATATAGTAGCCACATGCTGAAAGTGGAGGAGGTTTTATGTCGGCTCTGCGCCTGGGTACCGTGCTCGCTACCGGTGTCCTGCTTGGCTGCCTGATCTATTGGGGCTGGCCGGCGAAGCCCGCCAGGGCCGCGTCGCTCAAGCCGGATGGCGAAAGGCACGCCGCTCCCGATTTCGCCCTGAAAGACGCCGACGGCAAAACCGTGCGCCTGTCCGATTACAAGGGCAAAGTGGTGCTGCTGGATTTCTGGGCCACCTATTGCGGCCCCTGCAAAATCGAGATCCCCTGGTTCATGGATTTCGAGCGCAAACACAAAGACCAGGGCTTCTCCGTGCTGGGCGTCTCCATGGACGACGATGGATGGGACGCCGTCAAGCCTTTCGTCAACGACGTGGGAATCAACTATCGCATCATGGTGGGCAACGACTCCACCGCCGACATGTTCGGCGGCATCGAGGCTCTCCCGACCACCTTTCTGATCGACCGGGACGGCAAGATAGCCGCCGTCCATGTGGGGCTGACGAGCAAGAGTGATTTTGAAAATGCCATCGAACAACTATTGCAAAAACCTGCGCATTCCGCTGGCGGCGCTGGGCGCGTGTCTCTGCCTGCCGAGCTTGTGGGCGCAAGGTAACCAGTACCTGACGGCTGAAGCTTCCCAGAAGCTGGTAGTGAAGCGCGGAGCCTCGGCCGAGGCTAAGATCGCAGTGTCCGTGCAGCCCGGCTTTCACGTGAACAGCAACACGCCCAGCGACGCCTACCTGATCCCGCTGAAGCTGACGTGGGTTCCCGACGGCGCGCTGGAGCCTGGCGCGGTGGTTTTCCCCAAGCCGCAGATGGAGAAGTACGAGTTCTCCGACAAGCCGCTCTCCGTTTTCACTGGCGACTTCGAGTTAACCGCCAAATTCAAGGTACCGGCCGGCGCGTCCCAAGGTCCGGGGATCATGCTCGGCAAATTGCGCTACCAGGCTTGCAACAATAACTCCTGCTTCCCGCCGAAGACGGTGGAAGTGCGGCTGTCGTATCAGGTGCAATAGGTATTAGAACAGTTCAGAATCTCCCAGCCTGCGGCGGTTTTCTGCGGGGGCAGGCCCTCAGGGGTGCGTTGCCACGGTAGTGGTCGTGGTTCTACCCCTACTATGATTGGCCGCCTTTTCGTGGGGCAGGCTCTCAGCCTGCGGCGGCCTCTCAGGCCGCCCCTTTGGTTGCGGCTGAACCTGGCGCCCGCGCCGGAGCACGCCCCGCCGTCCAGCACCCGGTCCGCGCGGCCGTCCATCGTTAGCCTGCCTGCAGCTCACGTTCCAGCGCCCGATGCAGAAGCCCTTTGATGAAAGTCTGATAAGGCAATCCCCGCTGTTCAGCGAGTCTCTGCGCGGACTCAATGTCGACGACGGCCATTCGGATCGTCACCGGCTTAGTCGCGCCACGTACCACGGGCAGCCGCTTGATCTTTCCTTCCTTCTTCGCCTGCATGAAGAGCTCCGTGATGACTTCCGGATGGGCATCCCACCACTGGGCCTCCTCTTTTTCCGACCTAAAGTTGGGAATCCTGGTCTTGGCCGTCATACTTCTCTCCTCGATAGATCTCGCGCTGCGTCGGATGCATGGGATGGGCGGTGACGAAGCGGATCTTACCTCTGCGTTCCGTCACGACAAACGTCGGCAGTCTTCCCTGTTCGTCTCGCCTAAACACAGTCTGCGGCGTTCGCGTCGTCGCCTTTGGCGCTCGATGACCATCGGGCGCGTTCCGATAAGCCTCCTCGCATTCCTCCGCGGTGACTCCGTGGCGGGAGATGTGGCCCACGTTGGCCGCGTCCCAATCAAATACCGTCCGTTAATACATTGTACGTACGATTGACGGCGAGCGCAAGCATGGTCACCTCCCAATGACTGCTCAAACGGGTCGCCGAGAGCGAACAGAAGATCTACTTGGACGTCGCCTTCGGCGAACAACAGTACAAGATGTTGGCGCAAGTGGCCAAACAACGCGCGCAACTGGAGCGCTCCTTCCGCGCCGCCATGAAGGCGTAGGTAAATTAGAGCGCAGCAAATGCTTGAAAACACAGCGAAACATAAGAGGGGGGATCTTTTTATAGATGAATATTGCAGTACAGCGTCTTCACGCCAAAGGCCGTTACATTGCTGCTAGGGTAGCTTTCCCGCTTTGCAATGCGGCGGCCCGATTGCGAGACCGCATAGATCTCAGCATCGCTTTAGCGTGCGGGATCGCCTTCGACAGTTTACCGGCCACAGGGCTTTCGACTGGCATCTCTTCAGCAAAACTCACCGGTTTGTCGTTTCGCCGGAGCGGTTGCGCCATGAGCCGCATATCGGAGATGCACTGAACCGCAAAGGCAGTCCGGCCTTCCCAATCGGATTCATCTGAACCTTCAAGCCATTCAACGATGTTCTTCAAAAGGTCCTTCGTGCCGTCGTACAACATGCACAGATTGTAGCTCTTGGCGACAGCTTTGGCTTCAGGGTGACGCCACCACCACGAGCCGCCAGGAGCGCAGCGCACTGCCGCTTCGTCCGAGTGCTTCCATTTAGGACCCGGATGTACGATAATGAACACCGGAGGTTTCACTGGCGTGCAACGTCCGAAACGGAGAAACGTATGGAATATCTGCCCATATTGTTTGTTGCCGCAATAGTGGCCCTGATACCCGCAGCCATTGCGTCATCTAAGAACCGCAGTTTTGGCGGTTTCTGGTTGTACGGATTTTTGCTCTTTCCAATCGCCCTGATCCATGCCTGTATTATGGAAGAGTCGGTAGCGCCTGATTCAACGGTTCGCCACGGCATCATCACGGGACGCAAATGTCCGTTTTGCGCTGAAATCATCAAGCTGGACGCTATTGTGTGCCGGTTCTGTGGGCGAAATGTGCCGAAGGACGAAGACAGCATCGCTAGAAACGCCGAGTACATCGAGCAACTGAAGGTACGATTACTATAATGAGGATTTGGAACAGAGAAGAGAAAACACGCCCTCGCCGTGGTGTTACCTGCGGAGTTATCAAATAAGGACGGAGACCTTTTTGTGGGCTTATGTGAATATTGCGATCAGAAAGCCGGATTCTTCCAGTCGGTTCATCCGGCTTGTGTTGCGAAAGCAAACAGCACGGCGGAAACGGTGAAGACGTTTGTCACCAAGATGATTGTGGACGGTGGAAGCCTTGCCGATATTCAGCTTGGTCTCCCGCCGATCATCGGAAACGTCAAAGAACAGTACGTCCATGAAGCGATCCAAAACGGCTTGAATGAAGGCGTAGGCCAAGTCGCCAGGAAAGCGCCGGTATCGGACGACGACTTTACCCGCATCGGAGCCATCATGACAGCATATGGCGTCAAAACGGACATATCTAAGCGCTGGTTTGGATTTATTGCTCTGTGTCAAAGTAACATGCTTCATCAGGTGTTAAACAATATTCTGCCAGCTTGGCAGGACCCGCCGCTCTTCAATTTGCGGCATGGCGAAGTGCTCTGCTATCAGACAGGCCGTACTGTTGTCTACGCCGAAGAAAAGACCGTTTCGACTGGCAGAGGTTACGGTGGGGTCAGCCTGCCAGTCGGTCGCGGAATTTATGCCCATCTTGGCGAATCCAAGCCACAAAAGGTTTCCGGCCTGATACCGTTAGACGCTGGTCAGGTGGCGATCACTTCGGAGAATTTCTACTTCGCCGGTCAAAAGAGCACATTGCAAATTCCGCTTCGACATGTTATTCGGTATCAGCCATATGTTGATGGCGTCGGGATCTGTGTATCCCACGGCGCACCAAAAGTATTCACATTCAACCAGAGTTGTCAGTTTCCAGATGGTCGCTATTTGACCGTCGATGTTCAGTGGGATTCCGGCTGGTTTCTGTATCCATTCTTAACGGCTCTGACGAATCGACTCAACGTGTGAGGAACCCAAGACCAGGAGCGTTGGCTTGGGACAGGAGCGAAGACAATGAAGAACGATCCAGAATCGGTCGCATGGAGAGAGAAGATGAGAGCGGGCTTACATTACGATCCGAAAACCGAAACCCATACACCGCTACCGAAGACCGATGCAGAAGCAGGGCATCAGGCCTATTCCGAAGAAGTCCCCGTCGAGCCAGGCGTTAAACTTCTGGAGAGCATCGACAGATCACTGGGCGCTGCGAAGTATCTGGAGAGCATCGACAAATCGCTCGGGACGATCAAACACGTCCTGGTTTTCTTCTTTTGGTTGACGATTATAGGAATGATCGTGGGCTTTCTAGCAGCGATCTCAAGATAGACGACGGTTGGAAGCTCGATCCAGGACAGAAACCATGCGACGATTCCTTCTCATCTTCACCCTTCTCAGCGTTCCCGGCTGGTCGCAACCTGCACAGCAAGCGGCCCAACCCGAAGCGAAGGTGGCCGGAACAGGGTTCGCTTCTTTGACGACAGTTGTTGCGTAGCTGCGGAGCTTAATCTAAAATGTTTGATTGGCCTGAACGTTTCGCATGGTGGGTTAGCCAAGGACACAATGCGCTTCTACTCCAAACCTACCTAGCCATCGGTTCCTTGTTGGTAACGGCATTCCTGGTGTTAATAACGGCGCTGTACGTTATTATTACATCAAATCTTGCGAGGACCTCGGCGCTCCAATTAGCTGCCAATTATCAACCATTATTGTCCATCACTCTTGGTGATATGCAACGTTTTCACGGTACCGGTAACGATGTGTTTGCCACCGCCGTTACAGTTACTAATCAGTCCAATTCTGCTGTAAAGCTCATGTCATTGACAGCATTTCTCGGTTATCGGTATCGCACCAGCGAGTTTTCAGAAATCGCAACGCCAAATCTGTTAGACCCGCCAAACAAGGTTTTGCAATCCAATGTCGGCTACCATAAGCAGGGGTTGTCTTTGGATAGTCGGCGTGTAGGTGTGCGTCACGATGACATGCGATTTAGCGTACACGTCTCATGCTCCGACTTGGTTGGTGTTAGCAAGCATTCCTTTATGCTCGATTATGAAGGCAATACCATACATCGATTTGACGGGCCGGTTGGTCGGTTCGATGCTATTGTGGCGGAATGTCGAATATTTATCCAGAAGGTCCAAAGGTTCGTAGACCAAGGACCTCACCGCATTTGACGGGCGTTGGCGCTTGCCCTGCGACCGGTGCGCCGTGCGTCCTGCGAAAACTGGCCTGAGAAAACTTCGGTCGTCCAGGCACCACATCCATACATGCCGAATACGACCAGTGCCGATGTGCTTCGTCAACTAGACCTGTTACGGGGCGGTCTTCGAATCGCCATGACGGCTCACTGGCTGGCTTTAGCGGTGGCCTTCTTGAAATGTTCAAGCGTTAGGCACTTCGCCAACTCAATGTAAACGTTGCTTCGAGTCATACCATTTTCAGTGCTGATTTTGCCAGCGGACTCGGCTTCCCGAAGATCATCATCAACTAGTTGGTCCAATGTTCTTGGGAAAAACTGTTTCATGGCGTCAACGTCGATTATCGCAAAAGCCAGTACAAATCCTTTGTAGGTCTCGTAGTTAGTCGTCGGCGTAACGTGAAAGATGCCCTCCATTTCTATGATACATGCGGTTTGTACTAAGTCCTGGAGGAGCTTCCGTTGCGCCACGCCATCCATTGATCGCATCTTTACATAATCATCGACGCAGCCTCGTGACGATATAACAATCGGACCGATGGCTTCGTATGAATCTTCAAGTTTCGCCTGTGCTGGATGAACTTTCTTTGTAGAAGGTTTCGTGCTTTGCGCAAGCAACGGTGTCAAAGCGATTAACGTGACTACAAGGCATTGTCTACGATGTTTTGACATGACCCACTCCTTCATCCGGGGATGCTAAAGCGAGAGCCGACGTTTATCGATGTGCTGATTGCGGGCTTCGAGCTTTCGAAGAAAGTCTTGTGATTTCAGATAGTTCTCAATTTGGTCGGTTGTGTACTGAAGAAATTCACAATCGACTGTTAGCTTACGATGCTCTCCACTCGGTACCTTTAGCGAAAACACCACCGCTCCCGGCTGAAAATCCTCAGCCAAGATCTCTACGTTCTTCGCTTCCAAATACGCCACGACGGGCTGCGCCTCCAGGACCTTGGACTTAAACATACATTCATCTTAGCATCTGGACGCCACCCCTTAAGGCGATTCCTGGCGCTGCGTTGCCCGTGGCTGCACTCGTTGGGCGGGTTTGCTCCGGCTGGTAAAATAGACTTTCAAGGACGAAGGCGGCGTGTTTTCGGTCTGCTAGTGCGTGCCAATTTAGCTAGCTAGCTAATCCACCATCGCGGACCTGAAGCAGGCGCAAAAGGAGTGCCAGGCCCGGCCTCAGCCGCAGCCCGCGAAACACGTGCCGGTGCCGCATTCGAAGCCGGCAGCACACCACCCCGGCGCATGGCCCCTGTCCCCGGCCCCTGGCCCCAAGCCCCCGACCGCGGCGCGCAACGCGTGCCTGGATAGCCGTTAGCAACCTGCCCCTCTGGTCTTTGACAATCAGGCAAACGACGCCAACTGACACGCGACCACGTCTCTTTCGCCGCGTCACCGCGTCACCGCGTCTCCCACGATCCATACCCCAGCACCCAGAACCCAGCACCCCCTTTACATCCAATCACTTGGGCTTTGATCGTCCGGGTTTGCGGGATAATACGGCTTGCAGCCTTTCGTGCCTCTCTTCAAGAACCCGCACGTGCAAACTATCGCGGCGCACTTCTGGCCCCGGCCATCCGGCGCACTGCATCGCCCCGTCGAAAAAAAGCTTTACCACACGGAGCCCGAGGTTCAGGTACTCGTCGAAACCGAACGGCCGGCCGGCGCGCCACGGGGCGAAATCGTGCTGGTGCATGGTCTGGAGGGTTCGGCCGACGCGGGCTACATGCACGGCATGGCCGCGTGCGCGATGGCGGCCGGATACACGGTCCACCGCTCAAACCTGCGAAGCTGCGGCGGCACCGAGCGGCTTGCCAGAACGGTCTACCACGGCGGACTCACTAGCGATCTGCTCGCCGTGGTGCGCGCCCTGTCCGCCGAGGGACGCGCGCCGGTGTGGCTGGTGGGTTTCTCGCTGGGTGGCAACCTGGTGGCGAAGCTGGCCGGCGAGTTGGGCGAAGACGCCGGGCCGCTGCTGGCGGGTGTGGTGGCCGCTTCGGCCGCCATCGACCTGGAAGCCTGCGCCAGGCGCATCGGCCAGCCGGACGACCGCCTCTACGAATACCGCTTCTTACGCCTGATGCGCGCGCGGGCCCGCGCCGTGTGGCGCTCCACTCCCGCCGATTTGCGGGGCATCCGCTCGGTCTTCGAAATGGACGATCGCATTACCGCGCCAAACTTCGGATTCAGCGGCGCCGAACACTATTACCGAACGCAATCCGCCAGCCAGTTTCTGGAGCGCATTCGGGTGCCCACCTTGTTCATCGCCGCGCAGGACGACCCCTTCATCCCGTTCCGGATCTACGATCACCCGGCGTTCCGCCAAAACCCCTGCCTGCAACTGCTGGCGACCCAATACGGCGGGCATCTGGGCTTCCTCGCCAAGGGGCGCCCCCGCCTGTGGCTGGATCACGTCATAATGGAATGGATAAGGGATCGCGGAACAAAGCACCCCCAAATCTCGTCTGGAAATTGAATGAGAACCAACGCTTCTTTTGGCGAGGCGGTCACCGGCGCGGCGCTCTCCCTGCGCGGCAGCAAGCTGCGCAGCTTCCTCACGCTGTTGGGGATTATCCTGGCCACCACCACCCTCATCGCCGTCATGTCGGTGATCGACGGCATGAACGTATACGTCGCGCAGAATGTGTCCAGCATGGGCGCCGACGGCTTCAAGGTGCGGCGCATCATCATGATGGGCATGTGGGATCCCAAGAAATATCTGGAAATGGACCGGCGCAATCCGCAGCTTTCCAAGGAGGAATTCGACTTTCTGCGCGCCAACAGCAAGCTGGTCGAGGAAATTGGCATGTCGGTGAGCCGCATGGTCTCCATCCATTACGGCAAAGAGCACCGCGACAACGTGCAACTGACAGGCGCCACCGCCAACCAGGGCGTGCTCTCCGACATTGATCCTTCCGAGGGCCGCTTCATCAGCGATCTCGAAGACCAGCAGCGCGCCATGGTGGCGGTGATCGGCAACGATTTGAAAGAGCAATTCTTCGCCAACGCCAACCCCATCGGCAAGTCCATCATCGTGGAAGGGCGCCCGTTCGAAGTCATCGGCGTGGCCAAAACCAAGGGATCGGTCTTCGGGAACTCCCGCGACAACTTCCTGATGATCCCAGCCGAGAGCTACTTCAAGATTTATGGCCCGCGCAATGGCATCGGGTACGATTTGAAAGCGGCGGACCAGACCGTCCTGCAGCAAGCTCAGGACGAAGTCCGCGTGCTATTGCGGTCCTACCGGCACTTGCACCCGAAGGACGACGATACCTTCGGCATGGTCAGTTCGGACTCGCTGGTGAACGTGTGGAATCAGTTGACGGGCGCGATTGCGGCCACCGCGGTCGGGGTGGTCTCCGTTTTCATGGTGGTGGGCGGGGTGGTGATCATGAATATCATGCTGGCGGTGGTTACCGAGCGCACGCGCGAAATCGGCGTCCGCAAGTCGGTGGGCGCGCGGCGCGTCGACATACTCAACCAGTTTCTGGTGGAATCGTCGATGCTCTCGGCGACCGGCGGGGTAATTGGGATTCTCATTGCGTGGGGGATTTCGATTCTGGTAAAAGCGCTCACGCCGGTGCCCATGCACATCCCCATCAGCGCGGTGATCGTGGGCGTGACACTTTCGGCGGCAGTGGGATTGTTCTTCGGGATCTATCCGGCGCGGCGCGCGGCCGGGTTGGACCCCATTGAAGCTTTGAGGATGGAGCGATGACAATCGGTTCTGTAGGTTCGGGAGTAGCTCTGGCGTTGACCACGGTGCGGGAGCACAAGATGCGCTCGTTCCTGACGGTGCTGGGAGTCATCATCGGCACTGGCGCGGTGATCGGCGTGGGATCCATCATCGCCGGCCTCGACGGCGCCATCACCAACATCCTGAAAAGCTTCGGGCCGAATACCATCGTGGTCCTGCGGGGAAGCGCCATGGGCGGCTGGACGCTGGAGGAACAGAAACGCAAGATGTTGACGCGCGAAGACGCTCTGGCGATCGAGGCGCGCTGCCCTTCGGTGGAACATGTCAGTCCCTACCTGTTTTCCAACTGGGACCAGCTCCACAAAGCGCGCTACAAGGGCAACGATAACTACCAACTTGACATCGGCGGCACCGAGGAGGGCTACGCCGCGGGCGGCACGGTCATGCTGCAAGGCCGTTTCTTCACCGATACCGAAAGCCGGCACCACATGCCCGTGGCGGTGCTCGGCGAAGACTTGGGTAAGTCGTTTTTCCAGGGTCAGGACGCAGTGGGTAAGTGGATCGAGGTGGATGGGCACTCGGTGGAAGTGGTCGGGGTGATGGAGCGGCCCGCGGCATCCTTCCCCGGACAGGACGACAACCGCATCCTGTTTCCGTATTTCACCATGCGCAAGCTGTATCCCAGCGCCAACGAGAACATGCTGATCGTGATCGCCTATGAAGGCATGCTGTCGAAGGCGGAGGACGAGGTGCGTACCGTCCTGCGCATTCAGCGCAAAGTGCCCAACGACAAGCCCGACAACTTCTCGCTTTCTACCGCGCAGCAGATGATCGAAGACTTCCACCGCATCACCGGCACCGTGGCGCTGGTGATGGTGATTCTCAGTTCCATCGGCCTGCTGGTGGGCGGCATCGGGGTGATGAACATCATGCTGGTGTCGGTGACCGAGCGTACGCGGGAGATCGGGATTCGCAAGGCGGTGGGCGCGCGCAAAGCCGACATCATCGTGCAGTTCCTGACCGAGGCGGTGGTGCTGACCGGCATCGGCGGCGTGATCGGGCTGTTCCTGGGGTGGTGCGTGTCGATGCTGGTGGGGCTGGTCTTCAAGAACCTGCCGACGGCGGTGCCGCTGTGGGCGGCTGTTTCAGGCATTATGGTATCGGTCGGGGTGGGTCTGTTCTTCGGAATCTGGCCGGCGGGACGGGCGGCGAATCTGGACCCGGTGGTGGCTCTGCGGTATGAGTAACCAAGGGCGCGTCTTGGCCTGCTCGGCCCGCACTCACGCGGGAACGCGTTCGGTACGCTTTAACTGTGGCAGGGCTTTGATCGATTTCCCCACTTTCTTTTGAGCGATGTGCGGTTCGTAGAGGCTTTGCAGGTTCAGCCAGAACTCCGCGACAAATGTGCCCCTCTGCATCGGGGCTGATGTGGGGCGGCCAATCTTGGCCGCAGCCGCCTTTTTAGGCGGCTCGGGCCGGCTGAAAGCCGGCTGCGGGCAAAATTGCCCGCCCCACAGCTCCCGGTGAAGGTGCGCACAAACGTGCAGCGCGCCGCTCTGCTATACTCTTCGTTTATGGCCTCCGCCGCCAGACATCGTCATCATCAAGGCCCAATTCACGCGCGGCGGGCCCTCGACTGATTCGACCCATATCGAAATAAGAAAGGACGCCCGCCGCGGGAAGCCCTCTGGGCCCGGCGGGTTTTTTGTTGCTATTGGCATGCATCTCGATTTTTCCAAGTTCGACGGGCTCATCCCGGCGGTGGTGCAGGATTACAGCTCAGGCCGCGTCCTGATGGTCGGCTACATGAACGGCGAAGCCTTCCGCCGCACCGTCGAAACCGGTTTCGCCACCTTCTACAGCCGTTCGCGCCAGAAGCTCTGGCTCAAGGGCGAGACCTCGGGCCACCGTCTCGTGGTCAAGGAAATCTCCACCGATTGCGACCAGGACTGCCTGCTGGTGCGCGTCGAGCCGCAAGGCCCGGGCGTCTGCCACAACGGCTACGAGAGCTGTTTCTACCGCCGCCTCGAAGACGGCCAGTGGGTGGAATCCGAGCCGCGCGCCTACGATCCCGCCGCGGTCTACGGGAGCCAGGCATGAAGCTGAAGCTCGGCATTCCCAAGGGCAGCCTCGAAAACGCCACCATCGATTTGTTCCGCCGCGCGGGCTACGCCATCACCACCAGCAGCCGGTCGTACTTCCCAGCCATCGACGATCCCGAAATCGAGTGCATGCTCATCCGCGCGCAGGAGATGGCCCGCTACGTCGAGGACGGCATCCTGGACGCGGGCCTCACCGGCCGCGACTGGGTGGCCGAAACCGAGGCTCAGGTGGAAGCGGTCGCCGACCTGATCTACTCGAAGCAGAGTTTCGGCAAGGTGCGCTGGGTGCTGGCCGTGCCGGAGTCGTCGGACTTTCAATCGGTCGGCGATCTGGAAGGCAAGATCATTGCCACCGAACTGGTCGGCACCACCAAACGTTACCTGGCGCAGCACGGCGTGCGCGCGCGCGTCGAATTCAGTTGGGGCGCGACGGAGGTGAAGCCGCCGGTGCTGGCCGATGCCATCGTCGAAGTCACGGAAACCGGCTCCTCGCTGCGCGCCAACAAGCTGAAGATCATCGATACGGTCATGGAATCCAACACCCAGCTCATCGCCAACCGCGAGTCGTGGCAGGACGCCTGGAAGCGCCGCAAGCTGGAAGACATGCGCATGCTGCTGGATGGCGCGATCAACGCGCTGGGCAAGGTCGGACTGATGCTGAACGTCCACCAGAACGATCTGCGCGCCGTCCTGGAGGTGCTGCCCGCGCTGAAGCGTCCCACGATTTCGCACCTCAGCGACGAGGAATGGCTGGCCGTTAATACCATCCTGGACGAATCCACGGTGCGCGACATTATCCCGCGCCTGAAGAAGGCGGGAGCGCAGGGGATCGTGGAGTATCCGTTAAACAAAATCGTCTTATGAAGAAGAAGTCAGAAGTCAGAAGTCAGAAGTCAGAAGGCGAAATTCTGTCTTCTGACTTCTGTCTTCTGTCTTCTGTCTCCTGTCTTCTGTCTTCTGTCTCCTTTTTCTTATGATCCGCATTCTTTCCCCCACTGCCATGCCCCGCCTTCTGGCGCGGCGCAAGGCCCGGCTGGCCGAGGCCGAGGAGGTGGTACGGCCAATTCTGAAAGCCGTGCGGCTGCGGGGCGATCGAGCGCTGCTCGAATACGCGCGCCAGTTCGATGCGCTCGACCGCAAAACGGTGGTGGTGCCCGCAGCCGATCTGCAGCGCGCCTGCGCCGGACTTTCGCCGGAGTTCCGCGATGCGGTCGAGACCGCCGCCGCCAACATTCGCGCGTTCGCCCGGATGCAGCTTCCGGCCGAAACGCTGCGCGAAGTGAGTCCCGGCCTGCAACTGGGGCAGGTCGTGCGCCCGCTCGACACGGTCGCGGCCTACATTCCCGCGGGCCGCTATCCGCTGCCTTCCACCTTGATGATGACCGTGATTCCCGCGCAGGTCGCCGGGGTGCCCAACATCTGCGTGGCCTGCCCGCGCCGGGTGCCGGAGGTCCTGGGGACGGCGCGGCTTCTGGGTGTCGAGCGTGTGTTTCAGATGGGCGGCGCGCAAGCCATCGCGGCCTTCGCCTACGGTACGCGCACGGTGCCGCGCGCGGACCGCATCGTCGGCCCGGGCAGCATCTACGTGGCCGCGGCCAAGAAGCTACTCGCGGGCGATGTGGGAATCGACTTCGTGGCTGGCCCGACCGAAATCCTGATTATTTCCGCCGATGGCAATCCCCGGCATCTCGCGGCCGACATGCTGGCGCAAGCCGAGCACGATGTCGATGCGGCTGCCATCCTGCTGACGACTTCCAAACGGCTCGCCAATGCGGTGGCAAAGCAAATCGAGCGGCAGCTTTTGGATCTGCCAACCGCCGCCGTCGCACGCAAGGCCATCCAGCGCAACAGCGCCATCATGCTGGTGCGGTCGCTCGAGGAAGCCGTCGAGCTTTCCAACCGCTTCGCGCCCGAGCACCTCAGCCTTCCGGACGACCGGCTGCTCGCGCGCGTGCAGCATGCAGGCAGCATCTTCATCGGCCCGTTCAGCACGGAGGCTGCGGGCGATTACGCATCCGGACCGAATCACGTGCTGCCCACCAGCGGCGTGGCGCGTTTGCGGGGCGGGCTGTCGGTGGCCGATTATTTGAAGGTGATTTCGGCGCAGCGCCTCAGCCGCGAGGCGCTTGCCGCGCTAGCTCCCGCTATCACCACGCTGGCGCGCGCCGAGGGTCTGGAAGCGCATGCGCGCTCCGTCGAGGTGCGGGTCAATGAGTAAGCCAGCCCGCCTGCCCAAAGGCGCCATAAGCCCGCGCGAGGCCGTGCTCCGGATGGCGCCCTACTCGCCGCCCACCGCGGGCCGCGCCGACAAACTGCGCCTCGATTTCAACGAAAACACGGTGGGATGCTCGCCGCGCGTCATCGAGTCTCTGAAGCAGCAGCTCGATGCGGGCGGCCTCGCCGTCTACCCCGAATATGGCGCAGCCAAAGCCGCCGTGGCCGAGTTCTTCCGCGTTCCACAAGACCAATTCATCTTCACCAACGGCACCGATGAAGCCATCCAGGTCTTCATCAACACCTACGTGGACGATGGCCAGGAAGTGCTGCTGCTGCGCCCTGCTTACGCCATGTACCGTTTTTACGCGGAGGTGGCCGGCGCCACGGTGCGCGAGATCGATTACGACGGTCCCGCGATGGAGTTTCCGCTCGCCGGCGTGCTCGACGCCATTACGCCGTCGACGCGCGCCGTGCTGATCGCAAACCCGAATAACCCGACCGGCACGGGACTCTCGCTCGCGGCCATCGAACGCATTCTGAAGCGCGCGCGCAAGGCCGTGGTGTTCATCGATGAAGCCTACTTCGAATTCTCCGGCGTCACCGCGCTGGGCCAGATCGAGCGCTCGCCCAACCTGTTCGTGAGCCGCACGTTTTCCAAGGTGTACGGCATGGCAGCCATGCGGCTGGGATGCCTGTTTTCGCATCCGGCGAATATTGCGTACCTGCACAAGGCGCAGTCGCCTTACAGTGTGAACACGCTGGCCGTGCTGGCGGCGCAAGCGGCCGTCCGCGACACGGCCTATATCGAGAATTACGCGGCCGAAGTGTTGGCGGCCCGCGAGCTGTTGTGCGACGGCCTGGAGCGGCTTAAGATCGGCTACGTGCCCAGTTGCGCGAATTTCGTGTTGATTCGCGCCGGCCGGCGCGCGGTCGAGATCTGCGACCAATTGCGCGGCCAGGGTATCCTGGTGCGCGACCGCAGTTACGAAGCGCCCGGCTGCGTGCGCATCACGGTGGGGACGCGCGAGCAGACGCGCCGCCTGCTCGGCGCGCTTGAGGAGATATGGCTGCAGCGTTGATCGTCTTCGATATGGACGGCGTGCTGGTGGACGTGAGCGAGTCCTACCGGGAAACCATCGTGCGCACGGTTGAACATTTCTCCGGCGTTGCGGTTACGCGCGCCCAAATCCAGGACTACAAAAACCAGGGCGGCTTCAACGACGATTGGAAGCTCTCGCATCACATGATCGCGGAGCACGGCGTGGCCGTCGAGTTCCAGACCGTGGTGGATTGCTTTCAGGGCATGTTTCATGGGAACGGTACGGATGGCCTGATCCTACGCGAGCGGTGGATGGCGCGCGACGGCTTGTTCGACCGTCTCGGGGCACGCTTCGATTTCGCCATCTTCACCGGGCGCATGCGCTGGGAGGCGGAGGTCACGCTCCACCGCTTCGCGCCGGAGTTGCGCTTCGATCCCATCATTGGCGTGGACGACGTGACCGCGCCCAAGCCCGCGCCGGAAGGTCTGCTCAAGATCGCCGCGTCGGCCGGCGGCCGCAAGATCTGGTACGTAGGCGACACGGTGGATGACGCGCGCTCGGCCAGGGCCGCGGCCGTACCGTTCATCGGGATCGCCTCGCCCGACAACGCGCGGCGCGCCGAGGTGGCTTCGCTGTTCCAAGCCGAAAAGGCCGTCGCTGTCCTCGACGACATCAATCAACTCGAAAGCGTACTCGTCTGATGCGCACTGCCACCATCCAACGCGACACCAAGGAAACGCAGATCGGAGCCTCGCTCAAGATCGAAGGCCTCGGCCTCTATCAGATCTCAACCGGTATCCGCTTCTTCGATCACATGCTGGAGTTGTTCGCCAAGCATGGCGGCTTCGACCTGAAGCTCGAAGCGAAGGGCGACCTGGATGTGGACCAGCATCACACCGTCGAAGACGTGGGCATCGTGCTGGGCCAATTGTTCGCGAAGGCGCTGGGCGACCGGCGCGGCATCAATCGCGCGGGCTACTTCGTGTTGCCCATGGACGAGACGCTCGCCGTGGTGGCGCTCGACCTGGGCGGGCGGCCCGCGCTGGTCTACCGCGACCTGGTGCGCGTGCGCCTGGTGGGCGATCTGCAAACCGAACTGGTGGAAGATTTCTTCGGCGGCTTTGTGAATCATGCCGGCGCCAACCTGCATGCGCGCGTGCTTTACGGCCGCTCCAGTCACCACAAGATCGAAGCGATTTTCAAGTGCTTCGCGCGCGCTTTGAAATACGCGTGCTCCACAGACCGGCGGCTGCGCGGTCAGTTGCCTTCGACGAAGGGACTCCTATGATCGCCATCCTGGACTACGGCGCCGGGAACCTGCGTTCGGTCGAAAATACGCTGGCGGAAATTGGTGCCCGGTACACGCTGGTGCGCGATGCGGCCGGGTTGCGCGATGCGCGGAAGATCGTCCTGCCCGGCGTGGGCCACTTCGGCCAGATGATGCGGGCGCTCGACCAGATGCAGGTGCGCGACGCATTGATCGAACGCATCCGCGCCGGGGTGCCGTTTCTGGGCATCTGCCTCGGCTTGCAGGCGTTGTTCGAGCGCAGCGAAGAAGCGCCCGAAGCGCGCGGCCTGGGACTGTATGAAGGCACGGTACGGCGCTTTCCCGCCGATGCGCGCGTGCCGCACATGGGATGGAACCAACTGGATGCGTGCTGCGCTTCGCGGCTGCTCGACGGCCTCGACGCGCATGCCTTCGTCTATTTCGCGCACAGCTATTATGCGCCCACGGTCCCGCAGACTGCGGCGACTTGTACTTACTCGCTGCCTTATACGGCCGTGCTCGAATCGGGCAACACGTTCGCGGTGCAGTTTCATCCGGAGAAGTCCGGACCAAGCGGGCTGCGCGTTGTGCGGAATTTCGTGGAACTATAAGATGCTTGCCAAGCGCATCATTCCGTGCCTCGACGTGACCGGCGGCCGCGTAGTCAAGGGCGTCAACTTCATTCACCTGCGCGACGCCGGCGATCCGGTGGAACTTGCCGGTCGCTACAACCAGGAGGGCGCCGACGAGTTGGTATTCCTGGACATCACCGCATCGAGCGACGCGCGCGCGATCATGGCTGGAGTGGTCGCCCGCACCGCGCGCAAGGTGTTCATCCCGCTGGCGGTGGGCGGCGGCATCCGGTCGGTGGCGGACGCGCGCGGCATTCTGCTTTCCGGCGCGGACAAGGTTTCGGTGAACACCGCGGCCGTGCGGCGCCCCGAATTGATCACCGAGTTGAGTCAGGAATTCGGCGCACAGGCCGTGGTGCTGGCTATCGATGCGCGCCGGCGCGCGCCCGGCGCGTGGACCGTGTATACGCGCGGCGGGCGGGATCCGGAAGACCTAGACGCGGTTGCCTGGGCGGCCCGCGGCGAAGATCTGGGTGCGGGCGAAGTGTTGCTGACTTCCATGGATACCGATGGCGTGCAGCAGGGCTTCGATTGCCAACTGACCCGGGCCATCTCGCGTGCAACACACATACCGGTGATCGCCTCCGGAGGCGCCGGCAAACCTGAAGACTTCCTGCGCGTGCTCACCGATGGCGAGGCCGATGCGGCGCTGGCGGCGTCTGTCTTTCACTATGGAACTCTACGCATTGCCGACCTGAAGGAATACTTGGATCGAAGCGGCATCCCGGTGCGGAGGGTTTGATGATTTTCCCTTGCATCGATTTGCTGGACGGCAAGGTCGTTCAGCTTGTGCAGGGCCGCGAGAAGGCGCTCGAAGGGGACTCTCCGCTCGAAATGCTGCGCCGGTTTGCGGCCTTCCCGGAAATCCAGGTGATCGACTTGAATGCCGCGATGGGCACCGGCTCGAACGACGCTCTCGTGCGCCTGTTGGCCGCGCATGCCCGCACGCGCGTGGGCGGCGGCGTGCGTTCTGCCGATCGCGCGCGGGCGCTGGTCGACGCAGGCGCGCACAAAGTGATCGTGGGCACGGCCGCCTTCGCCGCGGACGGCATCAACACGGCGTTCCTGGCGGATCTGGCGGCCGCCATCGGCAAGGAGCGAGTGATCGTCGCGCTCGATTCCATGAAAGGCCGCATCGTGGTAAAGGGCTGGCGCGAGTCGACCCGCTTGCGCGCCGAGGATGTGCTGGCAGCCTTGGAGCCTTACTGCGCGGGCTTCCTGTGCACCTACGTGGATAAGGAAGGCATGCTGCAGGGCACCGATCTCGACTGGTTCCGGCGGTTGCGCGCCGCAACGCCGCTGGAAATCACGGCGGCGGGCGGCATCACCACGCTCGAGGAAGTGCACGCTTTGCTGGAGATGAACGTGCATGCCGCGCTGGGCATGGCGGTCTATACCGGGCGGATCAGGCTGGAGGATCTGGCGAAACTAGTGCACGGCGTCCCCAATCCTGGCGCGTAGTAACGCTCGGACGGCGTTGCAGAGGCGTGAACGAGAGGCGTCGTGTGAACTGCCACGCGGGTAGCCGGCGAATCAACAGCTTAAGTTTCAATCCTCATGCCGAGACTGCATGGGACTGGTTTTTGGAATCGTGTTCACGCTGCTCTCGACTAGGCGGGGCATTCGCTTGACGACGTCGCTTCGGCGCGCGCCAAGAATGACCCACCTGTACTTTCCAAAAATGACCCAGGCGGGTTGTAGCTGAGGCCATCGCCAGGAGGGGTTGGCGCCCACGAGATTCCCACGGCAGGTTCAGTTACCTTG
>Ga0224555_1000916_pt1 | contig 44224 bp, 33 predicted proteins | sample 714S23034metaG_FD_180687 | JGI IMG/M metagenome (GOLD analysis project Ga0224555, IMG submission 180687) | Peat soil microbial communities from Stordalen Mire, Sweden - 717 S2 30-34 | ecosystem: Environmental > Terrestrial > Soil > Wetlands > Peat | place: Sweden: Norrbotten County, Stordalen...
ATTTTCGAGCAAGCTCCTGCCAGAGAGATACTTGCAGCAAATACGGATGTAAACTCGTCGTCTCGCGACAGTGTTGCTATTCAGAACACGTTTACCTTCAACAGCTTATAGCTGGACACCAGTGCGCGGCAGCGCAGCCCTACCGGAAGAGGGCTGTCAACCGAATGGGTGAAATGATTTAAGTCAGGACGCCAGCAGTTCCCGTTGCCAGGTCATCAGATCGGCCTGATGGATGTCCCAATCTTCGGCCAGGGCCAGTAGTGTGGCGCGGCTGGCGATCAAGGTGGGGTCGATGTCCAGTTGCGCGGCGCGGCTGTTTCGCACTTGTTCCAATTGGGCGAAGCGCTGGCGTTGCGCCTCGGTGTGGCGCCGCGAACGGAAATGCAGTATCGCCGGTTGCTCGTTGGGGGAAAGCGCCAGGGCCTTTTGAATCGCCTCGAGCAGTCCATCTTTGCGGCGGGGCGAAAAATAACGGGGCAGGAACGCCTCAATGGGGTGATGGTCGATGGCCGCCGCGGAAATATCCACCAGCGCCTCGTGGCTGAGGACAAAGTAGGGCGGTTTGTTGGCCGAGATGGCTTCCTTCTCGCGCCAGCGCCAGATTTCGCGCAAAACCGCCAGGGCGGCGGGGGCCAGCTTGTGGCTGCCCTTGATGCGCCACACCAGGTCCGGTTCGTGCTCGGTGGGGATGGCGCATTCGGCGATGAGCCGGTCGCAGGATTGCTCCAGCCAGGCCAGGCGCTGTTTTTGCGCCAATTGTTCCCGCAGAATGTCGCTCAGCTTCTTGAGATGGCGCGTGTCGGAGCGGGCGTAAGTCTCCATGCGCGGCGTGAGCGGGCGTTTGGACCAATCGGCCTTCTGCGATCCCTTTTCCAGGACCACCCCGAGGCGCTTCTTGACCAGATCGCCCAAGCCGAATTCGCGTTCGCCCAGCAGGCGGCTGGCCAGCATGGTGTCAAAGATGCGGTTGGGCACGAAGCCATGGTTCTTGCGCAGCAGCCGCAAATCATAATCGGCGCCGTGCAGGATCAACTGATGTTTTTTCAATTCCAGCCAGAGCGGCTGCAAATTCAGCCCCGCCAGCGGGTCAATCAGGCGGTCGCCCTGCGTGGTGCTCAATTGAATGAGGCAAAGCTTTTCCGGGTAGGCGTGCAAACTATCCGCTTCCGTGTCCACAGCCAGCCAGTCCGCGGCGCGCAACGCGGGCAGGAATTCCGTCAATTTACCATCCGAATCTATCACAAGCCGGCCATTATATGCCAAAGCCGTCCGACTTTAAACCTTGAATTTCGATCCCGGCAAACAGCACTTTATGCGCATGAATCTGCCCCATGCGATGGCAAACTCCGCCCGCCGCAATCCCGGCAAGACCGCGTTGTTCTGGGGGGGCACGCAGTTTACCTACGGCGATCTCTGGGCGCAGTCGCTGGGGGTGGGGGATCGGTTGCGGTCGGAATTCGGCGTGCGCGCGGGGGATCGCGTCGGGCTTTGGCTGAAAAACTGTCCGGAATTCGTGCCGGCGGTTTTTGGCATCTTGCAAGCCGGCGCGGTGGTCGTGCCCATCAACAATTTTCTCAAACCAGCCGAAGTCAGTTTCATGCTGGCGGATGCGGGCATCGACGTTGTCATCCTGGACGAAACGATGCGGGAGGGGTTCGAGAAATTGCGTTTGGGCCGCTCCGGGTTAAGGGCGCTGGCGGTGGAAGACTTCGCCAGTTTTGCCGCGACGGCAACAGCGGGGCAGGGGAGGGAGTGCCGCAGATCGGAGTCCGATTTGGCGGTTATCATCTACACTTCGGGCACGACGGGCCATCCCAAGGGCGCGATGCTGTCGCACGGCAATTTGCTGGCCAACGTGGATAGCTGCCGGCGCGTGCTGGAAGCGGTGGGGGAAGACCGAATCGTTGTGCTGCTGCCGATGTTCCACAGTTTCATGCTGACGGTGGGTGTGTTGCTTCCGTTGCTGGTCGGCGGTTCGATTGTTTTGATCAAAACGCTGCATCCACCAAAGAACGTTGTGGCGGAGATCGCGCAACATCGGGCCACCATACTGCCGGCTGTGCCGCAATTCTTCCGCGCCCTGACCCACGGTTCGGCCCTGCCCGATTTGCCGCTGCGCATCTGCATCAGCGGCGCCGCGCCGTTGCCGGCGGAGATATTGAAGGAGTTCAACGCCCGGTTCCCCATGCCCTTGTTGGAAGGTTACGGCCTGAGCGAAGCCGGCCCGGTGGTTTCGTTTAATCCAATTCACGGCCCCTGGAAAGCCGGCTCGATCGGCGTTCCCATTCCCGGCGTGGAAGTTTCCGTGCAAAATGACGCCGGCGAAATCCTGGCCGCGGGCGTCACCGGCGAAATCTGCGTGCGGGGCGGCAACGTCATGCTCGGTTACTGGAAGCAGCCCGGCGAGACGGCCGCAACAATGCGCCAGGGCTGGCTGCTCACGGGCGACATCGGCCATGTGGACGCCGACGGTTATTTCTACATCACCGACCGGAAGAAAGACATGCTGCTGGTCAACGGCATCAACGTGTATCCGCGCCAGATCGAGGAGGTGCTTTACACGTTTCCCGGAGTAAAAGAGGCCGCGGTTATCGGCGTTCCGGATGAGCGAAGAGGCGAGCAACCGCTGGCCTTTGTCACCGCGCAGGACGGAGTGGAGTTGGAGGAAGGGCCGCTGTTGCAATTCGCGCGGCGGCAGTTGGCGGACTATAAAGTGCCGAGGCACATCGTTTTTTTGGCGGCGCTGCCGCGCAACGCGACCGGCAAAATCCTCAAAACCGAGCTGCGAAAGTCCGCCGTGCGGCCTTCTTGACACCATTATTATAGGTTGCATTGCAACGACTTGCGTATAGACCGGACTTTTACGTGTTGACGCTGGCATGGATCGCCCCATAGACTGTGCGCGCTGCACAGAGGCGCCCGAAGCGCGCTGTGGGGCAACAATTTTATGCCTGAAGGATATTGTGTAAAATGCAAAGCTAAGAAAGAGATTGCCGAGGCGGTGGAAGAGACGATGAAGAATGGCCGAAAGGCCATCAAAGGCAAATGTCCGACTTGTGGCGTGGTGATGTTCAAGATCCTGGGCGGGAAAGCGGCGACGACGCCGAAAACTTCCGCTTAAAATCAGGCTGACTTACCTATGGCACAACAACTCGCATACGTCATCATCACGCCTTACACGCTCCACAAATCCCGCACCGGCGGAATTTTGGCGCGGCTCATCACGCGCACGGGCCTTGACATGGTCGCGGCGCGCATGTTCGCCCCCGGCACGGATCTGGTGCAGCAGTATTCCGAAGTCATTATTTCCGCCGCCGATTCACAGGACCGCCGGGTGCAGGAATTGATTCGCGATTACATCCTGCGCAATCTGGCCCCGGACCCCAAAACGGAGCGCCCACGCCGCGTCATGGTGCTTCTGTTCCGGGGCGAGGAAGCCGTGCGCAAGGTCCGGTCGGTCATTGGCAATATCTCCGCCGAACGCCGCGGCGGCGAAACCATCCGCGACACCTACGGAGACCTGATCCTGGATGAACACGGCAACGTGCGCTATTTCGAGCCGGCTGTGCTGGCCGCCCCCACGCCGGAAGAGGCCGGGATCAAGCTCAAACTTTGGTCGCACTACTCCGACACCGAAGGCGGGTTGGTCGAGCGCACCATGCCCTATGAGGCGGGTGAGTCGCCGCAACGCACTTTGGTGCTGATCAAGCCGGACAATTTCCGCTTTGCCACCGGCCGGCCCGGCAACGTCATTGATTTTCTTTCCCGCACCGGCCTTTACATTATTGGCATCAAAGTCCATCGCATGAGCGTGGCCCAGGCGGCGGAATTTTACGGGCCGGTGCGCGAAGTGCTGCGCACCAAGCTCAAGGACGTGGTCGCCTCGCGCGCCAAGGCCATTTTGGAAAAGGAATTCGGCTTCAAGATTCCCGCCGACTCGGAGAAGCAACTGGGTGAGATTCTCGGCCCTTCCTTTGGCGACAATCAATTCGAGAACATCGTCAAATTCATGTCGGGCCGCGCCCCCTCCGATTGCGATCCCAAGCAGAAGGAACAGCCCGGAACGGAAAAGTGCATCGCGCTCGTCTATGAAGGCGTCGAAGCCATCCGCAAGATTCGCGACGTGCTTGGCCCGACCGATCCCTCCAAAGCGCCGCCGGGATCGATCCGGCGCGAATTTGGTCAGAACATCATGATCAACGCCGCGCACGCCAGCGATTCCGCGGAAAACGCGGCGCGGGAATTGGGCATCATCAACGTGGCCGAGAACAATTTCCGCACCGTGGTCGAGGAATTCTACGGGAAAAGCTAGGGCTGAAGGTTGAGATGAACAAGATGATCGAGGATCAATCCCGAGGACCCATCGGCGTTTTTCATGAGCACGGGTGCGGGTTGGTCATCCGCCTCAATCGCGCGGCAGGCAAACTCCAGGAACATCCCGGCTGGGCCGTGGCGCGATTGGTTTCGGACGATCTCCGCGAGGTGGGAAACCGGCAAAGACATGTCGGGTGCGAGTGCGAAAGCTGTATGTTTCTTGCTTATAGCTAAATCTTACCCGCGCTTCTCAAAGCTGTCTGTAAGGCAATCCAAGGTTTTCGATGTAGTGCGAACCCGCAAGAGCACCGGTGGACAATCCCAAAGTGAATCACGGCGATTTTCTGAGAGAATGAAAGCGAATCATAGTGATTTTATGAGGTCGCGCAAATGCTTTTCGAGTCAATCCGTGGTTGAAACTCCGTGGTCTTGAATCCATGAATTCCGTGGTTGGGAACAAATTTGCCAGAAAAGATTATTGCCAGCGGCGCGAATTCTGTATTTGATAACGGGCACGCAGGCAACATACTCAACAATATGCACATCCAGTTAGGCTTCCTCGACTACGCCATCCTCCTCATTTACGTCGGTTTCGTCATCGGCATCGGTTTCGCCCTGACCCGTTACATGAAGACCTCCGCGGACTTCCTGACCTCCGGCCGCTCGATCCCGGCGTGGGTCACGGGACTGGCCTTTATCTCGGCCAACCTCGGCGCGCTGGAGTTGGTCGGCATGGCCGCCAGCGGCGCCAAATACGGCATCGCGACCGCCCATTTTTACTGGGTGGGCGCCATTCCTGCCATGATTTTTCTGGCGATATTCATGATGCCATTTTACTACGGCTCAAAAGCCCGCTCCGTGCCGGAATACCTTGTCATGCGCTTCGATCAACGCGTCGCCACGCTCAACGCCCTTTCTTTTGCCGTCATGACTGTCTTCGCTTCGGGCATTTCCATGGACGCCCTGGCCAAACTGCTGCATTCGCTGCTGGGTTGGAATTACAGTCTGGCGCTCTGGATTTGCTCCGGCGTGGTGCTCATCTACGTGTTGAAAGGCGGATTGACCTCGGCCATTTACACAGAAGTTCTTCAATTCTTCATGATCGTGCTGGGCTTTGCCCCGGTGGTGTACCTGGGGCTGAAAGATGTCGGCGGCTGGGGTGTCATCAAGCAACAACTTGCCGGCGTCGCCGTCCATCCGTCCGCCTTGAATCTTTGGAATGACCCGGCGAAAAGTTTTGCTCCGGACGCCTGGACCAGTGCGTGGAAACCGCTTCTGGCGGGGCCTTCCTCCAATCCCATGGGCGTGGATTGGTTTGCGATGGTGTTCGGTCTCGGGTTTGTCCTTTCGTTCGGTTATTGGTGCACCAATTTTCTCGTCGTGCAACGCGCCATGGCGGCCAAGAACATGAGCGCGGCCCGGCGCACTCCATTGATCGCCGCCGTGCCGAAGATGCTCTTCCCCCTGCTCGTCATCCTGCCCGGCATCCTCGCCGTCGCCCTGAGCACGCTGCCCGGCAAGGATTACCGCATTCCCCAGGCTCAAATCGAAGCCGCCAATTATCCGCCAACTATTACGGCGCTCAAGCAGGCAGCCGCGGACCGCGCCAAACCCGCGGACGCCGTCAGCGCGTTGAACGCCGTGGCGGGTGTGAAGTTCAACACGGCCAAGGTCGATGCGCTTTTGCAGGAGCAAATCCAGTCCCTGCCCGAGGCGCAGTTGGAGACCAAGCTGCAGGACGCGGTGGTCAACGATTACGACGGCGTCATCTTCTCGCTCATGAAGAAGTATTGTCCGACCGGCTTGCTCGGTCTGGCGCTGACCGGCTTGCTCGCCTCGTTCATGTCCGGCATGGCGGGCAACGTCACCGCCTTCAACACGATATGGACCTACAACATCTACCAAGCCCACCTTGCGCCCAACAAGTCCGATGCGCACTACGCCTGGATGGGCCGCTTTATCACCGTTGTGGGCATATTGATCAGCATCGCCTGCGCCTATGTGGCGCGGATGTTTGACAACATCATGGACTTCATCCAGCTCGTGTTCGGTTTTGTCAATGCGCCTCTTTTCGCCACGTTCCTGCTCGCCATGTTCTGGGCGCGTTGCACCGCCACGGGCGCGTTCATCGGGTTGCTGGGAGGAATCGGCACCTCCGCGGTTTTCCATGGCTTGACCATGGCCGAAGGCAAGGGCGGCTGGCTGGGGGCCGACTTGTTTACGTTTAATTCAACCATGGCCCAGAATTTCTGGCTGGCCACATTCGCCTTTGGCGTCTGTTTCCTCCTCACCGCCGGCATTTCCCTCGTCACGACGCGAACCAAGAGCAACGAGGAACTCAAGGGACTGGTCTATTCCCTGACACCCAAAATCAAGGACGAGGAACAGTCATGGTTCCTGCGTCCGGCGGTGCTGGGCGTGATCCTCTTGATTTGCTGCGTAATTCTCAACATCATTTTCTTTTAACGAAAGGAACAAACACTTATGGGTCTTGATATTCGCTGGCCGATTGGCCTCATGTTCTCCCTCATCGGCGCGCTGTTGACCGGCTATGGCGCGATGACCGGTTCGGATGCCGCAATGTACAAACGCTCCCTCGACATCAACATCAATCTTTGCTGGGGACTGGTGCTGCTTGTTTTCGGCGTCATCATGCTTATCCTCGCCTGGCGCGGCAGAAGCCAGTCCGGCCAAGCCGCCCCCTCTGACCAGCCTTAGCATGACCTTAATCGAACTCAGCCAATCCGCCGCCGCCCGGTTCGCCACAATCTACGGGCGGCCTCCGCGCTGGATTGCGGCCGCGCCGGGCCGGGTGAACGTGATCGGCGAACACACCGACTACAACGAAGGCTTCGTGCTGCCCATGGCCATCGAGCGCTATACGGTCATCGCGGCCGATGCCTCCATCGGCGCGGCGCCGCGCGTTCAATTACGCTCGACCGGGGCCGATGGCGAGCCGGCGATCATCGATCTGACCAAGCCCCTGCAACCATTTTCCAAAGGCGCATGGGCCAATTACCCGGCCGGAGTTCTGGCGGGCTTTCAGGCCAGGGGCATCTCGCCGGGCGGCTTTGACGCTTTGATCCAATCGACCGTGCCGACGGGTGGAGGATTATCCAGCAGCGCGGCCCTGGAGGTTGCGATGGCGACCTTGTTGGAGGCGATGGCCGGACGGACTCTCGATCCGGTGGAGAAGGCGCTGCTCTGCCAGCAGGCTGAACATCAATATGCCGGCGTGCCGTGCGGCATCATGGACCAGTTTATTTCGGTTATGGGCCGGAAGGATCACCTGCTGCTGCTGGATTGCCGCTCGCGCCAGACTGAATTGGTGCCGATGAGCGATCCATCCGTTTCGTTGCTCGTGACCAATACCAACGTCAAACATCAGTTGGGCAGCGGCCAGTACGCCACGCGCCGCGCCCAGTGCGAAGCGGCTGCGAAAAACCTTGGTGCTCCCTCCCTGCGCGATGCGACGGCCCCCATGCTCGAACAGGCCAAAAGCCGCATGGAAGATGTCGTGTTCCGGCGGGCGCGGCATGTGATTGGAGAGATCGCGCGCACGACGCAGGCCGCGCGGGAAATCCGGGCCTCCAACTGGTCGAATGTGGGGGAGTTGATGTATGCCAGCCATGATTCCCTGCGCGATGATTATGAAGTCAGTTGCGCGGAGTTGGATGCAGTCGTTGGAATCGCCCGCCGCATCGGCGCGAAGGGCGGGGTGTATGGCTGCCGCATGACGGGCGGCGGCTTTGGCGGCTGCACCGTGGCGCTGGTGAAGACTTCCGCCGTGGATTCTGTCATGAAGAAAATCGGGACGGATTACCAGCGCAAAACCGGGATTGAGGCGTCCATTTTTGTTTCCCGTCCCGCCGCCGGCGCCACCGTCCTGAAGTCGTGAACGGGGTTGAACGGTCATCGTTTGCGCCGTTGCCGGCCGGGAGCGGCCATTTCCGAAATAAGTAGTGTTGACGTTCGAACGGGAGTCGTCGCCCGTGTCGGCGCGGATTTCCTTGAAAAGATAAGGCAGCCCGCGGTTAGGATGCCGACAGACCAGCCGCAAAGACTGAGGTACAGCGCAGTCAAAGGCGGTTGAAATCGAAACTCGACCGTGTGCTCGCCGGGTGTCAGGAAGACGCCGCGCATCAGATAATTGCAACGCAGAAGCGGCGCCGGCTTTTGATCGACCCACACCCGCCAATCCGGGGCAATCCGGTCGTTGAGCAGCAGGACGGCGGGCCTCGCCGCGTTGGCCAGCAGCGTCACACGTTTGGGTTGATAATCGGTGATGCTCACGGCGCCCGGTTCAAGCTTGGGATCTCCCGCTGGCTGGCCGACGGGCGTATCCCGGGCCACGAGCACCGTCTGTTCGGGATCAAATTCGCGGGAGATCAGGGTTTTCAGGGTGGCGTCGTCGTTTGTTGGCGATTCCCAATGAGAATAGAGTTTGGCCCGGGGCAGGGGATTACTGAATTCCATCAAGGCAAACGGGCCATCGGCAACGGGCACGGCCGTCATTTCGCCGAGGTCTTCGGCCGCGGGCGCATCCGCTTTTTTCTCCACCTGCAGGAATGTTTTGACTGAAATGGTGTGGCGGGGATCCTCCTGCTGGTTGAGCGCCAGCGCGAGAGCGGCGGGAGCCAGGATATAACGGGTGTTCGTCAGTTCCCACAATCGTTTTGACGGCCACAGGTCAGTGTGCTCCACATCCAAGCCTGATAGAGCAAAGTGCTTCATGTAAGTGGAGTCCAGCAGAGGCATGCGCGCCCATTGCGCAAAATCCAGGGTCTGGATGCCGTGCAAGGGAAAGTCGTTCTGCTGCCAGTGATCATACAATCGGCCCATAATGGTGTCGGCCACGGTGCTTCCAGGTCCGCGGGGTGACAAGCGCCCGATCACACGATGCTCATAAGGCTTGTCCTTGAGAAAGTCCACGACGCTGTTTTCGGCATATTCGAGTTTGTAATTGAAGCAGTGAATCCACGGCGTGTCGGCACGAGCCAGGTCAAGAATAATGACGACCCCAAGAATCATCCAAGCCTCCCTGGCCTGCGTTCCGCTCCAAGCCCCGCTGATAAGGCCAATGACCACCCCGGTTGAGATCAAAAGCCAGACCGCGAACCAGCGCGCCTGGGCAACGGAAAAGTCCGCCGTATGAATCGCCATTGTTTCATTAAGCGCGTTTTGCGACAGGTATTCAATCAAGCGGGGTTTGGAGCCGCTGAAAATAACGACCGCCACAAGCGATGCGCCAAGAAAAGCCAGGGAACCGACCGTCCATTTCTTTTCAAAACCGGAAACTTTTCCCCACCATTTCCGCAAATGGAGGGGAAGGGTTTCGGTCCGCCGCGCGACCTTTTGCAAGTATCGCCGCCAGATGGCTTCCATGCCGTAGGCGGCCAGAACCAGCCAGGCGATGTGGAACGGGTGCAGGAACTTGATGGGATTGCGAATGGTCGAGAGGTAGGGCAAATGGTAGAGCAGGCGATAGAGAAAACCGTGGCGACCCCAGGCGGCCAGCAGCGAAAACACCGCCGCCCCGCCCCAGTACCACACCGCGCGCCGTTCACCTGATGAAAAAGGCGCCCCGGTCCCGCGCGATGAATTCACCAGCGCAAAGAGCGCAAGGATGGAGACCATCACACCGGCATATTCTCCGGTGCCGCTATAGCGCGCCAAAGATGGAGCACGGCTCAACAGGGTTTGGATGGCGTTAAAACGGATTTTGGGGTCGCTGCTATTGAGCTCCTGGCTTGCTTGCGCGGGGAGATTGTAAGTCGCGATTGCCGTGGCGCGCGCCTCGGGAGTGCCATTCCGGAGTTCGGCCAATTCCGGGTCCTGGCCCACCGTTCCCCAATAGCCGCTGGATTTGTCCGGCCCGATGATTTGTTGGGCCATGCGAAAGCCGAAAAGCCCTGGAGCGACGATTCCCAATGTTTCGATCTTGGGCAGACTCCACTTTGTGGCGGGATCCCAACGTTTTTCCTTCGACTCCTCGTCCTGGCCGATGCCTGAAACGCCAACCACCTGGGTGCCAACGAGCGAGAAAATGGCATGTGCCGCAATAAGGGCGGAAAAAAGGACAACCAACACTTCCGTGCAAAATGCAGTGAGGACTTTCCTGGCGGCGGGTGCTTCGCTCGAGAAGACATGCCAGACAATAAAGGAACCGATATAAAGACAGAGGATTGCCCCGACATCGAAACCTTCCATCAAAGTCATGCCGGCTGCCATTCCGGCCAGAGTCCCCCTGGCCCAGAGTTGCGGGATGGATTTGGCGTGAAGAACCGCCAAAGCCAGGAACATCATGCCAGCGGCAATGTTCCAGGAGCCAAGCCCCCAGCAGGCAATGGAAAAGAAATGCATGTTCAGTCCGGCGGCGACGCCTCCCAGCAGACAAACCGGCGCGCTCAATTCTAATTGACGGAAGAAGACCCAGGCGCAAAAGCCGACAAAAAACAGGCTGAACGGCGCGTAAAATTTAAGAAAAATCTCCGGCGACAAAACCATCGCCAGCAGCGCGGAGATGGTAGGTGCGGCCGCCACTCCTTCGATGCCGACCCAGCCCCCGGTATGCCAGCATCCCGTGAATGCCTCCGGCAAACGGTTGGGGGCGGCTTTCATCTGCCCGAGCGTTGTATCGTTGACAAAAAGAACCTGACCCGGCTGGAAACTTTGAAAGAACAGAAAGACGAGCGACCCTCCCAGAATGACAATCAGCCAAAACCACGGCTTCGAAAGCCATTTGCGGCCGCCAGGATCGGGGTGTGCCGCCAGTCCGACGGATGTTCTGGAGGCTTTCACACTCCGAGCGGGCGGAGCGGAACGGTTGCATCCCTGGCTTCTCCATTCCGGTGCGGCCCTTCAGTTTCCGAGGGAATTGGCTCTGCCGACGAGGGTGTGGGATGCGCGGTTGACTGCTTCATCCGGCGACGGTTTGCCTCGCACAACAACGACGCGGTTCGTTCCCGGATTTCCCGCACAGTGGATTCTTTCAGTTCGGCGCAGCCTGAGCCCACGCCGCCGCGCCGGAAGAACAATCCTCGTTCGCCATCGTGATTCCGGATTCGGTTCACTTGTGCTTCCATCGCCTGCAATTTCCCAAATTGCATGTTTGAAACCGCCCGGGTTACCATTTGGCTGTCATGCGGCATCCCCAGCCAATAAAGCGTTTCATCCAAGGCAAGCGCTGTTCCTGCCAGCATCTGTTCATACGAGACGAAGAAAAGGGGAACTCCCTCGTCCGCCGCGCGAAAGTAGCCGGTCATATTATCGATCCAACGCAAGACATGTTTTCGGCAGAAATCGTCGATGCCGTGGATCATCCTGCTCCGTGCATAGTCGTCATCATGCTTCAAATGGTAAACGGACACCAAGGCGTCCTCGGGGGAGCGATAAAGGTATAATATGCGGCAGTCCCGATGCGGTGCGCGACCGCCGGATTGCATGGCGAAGCCCTGCGGTCCGTCGAGCGAAAGCATGTGCGCCAGGCGTCCAAAGAGAAAGTGGCTCTTAACGAAAACCGTCGGACGCTCCCTGGCCCAATGCGGGCAGCGGGCGAAGCGGCTGAGGAGTGAATCGCAACGAAATTCGGGAATCAGATTGTCAGGATGAACCGGCAGTTCGGTGCTCGTCTCCACTCCATGCGCTTGCAGCAAAACATCGGTGAGCAGAAAGCGCATCCACGTGTTGCCGGAGCGGGGGAATGAACTGAGAAAGACGATCCTTTTACCCTGATTGAGCAGCCGATTGACCATCGCGATATTATTCGCCTGGATTAGAAGCAGAACGAACGGGCTGGTCCCCTCACGCAAAACTCTGGGCCACTGGCGCAGGGTGGAGGGCTGTAGCAGCAAGCGAAGGGCGGCGCCCAAGCTCGGGCGCAAGACCTTTGCCAGATCGCCCAGGGGCAGAGGCTTGCATTCGCGGAGTCGGTTTTCGTTCATAACTTTGGCCTGGCCGGCAAGAAAGGGATTGCTCGGGGGCGGGAGGAAAGCACCAAATCCCGGAAAAATTGTCTTTTCCGGTCCAGCACCACTTTGTAAGGATGCCCCTTCCACATAGGTAGTGCAATACCTTACAAGCAAAGTGGCTTATGTCAAGCTGCCTAATGCTAATACTTGTTGCGCGGAACCATGAGGCTGGCTCCGATCACGCCGCGATGCAAAATCGCCTCAGCGGGTTCGCATGAAATGCTCCAACCGGTCGAGGCCCTTTTCCAGGTTTTTCATGCTGGTCGCGTAACTGATGCGAATGTAATCGTCTGCTCCAAAAGCAACTCCCGGCACGGCGGCGACTTTCTCCTGTTCGAGGAGCTGAGCGCAGAATTCAATCGAGCCGAGACCCGCTTTTGAAATATTGGGGAACAGATAAAAAGCGCCCCTGGCATTGGCGCATGAAATTCCGGGAATGCTGTTGAGTTTTTTCCAGGCATAAGCGCGGCGGCGCCCAAATTCCTCGAGCCAGGCGGCGATATGGTCCTGCGGGCCGTTTAGCGCCGCCACCGCGCCCTTTTGGGCGAAGGAGGTCGGATTGCTCGTGCTATGGCTTTGGATGGCGTCGATGGCTTTGGCAATGGGTTCCGGCGCGGCGGTCAGGCCGATGCGCCAGCCGGTCATCGAATAAGCCTTGGCCAGGCCGTGGACAAGAATCGTGTGTTCGTAGTGCTCTTGCGAGAAAGCCGCCACACTGGCATGACGGGCGCCGTCATAAACCAGCTTCTCGTAAATCTCGTCGCTCATAATGAGGATGTCTTTCTCGACGCAGACGTCCCCCAGCGCCTTGATTTCGTCAGGGGTGTAGAGCGATCCGGTGGGATTGTTGGGCGAATTGAGAATGAAAAGCCGTGTGCGCGGGGTGATGGCGGCCCGCAACTGTTCCGGAGTGATTTTGAACTCCGTTTTGTCGCTCGTTTGAAGGATGACCGGCGTCGCCTCAGCCAGGCGCGCCATTTCCGGGTAACTTAACCAGTACGGGGCCGGGATAATCACCTCATCGCCCGGGTTGCAAGTGGCCAGGACCACATTGCAGCACGAGTGCTTGCCGCCGCAGGAAATGATGATCTGCGACGGTTTGTAGCTCAGGCCGTTTTCGCGTTTGAATTTATCCGCGGCGGCTTGCCGCAATTCCGGAATGCCGCTGCTGGGGGTGTATTTGGTAAAGCCTTCCTGCAAGGCTTTGATGGCGGCGTCGATGATGTGTTTGGGCGTTTGGAAATCCGGTTCTCCGGCCCCAAAGCCGACCACATCGATTCCATCGGCTTTCATCTGTTTTGCTTTGGCATCAACGGCGAGGGTAAGTGATGGGGTGAGCGCGGCGGCACGGCGCGAGATTGTATATTTCATAGCAAGATAAGCCGCGAACAAATACCCCCTGGGCGCCTGGGAGTTCAAGGCTTAAAGTTCCGACCGCCTAAGAACCGGGAATCGTCACCGCCGCCTGATAAAACCGGCTCGTATAGTTGGCGGCTTCAGCATCCGTGAAGACGACGGTCGTATTTGTGGCGACATTGGTCGTAATCGGCGTCCAATTCTGGAGATCTGCCGACGCCAAAATCACGTAGGTGCCTCCACCCGGCACCGACAGCTGGAAGGTAAACCCATTGGTATCCATCCCTGCGCCGGAGGGGACTGACAGCACGATATCCGGATTCGTCACGGTCACCGTAGCCGCCTCGCTGGTAATGGAGCCGGCGAGGTTTGTCACCACAGCCGCATAAGTGCCCGCGATGCTCGTCTGGGCGTTGCTGAGGGTCAGGGTCCAACTGGTGGGTGTAGAGCTTGTAGGGGCAGCCAGGGCCGCGCCGTTAAAATACCACTGACAGCCCAACGGCGCCGTGCCGCCAGCCGCCACTGAAATCGAAACATTTTGGCCGGCCGCAACTGTCTGGCTTTGCGGCTGGGCTACGATTCCTGGCGGGACATAAACCACCAAAGTCGCCACTGCGCTCGTTACTGAGCCGACGACATTGCTCACCACCACCGTGTAACTGCCCGCCTGAATGGTCTGAACATTGGTGAGAGTCAGCGTTGAGCTGGACGCTCCGGACAGGGCCGAGTTGTTGAAATACCACTGATAGGCCAGCGGCGGCGTACCGCCCGCGGTCACGGTAAAGGCGGCGCTCTGCCCCTGTGTCACCGTCAGATTCTGCGGCTGGTTTGTGATCGTGAGAGTGCCATTAACCGTCAATGTCGCCACCGCGCTTGTCGCCGAACCGTAGTTGTTCGTTATGACGACCTGGTAGTTGCCCGCCTCATACATCTTTACGTTATTAATGCTGTAGGTCGCAGCGCTGCCGCCCACCGATGAGCCGTTCCTATACCATTGATATTTCAAAGTGCCTGTGCCGCCGGCTGCGACGGTGAATGAAGCGCTCCCACCCGCCACCACCGACTCGCTCTGAGGCTGGGTCGTAATGCTGGGAGGAAGATTCACCGTCAAAGTCGCCACCGCGCTCGTCACGGGGCCGGCGACGTTGCCGGCCACCACTGTGTAGCTGCCGGCTTGAACCGCCTGGACATTGTTCAGAGTCAGCGATGAGCCGGTGGCACCCGAGATGGCCGAGCCGTTGAAATACCACTGATAGCCCAGCGGCGCTGTGCCGCCCGCCGTCACGGAAAACGTGGCGCCCTGACCCTGCGTCACGGTTTGATTCTGCGGCTGGGATGTGATCGTCACGGGGACATTCACCGTCAACGTGGCAGCGGAGCTTGTCACGGGGCCGGCGACGTTGCTGACCACCACCGTGTAGCTGCCGGCCTGGGACGCCTGCACATTGTTCAGAGTCAGCGATGAGCCGGTGGCGCCGGAGATGGCCGAGCTGTTGAAATACCACTGATAGCCCAGGGGCGTGCTGCCGCCCGCCGACACGGAAAACGTGGCTCCCTGGCCTTGAGTCACCGTCTGATTTTGCGGCTGGGATGTGATCGTGACAGGGACATTGACCGTCAACGTGGCTGCGGAACTTGTCACCGAGCCTCCACCGTTGACGATTTGCACCGAGTAAAGTCCGGCATCAGTTGTCTGGACACCAGAAATCATGTAACTGCTCGAGTTCGCGCCAGAAATGCCGGCGCCATTCTTGAGCCACTGATATGACATGGATGTTTCGCTTGAGGCATTGACGTAGAAGCTCGCCGTGCCTTGGAACAGGACAGTAATGCTCGAAGGCTGGACAGTAATGACCGGGGGCGGCCCAAGGGCGGCGCACGGCCTCGGCAGAGTAAGACCCGTCAACAACAAGCAGATGGCAAATGATTGCAACCCACCCAATAGCATCCTGATTCTCATCGAAGGCTCAAGAGCTATTCCTGTGCCAACGCTCAGAATCGGTAAGTTACTTTAACGCGGAAGGAGCGTCCGTTCTGCTCAATAACGTCTTCAACATGGAAATCGGACGCGGGATCCCAATACTGGGTATTCAGGAGGTCGTAAACGCTGGCGGAGAATTCAAGGTTCTTGATGATGTTCTGGCTGAACAGCGTCAAGTTAACCACCCCAAACCCTCCCGCCGCCTCGCCTTGAACAGTAACAAGCTGGCCGCTGGCGTCCGTGGCATTATGAAGTGACAGCCGGTCGCTGGTGAACTGATATTCCGCGCCCACGAAGAGCTTGTCCTTTACCAACGGCACACTGAGATCGAACTTGAACATGTGGTTGGGCGAGTCCGGCAGTTGCCAGGGCACGGTGTCATTTTGGGTGTACTCATACGAATAACTCGCCCTCCCGCGAATGCCGCCCGCCCAGGAACTGTCGAGCGCCAGTTCCACGCCTTTTGTTTGCGCGTTCAGATTAGTGTAGTTCCCGTTGTCAAAAACGATCAAATGGCGCATGTCGTTGTAGAAGCCCGAAAGGGACGAACGCAGGTGCGCCCCAATTTCCTGGTCGTAATCCAGCTCGTAGCTGGTGATTTTCTCCGGGCTGATGTTCTGGAACCGCGGATCGCTCAACTCTTCAAAATCCGGCGCCCGGAAGGCCGTCCCATATATTGCTTTGAGGGTGGAGGTCTTGGCCGGGTTGTAAATCAAGGCCACACGCGGATCGAACGCGGGCGTAAAATGGTCGTACTGGTCGTAGCGCGCGCCGGCGTTCAGGTGGAGGTTCGTCACGATGGCGTAATCCCCTTGCAGGAAAACTCCATAACTCGTGCGTGATCCAACCACCGGAGTCGAACCGGTTAGCTGCTCCTCTTGAGCGAAGTCATCCCGGTACTCCCCGCCCAGGGTCATGACGAGCCGGTCCCAGAACGTTTTGTCGAGTTGCACTTGGGTATCCCACCACTGGCCCGTGTCTTTCTCGGAGTAAAGCATCGTTCCAAATGGATACCCGATGTCGTGGCTGTAGCTGTCATAGGACATCTTCGCGGTGATGTCCACCTCATCCGTAAAACTGTGGGCGTACTTCAGGGTCGCGTAGCCCTGCTGATCCACCGTGCGCAGGGATGGATTGTTAAATGAGGTGTCTTCAAACGCGGTCGGGTTGACTTTGTCGCGGTCAATGAACGCGCCTTCCAGCGTGATGTCCTTTAACCCCAGCGAACCAAAGAAGCTGCGAAACGAGTCGCCATCCATGTTTGTCGCCGCTCCGTAATTATCTTGAGCCGGCTTGTTGGTGTTGAATTGCTTGTAAAACAGCCGTTCCGCGCCGGCGCTCTCGTAAATCGAGCCCGACAGCAGCAATTCAATTCCATTGGTGAACTGCTTTCCAAAAGTGACCCGGCCGTGGTAGGTGTCAAACGTCCCGTAATCAAAGGAGGCCTCGAGGCCGTTGATTTGTCTGCCTTGCCGGGTGATGACGTTGATGACGCCAAGGAAGGCGTTATTTCCGTAGAGCACCGCGCTGGGGCCGCGGATGACTTCGACACGATCCACCAGGTCAATATCGAGAAGAAAGTCCGTGCCGATGGCCGCGCCGTCCGTGAAGTTATTATTTACTCCATGTCCATTGACCAGCAGCAGGACGCGGTCGTTGGCATCGCCCAGGCTGATCCCCCTGGCGCCGAGATAATCATAGTTGCGGTCATAAGAAACGTAAAAACCCTGCACGCTTTGCAGAAGTTCGGCCAATGTCCGGTAGCCAAACTTTTTGATGTCGTCGGAGGTGACGACCGTCACCGAGGCGGGGGCCTGTGTGGTTTTCTGTTCGATCTTGGAGGCGGCGTACACCTTCGGCACCTCCAGATTCATCAGTGCCTCCAGGGGGAGTTCGGACAGATCAGCCGATTTTTGGCTGGAGTTGGTCTGCGCCGGGGCGGGGCCGGGCGCAAATGAAAGAGCGAGCATCAGAATTGCTGCGCATCCGCCTCCGGTGCATGGCAACGCGCCCGCAAAGATGCGGCGGCGGAAGAGGCGTAGCTTGTTCATGCTTGTCCTCAGACAACCAGAGTGGCAAAGTTGCTGCAAGCCTTTTCCGCACGGCGGTGCGGCAGAACTCGTTGGGGGGAATTGAAACGCCCGGCGGCTGCCACGTTCGCGGTTCGAGGTCATGACTATCAACGCAACCGGTTTGTTTCCATGCGGTTGGAGCGAGCTTTGCCTTGTCTTTTGAGACAACAAGATGGAAATGAAGTGGAGCAATCGCAGCGACGGGCTGGCCCCTGTCAATGCGTTTGTTGGTTTATGCGTTCTCGCGCGATCTCATTATTGAGTCTGGGATTGATCTGGCTGCTGCTCATCGGCCCCAACGGTCACGCCCAGGATTCCCCGCCATCGGAGTACCAGATCAAGGCCGCCTTCCTCTTCAACTTCGTGAAGTTTGTTGAATGGCCTCCCGCCGCCTTTTCCGGCGGAGCTTCGCCTATTGTCATCGGCATTCTGGGCCAGAACCCGTTCCACGACGATCTCTCACAGATGGTTCGGAGCAAGACCGTTGATGGCCGCCCGCTGGAGGTCAGGCAGCTTCATTCGCTCGCGGACGCAGCCAACTGCCACATGCTTTTCATCAGCGCTTCCGAAAGATCCCGGTTGCCGGAGATTATCAACAGTCTCAAAGGGACCACCGTCCTGACTGTGGGCGACACGGACCATTTCACGGAAAACGGCGGGATGATCAATTTGGTGCTAAAATCGGACAAAGTCCGCTTCGAGATTAATAAGAACGCCGCCACCAGCGCGGGCTTGAAGATCAGCTCAAAGCTGATGAGCCTGGCGTTGCGTCCCGGGGACTGACACCGCCCCTCCCATCATAAATCCTTCTGGAACCGTCACCCTGCATCAGGGAATCGCAGGAAGCTCACTTGGCACATTAGTAGCTATTTTTCAAACGCGACATGAAAATCGTCTTAAATGCGGAAAAAGTGGGCCAAACCCGTCCCTTTTATGGACAGTGTACCGGAGTCATCCACATGGCCGTCCCGGTCAACCGTCAAATTCTTAAGATTGATTGATTTGAAAGTCACAACACGCGCGGATACACCATGAAATTATTCCGGGACTTTCCCATCCAACTAAAAATGCTGGTGATGACACTGCTAATCTGCGGCGCGGTCCTCTTCGTCGCCATTGCCGCGCTTTTCACGTTCCAAGTCCTGAACTTCCGCTCCAATTTCCAACGCGACACCACCACCCTGGCGGTCATCATCGCGAACAACAGCACCGCGGCAATGGCCTTCAACGACGACAAGGCGGCGGCCGAGGTGGTGGGCGCCTTGCAGGCCAAACCCAGCGTGCTGGCGGCCAGCCTCGTTCTGCCCGATGGCTCTTTGTTCGCCCACTTCGGGCAGACTGAGATCGCCCCGGTCCGGTCGCAATTTCCCGCCCCGGGACAATCCCGGTTCATCGATGGACAACTGCTGATCACCCAGCCGGTCAACTTGAAGGGCGAACAGGTCGGCACGCTTTATTTGCGATCAGATTACCGGAGCACCTTTTTGGAATTGCTCCGTTTTTACGGCCTGGTCGTCATGGGAATCACCATCGTGTCCATCGGCCTGGCCGTGTTTCTTTCCAGCCGTGTGGGCCGCAGGATTACCCATCCCATCCTCGAGTTGGCGCGAACCGCCCAAATCGTCGGTGAACAGAAGGATTACTCCGTGCGCGCGACGGTGAGCAGCCAGGGGGACGAAGTGGGCCGGCTCTCCCAATCCTTCAATGAAATGCTCGGCCGCATTCAGAGCCAGGATGAGGCCCTCAGCCTTTCGCAACAGAAAATGGAGGCGCTGATCCATTCGATTGACGGCATAGTCTGGGAACGCACGCCTGACACCTTCCAATTCACTTTTGTCAGCCGCCAGAGCGAAGACATTCTCGGCTATGCGCCGCAAGCCTGGCTGGACAATCCCAACTTTTGGGAGGAAAGACTCCAGCCGCAGGATGCCGCCAAAGCCATCCAGACTGCCCGCGAAATGGCGGCCCGGGGCCAGCCTTACACCTACGAATACCGGATGATTGCCGCCGACGGACGGACGCTGTGGGTCCGGGAGAGCGGCATGGTGTTGGTCGAGAAAGGCAAGCCCGTTGCACTGCGCGGCATCTTCCAGGACATCACCCGGCAGAAGCAGGACGCCGAGGAACTGGACAAGCTCAACCGCCAGTTGATTGACGCCTCCCGCAGCGCGGGCATGGCCGACGTGGCGACCGGCGTGCTGCACAATGTCGGCAATGTGCTCAACAGTGTCTGCGTCTCCGCCACTTCCGTCGGCGAACGGTTGCGTCGTTCCAAGGTGGACAAGTTGTGCCGCGCCACCGCCATGCTGCGCGAACAAAACGGCCATCTCGCCGAATTTCTCACCAGCGACCCGAAAGGTAAACTCATTCCCGAATATCTCAGCACCGTGGCCGAGGAATTGGCCGGCGAGCAACACGAATTGATCGCCAAGATAACCACCGTCGGCGAGCACATTGAACACATCAAGGAGATTGTGGCCATGCAGCAAAGCTACGCCAAAGTCTCGGGGGTCTATGAAAACCTGTTGCCGGCGGAATTGGTCGATGACGCCTTGCACCTCAACGCCACGGCTTTCGAGCGGCATCACATCGAATTGGTCCGGGAATTTGAGGAGAACATGCCCCAAATATGCGTGGACCGGCATAAAATTTTGCAGATCCTCATCAACCTCCTCCGCAACGCCAAGCACGCCATGCAAAACGTGAGCGAAGGCGAAAGACAAATGGTCATCAAGGTGGGATTGGCTGGACCGGACCGGATCAAGATTGTGGTCAGCGACAATGGCGAGGGCATCCCGGCGGAAAACATGACGAAGATTTTCACCCACGGTTTCACGACGAAGAAGGACGGCCACGGTTTCGGACTCCATAGCGGCGCCAACGCCGCCAAAGAGTTGGGGGGCTGCCTGACGGCCCGCAGCGACGGTCCCGGCAAAGGCGCCGAGTTTACTCTGGAACTACCCGCGGCCGCTCCGCGTCCAAAAACCGGGGAACAGTCCACACCCCTTTTATCATGAAAAGCACAGACCTTAAACCCAACCATCGAATCCTGATCGTGGATGACAATGCGAGCATCCATGCCGACTTCCGTGAGATTCTTTGCCAGGCCGGCTCCGGCAGCGCGGCGGCGAAGAGATTGGAGGCGGCGTTGTTTGACAAGGACAAACCCGCGGTCGAGCCGGTTTGTTTTGAGTTGGATTTCGCCTTCCAGGGACAGGAGGCGCTGGCCAGGGTGGAAAAGGCGCTGGCGGACAACCGCCCCTATGCCGTCGCCTTCGTCGATGTGCGCATGCCGCCCGGCTGGGACGGAATTGAAACGATCGCGCGCATCTGGAAAGTGCAGCCTGAACTTCAGGTTGTAGTCTGCACGGCCTATTCTGATTATTCGTGGGAGGAAATGCGCGCCAAAGTCGGCCAGCCCGACAGCCTGCTCATCATCAAAAAGCCGTTTGACAATGTGGAAGTTCAGCAGACGGCCCATGCTTTGACCAAAAAGTGGATGCTCAACGTCCAGACCCGGCTCCAGATGGCTGAACTGGCGGAAGCCAACAAGTCCCTGGCCATGTCGGAAGAACGCTTCTCCAAGGCATTTCATGAGAACCCCCTTCCCAGCGGCATCCAGAGCCTGCCCGATCAACGTTTTGTGGATGTGAACCAAAAGCTGGCCGAAGTCGCCGGACGAAAGCGCGAGGACATGATTGGCCGCACGCCAACTGAACTGGCCTTGTGGGAAAAACCCGCCCTGGCCGATCAATGGTACGAGGCCTTGACCAGACATGAATCAGTCCGGGATCAGGAAGCGAACTTTCGCACCTTCGACGGCACATTGCGCGAGATGCAGGTCTCGATCTCGCCTCTTGCCTTGGGCGGACAGCCCCACCTGCTGCTGCTGGCCCAGGACATCTCGGAGCGCGCCTTGCTGGAGCGTCAACTGCGCCAGGCCCAGAAAATGGAGGCAATCGGCCAGTTGGCTGCCGGCGTGGCCCATGATTTCAATAATATCCTTACCGTCATCCAGGGGCATGCCGGCCTGATGGAGCAAACGATGGATTCCAACACGCCCCAGGCAAAATCATTGGGCCACATCAGCCGCGCCGCCGCGCGCGCCGCCACGCTCATCCGTCAACTGCTCATGTTCAGCCGCAAGCAGGTCATGCAGTTTCAATATCTCAGCCTCAACGACACTTTGCGCAGCACCATCAAGATGCTGGAACGCCTGGTGGGCGAGCACATCCAGATCGAATTTCATTCCAGGGATTCTTTGCCTGCCATTCACGCCGACAACAGCATGATAGAGCAGATCGCCATGAACCTGGCTGTCAACGCCCGCGATGCCATGCCCACCGGAGGCAAGCTCGCCATTGCCACCTCGCTGGAAACAATCCACCGCGCCCCCACGCCGATGGATCCCAAATCCAGGGATGGAGAATTCATTTGCCTGACCTTCCGCGATACCGGCATTGGGATGGACGCGCAGGTTCTCAGCCGCATCTTTGAGCCATTTTTCACCACCAAACCCGCCGGCAAGGGCACCGGCTTGGGATTGGCCACAGTCTTTGGCATTGTCCAGCAGCACCAAGGCTGGTTGGAAGTCGAGAGCCAGCCCAACAAGGGCACCACGTTTCGGATTTACTTTCCAGCCAGCCCGCGACCGGCCGAGAAAACGGAACAAACGGTTGACAACGTCTTGCGCAACGGCCGGGAAACCGTGCTGGTCGCGGAGGATGAAGACGCCTTGCGCGAGGTCGTGGTCAAGGTTCTCAGATTCCAAGGCTACTACGTGCTGGAAGCCTCCTCAGGCCCACATGCCCTCGAAGTGTGGGAACGTGCAGACCGCCCGGTTGATTTGCTGCTGACCGACATGGTCATGCCGGGAGGCATCATGGGCAGCGAATTGGCGGAACGCCTGTCGAGCAAATGCCCGCGCCTCAAAGTCATTTACACCAGCGGTTACAGCCCCGGCATGGCGGGAAGGGACACTTCGCTTTTGGAATCCCAAAACTTCCTGTCCAAGCCCTACTCGATTGGGAAACTCGCCCAATTCGTCCGCGAATGTCTCGACGCCGCGGTGGAGCAGAACTAATTACTACATACTACAGGCTCTTTATACTGCCGGGTCTGCGCGATAGCGCCTCCTTGGATGACCCTGCGGGTTTGACAACGTTGCTGTCCGGCTGACCTCTTCGTCCCCGCCTTATTGAGCCAGAGTGCGCAAATAACCGCATTTAATGCTTGATTTCGGGCCTCCTCCTGCGCATCATGCAAAGTTAACACCGGATGATTGAGCATCATCACACGAAATCCAACAAGGGCGGCAGGATACGCAACCGGGGCCACACTGGCGGATGCAGCATTCTGGACGCTTAAAACCACCCACACGCCATGAACACGCCAACACCAACTCCCATCCAACAACATCCAATATTCCTTTCTGCCGCCTTTCGAGCCTCCTTGATTGCGCTTGCGGCAGTTCTTTTAACGGCGCAACAAGGCCGCTCGCAGAACTCGGTCGGCGATATGAGCGATTGGGATGGCGTGGGCCAAATAACCGGATTTGACATCGATGGAACAGGGGGTGACTCAACCATCGGCCAGACATTCCAAATCAACGGCGGCAATGCCCTCGTCAGCAGCATTTCCGTCCCCGTGGTGGATGCCGACACCCTTGGCACAACAGAGTTCCAAATCGGCGTGGCGGCCTGGAGTGGAACGCAAGCCACAGGGACCTTGCTTTATTTAAGCAGTATTATGTCCGAATCAAGCACCAGCTTTCAACAACCCTTCACGGTTACCCCAAACAACCTGGTGCTGAACCAAGGCCAGGAGTACGTTCTTTTTGTCACAGCCAATGGCGTGGTTGATTCCTATCCGCCTTTTAATGGGTCAGTTGGCTATGTTCCCGTGGGCGACTATGCCGGGGGGGACGCTTTTAGCGTGACCGGTTACAAGTCGGGCATCAACGATCTCTTCACGCAAACCTGGCACGACGCGAACACCGATATGGCCTTTGAGATCGACTATCAAGTAGAGGTTCCTGAGCCGGGCATCTGCGCTCTTCTCTGTTCCGGCAGCCTGGCATGCTGGTTGCGCAATCGCCCCTGGCCCCGGCGCAAGTAATTGCCGGGTCTCCGGTGTGGCTGCGCCGGCCTCATGACGGCGCTAGTGATTTTGATATCAGGCAGCGGTCCGGGCAGCAGCGGCCTCGGCGTCTCAAAGCGGTTGGACAATGACCTGTTTCAACAAAAAAAACACCGGGAAACATACGCAAATGTATCTGCTAAGGATTGACTATAAACCACTTGCAAACACTCCGGGCTGTCAATCGTCAACTGTCAATTGTCAATTATGCAGCTTTAGGCTTGTCTTTTAAAACGCTGCCGGGAGAATACTCCACTCATTTATTTATGGAAGCTGATTCATTACAATCGACGGAGAGGTACCTCAAAATGCTGGCCTGGCTTCATGCCAACCAGAAGAAGCTGATCATCGGCGGCTGCGTGGTTGCGGTCATCGTCCTGGCCGGCGTCTTCGTGGCCTGGCAAAAGACCGAAGCGGAGTCCAGCGCCAATGCGCGTTTATTGAACGTGCCGCTGGAAACGTTTCACGGCAGCCAGATGACGCCGACCCCGGCCGGGCCGTTCCTGGACCTGGCCAAACAAAGCCCGAACACCGAAGCGGGCGAATACGCGGCAATGCTGGGGGCCAAAGCGCTCTTTACAGAAGGGAAATACCCCGAAGCGCACCAGGAGTTTTCCAAATTCATCGAGCAATACCCGGACAGCCCGCTGTTCCCGCAAGCCAGGGTGGGCCTGGCCGCTTGTTTGGAAGGAGAGGGTAAAACTTTGGATGCCGCCCAGAAGTACCAGGAAATCCTTTCGGCCTATTCCAGCGACGCCAACATCGCCACCCCGGTGAAATTGACCCTGGCCCGGCTTGATGAGGCGCTCAACAAACCGGAGCAGGCCCTCTCCTATTACGAGGAGTTGGCGCGCGTCAACAATCCCTACGATCCCTGGGCGGCGGAAGCCCGTGAACGCGGAGGGCTCCTGCTCCTCAAACATCCGGAACTGAGGAAGGCGCCACCCGCCTCCGCGGCATCCTCATCCGCTCCTCTCAACCTGGGTTCCTCCCCGCAAGCGGCCAAGACACCAGGCGCTGCCAAACCATGAAATTGACCATCATTGGAACTGGCTACGTCGGATTGGTGACAGGAACCTGCTTTGCCGAGGCCGGCCATGAAGTGATTTGCGTCGATAAGGACGCTGAAAAGGTAAAACTGCTGCAAGCCGGCGGCATGCCGATCTATGAACCGGGCCTGGAAGAGTTGGTGGAAAAGAACGTCAAGGCGGGACGGCTGCGCTTTTCCAACAGCACCCAGGAAGGGGTGGACCGTTCGGCCGTCATTTTCATCGCCGTGCCCACCCCCGCCCAGCCGGACGGCGGGGTGGATTTAAGCTTCATCGAGGCCGTTTCGCGGGAAATCGCCGGGACCATGACGGCCTATAAGATTATAGTTGACAAGAGCACCGTTCCGGTCAAGACCGGCCAGAAGGTTGCCGAAACCATCCAGCGTTACTGCAAGGCCAGGGTCGATTTTGACGTGGTGAGCAATCCTGAATTTCTGCGCGAGGGGTTTGCCGTCGGGGATTTCATGAAGCCCGACCGCGTGGTCGTGGGTGTGGCCTCGGCGCGCCCGGTCCAGGCCATGAAGGATATCTATGCTCCTTACAACGTTCCCGTCATCGTCACTGACATCAATTCGGCGGAGCTGATCAAACACGCGGCCAATTCGTTTCTCGCCTTGAAGATTTCCTATATCAACGCCATTTCCGTCCTGTGCGAAATGTCCGGCGCCAACGTGCAGGAGGTGGCCAACGGGATGGGGATGGACGTCCGGATTGGCCGAAAATTCCTCGATGCTTCCCTCGGTTTTGGCGGCAGTTGTTTTCCCAAGGACCTGAGCGCCTTCATCCAGATTTCCGAAAAGCTGGGCTACGAATTTGGCCTGCTCAAGGAAGTGCAACAGATCAACTCCCGGCAAATGGACCGTTTCGTCAAAAAAATCACCGACACCCTCTGGGTGCTCAAGGGGAAAACCCTCGGCATCCTGGGTCTGGCTTTCAAACAGAACACGGACGACGTTCGCATGTCGCCGGCCATCGATCTCTGCCACCGCTTGCAAAAGGAAGGCGCCACCTTGCGTGTGCATGATCCGCAAGCCATGGAAAAAGCCCGGATTCTGTTGAAAGACGTCACCTATGTGGCCGACATGAATGACGTTGCGGAAGGCTGCGACGCCCTGGTCATCGCCACGGAGTGGCCGGAATTCAAAAAACTCGATTTGGAAAAAGCCCGCAAAAGCCTGACCCATCCCATACTGTTCGACGGCCGGAATCTCTTTGAAGTGGATGAGATGGAGCGGCTGGGGTTCCTCTACAAGAGCATCGGACGCGGCAAACCCTGAACCGGCTGCTTGGAGTAATCTAAACGAAATTATGGCTGCACGGTGTCAATCTGCCTGGCTGGCGCGGGCGTCCCGCCCCATGCGCCTGAACGGCTGCGCGGTGATCACAATAGCTCTGATGACCGTCCTTGGTTTCGCCAGGACTGGATTGGCGGCCGGCCCGCGTCAGATCATTCCACTTGATCCCGATTGGCGATTTCATTTGGGCGACCTCCCCCAAGCCAGCGATCCAGCCTGCGACGACCATGCGTGGCGGCGCGTGGATGTGCCCCACGACTATGTGGTCGAGGGCAGTTTCGACTCCAAGGCACAACCCAACGTAAGCGTGGAATGGTATCAGCTTCATGGCTTCCTGCCAGTTCAGCCTGCGTGGTATCGCAAAATCATTTCCATTCTCGCCGCCGCAAAGGACCGGCGGCTGTGGATTGAGTTCGACGGCGTTTTCAGCGGCAGCCGGTACTGGCTCAACGGGCGGGAAATCGGCAGCCAGTATGGCGGGTATTCGAGATCCCGTTTTGACATCACCAGCGCGGCGAACTGTGGCGGGGATAATATTTTATCGGTTCGAGTCGATCCCCATTATGACGGCTGGTGGTATGAGGGCGGCGGCATTTACCGCCATGTGCGGTTGGTGACGCTTGATCCGTTGCATATCGCGCCGGACGGCGTCTTCGTCGCGCCAGCAGTGGCCGATCCGGGCGACGGCATCAAAGCGGACGCGACGGTTATGGTCCATACCGATGTGACCAACGAGAGCAGCGCGACAGCCACCGCAACGGTGCTGAGCGAAATCCTCGATGCGGATGGCAGGGTGATCGTCTCCGCGCCAGCCACTCAATCCCTATCGCCTGGAGCGGACGCAAACGTAGCGCAAGAACTCTCGTTGCCGAATGCGAACCTCTGGTCACTGGAGAACCCTTGTCTCTACCAGTTGCGCAGTTCGATCAGTGTGCCGGGCAGGGTTGTGGATGAAGTGACCACGAGTTTTGGCGTGCGGGAAATTCGATTTGACTCCCGGCGTGGATTTTTCCTCAACGGCAGGCACATCAAAATTCAAGGCGTTAATGTGCATCAGGATCACGCCGGCGTGGGCGTGGCGATGCCGGACCGGCTCATCCAATGGCGGCTGGAACGGCTGAAGGAAGCCGGCTGCAATGCGATTCGTTTGTCCCACAATCCAGTCGAACCGGTGATGCTGGATCTCTGTGACCGCATGGGTTTTCTGGTGATCGCCGAGAACCGTCACCTCGGCGACACTTACGCGGATCAGACCCCGAAAAACACGCCCGCTGTGAAACATCGCGACCTCACCAGCCTCGTGATGCGGGATCGCAACCACCCGTGCATCATTCTCTGGTCGCTGTGCAACGAGCAGTGGACGCAGGGTTCGCCGGAAGGCGCGGCCATGGCGCGGGCGATGAAAGAAAGGATCAACCAACTCGATCCCACGCGCCTCGTGACCGCGGCGATGAACGGCGGATTCACCAACAAGGACGGGTTCGTGAGCGTGTTGGACGTGATCGGATTCAATTATAACCCTTGGGTCTATGAACTGTTTCACGAGGAGTTTCCCGGAAAGCCGATGGTGGCCACTGAGATCGCCAGCGAGATTTGCACACGCGGCAATTACGATTTGAACCATTGGGATGATTACTGGGGCGACAAGGATCGCGGCTTTGTCGCCGCCTACAGCATCAACGCCGGGCCTGGCGGGCAGACCGTTGAGCAAGCGTGGCCTCCCATCGCGGAGAACGATTTCATGGCCGGCGGTTTCGTCTGGAGCGGATTCGATTACAAGGGCGAACCCCGTCCGTTCGGCTGGCCTGTCATTAACTGCCACTACGGCTTCATGGACATCTGCGGATTCCCCAAGGACAGCTATTACTATTACAAGGCTTGGTGGACGGACGAACCCGTCCTGCATATTTTCCCGCACTGGAACTGGCAGGGGAAGGAAGGCCAGGAAATTCCGGTGTGGGCGCACAGCAACTGTCAGGAAGTGGAGCTGTTCCTCAACGGCGTTTCCCAGGGCAAGCAAACCGTGACGCGCTGCCATCATCTTGAATGGAAGGTCAAATATGCTCCCGGCAAACTCGTCGCCAGGGGCGTGCGCAATGGCAAGCCGATCGAAGCCGCCGTGGATACCACAGGCGCTCCCGCCGCGATCCGTCTGACCGCCGACCGCTCCGCATTAACGGCTGACAACACCGACCTGGCGGTGGTGAACGTGGCGATCCTCGACTCATCAGGCCGGGTGGTTCCTGTGGCGGAAAACGAGTTAACATTCACCCTGTCCGGTCCGGGCAAACTGATCGGCGTTGGCAACGGCAACCCCGCCAGCCACGAACCTGACAAGGCCAACCGGCGTTCGGCTTTCAATGGTTTGGCCCAAGCCATTGTCCAAACTACAACGAGGGGCGGCAGGATCAGACTGAAAGCCGAAGCCGCCGGCTTAAAAGCGGGCCTGGTGACACTAAACAGCAAATGAGGAGACGGGGCTAAGCGTCGCCCTGCGCCGTGGCCAGTTCGCGTCGGCCGAACAGGATGATGCCCAGGGCGCAGAAAACCCCGCCCATCAGCACAACAATCTGCGCCACCGCCAGCCCCAGCAACCCCCAGGTGATGCTGCGGCCGGTGCTCAGAAAATCAACGGGCGAAAAGGACTGCACCAACTTGATGATCTTGAGCGAGCCCTTGAACAGCGGCACAAAAATCGGGTCCAGTAGCGAATGCCCAAAACTACCGGCAGTGGCGTTGTAAGTCGTGATGGTCCCTTGGTCCACCACCGTCTGAAGCGTCCCGCTGGAAAGTCCCATGAGCAAAATGGCCATGGAGACAAACGCCGCCACGGGAAATGTCAACTGGCTCGCCGCCGCCAGGCCAATCGATGCCAGCAACGCCTGCCAGCAGAGAATGATCAGCAGGCCGCGAATAAAATTCACCACAAAGCTGTTCTCGTAATACAGCAGCTCGAATCCGTCCTCCGCTGGAAACACCAGTGACGCTTCGTTGGCATTGAAGAACTCGATGATCAACCGGCCTTTGTCATCGAGCAGATGAGGCGGCACATCGAATTCCTGAAACGAATCAGGCGGCAGCGACTCGTGCAGACGAGCCACCCGCGACGAGTCGCGAGGGCCAACGGTCCAGTAAGTATCGTAGGTCGTTTCGGGATTTGGGTCGGAGGAATTAAACTTGACGCGCACGCGAAAAGCCTCGTTCTGCGTCCGCTCCGGCAGGGTGTGCAGGTCAATGACCCAGTAGCGCCCGGAGCCGGGTGGCACAGTCGTGATGGCCGACATTGCCTCCGCGGTCACCTGTTGGCGGATTTCCGCCTCGTTCACATCCGCCGGGTCGGTCTTCTCCAACTCGGCGATCCGTTGCCGCACAAACTTGTCGATCTGCGCCTGCAAATCGGGCAGGCGTTCCTTGAGGGATGCACGCGCCACAAAAATCTCGTCCCTCAAGACCTTCTGTTCTTCGGGCGGGAGATGTCCGGACCGCCATTGCAACAGACAGAAGATCGCCGTTCCAGACAGCGCCAGCAGCATGGCGTTGAGCCAGACAATGCCCAACCATTTGCCAATCCAAATTTGCCAGCGGCTGACGGGTTTCACTGCGACCACCTGCAACTGGCCTTCTTCAATGTCCCTGGCCAGCGCGCCGCAGGAGAGCCAGAGCGTCGCGATCCCGAGCAGGGCGGCGACGCAACTGAGCGTATAGGTGAGCAGAATCTGAACGAGTCCTTTGGCCGTGCCGTCGTCTTTAAGCAGGAGCGGCAAACCCACCACCGCCGCGGCGAGCAATGCGGCCAGTATCCAAAACAACCGGTAACGGAAGGCGGATTTGCAAGTCAAACCTGCGATGGCCAAAATTCGTTTCACTCGGTGGGGAGGAAGGAACGCTCCTTCCGGATCATTTTTCCTTTGGCTTGCCCAGCAAAGCGGAAAGTTTTTCGTTGGCCTTGTTCAAATCCACCACCGGCGCCGGTTTGGCAGGAACGGGCGACGGGGCGTGGGACTGGGCCAGGGATTGCAGTCTGTTTTCATCGACCTTCTCAACCGGATGGGAAGACGCGGCGGGGGGGGCCGCCTGCTGTGCCGCTGCTACGCTCAAACGCTCCAAGATTCTCTCCGGGGGCTGCGGCCTGTCGGCGTCGCCGCGCAAATACGGGGCCACGCGGCTGCCTGAGGTCGCGCCGGAAGTTTCGGACGAGCTTTCCCTGGCCTTGCGCACGACTTCGAGAAAGTAACTCTCCAGATTTTGGCGCGGGTTATCGATCTCGATTTTATCCGCCGCCACGTCGTGCCGGATGATGGCCAGCACCTGCTGCATCGTTTCCCGCCTCAGGGGCGGAGTGGTGATGCGGATGGCGTCAGGTTTGGCCAGCAATTCCTTGAGGGCGCCCATCGCTTGAATCCGCCCACCATAATAAATGACTACGCGGTCGCAAACATCCTCCACGTCGGAAAGCAAATGGCTGCTGAGAATGACCGTTTTGCCCCGTCGCACCATGGCCAGTATCAAATCCTTGACCTCCCGGCAGCCGATCGGGTCCATACCGGCCGTCGGCTCGTCCAGAATGACGAGGTCAGGGTCGTTGATCAGGGCCTGGGCCAGACCAATGCGGCGTTGCATCCCTTTGGAAAACTCGCCCACCACGCGGGTCCTCACCTGGCTTAGCCCGACCATTTCCAAAAGCTCTTCCGTGCGCTTGCGCCGCTCCCCCGGCGGCAAGTCGAAAAGATTCCCAAAGAAATTCAACGTCTCGTGCGAGTCCAGAAACCGGTACAGATAGGATTCCTCCGGCAGATAGCCGATCCTGGCCTTTGTTTTGACGTGGCGCGGGGAGTGGCCGAAAACCTCGATATGCCCGCGCGTGGGATGGAGCAAGCCGAGCAACATCTTCACCGTGGTCGTTTTGCCGGAACCATTGGGGCCCAGCAGGCCGAAGACCTCCCCGCGCCGCACTTCAAAATCAACATTGTCCACCGCGCGCGCCCTGGGACGGCCCCAGAAATCCTTGAAGACCTTGGTCAATCCTCGCGCCGAGACGATCGGCTGCCCCTGTTTTGGCTTGTCGCCTGTCGCAGGGGCGGAGGGTGCGATCTCAACAACGGCACTCATGCGCTGACTGGAGTTGGAGTCAATGCGGCGGGGACCGCTGTCTCACCGGGCGGGGCGACGTGCGGTTCCATTTCTTCGCCCTGTCGCACCAACCGCGCGCTGTTGAACACCACGATCAACGAACCGACCACATGCAGAACTGCGGCGCCAATGGGCGGGAGATAATTTAATGCAGCCAAGGTTAATCCACCAATTACAAATAACATGCCGAAAAGAAAGTTCTGGTTAATGACGGAACGTGTTTGGCGCGAGAGTCTTACCAAAAATGGCAGGCGATGCAGGTCGTTGTTCATCAGAGCGATGGTGGCGCTATGGATGGCCACTTCGCTGCCCGCCGCGCCCATGGCGATGCCAAGATCGCCCGCGGCCAGGGCGGGCGCGTCGTTCACACCGTCTCCGATCACCGCCACGCGGTATCCCTTGGCCTTGGTCTGGCGCACATATTCCACCTTGTTCTGCGGCAGGCACTCGCCGATGGCCTCTTCGCAGCCGATCTCGCGTCCCACGCGCGTGGCCACCGGCTGGCGGTCCCCGCTGATCATGGCGATGCGCCGCACGCCCGTGGCCCGCAACTGCGCCAGAGCCTCGCGCGCCTCGGGGCGGGTCTGATCCTGCAAGCCGACCCACCCGATGAACTTGCCGTTGCGCGCCACAAAGATCAGGCTGAACCCTTCCGTCTCGTTCAAGTCCACCGATTTCAAAAAGTCCTCGTCAATACCCTGCTCCTTGAGCCATCGCGCGCGCCCAATGGCCACCTTGGCACCATCGATTTGCGCGATAACGCCACGCCCGGCGGCTTCGGAAAAGTCTTTGGGCTCGGTCAGGGGTACGCCCGCTTCCTGCGCCAGTTGGGCCAACGCCTTGGCGGTGGGATGGTTGCTGTATTTCTCAGCCGAAGCAGTGACGCGCAAGAGTTCGGCCGGAGTGGTGCCCGCCATCGGCGCGAGGCGGCTGACGGCCAGCTTGCCGGTGGTCAGAGTGCCCGTCTTGTCAAAGACAAACGCGTTGATCTTCGCCGCCAGTTCGATGTCACCCACGTTCTTGATCAAAATCCCCAATCGCATCGCCGCGGACAACGCCGCCACCATCGCGCTGGGCGTGGCCAGGATGAAAGCGCAGGGGCAGGCCATGATTAATACGGTGATGACCTGGTTCAAGTTGCCGGTAAAGGCCCAGACCAGGGCGCCGATGACCAGGACCAAGGGGGTGTAAAAACCCATATAATTATCGATAATTCGCATTATCGGCAGCTTTGTTTTCTCCGCCGCCAGGATCAGTTCCCGCACTTTGCCCAGCGTTGTGTCCTCCCCGGCCCGCGTCACGCGGATTTCCAGCACGCCGGTGAGGTTTTGTGTGCTGGCAAACACTTCATCGCCGGGTTTTTTGTCCACCGGCAGCGATTCCCCGGTGATGTTGGCCTGGTTGAATGAGCCATGACCCGCCACGATCACTCCGTCGGCGGCGATATTATCGCCAGGGCGGACGCGGATCACATCGCCCACCGCCAAAAGGCTGGTGGCGACTTCCTCCTCGCCCTGGCCCGTGATGCGCCGCGCCTTGGGCGGAGTCAATTTGATAAGCGATTCAATGGAATGACGCGCGCCTTCGGCGGTGCGGGTTTCGATGATCTGCCCCATCAACATGAAAAGTGCCACGATGCCCGCCTGCTGGTAGCCGCTGACCTGGAAATTCGCCGAGCCGAATGAGGCCAGGACCGCCAGGGCGACCAACTCGTTGGTGGTCAGAATCCCCCGGCGCAGATCATCCACTGCCGTCCAGACGATGGGATAGCCCAAAATGATCGCCCCGATCATGGCGCTGGCGGCGGCGATCGGATTGCCCTCGTCCGAGAAGGCCCAAGTGACGACGAACGAATTCAAAACAAAGAGCAGACCGATCAAGATTTGCGCCAGCGGCACAACCGTGTGGGAGTGATCGTGTTCGTGGCCATGATCGTGACCTTCCTCATCGTGTTCGTGCCGGCTTAAAAGCGATGTAACTTGCATAAGATTACGGGGCGGTGGAATTGGTGGAAGACCCCTGCGGTTCGCGGCTCAGGTTCAAGCGCAATTCGCGCGAGTTCTGGTGCGGCTCCAGGATTTTCTCCTGGGCATTGGTGTAGATTTGTTCCAGCGCCATCATCTGCCGCACCTGTTTGAAGAACTGCGGGTCGCGCTCGTATCCGGAGCGCACATCGACGAACTCCCTGGCTTGCGCGCCCACCATGGCGACCAGCCGGGAACGTTCGGCTTCAGCCACGTTGGTGCGCGAAGCGGCCTGTCCCCGGGCTTCCGCAAGGGTCGTGGTTGCATAGCTTTCGGCCTGGGTGCGGGCCGTGTTGCGTTTCTGGGTGGCGGTATCGACTTCACTGAATTTGGCCAGCAAATAAGTGGGCGGGGCGGACTCAATGTCCAGTTGGTCCACGCGGATGCCGAGATGCTGGTCCTGAATCAGTTCGTTCATGCGCGCTGCAACGGCATCCTTGAAAGCGGTTCTCCTGCGGGTGAGAATGTCATCCACCACAAATTGGCTGGTGGTATAGATCAAAGCATTGTTCAAGTCGTTGGTCACGAAGACCGGGGCGTCTGAGAATTCAAAATGAAAGCGAATCGGGTCGGTGATGCGATAATGCAAATCGGCCACCACGTGAATGATATTTGTATCCGCGGTGAGGGCGTAGCTGGTCGTGGCCGGATCGAGGCCGTTTCCAGTCTGCGGCGGCGTGGCTCCTTTGCGGCGTTCTTCCGCGGTGAGCATCCAGCCGACCGACGATTGCGCCTCCTGCACCATGTTAAAAGGAATCCTTTCAATGGAATCGATGGGTTTTGGGAAGGCCCAATGAGCGCCTGGCATCAACAATGCCTTTTCCCCTTCGCCCACCGGCTTGCCCAGGCGCAAAACGATCGCCTTCTCCTGCTGTTTGACGGTGAAAAACCCGGAGCTGAGGAATGCCAGAACCAGCACGACCATGATGATTTTGACGATGAAGAAACTGCTCTTCAACGCGTCTGACAGCGCCTGCGAACCGGCGTCCTCCGCAGACGAGCCCTGGCCCGGGGGCGGCATTTGGTTGGGATTTTGCTCGCTCATTGCGCAGATTTGCCGAAGAGGGCGTTTGTGGATTCCACTTTCTGCGGCTGAATGGGTTGCAGCAAATTGAGTGGTGAGGTGCTCTGATCCAGGACCAGGGTGGCCTTTTCCTTGAGCAACTGGGTTAGCGCCGTGATTTGCATGTTGAATTCGGCCAATTCCGGGTTCTGCTGCAACACTTGCAGAGATTTTATCATCTGGGCCTCTCCCTGTCCGCGGATGGCGTAGGCCTGCGCATCGGCATCCGACAACATCTTCGCCGCGGTGCTGTCGGCGGCGGATTTGATTTTGGTTGATTCCTCCTCGCCCAACGACCGGATCTGCGAGGTGTAGTATTCGCGCTCGGCTTGCATGCGGTCAAAGACGTTTTGCGTAACCTGTTCCGGCAGGCCGATTTTCTTGATCTGGACGAACTTGATGCCAATGCCGTAGTTCAGGTCCTTCACCTGGCGGCTGACCTTGTCCAGGATCTCGCCCTCGATCTGGGTGAGCTTCATTTGTTTCTCGTCCGTCGAGATGAAGTCGGGGAAGCGATGTTGCCCGGCCACCTCGTTTTTGGCGCTGCGCACCACGTCTTCCAGAACACCCTGGGCGGCCACGACGGAGCCGTTGGTGAACCGGGGAAAGAAAAGGGCCGGATCATCTATGCGCCAGCCCACATAGACGAGGAGAAAAATCAGGTTTTGATCGGGCAGTTTGACCTGCTCGAACCGGCCTTCAAAATTCTGAATGCGCTGGTCCAGTTTATAGACGTTCTCAATCGGCCAGGGCAGGCGGAAGCCAGGCCCGGGGGTCTCCTTCACATGGTCCACCTTGCCAAACAAGGTGACCACGGCGACTTCGGATTTTCGCACCTGATAAACAAAAAGCAGGAGGCCGAAGATGACGATTAGGACAAAAGCGACGGCAATGGTAAGGCGGCTACGTTTCATATTACTTTTTTGGAGCAGAAAGTTGGTCCAGCAAATCAGGGCGGATTTTGTCCTCCAGATTAAAAATGAGAATGTCGGGTGTGTTGGTGGTAATGAGGATGTATTTGCGGGTTTGCCGGCTTCCCTCAACCAAGGCCTCCAGCCTGGCGCGTTGTTCATAGACGCCGTTAGCCCCCGGGGCGGCGGCGTAAGCCAGGGCTTGATTGGTGAAGAGCATGGCGCGGGCGGTGGCATTGGTTATGGCCCGGTGTTGGTCGGCCTCGGCTCTCCACACGCGGTTGGACGATTCCGCCCCAGCCCAGGCGTTGGTGCTGATGGCATAAGCCTGCGACTGCAGAATCCACGCTTCCCGGGTCTCGGCCGCGCCGACGACGTTTTCAAAATACTTGGCCACCTTCGAAGGGGGATGAATGTCTTCCAAACCCACAAATATGACGCTGGCCCCGAGGTCCAGTTTGTCGGCTTCCGCCTGCATGTTCCGCCGCAGGATGTCCCCGGCCACAGCACGCCCGCGCGACATCAGGTCGTCGAAATCAGCGCTGGCCAGGTAATGCACCACTTCGCGCGTCGCCACGCCTTCCAGCAACGCTTCCGGATCCTGGTTGTTATAGGCCCATGACGCCAGATTGGTAATCTGGTATTGCACCGGAATGCTGACGGCCAGCAGGTTGACCGGCGGGCTTTTGGCCCCGACTGAATCATTAGCCGATTGCGCCGGGCCGGTTTCGCGGCTGGCCACAAGGAAATTCTCTTCTTTGGCGTGGGCCTTGGTCCAAATAATAGTCGTGGCCGTGATGTCGGGTGTCGCGCCAACGATGAATTTTTGGATTTGCTCGGTATGGTAGGTGGTGGTCTGGTCAACCGGCCATGGCAATTTCAGATGCAGCCCCGGTCCGATGGTCCCATCCCGGCCCACAGGCCTGCCAAACCGCTCCAACAAAGCCTCGTCCCCTGGTTCGATCACGACAAAGCAAGTGGACAGAATGAACACGCCCAATTGCGCCAGGATCAGCCAGCCCAAGGCTTTTTCCAAAAACCGATAGAACCAGCTTTCCGAAACTTTGAAACCGAACTGGTAATCCAGCGCGTGGGCCGCAGTGGTGATAATCGCTTCCGGCTGCCCCAGCAATCCGACCAGCCGGCTCTCGTAGAGGACGCGTGCTTCCCCCCCCCGCACCCGCACGCGGTAGATTTCCAAGACCAATCCCAAAAGGGTTTCCACCGCGATCAGGCCGATGACCACGCACAGGAGCCGGGCCACAATCAAGTCCGTCTTGGGGAAACCCGCCAAAACCGCCGCGATGTCGGCGGTGACGAGGAAGCACGCATAGGCGCTCAACATCAAATAGGCCGCGCTTGGCCGCAACAGTCTCTGCCCTTGCAGACGAACCAGTCCGCTGGAATATTTGCCCAGCAGAAAGAGGATCAGTCCAAACATTCCCAGCAAGGCCATGGCCAGGGTGGCGCGATCGGAAATGATGGGCGCGATGGACGCCACTTTGCGCCAGGGCAACCAAGCGGCGGCGGCTTGCAGAATGAATAACAGGCCGGTCAAACCCGGCACAAAATACTTTTCAAACTGCTCGCGCGAACGCTTCGCCGGGAAGGTGTCCGCGCCCGCTCCGGCAAACAGCGATTCGCTGCCGCGGGACTTGCTCAATTCCTCCAGTTCCAGGCGTTCGAAGTTCTCCCGTTCCGCCAGGTCCATTTGAAAGTAGCTCAAAAAGGCCACCATCAAGCCAAATCCGGCCAGGATCGTGGCCAACGCGCCTGCCGCCGTGCTGACAAAGCGGGTCACCAGCAAGAGGCCAATCGTGGCCAGCAACAACACCACCCAATTGATTAAGCCAATTCTCTTTGCGTTTTGATCCATGACAATTTAACTCAGTTCGCGATCTTCAAACACGACCAGGGCCAGGGCCAGGATCGCTCCGATATAGGCGCAGGCGTATCCCAGGGCCTTGCCCAAGTAAGCCAGGGGAATCCGGTTGTTCTCATCCAACGCATCCGCCACCCAGAATAGTTGCCAGTTTGGCGTCACCGTGTAAAGAACTGATGCCCACCAGGAACCCTGGCTGGCCCGCGTCCCCCAGAAATAATCCGAAACCAGCCCTATTAAGAACAAGGCTGAACAAATGGCCAGCGCCGGCAAAACTTCCACGCGGGTCGAGCAGGCCAGCGCCAGGGCCGCGAGGATGAGCAGCGCCATCAAGATCAGGGCGGACGCCGGAATGACCCGCCAGTCCATCCCCTTGTAATCCATGCCCATGCGGCCGGGGTCCCGCGGAATGAATTGCAGGACGCAAAAGGCCAAAACGGCCATAATCACCACCGCCATGACGGCATCCGAGACAAACGGGCGGCGCAGGAAGTAATTGGTCAGCGCGCCAATGCCGTAGGCCAGGATCAGTGCGCCGCAAAAAACTTCCAGGCCCGGGTAATCAATGTCCCCATAAGCGTCAAAAGCCATGCGAGTCGCCAGCAGGGCGGCGATGCAATTGACGAACGTCAGGACTGTCAGGGCCAGGGCCAGCCCCGCGTATTTGGCCAGCAGGAATCGGGCGCGTCCCACCGGCTTGGACAGCACCGCCAGGGCCGTGCCGCTGCGGATTTCCCGCGCCACGGAGGCCGAGGCGTTCAAGACCGCCCCAAACAACCCGGCCAGAAGCATCACCGCCAGCGCGCTCGTCTTGACCAGTTTGGGTTCGTCACCGAACCCGAAGTAGTTGATGCATGCGAGGAAAATCTCAAACAGCGCGGAAGCCGTCATCAGCAGCAAAAAAACCGGCTGCCGGATCAATTCCATGAAGGCATTGCTGGTGATGGTAAGGAATTGTCGCATTAATTCAGGCCGGCAGGGCGGACGGCGGCGGCTGACAAGTTGCTATGCTCATTTATTAGAGACAATGATCTTACGAAAAGATTCAAAACCGCAAGACAAGAATTTCCATCAGTCCTGATCCGTTACAGAGTCGTGGAAGCTGAGAATGTCCCCTTTCTCGCCTTTGAGTTCTCCCTCCTTGAACTTGATGGCCGCGCGCGGATGCAGGTTGCGCAGGCCCGTCAACAAATAAGGCAGGTCATAGCCCCAGAGCAGTTTCGACCGCATCGGCTCGATGTGATTCTGCACGCAATCGAGGATGGGGCGAAGCTGGTATTTGGGGTTGTGCAGAAAACCGATGAGCAATTCCATCGGGCAATTGCCCGCGCCGCGGCCCAGGCCGGCCATGGTGGCATCAAGGAAATTGGCCCCTTCGATGATGCCGTCGATGGTGTTCGCGTAAGCCAGTTGCAAATTGTTGTGCATATGCACGCCCACTTCTTTGCCGGCGGGCTTGCAATAGGACATGTATTTCTTCACCAAATAACGGATCTGCTCGCTGTAAAACGCGCCGAAACTGTCCACCAGGTAAATGGCTTCGGCCTCGGAATTGGCCAGCATGGCCAGCCCCTCGTCCAGTTCCCGGTCGGGAATGACGGAGGCGGCCATCAAATTGACCGTCGTTTCGTAGCCTTTGTCGTGCGCATCCTTGACCATGTCGAGCGCGGTGGGAATCTGGGTGATGTACGTCGCCACGCGGATCAAGTCCACCACGCTGTCCTTTTTCGGCAGGATATCTTGGTGGTAATCGCACCGTTCCGCATCAGCCATGACGCTGAGTTTGAGATCCGTTTCGTTGTCGCCCACCACGCGACGCATGTCCTCCTCCGTGCAGTATTTCCAACAGCCGTGTTCCCCCTGCTTGATTCCTTTGCGCGACGCTTTGTAGCCCAGCTCCATAAAATCAATCCCGGAGGCGATGCATGTCTCGTAAACCAGCCTGACGGTTTTGTCGTCGAAGAGGTGGTTGTTCATCAACCCGCCGTCGCGGATGGTGCAATCGAGCACCTTGATTTCCGGCCGGTAGGACAGCCAGCGGCTCTCCGCCGTTTCCTTCGTCTTAGCGGCTTTGGCGCTCATGCCGGACCTTTTTGTATATGGCTCACGCTGTATTATCGGCAAAACGCGTCTAAGGGCAAGTATTTCAATGGCAGACAGTCCAGAAAAACCACTCGACACCAGCCCACAAACAGGCTATAGTCAGCCTATGAAAGTTGCAAATCGATCGCTCCGCAGGGGAAAACTCAATCTGCAATCGGAGAGTTTCAGCCTCAGCAGCGCCAAAACCTATTTGGGGCGGCTGGTGGAAAAGGCCCGAAAGGGCCAGACGGTGTACATCGTGCGCGGAGAACACCGCTTCCTTTTGCAGCATGTTCACCCCATAGACCCCATTCCCATCCGGCCGGCGGGCTACTTCGCCAACTGTTACAGCAAGGAAGAAGCCCAGGAACTGAACCAACTCGCCAAGGCGTCTGTCGTCCATGCACCGGCTGACCTCGAATGAAAGGGGAGCGGACATGAAGCAATGGGATGTTTTCATGTTCCCATTCAGCAAGGAAAAGCGGCATCCCGCCGTGATCCTCTCCAACGATGAGACTTGTGAAAATGGCGATTTTGAAGAGGTCAACGCCTTGCTTTGCACATCCGCCAGGGCGAACCGGCCGCCCAAGCCGACGGAGGAACTATTGGACGAAGCGGATGGACTCGATTGGAAAACAATGATTCGTTGCGATAGGATTTACCTTTTGCCCAAGTCGCAATTCGATGATCGCAAGGGCAGTGTATCCGAAGAACGCCGCCATTTGATTGCCCGGAAGATAGTGGAAGTATTGCGCCTGCCGATATATCGAAGATAAGCGATGCTGGCGCACATGACGACGGGCGAAGCAGGCCCCAGCGGCGTTGAAAATCGCGCTGAAACCGGCGGCGGTCTGCCCGGCGATTCCCGGAATGCGCAATGAGCGCCAGACGGAATTAGACTGCGGCGTCAGCGATCAGGCGCCTATGTCCGACGCGCTGGAGGCAAAGCTGCGCGACCCTGCTTGGCGGCGCGCCGACTGGTATAAAGGCAAAGTGTAATGATGGCGGCCTTTTGGCATGTGAATGATGTTTCCTCCCTTAATACTTGGAACGGTTTTCGTGAAAGTCGTTGGGCTCTGATTTTGGTCAGCAAATCTCGGGATTTTTCACGGCATGTTTGCAGCACTTTTATGAGCGGCTGGCAAGCTGGTGTCGGAAATTAGGATCCCTCAGGCCAGCACCGCCAGCACGCCGCGCTCGTACCCGGCGCATTCCATGACGTCGGGCAACGGATTGTCGGCATGGCCCTCGTACTCCAGACCGATGTGATATGGAAATTTTCTAACGGACAGCAATTTGAGGATCCCGACGATGTCGATAACGCCCCGCCCCAGCGGCGCGTCTTTACCTTCCTTGTCCGCGCGGGTCACGTCCTTGATGTGCAAATCGTGCAGGCGGCCGCCGCAACGGCGAATGCACTCCGCCGGGTCGACTCCGATTCGCACGGTATGGCCGATGTCCATGCAGATGCCCATGAGCGGGTCGCGGTCTCTGACCATGGCCAGCACGTCCAGCGGCGATGGATAAGTTTTGTCGGTGGGGCCATGGTTGTGAATGGCGATGCGTATGTTGAATTCCCCGGCCTTTTTCTCGAGGATGTCCAGCGCGTCGGGGACGGGGCTGCACACAATGACCGGCATGCCTGAGTCTTTGGCGTATTCGAAAACGCGCTGGATTTCGGCTTCGTCGTTCTTCATGTAAATGACGCCGCACCCCATGAGTTTGAGGCCGGCGGCTTCGATCTTTTGCCGCGCCGCCTGCCGTTCGGCGGCGGTGCTCTTGAGGGGGAGATGCACCTCTTTGAGGTTGATGTATTTGAAACCGGCCTGTTTGGTCATGTCGATGGCCTGTTCCAGGGTAAATTTGCGAAAGGTGTAGGAGGCGATGCCAAACTTAAGTCCGCCGTCCGGGGCGTGATCCGGCTTGGTCACTGCGCCGGAAGCGTTTCGGCACAGTGGGGCAGCCGCCAGTGCGGCGGCGGAACCGAGGAGACCGGTCTGGAGAAAGCGGCGGCGATTAATCGTTTCGAGTTTCATGGGTCATAGCTTGCCTGCTGCCCTGGCGATTGACAACGATCATCATGGGGGCGATTCGCGCCGCAAAAAAGGGCTGACACACTGGCGCGAATGGGGTTTACTCCGCGGCACAATATGAAATTTCATCGCAGAACATTTATCAAACGTGTCGGCATTGGCGCCGCGGGATTGGGTCTGGTTTCGTCGTTTCCCGGATGTTTGACCCGGCGGAATTTCGCTTACGGCAGCCTGCCGCGCAGCACGCCGGAAGAGCAAGGGGTTTCGTCGGCGGGCATTCTGGCGTTTCTCGATACGGCGGCAAAATGCCCGAACGAACTTCACTCGTTTATGATGGTTCGCCACGGCCACGTCATCGCCGAGGGCTGGTGGACGCCCTACCGGCCCGGCGCGAACCACATGCTGTATTCGCTCAGCAAAAGTTTTACTTCGACCGCGGTGGGCTTTGCCGTGGCGGAGGGAAGGCTCACCGTCGATGATCCGGTCGTTTCTTTTTTCCCCGACAAACTGCCCTCCGGCGTCAGCGACCATCTGGCGGCGTTGCGGGTGAAACATTTGTTGACGATGTCAGTGGGCCACGCCAAGGATTCGACGCCCCGCATCGTTGGGCACGAAGACTGGGTGAAAGCCTTCCTGGACCTGCAGATCGAGAATCCGCCGGGCAGCGTCTTCCTCTACAACAGCGGCGCCACCTACATGCTTTCCGCCATTGTCCAGAAGGTTTCAGGGCAAAAGACCATCGATTATCTGCGGCCAAGGCTTTTCGATCCGCTGGAGATCCACGGCATGGCGTGGGAGACGTGTCCGCACGGCATCAACACCGGCGGTTGGGGACTGGCCGTTCAATCGGAAGCGCTGGCCAGCTTCGGCCAGCTCTATCTGCAAAAAGGCAATTGGGAGGGCCGCCAACTGCTGCCCGCCGCCTGGGTGCGGGAGGCAACCACTTTCAAGATTCAACAGCCCGCCGGCCCGGGGGAGGATTTGGCAGCGTTGAAAAAAACCAGCCCGTGGCACCAGGGCTATTGCTACCAGTTCTGGCGCTGTCCGCATAACGCCTTCCGCGGCGACGGCGCGTTCGGGCAATTCTCGATTGTCATGCCCGACCAGGACGCGGTGGTCGTCATCACCTCCGAATCCCCCGACATGAAAGCTGACATGGATATGGTTTGGGACCATCTCCTGCCCGCCATGTCAGACGCGGCCCTGCGGGCCGACTCGAGAACGGAGGGTGAACTGCGGCACAGATTGGGTTCGCTGGCCCTGCCCCTGCCGAAATCGCAAGCCGCCTCGCCGACGGCAGAGAGGATTTCAGGCAAATCCTTCCAGATCGGGCGCAACGATGCGGGCGTGCGGAGCGTCTCCTTCCAATTTCCCCGGAACGGCTGTACTTTCACCTTGACAGATGGGAAAGGCCGTTACGCCGTGCGATGCGGGCTGGGCCAATGGGTGGACGGAGAATGTAACATGCCCGGCACGCCGCCAAAAATCACGGTGGGCAGCCTGCGGCCTTGCAAGATCGCCGCCAGCGCATCATGGAAGGACGAGAACACCCTCGAAATGATCTGGCGCTATTACGAAACCCCGCACCACGACACGGTGACCTGCCATTTCCAAGACAACAGCGTGACCGTCGGGTTCATGAACAGCATACCCCAGCCGCAACACAAGGAGACGCGGCCGGTTTTGCGGGGACAGGCCTGAGCCGGGGTCACTTGTCGAACCCACTTTATTCGAGTGCAGTGGGAATGCGAACCCCAAAAATGCGAGAGTTTGATGTTTTAAGTTTCAAGCCGGCGTGCTAGTCTCCCGAACGACAGCATTGTTATGGCAACTTCGCAGTGGCAAAAAACTTTGGAAATACCGGGGCGGGTCCTTTTCTCCGAGGGCAACGGCGAGCTGGCCCGTCTGCAAATCACGACTGCCTGGAGCAACGCGGAAGTTTACCTGCACGGCGCGCAAATCACTCATTTTGAGACGAAGAAGGAGCCGCCCGTCCTGTTCATGAGCCAGCTCAGCCGCTTCAACGAGGGCATTCCCATCCGCGGCGGCATACCCATCATTTTTCCGTGGTTCGGGCCGCGCGAAGGCCAGGTCGCCCACGGCTTTGCCCGTATTCAAACTTGGGAACTGCGCGAAGTGGCCCAATTGCCCAACGGCGGAGTGAGCTTGCGCCTCTCCCTGCCCGATTCGCCATCGGCCGCCCTTTGCCAAAAATTCTCCGCCGACTTCCTGATTACCATTGGCAAAGCGCTGACGGCGGAGTTGACGGTGGCCAATCTCTCCCCGCATCAGGACTTCACCTTTGAGAATTGCCTCCACAGCTACTTTGCCGTTGGCGACATCAGCGCTATTTCCGTGACCGGCCTGAAAGGGGTGGATTACCTGGACCAGACGCAGAATTTCGCCCGCAAAACCGAACGCGCCGAACACATCAAGATTGGGCAGGAAACCGACCGTATCTATCTCGACACGACTGCGGCGGTGGAAATCCACGATTCGAACCTGCGGCGGCGGATCCGGATTGAAAAATCGGGCTCGCTTTCCACGGTGGTGTGGAACCCATGGATGGACAAGGCGGAACAGATGCCGGATTTCGGCGGGGACGAATATCAAAAGATGATTTGCGTTGAGTCGGGCAATGTTGCGGAAAACCGGGTGACCCTGCCCGCCGGCAAAACGGCCGCGCTCAAGGTTGAGATCAGCACTTTGCCGCTGTGAGAAGACTTGCCATGGGGCATGGGATGGTTAAGATGGGTTGTGTAAAAGCGGGTGTGGTTCAATGGTAGAATGCGGGCTTCCCAAGCCTGAGACGAGGGTTCGATTCCCTTCACCCGCTCCATTTGACAGCTTGCGACAGGTTCCGCCAGACAGTAACTATCGCCTTTGTTTGCAACGGTTTCGTGAGTGTTTGCCCCTCCACCGTT
>Ga0224555_1000917_pt1 | contig 44220 bp, 38 predicted proteins | sample 714S23034metaG_FD_180687 | JGI IMG/M metagenome (GOLD analysis project Ga0224555, IMG submission 180687) | Peat soil microbial communities from Stordalen Mire, Sweden - 717 S2 30-34 | ecosystem: Environmental > Terrestrial > Soil > Wetlands > Peat | place: Sweden: Norrbotten County, Stordalen...
CAGCAGATGTTCCAGGCGCTGGCGGGCCTGATGGTGCTGGTCGCGTACGTCGTCGTGGCCTGGCTCCTCTCGGCGGTAACGACCGCAGCCGTGGTTCTCTGTGGCATCGTCCTTATCTTTGGACTGAAAAACAAGATTTCAGTCTCGCGCGAAAGGGGTAAGGCGCTTTCCGCGGATATGCGGGGCCTCTACGGGGCGGTGACCGAGCACCTGGACGGCATGAAGACCGTGAAGAGCTATGGTGCGCAGGAACGCAATATGGCGCGCTTTTCAAACCTCAACGCGCGCATCATGAAAGACTACGTGGATTATGTGCGCAACGTGAACACCAGCCAGCTGCTGGTCAACGTCGGCTCAGTGGTCATTCTCGCGGGGGCGCTGCTCACGCTGATCGACGTTTTGCACCTGCCCGGTGCCACGGTGCTGGTGCTGCTGTACCTGTTCTTCATGATCATACCTCAATTCAACGCCCTCCAGCTCAACTACCAAGCAGTCGTTAACATGCTGCCCTCGTTTGCAAACGTCGTGGATATCAAGGCCCGCTGCGAGGCAGAAGCAGAGCGCGAAATTTCCCATGCGCACGATGTCACGCTGCGCCGGCGAGTCGAGTTGCGGGACGTGTCGTTTTCCTATGCCGCTGACGGTCAGTCGGCGGTAGAGCACGTCAACCTTACAGTCGACGCGGGAAAGATGACCGCGGTCGTGGGCACGTCAGGCGCCGGAAAGAGTACGCTCGCCGACCTCATTATGGGGCTGATTGAACCGCAAAAGGGTGCGGTGTTGATTGACGGGGTGCCGCTCGAAGCTGAACAACTAGACGCGTGGCGCGGGTGCATCGGCTACGTCGCACAAGAGACGTTTCTTTTTAACGACACCGTGCGCGCGAACCTGCTCTGGGCGTATCCCGACGCAACCGAAGATGAGCTGGGTACGGCGCTCCGCTTAGCCGCCGCTGAAGATTTTGTCGCGAAGCTTCCCGATCGGATGGAGACCGTGCTCGGCGACCGGGGGGTGCGCTTGTCGGGCGGGGAGCAGCAGCGGCTCGCCCTTGCACGGGCGTTGCTCAGGAAGCCGAGCGTGTTGATCCTCGATGAAGCGACGAGCAACCTGGACTCAGAGAACGAACGGCGGATTCAAGGGGCGATTGAAGCCCTGCACGGCGGCATCACCATCGTCGCTATTACCCACCGTCTCTCGACGATCCGCAACGCGGATGCCATCTACGTGCTTGAGCACGGGCGCGTAATAGAGACCGGTGACTGGGCGTCGCTCACGGCCGGCGGGACTGGACGTTTCTTCGAGTTATGCACGGCGCAAGATGCGCTGCAGGAAATAGGGGATGTCGGTGCAGCCCCTCAAAGGGTCGGACTGTCCGTTTCGCCCGGTTGAGTAATGGGGCATCCGTTCCATTACATAGAGAGACAGCAAAGCTAATCAGGTCCCCTTGACCGGCACGTGTATCGGGCGCCATTACCAGAATGCCCCAAATCACTGCATCACGTGCCCCGCCCACGATGGCTGTCGAATGGCACAAAGCAGGTGAACGCTGATGCTTCCTAACAGATCACAAACCGAGCTTACGGGCAAACACGACGAATAGGATCTAGAGCACTACGCCCCCACGTTACGGTGCAGTCAACGATTTCTCAGTAAGCAACAGAATGATGCGTAGCAGCAAAACTAAGCCAGCGATACGCGCACGGCCCAGCATAAAGTACTCCGCTTCATTGTAGTATGGTCACTGTTCTTTGATACAGGATAATGGCGAACACGATGACGCAGATTACGACAAATATGGCGATGTTTCTTCTCCACGCCAGATTGATCACCGAGGGCTTGGTAAGTTCAACGAGCATGAGGAATTCAATAATAATGAGTATGAGAAAGATCTCGATCGAGTAGACATTGAGTAAGGCCCAAAAGAGCGATGGGGACAAACGTGAGCGCTAGTAGACCGTATACAAAACGCTGCTCTCGGTGATAATCATGCTGTTCAACCAGAGGTGGGAGCTATTTATCAATCAACGTCAGATTAGATATAAAAAGATGCGAGGAGTATGCTCGTTAACCGCGGTACGTCGAGAGGTTCAGTAGATGAATGTGCTAAAAGACGGCGAACAAGGATGGCTCAACTTTTTGACGGGTCCGCGATGAGATGATGAAGGAGTGACGCTTCTTCGCGCGAAGCACATGGATACGTAAGTATAGTGACGTTTCTGTGGTCGCGCCCAAACCAGACGAGTTGGCGCTCACGGAGAAAAAGAGATGACCTCAATACTGGCAATAAAACGCCTTACAAAAAAGAGCGTTCGACGCACGAGAGACGAACGACTAGATCGAGCTCCGATATGAAAGGAAAGCACGTGATCGTCACAGGCGGCCTAGGTTTCATTGGTAGCCACCTGGCAGAAAAGCTGTCGGAAGATAATGACGTCGCAATAATCGATAACCAGTCCACGGGGAAACTTGGAAACGTTTCTCATTTGATAAGTGACCACCTGAAGGTCATCGAGGGGGATCTCCGGACACTCAACCTGGCAGCGATTTTTGAAGATTATGAGTATCTTTTTCACCAAGCGGCCCTGCCGAGCGTTCCACGAAGCGTCAAAGACCCGCTGGCTTCGCACGAGGCCAACATCACAGGGACGTTGATGGTCCTGATTGCGGCTAAGGACGCAGACATTCAAAAAGTGGTGTACGCTTCCTCATCATCGGTGTACGGCGACACCGCTGAACTGCCTAAGCGAGAGGATATGCCTGTGAACCCTCTGTCGCCGTACGCAGTGACAAAAATGGCTGGCGAATTCTACTGTAAGGTGTTCCACGAGATCTACGGCCTACCCACCATCTCGTTGCGCTACTTCAATGTATTCGGGCCGCGGCAAGACCCCCTTTCGCAGTACGCAGCGGTGATCCCCAGATTCATCACGGCGATGCTGGACGACTCGTCACCCATTATATACGGAGACGGCCAACAGAGTAGAGATTTCACCTTCGTAAGACACGTCGTCGATGCGAACGTGCTCGCGTGCGAATCCGAAGAAACCGGAACGTTTAATGTCGCGTGTGGCCGAAGCATTAGCATCAACGAGCTCGTCGCGCTAATCGGCGAGATAACTGGTACGACCATCGAAGCAAAACACGCTGCGCCTCGACCGGGAGACGTAAAACATTCACTCGCTGACATTTCGAAGGCGCAATTGTTTGGGTACGCTCCAAAGGGCAATTTCAAAGACGAGCTTGAAGCGACTATCAGGTGGTTTGAAAATGGACTTAGACCAGGCAATCAAGGATAAGTCTGCACGGATTGCCGTTATCGGGATGGGCTACGTCGGGTTGCCGACGGCGGTGAATTTCGCCGAAAACGGCTTCAACGTTATCGGTGTGAGTAGGACTCGCGACAAAGTCAATGCGATCAATCAAGGCTCCTGCTACCTCAAAGATCTAAACATCGACGAGAGAGTGCAGTGGGTCGTTCGACGCAAGAAACTGACCGCCACGACTGACACGACAGAGGCGACCACGAAAAGCGATGTAATCGTCATTACGGTACCAACGCCAATTACTCCCGACAAGAAGCCTGATTTGTCATTCATCATTTCTGCGGGCCGGAGCATTTCACAGGGCTTGGGTCACGGCAAACTCGTCGTCCTCGAATCAACGGTATATCCGGGAGTGACCGAGGAGGTGCTGAGACCTTTACTGGAAGAATCGGGGCTAAAAGCGGGAACCGATTTTGGGTTGTCTTACTGCCCTGAACGATATAATCCTGGAGATGCAGCACACGGCATCCTTGACGTCGTTCGAGTTGTGGGGGGCATAACTCCTCACTGGACTGAAATCACCGCACAGCTCTACAAAAATAACGCCAAGGACGTTGTGACCGTCAAGGACATCAAGACAGCGGAAGCGGCGAAAGTCATCGAGAACATTCAACGGGATCTCAACATCGCTCTCATGAACGAGCTCGCCTTGATCTTCGAACGCCTGCATATTGATATCATGGAGGTGATACGCGCCGCCGCGACTAAATGGAACTTTAACGTCTATTATCCTGGCGCCGGGGTCGGCGGGCACTGTTTGCCTGTCGATCCGTACTACCTCGTCCAAAAAGCAGCAGAGTTGGGCTACCACGCCCAAGTGATCACGGCTGGTAGAGCGATCAACGACTCCATGCCATTCCACGTTTTGCGTTTGATTGTGGATGCGCTCAACGAGCAGAGCAGGGCTGTAAACGGCTCGAAAATAGCCGTGCTTGGATTCACCTATAAAGAGAACGTTGGCGACTACCGTGAAAGCCCGTCTGGGCCACTTATTGAGGAGCTCACAAAGAAAGGAGCTGATGTTCATCTGGTAGACCCGTATGTTGAAGAAAGTGTTCTACGGGAGTTTGCAGCCCCTGAAGAAACGGCATATCAGGCGCTCTCCGGAGCTGACGCACTTGTCCTCATGACAGCACATAACGATTTTAAAGGGCTTGACTTACGAAAAATCAGGGATGCGATGCGCACGGCAATAATAGTCGATGGGAGACGTGTCTTCGATCCTGACGCAACGAGGCAGTTAGGATTTGTCTATAAAGGCATTGGAGCTGAGAATGAATAAGTGCAGAGTAAACATTAGCGCGATAGACAAAGAGTGCAATATAACGCCTTTCTTCACGAGAAGCTGGGTTGTCTGAGATACGTGTGCAAATGTCGGAGGGAGGACTGCTTTATCTTAATATAGCCGCTATTCTTTAATCGAGGATCTTGCGAACACAATGAGCAGATAACGACAAGTACAGTGATGTTCTTTCGCCGCGCCAGAGTGATCATAGAGGGCTTCGTAAGTTCGATGAGCACAAGGAATTCAATGATAATGAGTATGAGAAAGATCTCGAGCGCGTAGACGTTGAGCAAGACCAAACCGTCGGTTAATGTTGAGCCGTTTTATCGCTCCTTCGAGCAGCCTATGAAGCCCGATCTTAACCACGCTTATTTTTGAGAGCCGCACCGTAGAACCGTCCGTCGAACCGCCGAGTGCGAAGCCGCTTTGCATATAAGTGAACGAATCATAGCGACCCTTACCCTTAAATCGCGGATAGCCCGCTTTCAGTCCGACTTTGACCCGTCGAAAGAACGCCTTAAAAGCCAAGTCGACGTTGCTGCACTTCTTGAAGCACCTGAGAATAAACGGTCGTAAGCTCGGGATACTGCTCTTTCCATTTGGGGATCATGTAATGCCTAAGAATGATACGCTCTGAGCGTCCACAGCAATCGAACCACCCGACATTTAATAGGCAGGGCGCGTGCAGCGACTTCATCATGCCGCTCAAATAGCTCTCATTACTATCGAACCCTAACACCCGTGAAAACAGCTGAGCAATTTTTGGCACGCGAAAGGCGCCGAGATTCGGAATCTCCGTGATCTTGACTGATCTCACATGTCTGGTGCCAAGGCGGCGTATTGCTAGATTCAATGGTGCAAAAAAAACTGGGGTGACTTCAAGAGGCAACATCCTGGCGCGAGCGTTGTGGCGCATTTCTCGTCCTCGTCGGCGCAATTCGTTCGCTGGTCTGACCTTTTGTCTAACTAAGGCGGTGCAATCAGCAACGGGTTTCTTTCTTGTCCAAGCTCCGATTCCCGCTGCAAAACAACGTGCTACTGCTCGCCGACTGAGCTACAATCCTGAAAAAATGCAGTGCGCTTTAAGAATTAGCGCTGTCGGGCAATTTTTGGCCGCGCTCGCTTCAGCGCGCTTATGAATCCGTTTTCTGCGGATTGGATGATATAAGAGAACAGAAACAAAAGAGGCAATCCACACAATATAATGAGGATGTCACTGACAAACGGTGTTAAGCGGGAACCGGCCAAAAATACTTCTAAAGCTCCCAAAAAAGGTCGATTAAAGAGGTATACAGCATAGGTTGCGAACGAAAGCGCAGATATCAATTTCAATGCTTTAGCGCTCATCCGAGGGACAAATAGTCTCAATACTTTGAAAATAAAGTACGCTAGCAAGAACACTAATATGTTTGAGATCACGATAGCTACCACAACCGAGATTGAGAGATGCGGTATGCTGGGTACCACGATATCAATGACGAGGAAGAGCCAGGAATTAGCAATCAGCACTAGTGCTAATGTCGCGACAAGAAACACCGCGACAACGTAAGGCGAAGTAAATCGCTTATTGTTAGTGCCGTAAAAAATGCCGAACTTGCTACTGAGTATTCCTGCAACGAAGGTCCCGTAGAAAACAAAAAACCTAAAATCTACCAGACCCAAAAAAGCGTGTAATAGCACAAAGATCGCGAGCGAACCAACTATCGCGAAAACCATGTAATTCACGCTGTAGGAAAAATACGCAATTAAGGGATACAACAAGTAAAAAAGCAAGATGATTCCGATAAACCACAGAACGAGATTTGGCGCGACGAATCGTGGGGATGCAATCCCCTGCGCCCCCACTATATTTATGACAATCGTAGAGGGAGAGAGGTTGTAATTGGTAATCGTGTTATTGACAATTGTGTGATTGGTAATTGCTTGATTGCTGATTACGCCCCGCGTCGAGGCGAAGAAGAGTATGACGAGCGCAACCCAGTACAGCGGATATATACGCAATACGCGCTTTCTAAAGAACGTAATGGTGCTCTTTCGATCTCTGATGGTGTTGTTGCGGTAGATAACAAAACCTGACACAAAAAAGAAAAGCCCTATCCCGTAAAACCCCGGCGAAAAACTGCCGGCCACGGTAGCCCACGAGGAGGCCAATCCTCCGATCAAATAGTCAGGGAGATGCGTGAACAAAACAAGTCCGATTGCGATGACTCGCAAAGCATCCAGTTCAGACAAACGCTGCGCCGTCATAGATTATGAATCTCCGCTTATAACGTGCATTCAGCTCTACATAGGACCCGTCTTTCCTCGTTGCACTCTGTTTTAATGCAGCCTCCCAGCTAAATAGCTTCTTAAGCTGCAAAGAGAGGCCCCAAAAAAGCATTCGTTGCTCCAAGAGACGCCCTTGCGAGAGCGTCTTCTCCACTCTCTGCTTTTCTCGCCAAACCGAAAAACGTCTAAAAGCCGGGCGAGCTCTTAGGTGCAACCAAGAAGTGTTTTCAAGTAGTTTGGCACCGCAGCGTTAAGAGTTTGTCAAGTCAGCGACCGCTAGTGCTACCTGAGTGGAAATGATTAGTTTAAGGCGATTGGCGCTAAACGATGTGCTCAGGAGGCAGCGCGTCGAGAAGCTCTGGTAAAAGTGGAGACGCCTTGATCTTCGAACGCCTGCATATCGATATCATGGACGTGATACGTGCCGCTGCAACCAACTAGAATTTCAACGTCTATTATCCTGGCGCCGGGGTCGGCGGGCACTGTTTGCCTGTCGATCCGTACTACCTCGTCCAAAAAGCAGCAGAGTTGGGCTACCACGCCCAAGTGATCACTGCTGGTAGAGCGATCAACGACTCCATGCCATTCCACGTTTTGCGTTTGATTGTGGATGCGCTCAACGAGCAGAGCAGGGCTGTAAACGGCTCGAAAATAGCGACACTCGGACTTTCATGCAAGAAGGATGTCGGTGACTATCGCGAAAGCCCGCCGAACTATTGGTCGCGGGAACTCAGAAGTGAGGGGCCAGCGTTCACGTGGTTGATCCACATATGGAAGAGAGTATGCTCCGAAGATTTGCCATCCCCGAAAAGACACGTATACGAAGCACTTGATTCCGCGAACGCTTTCGTGCTCGTAACTTCTCACAGTGCCTTTAAAAGGCTTGATCTGCGAAAGATCAAAAAGCGATGCGCACTCCGATAATCATAGATGGTCGACGGATCTTCGATCCGGACGGAACTAGGAACATGCATAAAGACGTAGGAAGTGCAAACCGAGGCGGGATCGCATAACGTCAATTTCGCGGTCCGGACGCTTGCTTGAGGGTGGAAAGGGCAGTGAACGTAAAGCTGTACTATACCTCCTATTTTTTATAGCCGAGAGCTGTCTACGTTGCCGTGCGACATATCTATCGCTTGAGCAAGTAGAAACTCGTTCTTTAACATATCAGTTGGATTTTTTTGCTTTCCGTAGATCGTCAAGGTACGTAGCCCACCTAGCGTGTCTGAGGTACTATCTGCTCACTCACGCGATCATTGGCAAATAATCGTGCGTTAGCACGTTGTGCACTTACTTGAGTAGAACCGCTGTCTGTTGATAGAGTAAAACTAAAAACACTACGATGCCGATCACGACCAATGGGGTGAGCTCTTTTCTCCAAGAAAGGCTAACGAAAGACGGCTTGGTCAGTTCCACAAGTAAAAGGAATTCAACAAACATTAGCAGGACAAAAATCTCGAGTGCGTGGACGTTCAAAAACGCCAAAACAGAGACGGTGAAAAACGTCAGCACTATTAACCCATATATAAAGCGCTGCGTTTGAGTTATTATCATAGTACGCTACGTGAGATCCCGCTAATTAATACGGATGTTAAGATGCGGTATAACGCACGCGTCTTAGGGGAACCACCGAATTTAAAACTCAGCAAGACACGAGACTTCACGTCACACTCACCTTCAAACTAGCCTCGCGGTAGGGACTAGCGAGCTGCCCATCAATGAAGAGCAAGAATTCGATCGTCGCGTTGCTCGCGCGCGCGTTTGGTGACAATAAGACCGTCTCTTGCCAGCGTTGGCCATCACCGACCGTAACGTTATTTGAATAGAGTTCTGTTGTGTTTCCGCTGTTATTGAACGTTGCGACGACGGTGTATGTTGCATTTTTCTGCTCTTGATTGACGATGCCCACGATGACTGGTTTCTGCTGACCCAATGTAAAGTTCGTAGGATAATCCTCGGCTTGTCCGTTAGGTCCTAGTATATAGAACTCGGTGAATGGTGGACCGAGCTTTGGAATCACTACAAGGTAGGCGAATGTTCCGGCCCACAATAGGGCTGATGCGATAACAGCGACCGTCAGAACTTTTCCTACGCGTTTCTCAGACTGCGGGAGTGTAGCTCTTAGAAGGTGCGCCGTACCCACAAAACTCACGCCAAAGCGCTGTTCGTGCGGGAGCGCTGATCGTCGTCTCAGTGCGGCCCCCACAGCGGCAAGCGAAAAAATTGCTAAGCATGCGCTTACAGGCTTTAACTGGATGCCCCACGGGGTATAATTCAGCAAAAGGCCAACCAGACATGCTACAGCGATACTGAGACAGAGCGAAAAGGTAATCCGCTCCATGTCGCTTATTTCATCTTTCTTGGGATAAATGGCAGCAACCAGAGTATACCCCGGAACGAGAAACAGGAAGATGCTTCCCGCGATCGTGCGCAAGACGCTCGCTTCGCTGTAGGGTATAAAGAGGACTAATAGCGTGATAATGACTGCTGCTAGAGCGAGCGCAAGATCTGCATCGGGCGTGAGAAACAGACGGAGGCCAAGTTCCCTTACGGGGTTGTAAGCGGTGCTTTGGGCATTCTTTTTCGACATTATCTACTATTGGTTCACTGGCATTCACGATATAGCTATTACCGTCTCGATGATGCGAAAGAAACTACTAAGCGACGTAGCACTTAACTGAGTGGTATATCTCCCACTAAAAAAGCCTTGTGTACGCAACTCATAGCGATTGATCTAAAGCGCAAAGCATCCATCAGCACATAGCGTGCTTCTATCACCAAATAAGCACGGTGCCGTGGCGGTACCAAGCAAACTAGCGCATACTATACTGCACCGGCCAAACCGCAACAACAAAGTTACCTCAATGCGCTACTCCATGGGCTACTCTCCTTGTTCGAAAACACTGGTTTTGAGCGAGAAAGTATGTCGTGAATGATGGATTGATCTGGCTCCAGAATCTTTTAGACGCACTAGGAATGTCGAATATACTCGCCTATCGACTTTTTTTGAAAACAACGGCAGAAACCCATTTAGCGCTGCTGGACTCACCTCGGTAGCTCTTGGCCTAGTTTGCAGCCCCGATACATGCAGACGATAGCTCACCGGAAAGAAATATGCCCGGAGCGCATTACGTCAGAGAGTATCGATAAACTGACACGTCCCCGTTGTCATAGAGTTCATTCGCGCTAGTAACATACTTTATAATTGCGTTGCCTTGTGCGTTGTTTGGCCACCCCGCCCGAACAAAATTCGGTTGGTTGAGCACGACGTAAACGCTGCTGTTCAATTCGGGAAATTCTTCGTATGTGAGGTCAGGTTTGAACGCAGATAGCGTACCGTTATAATTTTCTAGCTTACTCATCGAATCGTGATCGCTTGTGATTGTGCTTCCTTTTGGCGTGGCGTTCAAGAAATTAAATGACGCAGACAATGAAGTCGTCGCGAACGTCGTCTGTACAGGAATCGCGTTGTCAAAAACTGAGTTCGCATCGCCAACCAGGTAGCTTGAAACAGAAAAAAATGACAGAACGAATAGAAAAGCTGCAAGGACTGCAAAGGAGCGTTTGCTATCGAAATGAAAAAGCCCGACCATTGTGCCACCCATAACTAAGATTACTAGCATGTTCGCATAAAATATCAGGCGAGCAGGCCCTATATTGCCGGATCCAGAAGCCGCTCCAATCACAGAAACAAGATGCGTAGATATAATGGCGAAAACTACAAAAATGCCCACCGCGTCGCGCTTGCTAAACCACCGAAGGCCGGCATACGCGACAAAGAAAAGGGGGACCGATATCATGAGATAATTGAGGGACAGTTGAACAAAGAATACCGAACTGGCTGCAGCGGAGAGAGCACCAACGCTAACGACGGTCTCTGTGGTCGGAATAAAGATATCGCTAAGAAGCTCGACGTATAAACCTGTATGCACAAAGGCGAGGTAACCAACAAATGCGATCGCATAGAGCGTGAAAGCCGTATCTAGCCCAAGTTTCTTTTTTGAATAGATATCAGATGCCATTTTAGCCAACAAAATAAACAGCAGCACAAGAGATACCTCTGGATACCAAAAAAAGACAAAAAACGCCACAATCCAAAATAGTGCGAGGGTTTTTCGATCGCGAGAGTCGATTATCTTGAGCAACAGATACACACACAACAACAGCAACGTGGTTGCTCCAATTTTGCTTTGGTTACTGAACACCTCGTATAGACTTGACGATGCGATTGCAAACAGCAGGGAACACATGAGACCCGCCTTATCGGTTCGGAATAGTTGTTTTCCAATAAGGTAGGCGACAAGCACTGCAATGACTCCTTCGACAAGATTGACAATGTTGAACGAATTGATCGAGAGACCAAAAATTAAGCCACCAACTGCTTGATCAAGGTGATAGAACGGGTAGTAGTAATAATGAAAAGCGTCCGGCAACAGATGGCCACCTGTTGTGATCTGACTTACCCAATACAAGTGGTCAGGCTGATCCGCACCCACCAAACCAGTATTGATGAGCATAGAGGATGCTCTAACAACAACGGCCAGTGGGATTATTTGTAAAAAGAGGGTTGCGTACGTCTTTTTGCGGTCGTCACGCTCAGCTACTATTAATATCCCAACGATGGCGGTTGCCATAGCTATCAAAAAATAGTATACGAACGGTTTCGTGTACCACGAGGCTAACAAAACGATTGAAGTGCATGACAATACGAGAAAAAAGGAGATCCTTAAGATTTGCCCGAGCACAGGAGAGTACCAAGTTGGATGGTGCTTGGAGTTTTGCGCGCCATTGCTTTGGTTACCCTTGAGTATGTAGTACAGAGTTCCCAAAAACAAGAACAAGCCATAGTTGAACAGTAAGGCGCCGAACTGCAGTGACCGACCGAGAGCAATATAATAAAGCGATCCTAAGATTAAGAATAGGAATAGAAAGAGCAGCGCAATCGGGGCTCGCTTTTGAATAGATTCAAACATGCTCTAAATACTCACCTGTTAGGGGGGGTCATGCGGCACTTTTCCCAAAAGCGCTGATTGTACTAATTCGCTCCAGCATGGTTTTATGTGCTCACGCACTTTTTTTCTCAATTCCTTGATATAGGTTCAGCCTGACTTCCTTAGGCATATTTGCATATACCTTCATTTTTTGATCTGTGCCTAAATAAAAACGCCCCATTATCAACTTATCGATAGGCTACGGTGACGAAGACGATCAACTATTTGGTTGAATATTTGAGGCGTTGGTATGTGTCGGCGCCGACAGTCCCGAGTAATGACGGGGCTTTGCGAAGGGTGGCTTTTTAATTACGTACTCAATTTTGTATGCCGCCTCGTCGATTTTTCCCCCTTTTTTGTGACCTATTGCTGAGCCTTTCCGAAGGAGCTTGTTCGACCGCAACTAATGAGCAGGCAAAAAACGATCAAATTGTGCTCTGAGCTGGTGCACACAGGGAACCTCAAACTGAATGTATCGTTTCCCAGCAAAAAGGCAAAAGCCTTACTCACGTGCTTTTCTGCTGTTCGAACTACGTCATTAAGGCCTTTCGGCTCTTTCTGCAGACGTAATTTATGTAGCCAGCGAAACGATATCCTTGATTTCAACCTCTTCAACAACAAGCTGTATTACAGGTTTGTCAACCATCGGCAACACCTTTGCTAGCTGTGTTGTTTGCTGCAGGTGGAAAGCCTATTCCAAATCCTGCGGAGTAGTGACCGCTTTCCGTAACCTTATATAGCAATTCCAGGTTAATTCAGTCGAGTCGATGCCCATAATGCCGTTTAAGGAATTCGGTTACCGTTTGTTCAACACACTGTACGAGCTGATTTTTAAGGAGAAGATGAACCGTGAAACTCAGCGGTACTTCACGGGGACCGGATATGCAGCGATTAGCATGCTTTTCGGCTATCTGCTGAGCTTTATATTCTACGCCCTTGGAGCACGGATATTGGGGCCAACAAATTTTGGTAATTTCGCGCTCGTGACGACAGTGAGCGCTATCGTCTACATCCCGATGGGACTAGGCCTGCTGGGGATGCTAAAGTACGGTTCAGGGGCACAAGACGAATCAGTACGATCACGCATCATCTCCACGGCTAATTTACAAACGGCATTGCTAACGGCTGGCTCGATCGCGATCTACGTCCTTTTTTCCGCGCAGTTGTCGAACGTGTTCGGGATTTCTGCAGAGCTGTACCTTTTGGCCATCGTGTACGCCGCAATCCTCACGTCTTTTAACTTAACTATGAATTTGCTGAGAATTCTATTCAGAACAAGGGCGTTTGCGCTGTTTAGCGCCATTCAATCCGTAATCGCGCTTGCTTCTTTTCTCATCTTTATCAGCGCTAATATGAGGTCGTGGCAAGCGGCGGTGGTTTCGTTCTACATTGCAAACGCGGCGATCACCGCGATTTTGGTCGTGTACTTGAGGCAGTACATAAAGCTTCAATATGATTGGTTTTTGTCAAGAAAACTCCTCAACTACGCGGTCATTGGGATTCCAGGAGCCATCACCGTAGCATTTATGGGCGTCGACAGAATACTTATTAACAAGTTCATCTCCACAGCGGCCGTCGGCATCTATAACGCATATTACCTGTGCTCAATAATCGTAGCTATGTCCCTGTGGAGCATTTTCAACGTCGCTTTTTTCCCTCTCGCATCCAAGAGCAGGGATAAGCTGGGCATTTTCCGCCACGTCAACAAGGCGGCGCCGTACCTCGCGGCTGCGTTGCTACCATTAACCGTACTCACAGAGTTCATTATCTTCATTTTGTACGGGAGTCAATATCATTTCAGCCTGGAATTAGGGCTCCTTTTTGCCTTTGCCGCAACAGCGTGCTTTTTTTATCAGTGCTACAGTTACCTGATGGCATCTGAAGGCACAAACGGGGCCAAAGTGAATACCCTCAGCAGCATTATTGCAGTCACAGTGCTCATAGGTCTCGACTTGGTTTTGATTCCTACAATCGGCATTTTAGGCGCTGCTGTTGGGCTCATTTTTGCATATATGATCGCTGTTTTGTATCTCGTATCTCAATGGCGCGTATTAGGCGGAGATAGGCAAAAAACGCCCCAAAGAGGCACAGCACGCGCATATGAGAACAAATGAGGGGATTACACACGCTTCTCTACTTGAAAAGCCTCTCTTGCACGCCTACTACATTGAAAAAGGAGCCCCGCTCTTTTTTTTGTGTGTGGCCGGACCTGCGTATAATCGCGAAAACCTTTGCTCCAGGAATCAGGAACGAAATAACCACGATTCCATCTTCTTTAAGCACCTGCCTGATCTCGCGTAATACTTGTAAAGGTTTCCAAATGCGTTCCAATACCATTTACGCGAAACAGCGTGGAGTGAATCTGACGAAAAGGCCCGGTTAGTTGCTGACGCCAAAACAAGCAGCTGTTAAGCCATCCAGACTGTCCAAACAAGTAGTTTTGTTGAACCGCTTGCCAAGACTGATTGTGAAACAATATCAATGCGACAGGTGTGCAGACATCACAATTGGGCAAACTGTGAATGCTCTCAATAGATACTAAAAATCTGCAGGAGGCCCAATTTCAGTGTTACAATGCCACAGATCAATTGTCTCACGGCGAAATAATAACTGGTGAAAATCCTTTTTGTGTAGCACCCGAGGAAGCAATTGATACCCCCACCTGGTCAAGCAATTCGGCCCCACTCACCGCCATCAATGATACTAGTCTCAGTGGATGTCGGGGAGACCTTCGGAGTTTTTTGGCCCCCCAAAAGTGTCTCGGCAAGACGACCACGATTCGCATTCTGACGGGATCTCACCGCCGACCTCGAGAGCGGCAACCATCTTCGGCCAAGCATCGAGCGCGAGACCATTGCCGCGCGGCAGTTCATGGGATCTTCTCCGAGACCTCCAACTTGAACGTTGACTTAGCGACGTGGCAGAATTTAGTGTTCTCTGAGGAGCTCTATCACGTCGGCCGGAGCGAGAGGGATAGGAATGCCACGAAGCTTCTGAAGCGTTTTGACCCCTATGAACGGCGCCGCGTTCGTCGTGCACCGGTTCTGCAAGAGAATCATGCGGCGGCTGACCATCGCGATGGCCTCGGCAATCACGTTACCACACATGCTCTGTCGCGGAACGTTAGATGATTATGGCCGTGTCGATTGTTGATCCTTTGCTCGTATGCTTGTCCGGAGACGTAGGGTTAATAATAAGACGGGCTAATGTCATTGCATCTCTAAATCTCCATTAGTGACTTTTGGCCATGGTTACCGTTGACTCGAAAGAAGATTATGCTGCCAGTGAATACTGGGAGGGCCGATTGTCAAGCGGTTTTGACTTAACTAAAGTTGGATTACTAGGGTTCAGTGAATCTTACATTAAGATCGTTTACAAGGCAAAAATCACAGTGCTTAAGAGGTTCTTAGCAGCGAATGAAATAGAAATAAAAAACAAGACGGTGTGCGATGTTGGATGTGGAACCGGCTATTACGTAAATTTTTATTCGAACGAGGGAGCAAAACACATTACTGGCATTGATATCACGCAAACAAGCATTAACAACCTGAAATCGCAGTATCCTGAATATGATTTTGTTAGAGGGGATATATCGTCACAAGAGATTCTTCTTGGAACTAAGAACAAATTCGACATAGTCAACGTGTTTGACGTGCTGTATCATATCGTCAACGACACTAAGTTTGAACAAGCAATTCAGAACATTTGCGAATTAACAAAACACAATGGTTTTATTTTTTTTACCGATGTCATGAAACGCGACGTCCGAACTGCTCAACACGTGAAAAAGAGGAGCCAACAAACATATGAGACGTTATTCAGATCTAATGCTGCACAGCTGATTCGGGTTTTGCCATTGCACTTTTTGCTAAACAGACGACTTTTCGGCCAAATAGGCGTTACAATCTATGTTGACAATCTGCTGGCACCACTGTACTATCGCATTGATGAGTTATTTATGTCTCAAAAAAGAAGCAACACGAAATTGGGAATAGCAAAGAAGTTGTAAGAATTGAAAAGCAGATTCGATCACATTTTATTATTTCTACGACGTCGATTTCGTTGTTACGCTCACGGACGCTACGCCTAAAAAGAGCATTTGGGATAGGATACGCGGGCGTTAGAGAGTCAAAATGTATTTATGCGGCCTGCGCATTTTTTTTTCGCGTGAGCGTCATGCGACAGCATTGGCTTCCAGAATTTCAGTACTTTCGCGCGCTTGCCATCCTCGAGATCATCGCTGTACACGCGATGAATATAGGGATCGCGGGTATCTTGCTGATTCCCAGCCCTCAACGAGAGATACTGACGACTATTAACGCTTCAGCGTTGCTCGCTATCCCCCAATTTGTATTTATCTCTGGTTTCGTACTCTACAACAAGTATAAGCGTGATTTCTCGCTGCGCGGATTCTATAAAAAACGCGTTAACTCAGTTTTATGGCCCTATCTGATATTCTCGACGTACTATTTCTTCTACCCCATCGTTGGCGCGCTGCTCGCGCCCGCAGCCTTTCCCAAGACCGCTGAACTGGTTGGCCTGAGCGGCGTCCCGCCCCTACGCGCATACCTCATCGGTCTAGGCACCGGCAGTATCTCCCCAATGTGGTTCATCTTGCTGATATTGCAGCTGTACGTGTTGTACCCCTTTATCGTAAAGGCATACAATCGCGCAGCGAAGCACCTGAACGTCACGGTCGGTGTCCTAGGCATCCTCTTGACCGTGCAACTCATATACACCATCGCTGTCGTTTTGCCCCCTTATTTTGATATAGGGGGGTCTACGGTTCTGTTCGTTTCAGCGATATTCTATTTTGTGCTGGGGATCTTCGTATGTGACCACTATGAGTCCATAAAAAACAAGATTACAGGGATAAGGTTGCCCCCCTTGACAATCTTGGTCGTACTCGCGATGGTGTCCTACGGCGTTCTGTACAACTCAACGTTCGCCTTCCAAAATGGGGTAATCGACCCCGTCTTAGCTCAGGGTTCGCCCGTCGTTTACGTGTGGCTCTACGCGATTATGCAGCCCTTATTTAGCCTGATGCTCATCCTATTTTTTCTCAAGATCTGCATACTGTGGCGTGAGCCTCGCAGCGTTGCCACACGTTCGATGGAACGGATTGGGGAAGATTCGTTTGGAATATACCTGACCCAATCGTTTTACGTCGGCGTTTTTGGCAGCGTGCTCATCAGGCTCGGGTTAGGCGTTGCGAATTTGCTGTTCTATCTCATCGTCGTTGTGTCGGTGCTGGTCGCAAGTTACGTCACGGTACACCTAATATACCGACTCCCGCTCAGCGAAATCATCGTCGGACGACCGCGAAAAAGCACTGCAATGTAGTGGCTGCCGCGGATCCGGAGCGGCATGCGCATCATCATGCGACAATATAGACGGACGCCGCGACCTTGGCACGATCTCCGGGCACCACAAAATCATGTTGATCAGCTCTATGCCATCGTGCTTCCGCTGGCCGGTGCGATCAACGCGGTACTACCCGTGCCGATAGAGATTGACGCATAAGTTGCCGTTTTGTGTCAGCATTTTCGCTCGTTAGCATCAACGCACGAGCGCGGGACCTACAGTAACAGCGTTTCATAAAGGTCTCTAACGCACTGATGATTTCACGTACGACACTTACCCAGTCAGTTAGTCCGGGCTGGTCAACGACGCTCGGGCCAGTAAGTTCAAATATGCGAGCTGCGATTTACAGAAGCATTATTGTTTGTGCAAACAACAAAGGCAATGACACTGCCGGCAAGCCTGGGCTGCTCATAGTACTTGCGACGAGATGGTGCATTCACATTGAGAATATATCTTTCATCTGCTGATTTTTTCCCCAACGTAGGCGGTATTGCGGCACATGTGTATGAGCTATCAAAAGCACTCGCCACGGCCGGTAACGACGTGCACGTGTTAACCTCTCGAGGTCGCTTCCAACAACCAAAAGACGCAAGTCTTGACCATCTAGCGGTGCACCGAGCCTACTATCCTCACCTGCGACCCGCTGGTGCGATTATATATGCGCTCTCGATTCGTAATTTGGTCCGTAGGTTGATCGATAAGGGCCATCTAGACATATTGCACACGCATACTATTTTTGACGGAGTTGCAACTCTGAACTTAAAGAACGTTCCAAAAATACGCACAGAGCACTCATCGGGCTTTCTCGAACTGGTTCAGTCTGAGCGTCCTAATTTGATTGAACGACTTTGGACACACGTATACGCGCGTGTATTGCGTGATGCAGACCACGTCGTGGGACCTAGCAACGAACTAGTTGAGGCGTTTGTTTCAATTGGTGTAGATCCTCAAAAAACATCGTACATCCCAAATGGGGTCGATACATCTAGGTTCAATCCGGAAGTAAACGGACACGCAATAAGAGCAAGATACTCAATAGAACCAGACACGCCGGTGGTGCTATGTCCTCGAAGACTAGAACCCAAGAATGGTGTCTTGTACTTCGTCAAAGCCATTCCAAATATTTTAAAAAACGTTTGCGACGCTAGATTTCTGATAGTTGGAGATGGCTCTCAACTGGCTGAGTTACGTCAAGAAACCGCCAGACTTCGGATAAATGACAAGGCGATCTTTACCGGCAGAGTGGCTAATGCAGACATCGCTGGTTTTTACGCGGCATCGGACCTAGTCGTGCTTCCCTCTTTGAGAGAAGCTACTAGCGTCGCAGGGTTGGAAGCGATGGCATGTGGTAGAGCCGTGGTGGGAACAAGAACAGGGGGCATTCCTCAAATAATAACAAACGGAGAGAACGGGTTGCTAGTTGCTAAGCAAGATTCAGATGCCTTAGCTGAAGCTGTCAGTAGCCTGCTGATCCAAGAATCAACGAGAAGACGCATGGGCAGAATCGCACGACAAAGGGCTCTAAGAGAATTCAGTTGGCAGGCAATAGCAGAAAAACTTCAACGTCTATATGCGGATTCAATTTGCCTAGGTAACAGCTGATTGACGTTTGCGGGCTTATTTCATGACTCGCGCTAACAAGAATTATTGTTCACTAATTCATAATGCTGCGATTTACAGTTTGCTTTGCGCTGCCCTTCATAACGAGAACAGAACAGAATTGCTTTTATTCCTGGCTGAGGTCGCAATTCTTTCTCCTGTCTCTTTTTGCAGCAAGGAGCTCTTTACAAATCGGTGTCCGCCAGTCCTTGAGGGGGTGTCATTTGAGTGCTTCGTGCACTGGTGCAACTTGCGCGATACTATCTTTCCGTAGCTCATCGTTCTCGCCCGCTGCCCGTGGAGTAAAGACAACTATCTCGGGTCCCGCGTTTCGCTACCTTGCTAACGACGTGCGCAGCATAAATGCCCAATCCAGTGCTACCAGCAAAGGGAGGGAAAAAACTCGTTACGAATGCAATCTTCATCTATAACTTCAACTTGTTGTGCGATCTGTCCCACGATAGGTGTAACTGGATATATCAATTTCCTCGACGTGGATCAATTAACAAACGCGTGGATTTTGAAGCAGCCAGGTAAGCTTATTTGTTAAATCTTCGATCTCGCCGCATTCGACGACTAAGCCACAAACTGTCTCTTCTAATAATTCCCCCGCATTTCTTTGTAGCCATTACTGGGTTCCGCACTTCTCGTAACGCCATTTTCGAGATACTTAATAGATTACATTTGGGAATCATGATTGATGTGCACGCGCAAAAAAGGATGATGGGCGTAGAATAAAAGTTCCAAATCGGGTGTTATATATTCTAGTCCAGAATGTTCCTTTTTCTAAGCGTTTTCCGGACTTTCCAGTGTTGTGTATAATACTTAGTAACGATTAGATCTTCCGTCACCCCGCACTGCTGAAAACAGGTGCCCCGACAATGTTTTCGGCACCATTCTCGCTTGCTATGGCCTCGTACAGTTTCTCAAGCCGCAAGATGCCTTCATCCCAGCCGAATTCCTTCTCAATAAGTTTCTGGCCGTTACTCCCCAATTTTTTGCTTAGCTGTTCGTTCTGCAGAACTTCGCCAAGCGCATTGCATAATTCTTCTTCATTACACTCAACGACGTAACCCACATCTCTACTAATCCATTCCGAAACCCCACAGTTGTTCGTTACTATAACAGGCGTGCCGCACGCCAGCGCTTCTAACGCAACGTTGCCAAACGATTCATAGTGTGACGGCAAGACGAAAACATCAGCGTCTACATACGCCTCTAATTTCTCACGTTCATAAAGAGGCCCAGGAAACACCACGTCGTTTTCCACTTCTAGTTGGTTTGCTAACGACTTTAGAGTTTGCAAAGGACCCTCATCAGATCCTGCAATGACAAGCTTAACCGGGCACTTCACTGTTCGCCTAACTTTGCTAAATGCGGCAAGGAGAGTTTCGATATTCTTTACTTGGTGTATGCGGCCCAGAAATAGTATAATCTTTACCTGGTCATCCAAACCCAGCTTTGCCCGGAATTGGCCTCTCCCTGGCAAATCCCTATAGCTGCTTAAATCGACGACATTTGGCAAATAGGCTACTTTGGTAAATGGAAAATCCACAAAAGCATCTCGAAAATGATCAGATTCGATTCTCGAGGTGGCGATGATCTTGCTTGCGTCCTTTAGTATTGAGTTCCCGGAGAGAATGTCAAAAAGCTTCTTTGGTTGGTTTTTGTTGAACAATATCCTCTCTGAGTTTCGAGTATCGATGATCCGCACCAGTGAGCCATGTGGTTGGATAACGTAAGGAATACTCTTTTTTATTGCATAGTGATGGACCAACGCTGCCTGAAATGAAAAATACTCCCTTACGTGAACCAAGTCAAAGCTTTCTATGTGCTTTCTGAGCGCGTATGCCATGGTCGGAGCTATGGGTAGATTCTTGTGAGCCAAGCGATTACTTAAGTTGCGAAAATGGTACACTTTGATGCCACCCATATCCATCGGGTTTTGCTGAAAGGTGAGGCGAGATTTTGCATCATAGACATCGGTTGTGAAAACTGTAACGTCATGTCCTCGTCGCACCAGTTCTTTCGAAACCAGGTAGGTCATACTGAGCGGCCCCCCATATGAATAGGCGGGAGGAAAGCTCGATATTACCTGCAGCACTTTCATTTTCAGGATCTACCTTTTCTCGCAGTTATGACGCAACATTGCCCAAAAATGTGTAACAGTTTTCTAAGGACGGGACTGTGGATCAATGGAAATTCCACCGACCCCACGCTGATTGGCTGAAAGCCGGCGCTCTTAATTAGTCTTAACCACCCGTAAGACGAGTGCGACTGAATATGAATGGGGGATCTGCCGAACCTGATCCTAACTTTTTCGAAAATGCCCGGACCAGAAAAAACGAATTTTCCATCAAGATCAAGAAGGTGGTAGAACGTGGCTAAGAGTTCGACGCAGTTTTTCAATTCCATGTGCTCCAATACGTCACAGGCTGCAATACAATCAAATCTGGTGTTCTGGAAAAGGCTGGTTAAGTCAGTTCCGTTACTCTGAACAATGTGTATCTTTTTGTCGTTTTTGAATCTTCGTCGACAGATCCTGAGAGACTCTTCATCGGAATCGACGCCATAGAGCGTATCGAATTTTGGTTTTTCTAATTCGATCAGCTCGCCTGGGCCAGTGCCAAAATCCAGCAGATTGATGCCGGTCGTGACGTGTGAGTCCACCAATTGAAGTTTCTTGTACGCAAGGCTGCTTGGATCAGCATATTGGCGAATCAGAGATTGATAATCTTCTCGCTTTCGGGGGTTATTTGTCATCGCAAAACTCCTTCTAGATACGCTGACCCGTATGTAATCACGCGGATTATTACAACAGTGGATAAAGCGTCCACGAGTAATCTTTGTCTTTCAGTAATCAACGGGCCATGCCTCTTGCGCCCAAAATAAATTGTTCATACAGCATATCGTACGTTGAAAGTCCCATCGAAGCAAAGTCATTCTTGGCAAAAGTTTCTGCTCCAGTGAATTGCTTTCTCGCAAATTGTGTTAATGAGGTCATGGTATCGGGATACAGTGCATCTTTGATGAGCACCACCTGATATGATTGCCGTTTCAGTTTCTGTGCCCAATCAAAATCTTCCCCCCCAATGGAGAGATCGATTTATGCCACCAATCTTGTCAATGCACGATCTCACAAACAAGGCATTTCCGCCGCCGAAAACACCCCTATGTTTGCGAATCCGGTCTTCCATCGTAATCTTCCATATATTCGCGTAGAGTCTTGCAGTCCAAGGCGCATTGGGGGGTGCAACTACGACGGGCCAGACAGTACTGACTCGTTCACTGTAGTTGAAGTATTGGATCGCATTTTCTAGCCAATCACGATGCGGAATGACTACGTCTGAATCGAATAGCGCGATCACTTCGCCCATGGAGTGATCTACGCTCGTTTGCCGTGCGCTTCCAAGAGTGCCATCGTCGAACTGCATGTTATCCGTATACTTGCTAGCTATCTCGAGGGTGTGATCGGACGACCCGCCATCGACAATCACTATCTCGGTTTCAGGGTAATTCTGACTCGCAATGCTCCCCAAACAGTCGCCTATTGTTCGCTCGCTATTGAGGGTTGGGATACAAAAAGAGACCAAATGTGGTTTTCTTCCGAAGATACTATCGCCGTTGATGGTCTCAGGAGGGGGGTCAACTACCACGTAGTTTGCCGACGCTTTGTTCTGCGTTATCGGTAAACGATCGCTTTTCGCGGACACGAATCCACCTTGGACGCAACCATATCTTTACCTACTAAAACGTTTTTCGTAGGTCTCCCCGCTTTTTCGGTGCGAGCGCAACACTATTGAATTTATGAGCAAAGATGTTCGCAAGTGCAGCTGATTGGGCTCGATTTTTTCCCTCTCGGGCCTAAGAACTATTCAAACGACGCTCCTTAGTAAGCGTCGTCTTCCGGAAGCCGCGAGGTCAAAAAGTGCTGTCGGCTGCAGTAATTTAACCTCTCCGCCCTTTCAGTTTGCTGATGCGCGCATTCTCTTCTTGCGCACTGCTCGCGCAAATAAGCCAGCGCATGCTCTGTCACCGGCTTAGTTACTTCCTTTGAGCCGTAAAGCAAGGTCAGTGCTAATTAGTGATGGATGTTCACGGCAGGCAGCCTGCTAGCGCTCTTGGAATCGTTGTGAGTGCTAATGACATCGTGCAAGGTTCTCTCGAACTCGTCAGCAATGGCGCTCCAGTCTTTGTTCTCGACCGCTCTTCGCGCCTTTACTCCGTGTGTGCGCAGTTCTTCTGGCGTTAGCTCGATTGTCTTCTGCAAAACATCTTCCGATTTGTCAATATATAGAATTCCGCTGTCAACCCCAAATTCCTTCATAATGCCCGGCAAGCTCGTTGCAATGACGGGCTTCCCCATCGCGAGGTACTCATACATTTTAATCGGCACAATATTCATCATAATCTCATTTCGATAAGCGGGTAAGAGACAAATGTCCGCAGCCGCGAGATAGTTCGGTACCTCATCAAACGGCACTTTTCCCGTCAGAATGATTTTGTCACCGGCGTTACCGTGAGTAACCATTTTGAGCAGGGGGGCGTACAAGTCTCCATCGCCTACCACCATGAGCTTGATATTGGTGGCGGGCGCCTCTAGAAGGCTTTGCGCAACTTCTTTAAGTCCCGAAAAGTCGTACATAAATCCCATAAAAAAAAGCAGAGTGTTGTCTTGGACGATACCATATCGTTTCCGCACGAGTTGCCCGTCGAGATCTCGGTTAAACCTCTCGAAATCCACCCCAGCGGTTATCACCGAGATCTCGCTTTCACACGCGCCCATATTTTTTGCATACTCTTTCAGCCCCTGATTGATGACAAATATTGCATCGGCCGACTGAAGGTTCCATCGTTCGACCCGTTCCGCGATGGTTCGTTTTAGGGGATTTGCCAGCAGCGTGTGCAACTGATCGATGAGATAGTATACAAAGGGAATATTATTTCGTTTTGCCACCCTCAGCCCCAGATGGGCATTGAGGATGCCGAAGGAAAGTATGATGTCAGGCTTAAACTCGTTGACTTGCCTTAGTATTTCCATTAAATGAAACGGAACGATTGAGGCCGTATTCAACCCTGGCAGCTTGATCGCACGAGGCCTCACGAGCGTGATGTGTGCGCCTGCTGCCGGGTAAATCTTGTATGCCCGCGGCACGATGACACGTCGCGGTAGCACTTCAGTATTAGTGTCTTCCCGCCACTGCAACTGGTGATCGATGACGCGTATCTCATGGCCGCGCAGCGCCATTCGATCAATGAGGTGATGCTGCTGATGAGGACCTCGTTTGATCCAGTCTGCTTCTTGCAGTAACAGAATCCTCATTCTTCCCCCCTTAATGAAGCAAATTTGTCAGAATTTCTCTTTTGCCTCCGTATTTCCATTAGATGAAATGGAATTATTGAGGTAGTATTCAATCCTAAGATGCGGTTGCGACGTTTCTGTCCTTGTTGCAACGTCCCGCGTAAGCGTTATGCTGCTGCGCTAGCGCGGTCTCGCGAAAGCATCACCTAAGCATTTTTTGTTGACTGTGTAAGTTTTTTTACCTCGCGACAACAATTGCTGCGAACACACGATTACGGCAGGAAATTAGGCTCAACTGCCACTAACCAAAACCTTCTGATGCGTGACCCGTGCTCAAAAACGGCAGTTTTTTCGATCGCCTCCCAGTTCTCGACTAACCACCGGTGAACGCTTTTGAGCCCGTCTTCAAACTTCGTTTGCGGATGATAGCCAAGAAGTTTCTCAGCCTTTTCTATCGATGAGAGGAGGTGCGTCTTTGTATCCCAATTCCGCCGTTGGGCATACACGACGCCTTCCGCGTTCCCGGTAAGTTCATTGACGGTCTGTGCAAGATCAATGACGCGGTTCTCCGTTCCGGAACCGAGATTGATGGCTTCTCCTATCGCTTCATGCTTAACGCCCATTGCCAGCACGCCATCGAGTATATCGTCAATAAACGTCCAGTCGCGCGTTTCAGTACCGTCCCCCGTCACCGGTAACGCCTCTCCGCGCATCGCCCAGTAGAAAAAGTTCCTCTCGCTTTCGGGGGTTATTTGTCATCGCAAAACTCCTTCTAGATACGCTGACCCGTATGTAATCACGCGGATTAGTACAAACAGTGGATAAAGCATCCACGCGTAATCTCGCTCTGTGAACAATCCTCGAGCCATTCCTCTAGTACCTACAACAAATTGCTCATAAAGAATCTCGTTTCTTGACAGTCCGGTCATGGCAAAGTCGTCTTTGGAAAATGTCTCTGCTCCTCTGAATTGCTTTTTCGCGAATTCACGTAGAGAGGTCATTGTACTATGGCATAGTGCGTCATAGGTTAGTATCACTTGATACGCTTTGTCCTTGAATCTTCTAGCCCAATCGTAATCCTCCCCCCAGCGCAGTGAGCGATCGATGCCGCCAATATCCTGCATGTACTGCCTCCAATACAGCGCATTGCCGCCACCGCAGTAGCCGCGCTGTTTTGAAACGCGGTCTTGCACGTTGTTCTTGTGGATGTTATTATACAATCTTGTAGTTAATGCAGCATCTGGTGGCGCAACGACCATGGGCCAAACGGTACTGACTTTCACTGAGTAATTAAAATATTGAATTACGTTCCGCAGCCAACCGCTGTGGGGGATAATAATATCATCATCGAATATCGCTAGCACCTCGCCCGCGGCATGATCCATAGCTGTCTGCCGCGCACTTCCCAGCGTGCCCCGGTCAAAGAAGATGTTGTCCGTGTATTGTCTTGCTACCTCTACGGTGCCGTCAGACGAGCCGCCATCAACGATGACTATCTCGATATCTGGATATTCCTGACTTATAATACTTTTTAAGCACTGATCTATCGTTTTTTCGCTGTTGAGGGTTGGTATGCAAAAAGAGACCTTCGGTGGGTTCTCGACGTCAATCCTCCCAGACGTCAAAGCGTCGGCAGGGGGCTCAATGACGACGTAATCGTCAGACGTGCGGTGTTGCCTTGGTGAGCGACCTGTTCGGGACATTGAATGATGATACGTGAACTGCCGTATGACTGTATATTTTTTCTGGACAAATGAGTGGCGCAGTGATAAGCAGCACTGCTGAGCACCAAATGACCTTAATCAAAACACCGTCGTGAGCTTCACGAACAGCAGGCCCCTTCTGAATCTCTTGCGAGAGATTCTTCGCGCTGATGTCGCCTGTGCACACTCCTTCTGAATGTGCAGAATCATTCGTGCCTAGCATCGTGTTCCTCTAGTTATCGGCCACTATTTGGGAGTTAGTGCTTTAACTGGCGACTATTTCAGGTGGCGATGATCGGCGCTGTTACATATGCCGATCCCCATAAAGCACATACGAATCGCGCTCTTGGGATAAAGACGCACGCAATTGGCTAAGTACCACCTCTCCATAGTGGACCCTCTTCGGATGAACTGGCTTAGTGAGACGCTATGCGTCCCGTTCCTTGCGGAAACTTAAGAAATTGCCAGTAGTAACTGCTCGGTCACCGGCCCTATCCTCAAGTGGTTGCGTGCAGTCGACCAGAACGTCTTCAAATTGATCGACAACCGTAACCCAATCATTATCGCGAACAAATTGCTTCGCTTTTTCCCCAAGCGCCTCAATCGTGCCTGCCTTGATTACTTCCAGGGCCTTGCCCAACGCGTCTTCCGGCCGTTCGACGTATAGCACGCCGTTATCTGAGCCAAATTCCTTCATAACGCCCGGCAGGCTGGTCGCAATGACCGGCTTCCCCATCGCCATATATTCGTACATCTTGATCGGAACAATGTCGCGCATGATCTCGTTGTTGTAGGCCGGTAGCAAGCACACGTCAGAGGCAGCTATGAATTCGGGGATTCTTTCATACGGCTGTTTCCCTGCCAGCGTCACGCAGTTCTCAAGGCCGAGATCGGTACGCATGCGCTGAAGTTCCTCGAACGCATCTCCGTCGCCCACAATTAACAGCTTTACGCCTAAATCCTCGCCCCCACGTTTCGCCAGTTCAGCCAGAACCTCCTTCAGTCCTGAAAATTGATAGAGCCACCCTACAAAGAAGAGCACCGTCTCGTGCTCGGCGATTCCGTAGTGCCGTCGAACTTCTTGGCCATCGACGTGTGACCCGAACCGTTCGTGATCGATGCCTGCCCGTATCACGCAGGTCGTCTCTGGACGTGCTCCCATCCGTATCGCGTACTCTCTCAATCCCTCATTGATCACGACCACTTTATCCGCATCTCTAAAAATCTTCCTCTCGATGAGCTTTCCGAGCGGCTGAAGCAGCTTCGAAGGAATCATCTCGTAGTTCGGTTCCAGCACTTGAAACACGAAGGGGATGCCCTTCTTCTTAGATGCCCGCAGTGCCAAGTAGTTCGTCAGGATGTACATCCCGATGACCACGTCGGGGGGCGATTCCCGTAGCTGGGCAGAAATTTCACGGCTATACGTCACGAGCATGGATGCATATGCCAAGAAGGGCACTCTCACGATGCCAGGACGAATAACCGTGACGTGAGCATTGCGCACTACCTTCGACACGCGACGAAATACCTGTCGTTTCGAGAAGAGTGTTAACTTGCCACCATTGGTTCGCCACAGGAGATCATGGTCAATGACCGTTAAGTCGTGCCCTCGCACGCACAGTCGCTCTCCAACGTGGTGGTGCTGGTGGATGTTTCGTGCCAACCAGTCAGTGTCTTGCACGAGCAGGATTTTCATTGTTCTATGCTCCTCGAATTCGATGGATATTCTGTCGAAACTTCCCTGAACACGCCCGCCTTCCCGGCGTTGTGTCTCGACGATCGCGACAAACGCGCAAAGAGAAACTCGAGTGCTTCGTATTAAGCGCTATGGTAGCAGGCGTCCTTAAAACTCAGCGCTTCGCTCTATATCCTCCCAGTTTTCAACAAACCACTCGTGAACGTGTTTCAGTCCTTCATTGAACGTCATTCGCGGTCGATACCCGAGCAGTCGTTGTGCCTTGTCAATCGACGAGATGAGCCGCGTTTTTGCATCCCAATCCCGCCTCTGAATGTGCATTACCCCGAGCGTGTTGCCCGTGAGCCGATTGACCTCGTGTGCCATGTCAATGACCCGCGTTTCCTTGCCAGCACCGATGTTTATGGCCTCACCGATCGCTTCTTCTTTCACTCCTGCCGCCAAAAGGCCATTTACGATGTCACCGACGAACGTCCAGTCTCTCGTTTCGGTGCCATCGCCGGTAATTGGCAAGACGTTTCCGCTCATCGCCCAGTAGAAGAAGTTCGGGATGACGTTGCGGTATTTACCGGGCACCTCGCCGGGACCGTAACTGTTAAAAAATCGCGTGTTGACGATGGGAAGTCCGTAGAGATTGTGGTAGTAGTTTGTGTACAGTTCCCCAAGGAGCTTAGTGACTTGATAGGGGCTATGAAGGCTTATTGATACGTCGTGTTCCTGATACGGTATCGTTGATTCCAGTCCATACACCCCGCACCCTGACGAGGCATACACGAACCGGGAAACGTCGGTAAGATGGGCAAATTCGAGCACCTTGAGGATTCCCAGGCCATTGATCATGAGGTCGGTTTCGGGATTGTCGACTGAGTTTTGATTAGCAAAGTGCGCCGCCAAGTGAAAAACGATGTCAGGGCGGTCCTTGAATACGAGCTTAAGCTTCTCGTCGTCGAGGAGGTCTCCGCAAATGAACTGAATCTTGGGGCCGACTGGAATGTTCCACTCGTATGACGAGGAAAGGTTGTCGAGAATGACAATCTTCGCCGTATCCAGATCGTTCAGTCTGCGGACGAGGTTCCCGCCGATCGCTCCTGCACCGCCCGTCACGAGCACGGTCTTTCCTTCGTATCCCACGTCGTCCATTCACTCACCTAGCCGATAGTAGGATCGCATCCAGTCGACGGTCCGCTTGATGCCCTCTTCAGGCGGCACCTGAGGGTCGTGTTTCAGGCCGAATAGCGCCTTGGAAAAATCCATGCGCTTGACCTTCGTCGTGAACGGCTCAGCCTCTTTGTAGGTAACCAACGAGTCGTCTTTGCCGACCGCGTTAAGCACGAGATCGGAATACTCCTTAATATCCTTCTCCCAGCCAGGCCGCCCGCCGACGTTGTAGACCTCACCTGGTATGAAGTGATCGCATATGTTGGCAAACGTCCTGCACGAGTCCTCAACGTAGTCAATGATTCTCCGGTGTCCCGTGTACACCTCGTACGGCTTGTCGAATAACGCATGATAAATGAACTTTGGAATGAACCCCCTGTACGGCGTGTAATGCTCGTGGGGCCCGTAGCAATTGACCGGCCGTACGCGTACGGTTTCCGTGCCGAACATCGCGGCAGAGTTCATACACATAAGTTCCCCCGCCCACTTCGTGATCGCATAATCATTCATCTGGTACGTCTCCTGGATAGGACGCGTTTTCATGACGTCTTCGTTCATAGCGCCACTATAGTCGCCGTACACTTCTGCAGACGAGAAGAAGATCATTCTAAAGCTATTCTTCTCTTGCATTCGCAGCATGTGTTTTGTTCCGACGGCGTTCGTAGTCCACAGGTTCTCGTAGTAATCTTCGCCGTTCCAGCGGCCGTACTCCGCTGCGAGGTGATATACATAATCAAACTCATTATCAGCGAACAGCTTTTCGACCTGTCTATAGCTTCGGACATCAGCTCTGACATAGTCCTCGCGGTCGGTGTTGTACAGGTCAGCTGCACGCACGGTGTGACCGCGCTTCCGCAGCTCGTTCACCAAATTCGTTCCTATAAATCCGGCGCCGCCCGTTACGAGTATTGTGTGCTTCTCCATCGTATCACGTCCAGTTAGCTCTGTGCACCGAGCGGTGCGATTCAATTAAGAAGTCGTTGTATCCGTGCATTCTTGTCTCACTCTTCCTTGTTCAAAGCTCTTGCTCTTAGCCTCTTCCCAGCTCAGTGTTTTTTTCGACGTGCGTTTGACCGACGTTCTCCTGTGTCAGGCGTCGCCTGCACAAAAACAGACCGATCTTGACGCCGTCCCTCAATGATGACAGCTTCGGCTGATCTTCTCGAGCACGATAGGTGATCGGGATTTCCGCGATGCGCAAGCCCTTCCTCACGCATTCGACGAACATATCGACTTCAATTTCAAAGCCGCGCGCTGCGAGCTCCAAACGCCGAATCGCGTCGCTTCGATAACCCCAAAACCCCGTGCACACATCGCTGATATGTGTACCAAACAGCGTCCGCGCGAGGCGCGAGAGGAGGACGTTCCCCACGACGTTCAGTCTGGTCATGGCTCCCGGCTCTATGGTGCCCTTGAGTCGCGATCCGATGACGACGTCGTTCGCCTGCAACAGGCGCAGCATCTCGGTAGCCACGCGGAGCGGATACGTATTATCCCCGTCAGCGACAATGACATAGTCGGCGTCCACGGCCCGCAATGCAGTCTGAACAGCTACGCCCTTCCCGCTTCGCGCTTCAGTGATGACCTCAGCGCCCTTCGCAACCGCGATCTCACGTGTATCGTCGACCGATCGACCGTCGACCACATATACGGCGGTTTCATATCCGTCCTTCGCAAGCTCCGTCACGGGTATACTCTCTATCACGGAGCCGATCGAAGGGGCTTCATTCAAGGTCGGTATGATAAAAGCCACTCGCTCCACTCGCAGCCCCCCTTCCTAGCCACGCGCAGCTGTTTCATTGTTCAACGACCCTCACACTTTGACAGGTTCTACGTACACCAACAACGATCAGTCAGCCGCGATCGCCGGCTTCGCGATCTTCACCGGCAGACTTTCACCATCACCTCCAATCTGGTCGTCTCAAAGGATTACAAGCACTAACCGTCAAATAGAGGTCATCTCAAAAGTATTTAAGGACTTCGACGCCGATATTGCCTTCTTTTTACAAAATTGCACCTAGAATGCAATATTGCAAACTACCACCGGTCACAAGTATCGTCTGCATTTGAACAGTTTCCTACCGATTTCTTCGTTCGCCAAGCCTCGGAGATGCGCGAGATACGACAACCACTCGCTACGTTCCCCACGTCGTGAATTGTGTCTGCACTATCTGGCCTGCTTTGCCCCTGGGTATTCCACCGTCAGCACGAGCGCGCATCGCCAGGAACGCTTTTGCACGTCGAGTTTGATTTTTTCTTTCTTAAGTAGATAGTGTTGGTACACTCTAGTGTGTTGGTACACTCTAGTGTGTTGGTACACTCTAGTGTGTTGGTACACTCTAGTGTGTTGGTACACTCTAGTGTGTTGGTACACTCTAGTGTGTTGGTACACTCTAGTGTGTTGGTAGTTCGAGTCTGGCGTATCGATGCACTTCACAATCGATTCCTACCACCAGAAATCCCGATCGATCCGGTGTTGTCGATGATCCGGCTACGGAAATCGAGTAAGCGGATGACTGCTTTTTGCATATTTGCAGATTTCGAGCTCATTTCTTCCGATTATAGCTGGTGTCAACTGCAGGGTGCTTGACATGTGTTACCGATAACGCTGCAACAACGTTAAAACGTCAAAATATATAAGCCGAAGGTTCTAGTCAAAAAAAGAAGCTAACTCTAGGCTAAGGAAACATTAAAAAATGGCATTTCAGTAGCAAAAGCTCATTGTGGCTTAGGCCTCTTGAATGCGAACATGGCAGCCAAGAGGACCCCCTCCACTTTCTGTCCTGCATCGTTTATCATGGGTAGCCCCAAGAATCGCTTACGGCCGTGAAACTAACTAACGCCGATTGCCAGCGAATCCTGGAGTCCCTAGAACGGTAGTTACAGAAAGTGGAATGCTCCCAGTAGCCATTGGAAGAACGACCCTAGCCAGCCGAAGAACCCCGACAGAATTGACAGTATAGGTTCGTTTGGGGTAGGTGTCGGAAACGGTGGAGGGCTGGGAAGTACAGACGGATCGGCCACGGCCCCGTGGGGGACGTTCTGTACTACTTGTACGTTGGCTGGGTTCTGTACTGATTGTACGTTGGCTTGGCTCTTTACTGATTGTACGTTGGTTACCGACTGTACGTTGGCTTGGCTCTTTACTGATTGTACGTTGGCTTGGCTCTTTACTGATTGTACGTTGGTTACCGACTGTACGTTGGCTTGGCTCTTTACTGATTGTCCTCCGTACCGCTGTAGTACGTTCCACAGAGATCCGGGGTTCTTTACTGATTGTATGTTGCCTAACGCGACCGAAGTACCTAGGACACTAAAGGAAACAACTAATGCTACTACCGCGACGACGTTGATAAGTCGCTTTGTTTTCATTTTCTTGCTCTTGAGTGTCTTCAACACGCTTCCTCGTGCGCTTATTGTTCCTTGGCACGCACCTCGCACAGCAGAATGCTGACGTCGTCAACAAGCCTGGCTCACTCGGTCAAGGAGGTCACCCATTGAAAACAGTACCAAAAAATGTCGTGCGCACGTATATACCTTGCCATGTTGCCAAAAAAAGAGCACATTCTTGGGCACTAAACAAAAAAAGAAACGCTCTTTGCTAAGAAATGGCAATATTGCAAAGATAATGCAATCGGCAGCAAAAGAGCATCCCGCCGAGGCCTCCTGAGCGAGAAGATGGCAGAAGACCGCTTGATCCCCCGCCGTCTATCCTATGTAGCTAACAGTGACAACGTACAGCAGTCGCGTACCGCCGCGAAACCAGGCGGGATTTCGTTAAACCCTGGAGTCCGCGGAACTGTATTTGACACGCCATCCCGGCTCGACCCGCCGGTCTCGGCAAATGCTTTATGGTTGACGCACAGTGGTACCGCTCAATGACCGGCGGCTCTGATTATCCGATGCGTTACGCAGCGGTCGTGATCATTGTACTCGTGCTGGCGGCGATAGTGCTGCCCTCGATCGCCGTGCTGAACAATCTCGGCTACTTCAACGACCAAACTTACCTTCTCGTGCTCCAGGATAACAGTGAACTCAGAAACACCGGCGGCTTTATGGCGTGTGTGGGCTCGGTCGAGATTCAAAACGGCCAGCCACAGAATCTGAAGATGTATTACGCCTCCAGCAACACCTACGCAAATGGCACACTCACCGCCGCCGTCAAAATCGGCGGTCCAGAAAGCTTCACGACCTTTTACAATTCGGCCTACGTGCGATTCTGGGACATGAACGTCCAGTACGACTTCGCCACGTTCGCCCCTCTTTACATGTCGGCGTGGCAGCAATTGACAGGACAACACTCTGACGGCGTCATCGGGCTCGATCTGACAGGCCTTCAGGAACTCCTCAAAGCCACGGGACCCGTAACGGTCTCCAACGAGACGATCACGTGGAGAAACGTCATCGATCGCGTGCAGTTCGCTTCCGAGACCGCGAATGGCACGGAGGGAAAACCCCAGCTTGCTGCATTGTTGGAGGGACTGGCGGGCAAGATCATCACGGCCGCGCAAACGGCCGATCCCACAGGAAAGCTCCTCCTGCTCAATACCCTTCACGCACTTGCCCAGCAACGGCACCTCCTCATCTATGCACCGAGTGCCCTGACCAGCTATGACGGCGCCATTCAGAAACAACCGGGCGATTACCTATACGTCGTCGACGCAAACTCCGGTGGCGGTAAAGCAGATTTGAACGTCAACAGAACCATCACCTACCACACCTACCTCCAGGATAATGGCACACAAACGTCGAATGTAACCATAACCTATACGAACAACTGCGACTGGACCTACAAAGTTTTCACGACGACACTCGTGCCCAACGATGCAGCGCTGCTCGATGCACAATATGGCCCCACCTCCTACCACCTCGGGCCGCTCGTGACATATGCTGACAACCTGACCACTATCTCGTCGTACGTCGAAGTCCCCGCACATACAACCGCCAACGTGACGTACGAGTACTCGCTCCCGAGCACGCTTCTCCCGGCGGGCATTTTTTCCCACTACGACCTCTACGTCCAACAACAACCAGGGATCAATCAATACACCCTCAACACTGCCGTGACCCTGCCTCAGGGAGCACAACTCATTCACGAATCGAATGTCGGCAACGGGATTCTGGCGACGGGCGACGTCCAAGTGGAGGCCATCTATCGATAGGGGGTGAATAGTTCACGCAACGACGTTCGAAGGCGATCGCCGCATCGGCCGCGATAGCGATAGCAGTGATAATAGCGGCCATTGTTGTGCTCGCAACACTTCAGACTGCCTTGACTACCGAGTCAGCACGGAACGAGTTGAATCCCCCGTACGTGCAGCCCAGCCCGAGCGTACAGGTGCGACTGGGCGAAAGCGCAACGGCGGGCAACCTCACGTTCAGCGTACAAAACGTGATGAATAGCACTGACCCTCAAGCGCAGCTCATATGGTCGACCTACGGAACCAATGGGACCGCTCCGCTCCCCCCTATCTCAGGAAGCACATATGTCATTATCAACGCCACCGTGACAAGTGCGATTAACGGCTCGCCACCCTTCAAATATGAAGACGTCGTCCTCGTGGGAAATGACGGAAGGTCGTACTACGCAAACTACCCCGTAGCTAACGCGAGTTGCTCAGCTTCGATCAAATCAGAGCAGCTCAAGTCCGGCAGCGCGTGCGATGTCTACATCGCGTTTTCTATTCCTGACAGCGTTGCGCCGGCGAAGATTGTGTACACGGCATCAAACCCTGCGATAGTGGTCAATTTCGGTTAACTGGAGCGCAGCTTTTCGAGGTGCGTACGAACTGCCGACTGTCGCTTCTTTAAGCTCTTACAGAGCGGTGAGCTGAAGATTAGATAGCTGAAACGCGCTGACAACAAACGAAAAGCCCTAGTGAATTTAACATGGCCGTATCCCGATCACGGAGACAAAACATGGCAAAAAAACGCTTGCTTTGGCAAGCTTGTGGCCCTCTATGTCTCCAGCGTTCGCGGACGTGCTCATAAACGAGTTACAAAACTTCCAGGTCAAGGTTAACCTCGCAACGGGACACGATTCATACGAGGCCTGGCGAGAGGAAGCTCATGACGATTTGGTCCTTGCTGTTTCGTTGGCGTGTTGGTATGCGTTCACGCGTAGGAAAAGGAGAGAGGCCCGACATACATTCCTAAGGTGATGCGGAGCGCGAACCCCGCGCACATCTACGGGGTTTGAGCTTTCCTTAATTTACAGTTCATTATCTCTCTCTTGATTTCAAGCCCCTAGAGCGACTGAGTGCGGCCCTCTCATCATCAGTTTCAAATCGGAGCCTTTATCGTATCTCCTGACACGTTCTTGCGCATCAAGAACATTGCAAGAGGCAATCATGCGCGCATACAAAATCCTCTCATTTTCTGTAGTACTCCTTCTCATTACAGTTGTATTCGCAGGCGCTGTAACCGTCCCTGCAGCAGCACAGAACGATACGATGCAGTTCCGCTACAACGCCCAGCACACCGGCGATTACAGTCCAGTGGCGGGGCCGGTGCCGTCGAACGGCCAGCTGTTGTGGAACTACACGATTACAGGCTACGTGGGTTCCTCCCCCGCCGTCGTTAACGGCGTCGTCTACGTGGGGAGCGCTGACAACAACGTCTACGCCCTCAACGCCACCACTGGGGCGAAGCTCTGGAACTACACGACCGGAGGCAACGTGGAGTCCTCTCCTGCTGTCGCCAACGGCGTCGTCTACGTGGGGAGCGATGACAACAACGTCTACGCCCTCAACGCCACCACCGGGACGAAACTGTGGAACTACACGACCGATAGCTATGTTTACTCATCCCCCGCCGTCGTTAACGGCGTCGTCTACGTCGGGAGCGTTGAAAACAACGGCATTGACAACAACGTCTACGCCCTCAACGCCACCACCGGGACGAAACTGTGGAGCTACGCGACCAGAGCCAACGTATACTCTTCCCCCGCCGTCGCCAACGGGATGCTCTACATAGGGAGCGAGGATTGGAACCTCTACGCCCTCAACGCCACCACCGGGGCCTTCGTATGGAGCTACGCGGCCGGCTATCCCGTGTTCTCCTCTCCTGCCGTCGCTAACGGCGTCGTCTACGTGGGGTGCGATAACCACAACACCTACGCCCTCAACGCCACCACCGGGGCCTTCGTATGGAGCTACACGATTGGGGGCCAAGTGTTGTCTTCCCCCGCCGTCGCCAACGGCGTGGTCTACGTGGGGAGCTTCCAGGACGGCACCGTCTACGCCCTCAACGCCACCTCCGGAGCGAAGCTCTGGAACTACACGACCGGAAACGAGGTGTTCTCCTCCCCCGCCGTCGCCAACGGGGTGGTCTACGTCGGGAGCCTTGACAACAACACCTACGCCCTCAACGCCACCACCGGCGCGAAGCTCTGGAGTTTCACGACCGGAGGTGCCGTGTGGTCCTCCCCCGCTGTCGTCAACGGCGTGGTCTACGTCGGGAGCGCTGACGGCAACGTCTACGCTATCGGCAACGAATCGGTTAGCCAACAGACTACGCTCACGGTCAGCGCCCCGTCCTTCGCCGCCATCAACAGGCCCTTCACGATTAACGGAACGCTCAACACCACCGGCGGCACCGCCATCTCGGGCGCCACCATCCAACTCCAGAAGAACGTGAGTGGCACGTGGGCGAACGTCACGGGGAAGACCAATACCACGACATCGACCGGCGCGTATCGCATCAGCACGAGTGAGCCGGCTGTCGGCACCTACCAGTACCGCACCATCTATGCCGGTAATGCCTCCGTAGCTAGCGCGACTAGTCCTGTCGTCAGTGTGAAAGTCGTGAGCAAAGCCAGCGTTCTCGCCGACCTCAACGCCCTCAGGCTAACTGTTATGGGCATCCCAAGCTCGGCGTTCATACCCGGCACAAAAATAGCCACGCTTGCTTTAATCAGCGCCGCTGAGATTAACGTCAGGGTAGGCAACCCCGGTGCCGCAGCGACCGAGCTCAAGACCGCCTTGCTGCCACATATCAGCGGCTGTTCTGCGACCGGAAAGCCGGACAGCAACGACTGGGTGCGGACGTGTGCGGCGCAGGGTCAGCTCTATCCACAGGTGCAGAATCTGATACAGGAGCTACAGGCGTTGCAGGGGTCGTGAAGGGGTACCTCCCCTCCTCCCTTTTTCTTTTTTACATTTAGACTGAGCACTAGCTGCTTTATTCGCCATCTCAGTAGCTCTTAGATCATTATTTCTTTTTTCGTTTTCCGCGCGCAGCTCTCATATACACGGTCTTTTTTTTGCAAGATACGCAGGTAGCCGAAGCTGCGTTGATATTTTCGGTACTCGCACTTACCATGACACCAGAGCTTTGTCTTCCCAGCCGCGCGAATTAACAAGATATATAAGCACGTGAGACGGTTTTATGAGGCAATGGGGAGATTTTCGGAAGGCATCAACCTTCTAAAAGCCACATTTTCGATTCTCAGAAAGGACAAACAATTGGTGTTTCTTTCCGCCGATCTCCGGCGTCGCGTTCATTCTCACTGCGTTCGTCACGCCCCTTGTAGGTACAAACGGAATATCGAACCCTTATATGTTCTAGGCGGCGCTTTTCTTCTTCTATCTCATCAGCTACGCTGTTCCGATCTCAGGTTTAATTTTTGTTCAAAAAAATGGACGACTAGAATTAATTAGGGGTAATCTTTGTGATAGTAAGAAATGAGATATTGATTCCAAAACGGAAAAATGAATATTTGGAAGTGCGTGAAATTGCTGTTAAAGGCTCTGATTATAAAATTGGGAAAGATCTGGCCGAGATTGGCATTGAAACGTACGACGTCCGACTGGACCAGTACAGCGACCCAGTTTATGGGAAAGCCCGACAGGGGTACATGCAGAGGAATTTCCCTGCCCTTGCGGAAAGAGCCCTTGGAGTGGCGGATGCATTCCAGTTGGCCCCACATGAAACCAGTTATGATACCACAGTTTTGCCTTTCGATTTGGGGGATATAGCCTGTTCTGCGATTTATTTTCCACCCACTATAACTGAAAATAAACATCCATGCGTTTGTCGTAACTTGGACTGGTATGAAGCCAGCGTACCTGAACTGGAAGCCGCATGGGTCGGGATAAAAGGAAAACCTGCCAGAAAATCTCTTTCGAGAATATCGGCAGTAGAGTTCTACCCTGAGAAGGGATGCAATGCCGTTCAATTAGGTTCGCACGACCTTTTGAATCCTCCAATGGACGGTATTAATGAAAAAGGGCTCTTTGTAACCATCCTCACGGATTTGCAGGGACTAAAAACGCCTATGCCTTTTGGCGGGGCGATAGACACGGGAATATCGTTCGCGCAGCTCACCAGCATGCTTCTTAACAAATGCAGCACGGTCGAGAAGGCCAAATTCGAGATCCTGCAGCAGAGGATTTACTTTCCTTTCAGGGCGCAGCACTTCCTTATTGGGGATACGGGGGGTAACGTGACCCTCTTTGAAATTGACGGAAAATCTGGATTGTACTACTTCACCGATGGAAAACCAGACCAACCATTCATAGTCACCAACCACACCGTGCACATGTACCCTGACCCATCAAAGTTCCCAAAATACGATCCCCAGGAGGAGTACAACACCTTCAACCGCTGGAACCGTTTGGACGGTTATGTCCAGAAACACGAAGGCGCGTTCACCAAAGAAGACATGTTTGAAGCGATGAGTCTCGTGTACAGTCACTACAAAGATTCTAAAGCGTCCGGTGGGTCGTTCCCATTTACTGAGAGGACTATGTACTCCTACGTTGCTGATATAGCTGAGAAAAACATCAGTATCAAGTTCTACAGTAGAGACGGTCCACCAGAGGATGGAAGTCAGGACCCCACACTAATATTCCACGACGCAGTGACCTTAGCTATGCACTACGATTGATGAAATAGTCTGGATGTCGACGAAAGTGAATCATGAAATATGCAGGCGTGAATACCCTTGTACAGGAGCTACATGCGTTGCAAGCGTTGCAGGGGTCGTGAAAGGTTGTCTCTCCTGCTCTCTTTTTCTTTTTTATACTTAGCCGAGCACTAGCTGCTCTATTCGCCATCTCAGTAGCTCTTAGCTCATTATTTCTTTTTTCGATTTCAAGGCCCTGGGGCGCTGCTCTTGGTGGTTAGTGTTCACTCCTTGCTTTTTATTTAGCGTGCTCCGGAAACACGGTGCTTAGAGAAGGATTGGAAGACCACAGACTGCGGGGTTAAGCCGGTTGCTTATCGCTACGAGGCTGTTCGTTGTGTTTCCGAAATGGTTCCCGAGTAGAGGTATACCGATGTGGACGGGCGACGCATTTTGGGTTCCGTTTTGGGTTCCGTTTTGTCCCTCGGTAGTATAGATGCATTGGGAAGCAGCGACAAAGAGGGCGGCAATCACGCTAATGAAAATGACTAGCGTCATGCCTTTCATATTGTGTTGCGCTCCTCCTACGTTTTTCAATGTTAATGTTACCATACTTTCGTATTATTCTTAGCTAACGGTTACCCAGATAGACCGACCATCTTGCCTTAGAACACCGATCGCACAGAGGTCGATGAACCATTTTTGTCCATCTGCCTGGCCTGCACTTACCTATCGTCGCTTCTATTCTTCAAAGTCTACTGGTCACGATTCCTCTGCGGCCAACAACTCCTCTGGCTGTTCTATTTTCACCGGACCTTTGATCAGGAGAGTGACGAGCATTGCGGGATACGCTGAGGAGTACGGCACCGGAACGCTCAGAATGATAGAAGAGATGAAAAAGGCGGGCCTGCCTGAGCCTAAAGTCGGCTTCTGGGCGCGGCTTTTTGGCGGCGGGGGAAAGAAAGAAGAATAAGAAGAATGATGGCCTATTTTGGTCTCGGTACTCTCAACGCTTGGCAAATAGCATACGCCGTGAACTCACTGGTCTCCTTGTGTCGTGGAACTGATGCGACCTGCTTGTTTGCAGAGTTGTAATAAAGCGTATGTTTGCCGCCTTCCCGGTAGAGGTGACACCCGTGCGTCTCGAGGTGCGTAATGAACTTCCGTCGTTTCATCTGGCGATGGCCAATTCTTTACGAGTAACCTCTATACCTGAGAGGCCGCTCTCAGCCAGCTCTTTCTCGCTTAACTCACGGTTGGCTTCCAAAACAAGTTCAATAGCTTCAATGAGGTTTTCCTGGGCCTCTTCAAGTGTCCTTCCCTGGGTGACTGCCCCTGGGAGTTCTTCAGCGTAGGCCGTATAGCAGTCGCCTGATTTAACGAAGACGCCAGTAAATGTGCAAGATTTCACCATGTCGATCTCCTCTGATGGTAATTGCGCTGTCCACTTATAAAGAGGCTACTCGCTTAGCTAGCGAACGAGCGTGACAGATCCCCACGCTACAAATTAACGTGGCGGCAGGGTCTTAATGTTCTAAGGTGGAGCGGATGTAGCGTTAACGATGGACGAGTTAAAGATCGGGGAGTTGTGAATGGTAGAATTACTGATAGTCGCATTGAAGATAGAGTGTTATTGAGAGTAACGTTGGCCGTAGCTTGAGAAAATGGGATAATGCCGAAATATATGGATAGTTCCGTTCTCCAACGAAAAAAAAATGGCGGTGCTTCGGTGAGGCGGCGGCCTTTCGCGACTGGTGGTGTACCCGATCGCGGTCCTGACGGCCAGCCGATCTCGCAAAGTTAATACTATGAAAGTGATGGCCCCTGGCTCTCGGTCGGACGCTTCTCCTTCAGCGAATTACGACCGCCAGAAGAATGTGCCGTGGACGTCCCCTCGGCGATCGACTCGCGCTTCAACTCTCCTTTTTTGCGAAGCGCGGATGTCCCGACAATAAGCCCAGTAATGACGGCCCTCGTTTAATCAGCGTGGCGTGATCGTTTTCGCCCGTTGCCGCTTTCTTCAGGCTCAAGCAACAGCGTGGTGTCGCCCCCCTGCTGCGCCAATTGGGAGTAGGGACTGGGCGACGTTCTCGTAGCCTTCGCGTCGCTGAGCTCCCCCTCACTGCGGATGTAGGGCTCACCGAACTCGCTGGCAAGCTCCGCGCGCGTCTTCTGCTCGAGCTCCATGAGCTTCGCCGTCGAGAAATCGGAAAAGTCACGTTTATCCAGCTCGGCTGTGATCTTCTCGAGCCTCGCGCTCAGGCGCTGGATGCGCGCCTGCTTCGTCATCCAGCAGGCCTCGCGCAAGGCGTCGAGTTCCATCGCCTTCAGGTTTTCGACTTCCTCGTGGTGCTCCTTGAGCCAATTCGCCACCGTCTGTCTCCGCACGCCGACCGTGTCTGCGATCGTCACAAGTGATTTTCCCTGCGCACGCAGTTTGAAGCACGTAAATTTCGCCTCTGTGTCCTTCATACTGCGCTCCATTCAATGTCTGCATGAGACTGCATCACGTCCTTGCGCCACGACGCTACAGTAGCGTCATATCCAGCGCCGGGCTTGGTGATGCGGGATGCAGCGTCGCTTTCGACGAATGCTCGTCGTTCAACGTCCGTCCGAATGTTGTTCATATACCTCTCAAGCTCCTTAGTGCAGTGGCCCAGCATTTATTGCCCCCCCTGCAGGCCGGCGTCGTGATCAGCTTTCCTGAGCTGCCATCGAGTCTCAGTGTCCACACGACAGTTCTGGACGGTCGATTGAGGTCTCGAGGTCGCAGCCTCGATAGTCCGCTCACACGACGATCGACGATCTTGCGTGTCTTTCATAACACGACTTGCTGCCGGAAGGGCGCCACATGGTCGTCACGATGCGGGCGTCGAGTTTTCTGACCTCCGCTCATTGTCTTTCATGTCGTGTCGTCTGCAGCCGCATACGAAGCTTTCGGGAGCAGAGCGAAAGTGTTGCATATTCGCCGTATTGCGTCGTGCCCATCCTACAGAGCGTCAACGCTACGTCGCATCAGCTGTCGTGCGCCAAGACTCGCCACACGTGCCGCATTGTTTAAAGCCCCGACAAACGACTAGTATTAAAATTTCTGTTAATTTATAAAAATATATTAATAATAAACGATGCTGCGCGAGAGTAGAGTGCAAAAAGGCGAGCATATCGCGTTTACGGCCTCGCGCTGAACCGATTACACGTGATTGCGAGCCCTTCTCAAAGCACAGAGTGGTTAACTTTTTGTGCGCTTTTTGTGCGCTTTTTTGCTCGTCACGCACTTGTGGGGGCGCACGCCACTAAGAGGACTGGTCACAAACGCCCACGTCATCGCAGCTACAAGAAGCTTCACGTCCTCTTTTTTGCTCGCTGCACGTCTTAGACGGTCACGCTGCGCTTCAGCCAGAACGCGTCCCGCCAGCGTGGATTCGCACCAATCACACACACAACAAAAGCTGACGCTCCCAGAATGATAAAAATAAAAAAAGAGAAGGGCCACCGCCCTTACGACGTGACGAGCACCAAATAAGGAACGATGGTTGTCGTTTGGTTCGCGGGGCTTACCTCGCTCAAGATGATGCCGCCGCTTCCCGTCGCCGTTGTTTGGAAGGTCCACAGCTCGCTGCCGCCTGCTCCAACAACTGTGCTCGAGGCACTAACGTTGCTCGCAAACGTCTGGTTGACCAACGTGAACGTATCGTTGGTGTATTGCAGCTGCCACTGGTAGCCTGTCGATGGATTCGATGGTTGTGGAATCGTAAAGTTCGTGCCATTTGAGACGAACACCGCGTTCACTGATGCTATCTTCAGTGTCGTACAGTTTATCGTGTAGTTCACGCTGTTTGTCGTTTGATTTGCGGGGCTTACGTAGTTGAACGTAATGACACTGGTTATCGGCTGAGTTCCCTGGAAGGTGAACACGGCTGCACCCGGCGCTCCAAGCAGTGATGTGCTGCCGGCCATGTACGTCTGATTGACCAACGTTACGGCAGCGGTGTTGTACGTCGGCTGCCACTGGTAGCCCGTCGATGGATTCGATTGCAGCTGGATTGTAAAGTGCTGCCCTTGCATGACATCTAAGTGGGTTGCGTTACCAAGCGCCGTTGTGTTACCGAGCGCCGTGCCAAGTGCCGTGGTGTTACTAACGGCCGTTGCATTCGTACTTGGACTCGGGCTTGGCGACGTCGACGTGGTACACCCAGCGCACCCTACCGCTAATGCGAGAGCGATTACGACGATCAAACTCGCCGCTATATTCTTTTTCATAGTTATTCCCCCAGATTTTGTTCTAATACGGTACAAACGACACGACGACACTTAATCGTTTTCATATGCGCGTGTTTTTTGGACATCTGTGGCGGAAAAACCGCTGTTTTGCGCTGCAGATGTCGCGAAGCCGGCGAATTCCTTCACGAGGCGCCGAAAGAAGCTAGAGAGCGGCTACGCGCATGCGTCAACGTGAAAACGACGCCCGGAGACGATCCATGATCGCCCAATTAAAGCGGTCAAAATAGCGCTTGAAACCTTTCAGCGGCAGGTGACCCCGGCACGGGTGTCACCCACGGGAGATCAATAATGAGATGCCGACGTATTCGGCGGAAGGCACGCAACCACCACGCCGATAACTAGCGTGGGTCCGATGATCAATCCACATGACCAATGTGGGGGGCTCTATTGCTTCACTGTGTATTTTCCCTGCAACGGCGGCGCTACCGCCTGCCCCTTCTTCGCATCAGAATGAGGTGGATCCTACTAAGAACAGTATGAATGTTAGAATTCCGAAAAGACTGAATATCCTAAACGCTCCGATAATCATAAGCGCTGCTCCGAGTATCTTCCGTGTTTCGAGCGCGCCCCGGGACTCCTGCTATTGAGAAGATGAAGACACCCGCTGCAACTGCATAAACAGACGACACTCCTGACGCCGTGGGTGAGGGTATACGCGCGACTCAACTCGTTCCACCCTGATTACGTCTCCCCACTGCTCAGCGAACTTTCTCAGGTCTGAAGGGATAAAATGGCTCGTGCACCGAGCTGAGGTAATCTTCTGCTTTCGCGCCCTCAGAATTCGGCGCTAAATCGGAACGCTTAAGCTCGTGGCGCTTAAATGGCTACGCCCTGAAGCACCGAAGTAAGCACAATGGCCACGCTACCCCAACTTCTCACCGTCGTCATACCGCTTGCCATCGCGGCTATGATAAGCCCGTTGGCGATCATAACGGTCATGACGGTACTCAGCTCAGCTGAACACCGGCTCAAAAAAGGCGCGATCTTTGTCGCAACGTACTGTGCCGTGTTTTCGCTGATATGCCTTGTTTTTCTTGCTCTCGGAAGCCTGACGACGACCGGAGGCAAGCCGTCGTTGACGACGGTGACGATCGACTTCATCCTCGGTCTGCTCCTCCTCTACGCAAGCGCTCGTTCGCTCCTCAAGAAACAGGAATCAAAAACTTTTGACGCGACGGCAATGGGCTCAGGAGCACTGCTCTCTATGGGCATCGTCTTCGGCTTCGGCAACATCTTCTCATCGCTTCCGGCTCTCGCCGCAAGCAAAGATATCGGCGTCGTCGTGCTATCCGTTCACGACAAAGCGATCGCCTTTTTCCTGGTAATGGCCATAGCGCTATGCTGGTGTTGGGGGCCACTCGCCGTTTATGCCGTGACGCCACGAAATTTCGACCGCATCTTCG
>Ga0224555_1000919_pt1 | contig 44171 bp, 47 predicted proteins | sample 714S23034metaG_FD_180687 | JGI IMG/M metagenome (GOLD analysis project Ga0224555, IMG submission 180687) | Peat soil microbial communities from Stordalen Mire, Sweden - 717 S2 30-34 | ecosystem: Environmental > Terrestrial > Soil > Wetlands > Peat | place: Sweden: Norrbotten County, Stordalen...
ACTGCACAGAAAGCTTGCTATAAACTACCAACGGGATTACTGCCTGCGCGCCCCTGTTCGAACACCAACCATGCAAACCGCTGAATTGGCCTTAGCAAAACGCTATGCCCGACAGACTCCTAGCTTCATCTGAGTCAGGTTTAGGCTCGTGCTATTCCGCCCTTGGCACGATGAGGCCACGCCGGCGATGGAGCAAATCCGCCAACGCAGCTGCTCTGAACTCACAGCCCTAATTCGCCAGCGCGCTTCTTCATCGCCCCGATGCAGAAGGCGATGTGAGCGTCGAGGTCGACGCCGAGTTCGGCCGCGCCCTGCAAGATGTCCTCGCGGTGAACGCCGCGGGCGAAAGCTTTATCTTTCATCTTTTTCTTCACGCTCGAAACCTCAACGTCGGCGATGGATTTGCTGGGCTTGACCAGAGCGCAGGCGGTGAGGAAGCCGGCCAACTCGTCGCAGGCGAAGAGGGCCTTGGCCAAGTGCGAGGAGCGTGGCACGCCGGAGTATTGGGCGTGGCCAAGGATGGCGGTGCGGAGTTCCTCGGGCCAGCCCAGCCGCTCCAGCTCGCGGACGCCGACGAAGGGGTGCTCTTCGGCCGTGGGGTGGCGCTCGTAGTCGAAGTCGTGGAGCAGGGCGGTGGTTGAGTAGAGCTGGATGAGCGCGGCGCGTGCATCGCCCTCCAGCGCGAGGCGGGCGGCTTCCTGCTCGCCATAGCCCACGACACAGGCTTCCACAGCCAGTGCGTGCTTGCGCAGACTTTCGCTCTGAGTCCACTCAGTGAGCAGTTGCCAGGCCTGGTCTCGATTGAAGCTGGGGCCGAAGCTCGTGTTGGCAGTCATTTAAAGCTCCTGTTGATCAACATGGTTCGCGTTTTGTCTGGTTTTGAGGGGTCTCATAGGGCTTTTTTCGGTTTGACCCTGAATTTCTACTTGACAATTATGGTTCATTCGTAGAAAGTAGCACCAATCACGGTGCAGCGATGCACTTGGAGTCCCACGCTCTGGCACTCCGCGCATCCCAAATGGCAACTTCTATCGTTAGCGTGGAAACACGCGAAGTGGTGCGGTGTGAATACTGCAGACTGATGCAGTATAGGACCAGCAACTCCCTATGCCGAAAATGCCACAGGCCCCTCGATATCGAGGAGCCCGTGTTTCTGGCCCCACGACTGGTGATCAGCCAGCCTGTGCCGGTTAGTGGTGGCGCCGGCATGCAGGTGGCCTCGCAGGTGCGCGAGATGCGCCGTGCGCGCCACCTAAGCCAGCGGCAATTGGCGGGCAGGATGCAGGTGCCGCGTACCTACATTTCAAAGATTGAGAACGGCAAGGCGATTCCCACGTTGGGCTCGCTGGAGCGGCTGGCCACGGCCCTTGGCGTGGAAATGCGTCAACTGGTCCGCGATGAGCGCAGCCGCCGCGACGAAGAGGTGGAATCAATCCTGAGCGACCCATTCCTGGCTGAAGTGGCCGAATTGTTGCCGCATCTGGACTCGCTTCACCGGACGCTGTTCTTCGGCGCCGTGAGGGACGCGGTGACAGGCCGACGGCGCACCGCGTAGAGCCGGCGGGGGCGCTCATCGCGCAGGAGAGTTTCGCGCGCGCTTCCGCCTCCGGGCGGGAGCGGGCACGCTCATCGGTGGGCTTCCCCACGGAGTGCCATTTTGGCAAGGCGCTGGAGTGCCATTTTGGCAAGGCGCTGGACCGTGGCGGTTAGTGGGCGCGGCGCCACCGTGGCGCCGCATTGCAGAATTCCCCAAAATGCTTTACGGTCGATGGTGTGACTCCCCGGATCCGGCCGTAGGCGTCTCGTTTGCCAGCCGGAAGTTCGTTCACGGATTTAGCGGCCTCTATCCTGCACCGTGCGTGAACTCCGTCGGCGCCAGTTCGGGATGCCCTCCGGGCCCCCGCGTGGAAAGCACAAATGCGATCGACAGTCGATTCTTTGTCTGTATCTCCCCCATTGCGCATCGATGAGCTGAGCCCAGAGGAGCGCGCCGTCTATGCGACCTTGAAGCCGGAGCGCCTGCCGCGGCATGTAGCCATCATCATGGATGGCAATGGCCGGTGGGCCACCCGGCGCTCGCTCAAGCGGTTTCTGGGTCATCAGCAGGGGGCAAAGATGGTGCAGCAAGTGACAGAAACGGCTTCCCGCATCGGCTTGCCGTGGCTGACCCTTTACGCGTTCTCTCTGGAAAACAATCTGCGGCGGCCGCGTGCCGAGGTCAGCTTCCTGATGCGCCTGCTGAAGACATACCTGGAAGGCAACGTTGAGCGCATGATAGCGAACAATGTCCGCTTCCGGTACATCGGGCGGACGCGCGAGTTGGCGCCCGAGATTCAGGACAAGATGCGCTGGGCAGAAGAGGAGACGGCTGGCAATACCGGCACGACGCTGACGCTGGCCCTGAACTACGGCGGACGATCGGAACTTGTGGACGCCTTCCGCGGGCTGATGGCGGAGTTGAAGCAGAAGCACCTCGACCCAGGACAGATCACGGAAGAGGACATTCACCGCCATCTCTATACGGCGCACATGCCCGACCCCGATCTGCTGATCCGCACCTCGGGCGAACAGCGTATTTCGAACTTTCTTTTGTGGCAGATCGCCTACACCGAGATCTTCGTCACGGAGCGGTACTGGCCGGACTTCAGCGGGATGCACCTGCTGGAAGCCATCGCGGATTTCCAGAGCCGGGAACGCCGGTACGGCGCGATCGGCGAAGACGGTGGCGAAGTGGAAGAGGACCCCGACCGCATCCGAATTGCGGTGAGCTGAACGAGAGCTCTTCTTCGAACTCCCTTCCTAACGTTTCAGGAGCGCCGGGGAGGCGCGTTGCGCGCGCTTTAAGGCGATGTATTCCTGCGCCAGCCAGGTCAGGCTCAGCAGAGCGATCAGGGCGATCACTACTTGCGAGATGACGCAATAAAGACACCAGACTCCCAATACATACTCCTCGATGAAGGTGAGGCGGAGGGCGAAGCCAAGGCCAACGAGGACGGCGAGAAACGTGAAGAATCGCGCCCGCACGAGGGCCAGACCGGCGAGCGCGAGATAGCCCACAAATCCGATTACGGCCACCGGCACGTGAGCGATCACAGCGAACGAACTGCGATTCACGATGCCGCAATCCCAGTGGTCGTTGATTGAGCAGGGCTCACTAGCGGTGGAGTAGCGTACGCGCAGCGCCATGACGGAAACTATCGCGCCCGCCAACGCGAGGAGCACGATCAGATATTTCAAGGCTTTCACTTAAGGCTCTCCTTCGCAGGCGCCGCCTGGAGCGCAAGCATTTATTTGCAACAACCAGTGGCGGCTTCGGAACCGCCGTGACCGGCACAGCAACAGCCACGTCCCTGGCCCCGGCTGGCGGTCGCTGGCGTGACTGGTACCCGGGGTATCTTTCCTTCAGCGAACAAACAAAGGGCCTCGCTTCCGGTAACGCGACTGGGCACCGCCCAGACACGGATGTTTGCCGCCTGCAGCCGGGCCAGCGCGCCATCGCCAATGTCGACAAGGATGAGGTCCGTGCACCCCCGGCGGATCAGGAGATCGGCGGCGCTGCTGCCATTCAGTCCTTCGTTTTTTGCAAATTCCGCCGTTCGACTCGCGGGGTCCACAACCATCACCCACTCGGCTTTGCCGAAATGCAACGACATTGCACCATCGGGGGCTCGTTCGAAGACATCATGACTGCAAGCTTGGCCATCGGTGTTCCTTTCCGTCTCTGACGGCCGCCGTAAAAACGGCAGGAATCGTTCACGCCGCCTGTATATGCAATTTACATTTAGTCTAGGTGTAATCTACATTTAAGTGACTGGGATTGTCAACAAGAGCTAATCTTGAGGGAAGAAAGCAGGAGAGAGTCCATATGCGAGCGAGCCTCAAATCCGCAGGGCACGCAAAGCGCCCGGCTCGGAGTGCGGGAGCAATGAGCTGCCAGCGGCCCGGTTTCGACCGCCCGTGCACCTGTGCCATGGGAAATGTCTCCCGGTTCATCGAACCGGTTGTATTGCGGATTCTCAACGAAAAGAAGAGATCGTACGGTTATGAGATCGCTGAGTGTCTTCCGCGATACGCTCTCACCGACGCCACCATCGAGGGTGCGGCACTCTACCGCACGTTAAGAACTCTCGAGGCGAATGGTTATGTCTCTTCGAGTTGGGAAGCAGCCAGCGGTCCGGCCCGGCGCAATTATTCCCTCACTCGATCCGGCGAAGCGCACCTAGCTGAGTGGAACCATTTGCTGGAGACTCTCGGCCAGACCATGATTGAGTTCGCCCGCGAGTGCCGAACGCAGCAGGCGGATTAAGTTACGCAAGTCATGCCTTGAGAATGGGTTCAGGACACCCCAGCAGTGTATTCTCAACGCTGAATGAAGCGCATTCTTACCGCTGCAGTTCTGATTCCGATTGTCCTCGTACTGGTGTTTCTCGGACCCCGTTGGCAGTGGTTGTTTACGCTGGCGGTGGCGGCGGTGGCGGCGCTCGCGGGTTGGGAGTACATGGACCTGAGCCGGCGCTGCGGAGCGAACCCGCCGCGGATTGCCACGATGGTGGCCCTGCTGGCGCTGTTTGCGGTCGATTTTGAGTGGCCCGATCTGACCCCGGCCCTGTTTGGAATTCTGGGCCTAGGCCTGTTGGTGTATTGCACCTTCTTCAAGCCGGTTGAGGAAACGATTGCGGACGCTTCGGCGTCGATCTTCTGCCTACTTTACACCGGTCTTACGCTGCTCGCCCTGCCAACGCTGCGCGAACAAGCGAATGGGCCCTCGCTGGTGGCGTTTTTGCTATTCGTGGTGTGGGCGGGAGATACGGCGGCCTATTACGCGGGCCGAGCGTGGGGCAGGCACAAGATGGCGCCGTCGCTCAGCCCGGGCAAGACCTGGGAGGGAGCCATCGCATCTGTCGCCGGGAGCGTGGTGATTGCCGCGGTGCTTGTGAGCCTGGCGACGGTGATGCAGGAGCCGTCGAACTCGGCCATGCTTTCCTGGCTGGAACGCGTCTTCCCCTCCGCAGTGCTGGCCTATCCCGATGAGATGTGGGATTGGGTGGGACTGGCCGCGGTCATTAATGTTGCCGGACAGGTGGGTGATTTGGCTGAGTCGGCGCTAAAACGATCGGCACGGGTGAAGGATTCAGGCAACCTGTTGCCGGGGCACGGGGGAGTTTTAGACAGGATCGATGCGTTGCTGCTCGCAGGTCCGGTGCTCTGGTACGCGCAGGTGATACATCAGAGGTTCTAAAGCAGCTTCCAGCTTTCAGCTCTCAGCCATCAGCTTACAGCCTCGCGTTGCCGGCATCCTGGCTGAGTGCAGCCACGCCAATTCCTCATGCACGGATCGGCTAAACTGAAGCGAGCGTTAAGTTCAGTCGTAGATTCCGGCAAACACAAGGAGCTGGAAGCTGATGGCTGAGAGCTGAAAGCTGGAAGCTGTTTTGAAGAGACTCGCCATCCTCGGATCGACCGGCTCCATCGGGCAGAGCACACTTTCCATTGTTGAGCAGTTTCCTGAGCGCTACCGAGTGGCATCGCTGGCCGCGGGGCGCAACGTGGGCGAAGCCTTTGCACAGGCTGTGCGCTGGAGGCCACGGGTGGTGTCGCTGACTACGGAAGAGTTGGCCGGCGAGCTGACCGCGCGGCTGCGCCAGGCAGGCGTCTCCGGGGTCGAGGTGGTTCACGGGACTGCGGGCACGATTGCCTGCGCGACTTTGCCTGAAGCCGACTTCGTGGTGTCGGCTATTGTGGGCGTGGCGGGCCTCGAGGCGACACATGCGGCTATCCTGGCGGGAAAGCCGGTAGGGCTGGCCAACAAAGAGTGCATGGTGGCGGCCGGTGAAATCCTGACCGCGGCGGCACGCGAGCGCAAGGTACCGATCCTGCCCATCGACAGCGAACACAATGCAGTGCACCAATGCCTGCGCGTGGGCACGCACGATGAGGTGAAGTTCATCTGGCTGACCGCCTCGGGAGGGCCGTTCCGCCAGCTCCCTCTGGACCAGTTCGCGAGCATCACGCCCGAGCAGGCGCTGAAGCACCCAACATGGGTGATGGGCAGGCGCATCACCATCGACTCGGCGACGATGCTGAACAAGGGGCTCGAGGTCATCGAGGCCTGCCGGCTGTTCGACGTGACGCCTGCCCAGGTGCGGGTGACCATCCATCCCCAATCCACCATGCATTCGATGGTGGAGTACGTGGACGGGTCCATCCTGGCACAGATTTCGGTGACCGATATGCGGCTGCCCATTCTGTACGCGCTGGCATGGCCGGAGCGGCCCAAATCCACACTGACCTTCGACTTGGCCGCGCTGCGGCGACTGGATTTCGAGGAGCCGGACTTCCAGCGCTTCCCGTGCCTGCGGCTGGCCTTTGAGGCGGCCGAAAAGGGGGGAGCGCACTGTATTGCGCTGAATGCGGCTGACGAGGTGGCGGTAGGAGCCTTCCTCGAACGTCGTATTCCGTTTACGGGCATCCCGCGTACAATTGAAAAAGTGCTCGCGGCGACCCCGGAGGCCCACCCGGCAACCATTGCGGAGGTGCTTGCCTCCGACCAGGAAGCGCGAGAACTGGTCCGGGCACTGCTCGCGCAATCTCAATAAGCGCATGCCGGATGGCTGCGCTTAGCCGAAGGAAACTCTCGCACAACGATGCATGACTTTCTGATATCTGCCGCTGCATTTATCGTCCTTGTCGGCGCGATCATCGTGGTGCACGAGGGTGGACATTTCATCGTAGCCAAGCTCTGCAGGGTTCGCGTCGAGGCATTCTCCATTGGCTTCGGCCCACGCCTCTTCGGCTTCAAGATCGGTGACACGGAGTACAAGGTCTGCCTGCTGCCGCTGGGCGGCTTTGTGAAGATGACCGGAGAAACCGAGTCCGGGCTCACCGGCAGTCCCTCCGACGGCCAAGAGCCGGTCGACGACCCGGGAGCATTCACGGCCCACCCGCGCTGGCAGCGCATGCTGATCGGCCTTGCCGGCCCAACATTCAACTTTCTGATGGCGCTGTTGTTGATGTGGTTCTACTTCGCCTTTATCAACGAAGTTCCCGCGGCCACGGTAAAGACCACGAGCGTGGAGTGGGTTACTCCGGACTCGGCTGCCGCGACGGCTGGGCTCGAGACCGGCGACGTGATCGTGAGCTTCGACAACATCAAGAATCCGGACTGGGAGATGGTGTATGACCACATCCGGTTGAACGCCAATCAAGTGGTACCGGTCGCGGTGGAGCGTGGGGGAAATACGCTGCAACTCAGCCTGCGCGTGCCGGCCAGCGCAAAAAGCGACGATTTTGATCTGACCGACGCGGGGATTTCACCGCAGTATCTCCCGGGGCCGATTGCGGTGGCGGAGGTGCAGCCGGGCTTGCCCGCCGAAGAGGCTGGGCTGCGCGGAGGCGATTCCATCGAGGCCGTCGACGGGCAGGCGTTCCATTCCGTGAATACGCTGATGGCATACATGCAAGCAGGGAAGGGCAAGACGCTGACTCTTACCGTGCTGCGTAACGGCGCCACAATGCAGATTGTGGCGACGCCGGAGAAGCTCGATACGAGATGGATGCTGGGCTTCTCGACGACTCAGATTCCCATCCGCGACGAGCCCTTGTCATTTGTATCGGCCGCCGGCAAGTCACTGGGCTTCTTCAAGAACAATTCGCTTCTTGTGGGCGAGGTGCTGAACCGGCTGTTTACCCACCGGCTATCGGTGACGCAGATGATGGGGCCGGTGGGAATTGCCAAGGTGGCCGGCGAAGCTGCCGAGATTGACGGCTGGTATCCGAAGTTCGGACTGGCCAGCCAAATCAGCCTGCAATTAGGGATCCTGAATCTGCTTCCCTTCCCGATTCTCGACGGAGGCATGATTCTGCTTCTACTGATTGAGAGCGCGCTGCGCCACGACATCAGCATGACCATAAAGGAGCGAATCTACCAGGCCGCATTTGTGGTGCTGATGGCCTTCATGGCCTTCACGATCTTTAACGACGTGAGCAAGCTGCAACTGTTTACGCACGTCAAGCCGTAAAAGCAGGGATCAGGGGTCAGGGGTCAGGGGTCAGGGGTCAGTTGTTGCGGCTGCGCACGGATTGTCTCTGAGACCTGACAAATGACACATGAAACCTGGAGCGAGAATGCCGGTCACAACCGAAGTGCGGGTGCGGTATGCCGAGACGGATCAGATGGGCATTGTTTACTATGCCAACTACCTGGTCTGGTTTGAGCTAGGCCGCGTAGAACTGCTGCGTTCGCTGGGGCTTGCATACAGCCGTCTGGAGACCGATCACGGATGCATTTTGCCGGTGATCGAAGCGCGGTGCCGCTATCGCGCGCCGGCACGCTACGACGACGAAATCCTGATCGAGACGCGACCGGCGATGCTGCGCGGATCGGTGCTCAAATTCGCCTATCGAATTCTGCGCAAAGCCGCCGAGGGCGAAGAGCAGGCGCTGCTGGCCGAAGGGGAGTCGGTGCATGTGGTCTGCGACGATCAATTGCAGCGCAAACCGTTACCCGAAAAGTATGCGGCGGCGCTGCGGGCGCTGATGGAAGAGAATCCCACTTAGAGCGTTTTCGATTCACTGGTTAATATCGCCGGCATCGTGCAGGGTGGCAAAACCTTCCACCCCACAGGCGAAGACCTGCCTGTGGGGGCTCCGGAGAAGGAAATTGCCACTCGACATCTTTCATTCTGTTTAGAGCAGAATCGAAAACGCTGTAACGGGCGAGTGGCACCCCGACGAGCCTGCTGAACTTCAGCCGATCTCAATTCCGGCGGAGGGAAACTTAAATTTCTGGTCCGATGCCATCCGTTCTGCGCGGTATTTCCGGCAGGCTTCGATCTCGTCCGGGATCAGGACGCGATAGAGGGTGCCGTCGCGGTTGGGTTCGCCTTCCTTGCGGATGGCGCCGATGGTCTCGAGAGCGCGCAGCGTGTCCTGCACCTTACCAAGCGAGACCGGGTTCTCATCCAATTGCGAGTAGGAGGATTTGACGACGGCCGTGCGCAACTGACGCGTGCTGACGCGAAGATGAGGATCGCCGTCTTTGGCGATGGAGTGCCGGAAGAGAAACCAGTAAAATGCGGCATCGTAAGGGGAGAGCTGCGGTTGCAGGTCGTCGACGATCTGCTGAATGATGAGCGCTAGCTCCTTGGCCGAGAAGTCGCGATCTCGCGCGGGCTGCGCGTTGGGCTCCGACTCAAGCTCGTTCAGGAGCTGGCGTATCTTGTCGATTCGCTGGTTCATATTGGCTGCTGATTCACGTTGGAAAGAATTTTACGCCGCATGAACAGGATTGCCGAGGTTTTCGAGGCATTTTTCCGGCCTTTCGTGAGTTTCCGGCGAAAGAGCGGCTATGCTATTCGGCATGGAACTTATCTTCGAGGTACGTGGATCAAACGATGGCGGTTTTGTGGCGCGCGCGCCCGGCCACTCGATCGTTGCTGAAGCCGCCAGTTGGGCTGAACTACGCAAGCATGCGCGCGAGGCGGCAGACTCGCATTTTGAGAATGCGCCCATGCGCCCTAGCCGCATTCGCCTGCACCTAGTCAAGGACGAGTTGATTGACGCCCGTTCTGGCGAAGTGCTTCGTGAAGACAATCCGGACTCCTGGCTTTAAGGAGATGGAGCCCACTCTTGCCACTGCGCCGGAGCTCGGAGGCGTGCTTGCGGAGCTCTCGGCGCGCGAACCGATCTTTCACCGTCCCGAATTCGGAACCTCGCGGGCGGACTTTGAGCGGATGACTGTGGAGGACTATTGGGAGACCGGCGCCAGCGGACGGAGATACTCCCGGGAGTTTGTGCTGGATGAGCTGGAGCGGCGTTTTTCCGTGCCGCACGATGATGTGTGGGAGACGCGGGATTTCAATTGCTGCAAGCTGGGCGAAGACGTCTACCTGCTCACGTACACGCTGTTGCAGTACCAGCAGCGGCTGACAAGACGAGCGACCATCTGGCGGAGAGGCAAAAACGGCTGGCAGATCGTTTACCACCAGGGGACGATTGTGCAGGACGCTTGACGGGCCGTTCAGCGCAGGATCAGCGCAGGACGACGGCCAACGCAAATCCGTCGAGGCCCTTGACGCCCACGGTCTGCAGGGCGACGGCGCACAGGCGCGGCTCGGCGGCCATCATTTCAAGGCAGCGGCGCGTGCCGACAATGTCGGGCTTGGAGCTTTTGGCCTCAATGACGCTGCCTTGACGAGCGATGTTATCGACAACGATCACCGTCCCGCGGCGCGAGAGCTTCAGCGCCCACTGGAGATATTGCGGGTTGTTCTCCTTGTCGGCGTCGATGAAGACGAGGTCGAAAGGGCCGGCGTTCAAAACTGGAAGGCTCTCAAGGGCGGGGCCGACGCGGATCTCCACACGGCTGAGAAGGCCGGCGCAGTGGAGATTGGCGCGAGCCACCTCTGCGTGCCTGGGGCTGAATTCGAGCGAAATAATGCGCCCGCGCTTGGGCAACGCGCGGGCCATCCAGATGGTTGAGTAGCCGCCGAGGGTGCCGATCTCCAGCACGCGCCTGGCCTGCGTCATCTGTATGAGCACCTGAAGAAATTTGCCCTGGAGCGGCGAAACATCGATAGCCGGAAGACGCGCCTTGCGATTGGCCTTGAGCGCGGCCTGGAGCGGTTCGTCGGACGGGGCCAGAAGATCGCCGAGGTAGCGATCGATGGAGGTCCATAAGGGCTGTCCGGGAGGTTCCGGCGGCATCTACTTCTCCCGCGCCACGACAAAATCAGGTACCCAGAGGAGAGCGCGCTTGAACTCGCTGTCAGCGAGCGGGGCGAGAGCCTGGCGCGACTGCTCGGCGTAACGGTCTGCAGCGGCCATGGCGTATTCGACCGAACCGTTGCGCACTAGAATCTCGCGAATCTGCTGGCGGCTGACATTCTCAAAGCTGCGGTCGTCGAGAACGCGCCGGATGGCCTTGCGGTCGGACGCGGTACCGTGGTCGGCGGCATGAACAACGGCCAGCGTGGCTTTGCCTTCGCGAAGGTCGCTGGCGACAGGCTTGCCTAGAACCTCCTCGGTGGCCGTCAGGTCGAGGACGTCATCGACGATCTGGAAGGCGAGGCCTACAGCGCGGCCGAAGGCTGCCAGGCAGGATTCCTCTGTCTCGGTGGCGCCGGCCAGGACCGATCCGAGACGCATGGAAATCGAGAAGAGGCACGCGGTCTTGCGGAAAATGAGGTCGTAGTATTCCGCTTCGGAGACCATCTTGCCGAGCTTTTGAATCTGCAGGAGCTCGCCTTCGACCATCTGCTGGGTAAGGCCGATGAGCAGATCGAGAATGCGCAGGTTCTGCTCTTCGAGCGCCACTCTGAAGGCCTGCATGTAAAGCCAGTCGCCGGCCAGGACGCACTTTTCGTTGCCCCAGGTAGTGTTGGCGGATGGGCGTCCGCGGCGAGTGTCGGCGCCGTCGATGATGTCGTCGTGGACCAGCGTGGCGGTGTGCACCATTTCGACGACCGCGCCGATGCGAATGGCACTGTGACCAAAGAACCCCAACTGATGCGCGGCAAGCAACAGGAGCGAAGGCCGAATGCGCTTGCCGCCGCCTTCGCGCAGGTACTCGGCGATTTCAGTGATGGTGCTGACGCTGGAGGCGGCGTCGCGGCCGAGTTCCTGCTCGACCGCGACAAGGTCCTCCCGCAGCAACTCAAAGACCTCCCGCGCCGTGGGTATGGTGAATGTGCTCAAAGTGCTCCGATTTTAAAGCATCGACAGGGGGAATGGCGACTTGTTGTGCCCAGCGGGTTGGTTCGTAATCGCTGCGGCGGGTTGTTGACACCGGGACGGCCTCGCCGCTCCGTTCAATTGGTGCGATAGTTGGTGAACTGCAACTCCAGGCCCAGGTCCCTGGCGCGCAGCATGGCAATAATTGCCTGCAACTCGTCGCGGTCCTTACTTGAGATTCTTACGGTGTCGCCCTGAATGCTTGCCTGCGCCTTCTTTTTCGAGTCTTTCACAAGGCGCACGATTTCTTTCGCCTTTTCTACGGGGATGCCCTGCTGCAGGCTGATCTTCTGACGCACGCTCTGGCCGGAAGAGGGCTCGACTTTGCCGTAGGTCAGATTCTTGAGCGAGACGCCGCGCTTGACCAGCTTCTGCGCCAGGATGTCCTTGACTGCCTCCAGCTTGTATTCGTTGCTTGAGGCCAACTGGATTGCGTCCTGACCTTCCAGGCTGACGTCGGAGTGGGTGTCCTTGAGGTCGAATCGCTGGCGAATCTCTTTCATCGCCTGATCAATGGCGTTGCGGACCTCCTGAATTTCCACTTTGCTGACGATGTCGAATGAATTTTCCTGTGCCATGGCTTTCTGGTCCTCAAACGATGGGCGGGCTGCCGCCGGATGTGCCTCTATCAGTTTCCCACGTCTTGCCCGAGGTGAAACAGGCGGAAGAAGTTTGTGGTTGTCGCGGCGGCGATTTCATCGAGCGTGACGCTGAGGAGGCCGGCCAGAACCTGAGCCGTTTCAACCACCATCGCGGGCTCGTTTCGCTGGCCTCGATGGGGCGCAGGAGCGAGCCAGGGCGCATCGGTTTCAACGAGGATTCCGTCGAGCGGCATGCGGGCGGCAACATCGCGGAGCGGCTGCGCCTTGGGATAGGTTAAGTTGCCGGCAAAGGAGACCAGAAAACCAAGGTCCAGCGAGCGGCGCGCCTGTTCCCAGCCTGCGCCGAAGCAGTGCATGATGCCGCGAAGGCCGGTCGGCCGCCAGCGCTCCTCCAAAACCAGGAAAAGATCGTCCCAGGCGTCGGTGGACTCGATTGTTCCGCGGCAATGGATGAGGATAGGCCGTTTGCGTGCGGCGGCAATTTCGAGTTGGTGGATGAGGCCCGCACGCTGCACGTCGTGCGAAGCACCCTCGTGATAGTAGTCGAGGCCGATTTCGCCGCAGGCGATGACTTCAGGCTCGGCCAGGAGGGCGTCGAGTTTGGCCAGGGCATCTTCATCGGCTTCGGTGGTGTTGTGGGGATAGATTCCGGCGCTTGCGTAGAGCCTGGGAAGGTTGGGCCGGCCGTTGAATTCGCGGCAAAGGTCGAGCGCCTGGTGCATTTCGGCCGGTCCCTCGCCAATTCCGATGGAAAGCACGAGGCCAACGCCCGCTTGCCGCGCGCGGACGAGCATCGCTTCGCGATCAGCGGCGTAGCGCGGGCTGTCAAGGTGCGCGTGGGAGTCGATCAGCAATTCTACCTCATGAGTCGAATGGGAAAATGCATCGGCAACAGACCAGTTTAGTGCAGCAGGAGTGGTGGGAAGAAAGGCGCGCAGGCTGAGCCGAGCGTAGGGTGGCTCGTCTACCATCGGAGCAGCAGATGCGAGCCAAACCCAAGCTCGGGCAGAATTTTCTCGTCGACGGCCAGGATGCGCAGCGAATCGTGGCGGCGCTGGGAGAGATCGCCGGGCGCACAGTGGTGGAGATCGGCCCGGGGCGGGGCGCCATCACCGAATCGCTGGCGGCGCGCGCCAAGCATGTGGTGGCCGTTGAACTCGACCGCGAGCTTGCCGCGGGTTTGCGGGAGCGCTTCGAAACGGCGCGCGTAACGGTGGTCGAGCAGGACGTGCTGCGGTTCGACTTTGCTGCGGCAGCGGCCGAGGCCGCTGAACGGCTGCGCGTGGCGGGCAATTTGCCTTATGCGATCACTTCGTCCATCCTGCTGAAGCTGGCGGCGAGCCATGCTGCGCTTGACCTGGCCGTGCTGATGGTGCAGCGCGAAGTGGCCGAGCGCGTGACTGCCTCCCCGAGCACGCGCGATTATGGCTCGCTCTCCATCACCATCCAGATGTACGGACCGGTGGAGCAGCTGTTCACCTTGCCACCATCGGCCTTCTCGCCACCGCCGAAGGTCCATTCCACGGTCTTTCGCTGGCGATTCGCGCCGCGCTTCGCCGAGTTGGGAGTTGAGGAGGCTGGCTTTCTGCGATTTCTGCGCCAGATCTTTGCGCAGAAGCGCAAGACGCTGGCCAACAATCTGCGCGCCGCCGGAGTGGCGCCAGATGCCGCGGCTGCCGCACTGGCCGCCGCGGGGATCGATCAACGAATGCGCGCAGAAGCAGTGCCGGTCGAAGGGTTGGCATCGCTCTGGCGAGGATTGGAGGAAGAGAAATGAAACGGATCGCTTGCTTCTTAACTGCAATGGCGATGGCTGCGAGCGCCGCGACAGCCGGGCCGGTGCCTGAGTCTAATCCGATAACCGGACAGGGATGTGTGGAAGCCGGGGTGGAGGCGAAGTGCCTGGTGGTGAAAGACATGAAGAGCGGCGTGATCTATGGCCTGCTGATTAAGGGGACACAGCCTGAAGTTGGAACAGGAATCGAGTTCACCGGCGTACCCTACGATGGCATGACCGTTTGCATGCAGGGCACGCCCCTGAGTGTGACCAAGTGGTCGCGTATGGACTCGTTGAAGTGCGTTCCCGGGCCGACACAAAAGCCATAAGCCAGGGCAGGGATGGCACGACGCCCTACGACGGAACCCGGGTGCGGCCCAGGGTTTCGCGTGAATGGGCGTGCGCGTAAGCTATGAAAGAGGGGAAGCAGGAATCGGGCCTCGAGCTTGCTTTGCGGCGCAATTCCGGAACCCGCAGGCGCCGTCGAGAGTCTAATCCTCAAGGAAGCAATGAACCCGACCGTCCAAAATGAGCGCCAGGAGAAGTTTCAAGAGACGCTGGTAAGCGCACGCCGAACCATGCTCATGAGCGAAGTCCTGAAGCTGGCCGGAGACAGCTTCCGCGCCAGCAAGGCGCGGTTCGCTCTGACCGCGCTGGGCATGGTGATTGGCACGGCGTCGGTGATCCTGGTGGTGACCATCGGAATGACGGGCAAGCAATACATCCTCGAATTGATCCAGAAGATCGGCACCAACTCAGTGGAAGTGGAGTACGCGGGCGGGGGCGCAACGGCGGCGGAGCGCGTGCGCTACAACGACTTCCTGACCCGCGAGGACGAGAAGGCCGTGGACCAGCAGGTACCCGGTGTGATGTATTCCTCGCCTGTGCTGACGATGCACAACCGAATCAGTTTTCCCGGCGGAATCCAGAAGGACACGGTGGTGCTGGGAGTGACGCCGGAATACCAGCAAATCCGCAACCTGATTGTCACCGTGGGCCGGTTTTTCGATCAGACCGACGACTCAGCTCACATCAAGTGCGCAGTAGTGACAGAGCAATTTGCCAAGGAACAATATGGCAGCGACGACCTGGCCATGGGCCAGACCTTCCAGGTTCTCGGCATTCCGTTCACGATCATTGGCGTTTTCAAGGAGAGCGTGTCCGACTTCGGGCAGTCCGAGATCCAGGACGAGACCGTCCTGGTTCCCTATACGGTGGCGCGTTACTTTACCGGCACTGAGAGAGTGAACCAGATTTATTTTTCCCTGCAGAGCATGAACGAGGTGCCGGATGCGGCGAGAGAGATTGTGCACGTGATCAGTTTGCGGCACAAGTCGGACTCAATCTATAAGGCACAAACGCTCAGCGATCTGCTGGTGACGGCGGCCGAGATCGCCGATGCGTTGACGGTGGTGCTGGTGATGGTGGCGGCGGTAACGCTGGCCGTGGGCGGCGTGGGCATCATGAACATCATGCTGGCCAACGTGCGCTCTCGCATCCGCGAGATCGGCATCCGAAAGGCGCTAGGAGCCACACGCCGCGAGATCAAGCTGCAGTTCCTCACCGAGGCTGTCCTCATCTCGCTCGCCGGAGGCATTGTGGGCAGCGTCGTCGGCCTCGCGATCCCGCTTTCCATCCGCGTCTTCAGCGGCTACGACTTTCCCATCTCCTGGTTGTCGGTGCTGATCGCCCTGACTGCGGCCACGCTGGTAGGCGTGATCTTCGGAACCGTTCCCGCGACGCGCGCCGCGCAATTGGATCCGGTGGAGTCGCTGAAGTATGAATGACGGCGAGCAGCCGAAACCCGGCGGCAACGGCAACGAACCGGCCACGGGGCCAAATCTCATTCTTCTCTATAGCCTGATCGCGCTGGCGCTGGCAGCGGCCATCGGCCTGGCCGCGTTGATCGTGAGGCCTTTCTACCTGCGGCACTAGCGGATTAAAATCTGTTGCTTACGAGGATCTTTCTCGGGAATGCGGACAACCGGACATCCTGAGCACCGCATCTATCGACAGGTCTCACCAGAAAAGAGGCGTCTCATGAGAAATCTCGCTCCACTCTTGCTTGCTGCGGCTTTGGCTGCCCCAGTGCTCAATACAGGCTGTGCGGCGCATGTGCGCGTTTACGATCCCTATTACCACGACTATCATGCGTGGGACGGTGAAACCGCCTATTACGCCCAGTGGGAGCACAACACTCATCGGGACCACATGGATTTCAACAGGCGCAGCGATGACGACAAGAAGGCCTACTGGGACTGGCGGCACAGCCAGCACTAGCGCGGGGCGAAGCCGTCGTTCAAGAGCCGCCGTCAGCCCGTTCCGCGCGCTCGATGATCAGGGTGGGAATGCCATCGACGATGGCATAGGCACGGCGGCAGGCGATGCAGACTAGACGCGCGCCCTCAAGGCGCAGGTCGCCAAAACAGGCCGGGCAAGCCAATTGCGCAAGCACTGCCGGATCGAACGCGGGAGGATGCGCCGGTTTGTCAGCCCTGACAGCCACAAATCACCGATTAGTGAATTACTGAATGGTAGCGTCGGCGCCATGATCGGGGCGCGGCTTGGGCCGGCCCGCAAAGGCCTGCTCGATGCGCTCGTTGGCGCCCGAGCGCGAGAACTCGTGGGCAACGCGGATGCCGTTGTAGATGGCGACATCATTTGAAGAACCGTGGCCGATGATGCAGACTCCCCGCACGCCGAGCAGCGGCGCGCCGCCGTATTCGGTGTAGTCGAGGCGGCGGCGAAATTCGTTGAAGGCGCGGCGCGACAAGAGCGCACCCACCTGCGCAGTTACGGTGCGGGTGAGGGAGGCACGCAGCACGTCGCGCACAAATCGGCCGATTCCTTCGCTGGCTTTGAGCGCCACGTTGCCCACAAAGCCGTCGCAGACGATCACATCGGCCTGGCCATTGAAGATGTCCCGGCCCTCCACGTTGCCGATGAAGTTGATGGGCAGGGCTTTCAAGAGCGGGAAGGCTTCGCGGGTGAGCTCGTTGCCCTTGGATTCTTCCTCGCCGATGGAGAGAAGGCCCACGCGCGGCCGCGCGATCTTGAGCACGCTGCGGGCATACATTTCGCCCATGACGGCGAATTGCTCGAGGTTCTGCGCTTTGCAGTCGACGTTGGCGCCGACGTCGAGGAGCACGCAGGGATTTCCCTTGGAAGTGGGCATGGGTGTGGCAAGAGCGGGACGGTCGACGCCGGGAAGTCCGCCCAACACCATCTTGGCAGTGGCCATGGCCGCGCCAGTGTTGCCGGCGGTGACGAAGCCCGCCGCCTTGCCCTCGCGCACCAGTTTGAGGCCCACGCGCAGCGAGCTGTCGCGCTTGGTGCGCACGGCGTGGGCAGCCTTTTCGTCCATCGCGATACGCTCAGAGGCGTGGTGGATGACGATGGGCAGGTCTTCGTCTTCGTCTTCAAGATGCTCATCGAGCAGGTCGCGGAGCTCCGGCTCGGGCCCAATCAAATGGACCCGCACGGGGAGAGTGCGGCAGGCCAGGATGGCTCCCCTGATCTCCGGCTCGGGAGCCTTATCGGTACCAACGGCGTCAAGCGCGATGTCGGTGAGCATCGGGGTTGCGATTTACTTCTCTTCTTTCACTTCGCCATACACGTGCCCTTTGTACTGCTTGCACTTAGGGCAGCGGACGTGCGGAAGCTTCTTTTCGTGGCAATTGGGGCACTCAGAGAGCCCGGTAGCGGTTAGAAAGTCGTGGGCACGGCGGTTGGCGGTGCGGCGCGTGGAATGGCGCCTCTTCGGATTCGGCATAATGCAATTCCTTTCGAATCTGGCCCGGCAGCCCTCCTTGCGGGCACCGGAACGGGAGCGCGTCAAATTTCTTCGGCAACCAAAGACGCGCCCTGTTCCAAAGGGCTGAATTTTCAGGACTTAATCCGGCTCCGCAACCCGGTCAACGCCTCCCAGCGGGGGTCGTTCGGACCCACTTCGCAGGAACAGGGCTGGGTGTTGCGGTTGGCTCCGCAGCGCGGGCAAAGTCCCTTGCAGTCGGGCTTGCACAGCGTCCTGACCGGCAGGGACAAAAGCACCTGCTCGCGCAGCACATCTTCAAGCAACAGACTGTCTTTTTGATAATAACCGATTTCGGTCTCCGACGCTGTTATGGAGCGCTCGGGGGGTTCGGAGTCGGCGCCGATGGGGCGAAAGATGAGGTCGAAGTCGGCAGCCAGGGGAATTTCGACCGGCTCAATGCAGCGGGCGCAGGGCACCTGAAATTGGCCCGCGAAACGGCCCCGGAGGCGGATGTCGGGGACGATTTCTTTGGGTCCGCGGTGCTCGTGAATCACTTCGGCGCTGCCGGAGGTCGCCAAATTGCTCATTTGCTCGGCCTCGTCGCCGAAATCAATCGCACCCGGCTTGAGCTCCAGATCGAAGTTGACCGGCTCACGCTCGAGTTCGAGAACTTTGAATTCCATGGTATGAGCGTAAAGCATTTTGAGCGCGCCGGGGAGTGACCGGCAGAATAACCAATGAACCTGGGCCAGAGAGCGACCGCGGAGAGGAGAGATCAACCACCGAGGCCTGGGCACTGGCGCATCCGCCCCCGAGTTAGGCCGCATTCACCGCGCCGCAGAGTTCGCCGCAGGCGCGTGCAGGTAGCGGCTGGCGAATTCCAGAAATGTGGGCCAGTTCGGTGCGGGAGTGTGGCCGCCGGAGTGCTGGCGAAAGGCGATATCGCCGCCGATCAGCGAGGTTTCGATGGGCGGAAAGACGGTGGCGCCCAAATCCTTCTTGCCCAGCAGCGTGTAGACAGAGCCGGCAGCCGCGGCGGCCATGAACATGCCCTTGGCATCCACCCAACCATCGCCTTGCGTGGCGCCTCCGCTGATAAAGACCGGGCGGGGCGCGCAGAGCGCAATTAACTCGTGTGCGTCAACGGGAAGATCGGCGACCGTAAGCGGGCCATCGTATTTGAGGAAGTTGCCGGCCATCCAGTGGTATTCGTTGGTGCCGGCCACGTTGCCGATCTCCTCGCCGAAGATGTGCCGGTAGAGTTTGGCGCCGGCTTCGCCGGAGGAGCTGATGTAGCCGATGGCAAAGCGCTGATCGTAAGCCATGGTAACGAGCGCGGCTTTGCCATAGCGCGAGTGGCCCTCAATGCCCACCTGTTTCGCGTCGACTGCCGGGTCGGTCTCAAAGTAATCCAGGGCGCGGCTGGCGCCCCATGCCCATGCGCGCAAAGCTCCCCAATCGTCGGGCCTCCGCGGCTGTCCTTTGTTGGCGAGGCCGATGATGCCCTCAGTGAGGCCGGCGCCATTGTCGGGCTGCACGCTAGTGGGCACATACTCGGCGTAGCCCCAGCCGCGCGCCAGCACCTGCTGTTGCCATGTGGGGCCCGACGCGCCCGGCCCGCCTGCGGCAAACTGCGGGAACCGTTTGGCCATAGCTTCGAGAAATTCGCGGCTGAGGCCGAACTCCATGATCACTGGAACCGGCCCCTTGGCTTGAGCGGGCGTGCTAAGGGTCAGATCGATGTTTACCGTAATGACGGGATCCGTGGAGTTATCGACGTGGCCTGTGAGCTTCTTGGTGATGACGTCCACGTCGCCATTCTTCTCGTGCGTTGTGCTGACAACTTCCCAGGTCACCTTCGGGAGGTGTGCCGGAACGCGGCCGACAATCTCGCGGTCGAAGAGCTCGACGATCTGAGGACGACGCTCCTTCCACCAGATCCTCGCGGAGGTCACACGCTTGCCGTTGTTCAGGACGAGCGGATCGGGAAGGGTCGGATAGAGGTCAGCCTTGGACTCGTCGTAATTGGCGGGGTCAGGGCTGTTGGCGTTGCCATTCTTGCCCGGCCGCAGGTCTTTGATGCCAAGAAGATCCATCATGCGCTGGTGGTCCTTCTCTGAGGCCGCCTGAATGGCCTGTTGTTCGGGGGTGGGCCCCGGGGGCGGCGCAGCCTGAGTGCTTCCCGGCGCCGGCGCGGGTGGGGCTTGCGCGGTGACGGTCGCTACGGCCGTACAGACAATAAGAGCCAGTAGGGCGAGTTTGCAGGGGACTGTCTGTCGCATCATTTGAATCGGTCGCCTCTTTTCCTAAAGTTTGGCAAGCGGGAATTGCAAACGGACTCAAGCATATCGATCGGCGACGGAATTGGGCAAGCGCAGACTGTGCATTGCCGGCCATCGGACTACGCAAGAATTCCCGAAGATCTGCCACCAATGCGGCATAAAAGCGCCTCGCTCGAGTCTGCGCGCCGGGGCCGGTACTCAAGCCCGGCCGAATTCCGCCGATAGTGTGAATAACATGATTCGAAAAAGATAACGGTGTCCGGAGCTGGAATCGCGCCGCTCGCTTGCGAGTAAATTTGCGCCTTTCTAGTCTCGCGCACGCGACGCCGGTTGTGCCGGTCCCAACCAGGATTGAGCCGGCGGGAACCCCAATCTGCGGCTCCGGCGAGTGAACGCAAGTTGCTCGCCGGGGCTTCCCGCCGCCCCGAAACAGTCGCACCTCCAGCTTCAATTCCCTGCCACTTTCGAGCGCCGAAGTTTTCATTTCCCTTATGCGTCCTCCGTGTACAGTTATTCTGGAAAGACAGCCGGCAGGCCGCGGAGCCTCGGCCCATCGCTGCGTTAAGCCCTTAGACAGTACCCAACCGGAGAGAGATTGGCATGAGCGCGCAAGAGTATGACCTGGTCGTGATCGGTTCCGGGCCTGCGGGGCAACGCGCCGCCGTGGCTGCTGCCAAGATGGGAAAGCGTGTGGTCGTGGTTGAGGCCCGCTCCGTGGTTGGGGGAGTGTGCATCAACACCGGCACCATCCCCTCTAAGACCATGCGCGAGGCGGTGCTGCACCTTTCCGGCTATAACTATCGGTCGATCTATGGCGTGAACTACCGGGTTAAGGAAAAGATCACGATGGCGGATCTGGCGTTTCGCGTTCAGGCCGTAATCAAGACCGAGGTGGACGTGACCGAGGCGCAGCTTTCGCGCAACGGCATCGATGTGGTGCACGGGATCGCCCGCTTCCTCGATCCTCACCAGATTCGCGTAGAGGGGTCGCAGGGCGATACAACGCTCTCGGCCGGCCAGATCATCATCGCCGTGGGCACCAAACCCGCTGCGTCGGACAAAGTGCCGGTAAACGGCAAGACAATCATCAATAGCGACCAGATTCTAGGCCTGGAAGTGCTGCCAAAGACGCTCATCGTGGTTGGCGGCGGCGTCATCGGCGTGGAATACACCTGCATGTTCGCGGTTCTGGGCGTTCGCGTGACGTTGATCGAAAAGCGCAACCGGCTGCTCGAGTTCGCCGATCAGGAGATTATTGAGGCGCTCAGCTACCACTTGCGCGACAGCCGCGTGACTATGCGCTTGGGCGAAGAGGTGGAAAGTGTGGAGGAACCGTCGCCCGGCACGGTCGTCGCTAACCTCGAAAGCAAGAAGAAGGTGTCGGGCGATGCGCTGCTCTATGCCGTGGGCCGGCAGGGCAATGTGGACGACCTGAACCTGGCCGCGGCCGGCCTTGAAGCGGACAAGCGCGGACGCATCGCCGTGGACGAGCACTTCCAGACCAAGGTCGGACATATCTACGCGGTGGGTGACGTGGTGGGCTTCCCCTCGCTGGCCTCCGTGTCAATGGAACAGGGACGCATTGCGGCGGTGCGCGCCTTCGGCGACACGACGGCGAGCTCCAACCCCAGCTTTTATCCCTATGGCATCTACACCATTCCCGAAATCAGCTTCATCGGCAAGACCGAGGAACAGTTGACCGGCGAGGATGTGCCGTACGAAGTGGGCATGGCCTACTATCGCGAAGTGGCTCGCGGACAGATTCGCGGCGATACAACGGGAAGGCTCAAGCTGATCTTTCATCGCGACACGCGCAAGGTTCTGGGCGTGCACATCATCGGCGAGGAGGCCAGCGAGTTGGTGCACATCGGGCAGGCGGTGATGACTCTGGACGGCACAGTCGACTATTTTATCGACACCGTGTTCAATTACCCGACGCTCGCGGAGTGCTACAAGGTGGCGGCGTTCAATGGCCTGGGCCGGCTGCACAAGTACCAGACGGAGTAGATACAAGCTTTCAGCTCTCAGCCATTAGCTCTTAGCTTTCAGCTTTTTCTTGCGGAGGCGGGATCACCAATTCGCGGCCGTTCACGCGAAAGGCGAGCGGCAGGCGCGGCGATCCTTGAGGTAAACGAATCATCTCTCCCTTTCCCAAGGAGGGCGCAATGACCACGGCAATCGGTGTCGTGATGACCAGCCACATCGTGATCGGCAGGCTTGACGATCAGCGGCTGACCGGCAAGTTGCTGCGCTATCCCAGCGACCCTGAAGCGATGAATGAGCTCGACGCAATTCCCGGCAGCGAACTCGTCGAGATCCTGGCCGAGCGCATTAGCACCCTTGCGGGCGCGACGGCCGGAGGTGGAGCGGGGAAGGCCGATGCGATCGGCGTGGCAGTGCCGGGGATCGTGCGCTCAGGGGTGATTGAAGAGTCGCCGAATCTGAAGCAACTGAAAGGGATGCGCCTGGCTGAGGAACTGGCCAAGGCATTAGAGGGACGCGGAATCACAGCGCCCGTTCATATAGCCAACGATGCGGATGCCATCGCAGCCGGCGTGGCTGCCACGCGGGGAAAGCTCGACAAGCTCACGCGCGTATGGACCATCGGCAAAGGCATCGGCTATGGACGTTGGCCTTACGCGGATGGAGTTTGGGAGGGCGGCCACATTACCGTGACTCTCGACCCCAAAGAACGTTACTGCGGCTGCGGCTGCGCGGGTCACCTTGAGGGCATCATGGGCCACCGCGCCATGCGCCTGCGTTTCCTTGACCTGGAGCCGGAAGAGGTGTTTGCCAACGCGAAGCATGGCGATGCACGCTGCCGCGAGTTTGTCGACCTGTGGCACCGCGCTTTGGCCGCTGCGACCGCGTCGTTCATTCATCTGGCCGGGCCGGGGCGCTTCTACTTTACGGGGAGCAACGTCGGATTCCTTGATTTGGAGCGGCTGCGGAGCCATCTGGAAACGATGGTAAGGATGAGTCCGCTGCAGAGCTTCTCGCTGGAGATTCTGCCGCCGGACGACGAAACGGCGCTGATCGGCGCGGGGGTGAGCGCGCTGCGGGCGCTGGCGGGGTAGCGCGTCAGCGCCTGCGCAAGTAGGTCTTCGACAGGCGATCGTGGCCCATGAGGCGATCGTCATCGAAAAGAGCCCAGACCAGGCCCAGTCCAAGCGGAAGAACAGACAATAGCAGCGCCATAACGCGTCCGAACCGCCGCGCGCGGCTGGGGCTGTGGCTGTCAAAGGTGCTGAGCGCGATGCCGGCGTACCTCATGCCCGGTGTGGCCCTGGCCAGCGTGAGGAACAGCGTTTGATAAGCGGCGCCGATTGCGAAGACGGCAAGCACCGCGCCCAACTCGACGGTACGGAAGCCGGGCATTTGCTTTGCGTGAGAGGCAAACTGCATTGCGACAAACAGGAATGCCGCGAGAACGAGGCTCGCGTCGACGACGAGGGCCATCAAGCGGCGGCTCAAGGGCGCAGGTCGGATGGGATTCGGCGGCTGATCCTTAGGCGTGGGTTCGTCGAGAAAATCCTCTTCCGTCCGCGGCTCGACTTCTATAGTGGTGAACTCCGCGCGCATCCACACCGGCGCGGCAGGTTCGTCGATTGCGGGCGCGGGCAGCGTCGAGACGCTCCCCGGGTCTACTTCGAAGATGCTCAACTGGGCTTCAGTCGATGTGGCAGCAAGGGGGCCCTCGGCGAGCCGTGGACGCAATCTGCGTGTGGCAACCATCTCGCGCGGGAACTGAATGAGATTGGCGTAGATCGGCTGGTCGGCGCCGCGAAGTCCGTCATTTACTTCGGCAGCTTGCTCCGCCTGAACGCCGGAAGAAAACATCGGGCTTTCGTCAAAGATGAGGTGTTCGGCAGTCTCCTGCAACGCAAACGTAGTTGCGGCTGCGGCTTCGGACTGCCGGATAAGTTCAGGCGTTGAGACAGCCTCGAGACCTTCGAGCATGTACTGAACGGCCGCTTGCGCTTCCTGAGCAGCTTTCGATGCGGCTTCGGCGGCACGAACAGCGGCGCGAGCCTCATCGGCCAGCATCGCGCTATAGCTGGGAGCCTGGGCATACCGCTTGGCTACGCGCGCCGCAGCCTGCGCGGCCCGGCTTGTGCGGGCTGGCGGGCTATCCTGCGTGGTCTGGGAAGCGCTCGTCGATTGCGTTCTGTGTCCCATATGAGCGGCAACGCGCCGATTGATCTCCTGCTTCCAATCCGGAAAGAGAGTTGCTGTGTTGACCGATGTGCTCAAAGCTTTTCTTGTCCCTTCTCCGATGGGCACGGCTTAACTGCCGGTTTCGACAATCCTGTCACTCGCGCGGATGCCCGATCTGCGATCGAAATATTGTGCGTGCCGTTTTTCTGAACCAAGGAAAGGAGATTGCGGATAAAGACAGATGTCACTGCGGGCGATGAACCCGCCTGCGTGCGATCGACCCGAGTTTTATAAGTTACCAGAGCGGCGCGGCTCCCATCTCAATCCATGCAGCCGGCTTTGCTATGCTGAGCCTTGCACCGGTCATGGACTTGGATGTGTCCTCGTAACTTAGTATTTATCACGCTGCTGGCCGTCTGTCACCTGCGACTAGGCGCACAGGCCACCGAAGTGTTGACCAATGGGCTACCTTCGCCGCAAAGTGAGACGCGCAGCGCCCCACAGACCTCCAACACTTCGACTTCAGATGCGCTGCCCGACGATCCCGAGCGGGAACTGGTGCCCGTGGCCAAGCCGGAGCCGACGCCCGAAGCCGGAACGCCTGTGGAGTGGGAGGCGAAGCGCCAGGAGTGGGCCGGCGATACGTTGACCTTGACCGGCGATGTTGTGGTTCATTACCAAGACTACGTGATTCGCGCCGGCAGCGTGGTCTACAACAGTAAGACCACTGAGCTTGAGGCTGACGGAAACCTGCAGCTATCCGGCGGGCCCAACGATGTGCTCATCAACGCCAGCCACGGCGACATGCGGCTGAACATGCACACCGCGCGCTTCTACAACGTAAGCGGCTCGCAGGGCGTGCGCATGATGGGACACACGGTCGTGTACTCGACGCCGACGCCGCTGCTGTTTTCAGGCCGCGTGCTGCTGCAAACGGGCGAGGGGAACTTCAAAGTGATCGACGGCTCGATCACGAACTGCCAGCTTCCCCACCCTGACTGGCGAATCATCGCCCACACCATCGCGCTGGACAACAACAAGGCCTCGACCTCGAATGCGTTTTTTGAATTTCTCGGCGTGCCCGTTTTCTACCTGCCCTATCTGGATCATCCGGCCAGTGAGACAGGCCGGGCGAGTGGGCTGCTGACTCCGGTGGTCAGCACCGGCTCATCTATCCGCGGCTACACGTTCGGCGAGCAGGTCTACTGGGTCATCAACCGCAGCATGGACGTGGTGGTAGGCGCCGAGTACTACAGCAAGCGCGGATGGGCGCCGAATGGCGACTTTCGCTACAAGGGCCCAGGACTCGACCACCTTACCGCGCGCTGGAATGCGCTGCTCGACCGCGGAGTCGAAGAGCCAACAACCAACACGCAAACCGGCCAGATCAGCAATCAGCTCGTAAACGAGGGCGGAGTCGACGTGAGCCTGTTGGGACGCAAGGACCTATCGCCTGATACTCGTGTTGCGGGCGGCGTCGAGTATTTGTCGAGTTACGTCTACCGGCTGGTCTTCGACGACAACTATTCGCAGGCCATCAGCTCCGAGGTGTCGAGCGAAGTTGTCTTGACGCACAATCACGATGGCAGGATTCCGACAGTCTGGCTGGACCGCTTCCAATCCTTTGCCAGCACCACGAACGGCAACGAAGTGAAGATTCTGCGCCTGCCGTTGCTGCGCTACGATGTGCTGGACCGGCCGCTGGTAAGCTCGACATTTTATTGGGGACTGAGATCGTCGCTGGGCTATCTGAACCGCTCCGAGCCGTTCTTTCACTCCCGTAACGTGGTGCGGCTGGATTTTTATCCGCATATTTCCATGCCGTTTACAGCGGGAGGATGGAGCTTCGTTCCCGAGGTCGCGCTTCGCGACACGGCTTACACCATCAGCCAGGTCCCCACTTTGACCGGCCCGTTCATTGTTCCGCAGATCAGTCATAGCGCGCTCAACCGCACGGACCTTGAGGCGTCGGTCGACATCCGCGCGCCAGCGCTGGAGCGCGAATTCGAGCTTCCCCATTGGCATCGGGAGCTTCGCCACGTGATCGAGCCCGAGCTGACCTACAATTATGCCAGCGGAATTGGAGCGAAGGCTCGCGATGTGCTTCTCTTCGACACCACCGACATTGCGACCGACGTGAACGAGGCCGGTTTCTCGCTCACCCAGCGGTTTTACCTGCGGCAGACAGACTCGCAACCCTGCAAAACCGACGATGAAAAGACCGCGGACGACGGCGGGACCGGGAAGCCGTGCGCGAATACACAGCGCGAGTGGGCTTCCTGGCAAATCGCGCAGGAGTACTTCATCGACCCCAACTTCGGCGGCGCGCTCATCCCCGGGAGGCGAAATGTCTTTAATGCAACACTCGATCTGATGGCGCCGACTTTTCTTACCTCGCCGCGCAACATAGCGCCCTTGGTCTCACGCATTCGCTTTGAAGCGATCGACAATCTGCGCGTCCAATGGGATCTGGATTACGACTCCATCGCCGGTCGCATCGCCGCGAACAATCTCTTTGCCGGCTATAGTTTTGGCCGGACGACGGTGGGAATCGGCCATGCTTTGTTGAACGCCGTAGATGAACGAGCCAGCAGCGGCGCACCCTCGGTGATCAAGAGCCAGCAGTTGCAGCCGTTTCTGGAGATCGGCAAACCCAGCGGGAAAGGATTGAACCTGGCGTTGAATGGCGGTTACGACTTTGTGCAGCACGAGGTGCAATACGGCGGCGTGCAGGCGGTCTATAACTGGAACTGCTGCGGATTGACCGCCGGTTACCGGCGCTTCGAGTTGGGAACGATAGGCACAACCAGCCGCGATGAAACACAGTGGCTTTACAGCTTTACCCTGGCCAACTTCGGCGCTGTAGGCGATATCCGGCGCGCCAACTCGATCTTCCGCGATCCCACACTGCCGCCGGCGTACTGAGAACAGTTCACAGTTCTCAGTTCACAGTTGTCAGTCCTCAGTTGTCATCTATCGATTGTCAGCGGTCATTGGCCAGGTTGAGGAAGCAGGCGGCGCGAGAAACGATCGCCAACTTCGCGGTTACGGTTGCTTTTCGCTGCGCTGTACGTCCATCCTGTGCCACCGGGAAGCCGATTTTACCGAGGGGCGCGGGACGCCTGCTGGAGTATCCTTTCCTGAGAGGAATTCATATTGTTACGCTTTCGTTTTTTGGCCGGATTGCTTGTTTTTGGTCTGACCGCGGGCTGTAAGGCCCAGAGCACCGCTCCTGCAGGGCCGGACCCGGTCCTCGACCGCCGCATTGAGATTATGGTCCGCTCTCAATACGAACTGCCAGCGGACATGACGATCACCCTCGGTGCCCGAACTCCGAGTCAATTCACGGGTTATGAGACCTTGCCTGTCACCATCACGCACGGATCCAATAATCAGGTGGTCAACTTCCTGATCTCCACCGACAACAGCAAGCTGGTGCACCTTCAAACCTTCGATTTGACCACGGACCCCGCCGATGCAATTCCCATCGCGGGCCGCCCCGTTCGGGGCAATCCCGCCGCCAAGGTGACGGTCGTCAACTTTGACGATCTGGAATGCGGCTACTGCGCGCGCCTGCACGAGGAGCTGTTTCCCGCTACGCTCGATCATTACAAGGGCCTGGTGCGGTTCGTCTACAAGGACGATCCGCTGACGGATATACACCCGTGGGCGATGCACGCGGCCGTGGATGCCAATTGTCTGGCGGCACAGAGCGGCGATGTTTACTGGACCTACGTGGATTACCTTCATGCCCACGGAGACGAGGTCACGGGCAGCGACCGCGATTTGACAAAAAGTTTTGCCGCACTGGACCGCATTGCACGGCAGGAAGCCACGCTGGGCAAACTCGACGAGACTACCCTGAACGCCTGCATTGCCAAACAGGATCAGACGCAGATTCTGGCTTCAGCCAAGCTTGCCGAAGATTTGGGGATTGAAGGAACGCCGGCAACTTTTGTAAATGGCGAAAAGGTGAATGGCGGTGCTGTCCCCGAGGATGAAGTATGGATGGTGATCGACCGGGCATTGCGCGCGGTGGGCGAGCAACCACCGCCAAAGCCGGCACCGGCACAGGCTCCGGTAGCCTCAGGGCCGGCTGGCGCGGGCAAATGACTCATTGGGGACTATCCGCCTGCCGCTACAGGGATTTATCCTAGATTGCCGGGGATTTAGCGACCCCCATAGGAGATGAGCTTGCAAGTCGCATCCAGTCTTCGAATACGCGCCAGTATTGCTGCTGTTGCAATCGGAAGCGGCGTTCTATTCTCCGCCATAGCGGGCTGCCACCGGTCGCCTTCCGCCGACGTCGTGGCCACGGTGAACGGCAAGGAGATTCTCCGCGCCGAACTCGAGAGGAATTACCAGAGCAGCCTGGGAGACAGCCCGCAAAAGCCATCATCTGAAGAAGCCGACATTCGGCGGCTGAATGTGCTGCACCAGATGATCCAGAACGAGATTCTGGATCAGCAAGCCGCCAAGCTGAACTTGACCGCCAGCGATGAGGATGTAAACGCGAAGCTGACGGAGATCAAGGCGCCCTACACGGACGAGCAGTTCAACGAAATGCTGAAGCAGAGGAACCTGTCGCTGGACGACTTCAAGCGCGATATTCGGCGCGACCAGACCGTGAACAAGCTGATGAACAAGGAGATCGAGTCGAAGATCAACATTACCGACGCGCAGATTGCCGCTTTCTACGCGGCTCACAAAGCGGACTTCAACCTGATCGAGCCGCAATATCACCTGGCCCAGATCGTAGTGACAACCGCACCCGCCCAGCAATCGCCAAATCTGCAGGGTGAAAAGCCCGCGAACGACGGCGACGCCAAGAGGAAAATCGACGCTGCGTACAGCCAGCTGGAGAGCGGGGTGGATTTCGCAACCGTGGCGATGAACGTTTCAGAGGATCCCAACACCGCATCGAACGGCGGCGACATGGGATTTGTGCGCGAGTCGCAACTCAAGGCCGATACGGAGGTCTACGACGCGATCAGCAAGCTCAAGCCAGACCAGTTCACCGACGCGCTTCTGGAATACGACTCAGGACACAAAATCGCAGGCTACGCCATTTTCAAGCTGATTTCGCGCGAGCCCGCGGGGCAGCGGGAGCTAAACGATCCCCGCGTGCAGCAGGCCATTCACCAGTCGCTCCACGACAGCCAAAAGCAGCTACTGCAGACGGCATACCTTGAGACGCTGACAGACGGCGCCAAGGTTCGCAACTACCTCGCAGAGCAGATCCTGAAACAGAGCGGGCAATAGGTCGCGCTCGCCTTTCATCCGATTAGAACTTCGCCTCGGTCCCAGAACCGGTGTAATGGATCGCCTTGTCGGGAATGGCTGTCGCGTCCGGGCCAACGCCGTGGCCAGAAGAAACAATCACTACATTGAAGGTGTGTTCCGGAGTCATGCCGGGGTAGCTTCCCAGGCGAGCGCCGATCGAAAGAGTGCGCGTGGCATTGTCCCAGTGAATGGGGATTGTGGCGTGAGCGCCCTTTTCATAGCGGTCGCTGTCGCCCTCGTCTTCGTAGAGCGTGAAGTTGCCGTCGGCTCCGGGGTAGATGCGCAGCTCGATGGGATCGGTGGCCTGGCCCGCGTATTCGATAACCGGGCCGAGGGGCAGGATGGATCCCGCGCGCACATCGAGAGGAATACGGTCGAGCGGCGCCGGCGCCACGATCGACGATCCGCCCGAGGTGCGTTCGCCAGTCCAGAAGTCGTACCACTCGGTTGCTGCCGGCAGATAAAGCGAGCGGGAAGTGGCGTGCTCGGTGAGGACCGGGCTGACGAGAAGGTCAGGCCCGAACATGAACTGGTCGCCAATCTCGAAAGTCGCCGGATCTTCGCGGAAATCCATCACCAGCGGGCGCTGAATGGTGTAGTCGTCGCTGGTGACCTTCCAGGCCAATGAGTAGATGTAGGGCAAGAGGCGGTAGCGCAGGCGGTCGACGGCCACGAGGGTGGGAAAGACCTGATCGTAGGTCCACAGCTCGTTGTGGTCGCGATGACCGTGGGTGCGGAATACGGGACAGAAAGCGCCGAACTCGAACCAGCGCGCGTAGAGCTCCTGATAGCCCGGCGGCAGAGTTTGCGCGTAGTTCAGTGGATGGTAGCCGCCGATGTCGGTGGTCCAGTAAGGGTAGCCGGAGAGCGCGAAGTTGAGGCCCGCGGGGATCTGGCGGCGCAGCGCCCACCAACTGCTGTAGACGTCGCCGGACCAGACCGCGGCGCCGACGCGCTGCTGGCCCATGAAGGCCGAGCGCGTGAGCAAAAAGACGCGCTTGTCAGGGTTTGTCTGGAGCCAGTGCGCCTCAACGCCTGCCGTGTGCTCCAGGGGGAAGACGTTTGTGTACTCCAGGCCGCTGCCGATGTGGAGCTGCTTGTCGCGGAGAATGGCGTCGCCAATGTGCGGCCACGCTTCCTCTGGTTCGGAGCTGTCGAGCCAGAAGGCGTCCCAACCCTGGGCGAAGAGCTTGCCGACAAACTGGTTCCAAAAGAAGTCCCTGGCGCCGGGATTGGTGGGATCGTAGGCCTGCGTCATGGGAATGTCGAAGCCCTTCTGGACGATCTGCTTGTAGTTCTCGGCGGTGGAGTCCATGAGCGCCCAGGCGGAGATCATGGCGTGGACGTGCTCGTCGTGGAGGGTCTTGAGTTCCGCGGGAATGTCGGTGTAGCCGGAGTTGTAGACCGGGTCGCCCTTGCCGCCGGGGTTCCACCAGAACCAGTCCTGCACGATGGCGTCAAGGGGAATATGGCGCGAACGGTATCCGGCCGCGATGGAAAGGATTTCGGCTTGAGTTTTGTAGCGGTCCTTGGACTGGAAGAAGCCGTAAGCCCACTCGGGAAAGAGCGGGACTTGTCCAGTCATGGAACGGTAGAGGTGGACGATCGAGTCCATCTGCGGGCCATAGAGGATGTAGTAATCGATCTGGGGCGCGGCCATCGATTCCAGATTCAATTCCAGCGGAAAGCGGTTGTCGAAGTAGCTGAACGAGGCCGTGTTCCACAGGATGGCGTACCCCTTGCTGGAGACGACGAGCGGGATGGCTACGTCAGTATTGTTTTGGCCGAGTTCAACGACGCTGCCGCGGTAGTTGAACATCCCGTTCTGATGCTGGCCCAGCCCGTAGAGCGCCTCGGTGGCATCAGGGCCGAAGCGGTCCTCAATATGGAAAAGCCCCGGCGCCTCAGAGGGTCGATAGGTGCGCGGCAGGTTCGCTCGCTCATGCAGCAGTTCCTCGCCTTGGGAAGTTCGAACGCTCAGGTTGCCGCCATCCTCCGACAAACTAACTTTGAGCTTCGCCGTATTGAGGCTGGCCGAGCCATTGGATTCGCTGAACTGGAAGGCCGCGCCGGGGCAGGTTTCAGCCGGAGCGAGCATCCACGGCTGGAACTCCGCGGCCAGCGGCGCACCGACGGGCCGCGCAGTTACGTGGATCAGAGAATCCCCGCAAACCGTAATTTCAAGCGTCTCGCGATCGTTGGTGGCGACGAAGCCGCCGGATGACTGGACGGCGTGCATCGCGGAAGGATGAGGCACTTCTCCGGGAGCCGGCTGGGCGGGTGAGGACACAACGGAAAACACGAAACAAGCAGACAGGAGCGCAATGATTCGCGTAATGCGGGAAGCTCGGGTCAATGGAACACCTCGGGAACACCTCGGAACAGGTGAGATTCGGCTTCAAGAAAAGCGGCCTCCGCGGAGAGCAGAGGCCGTGTGGGATAGTTGCCGCATGAAATCGTAACGGCTAGTGCATCTGGCCGCTGTTATCGATGGTGATGCCGCCGGGGCCCTGGTTCTTCTTCGCCTCATTGGCCTTGCGCGTATCCATTGCTTTCTGAGTCCACTGGTCAGCCATCGCCAGATCGTCGGTGACAGCGGCGGCGTTGCCGTAGTCAACATCCGCCTTGTTGCGGTAGATGAGGTTCAGGTACTGCATGGCGTCGTCATAATTGGAACGATCGTTGACGGCCATGGTGAGGTATTTCAGGCCTTCGTCGACGAGAGGCGCATTCTCCTGGGCCAGCGGCTCCATCACCTTCTTCGGGGCCTTCACATTGCCTTTGCCGTCATCGTTGAGGCCTGCGGCCTGCAGCGCATTCAGCTTGTTCTGGTGCGCCTTCTTCCAGTCAATGACGCCAATGGTATAAGCGGCATCGGGATCGTTAGGATCGACGTCAAGAACCTTCTTCTGCCAGGACTCGGCATCGTCCATGTCGTTGATGCTGAAATAGATGCCGGCGATCTTTTTCATGCTGTCGACGTCGTTCGGCTTCTCGGCCAGAACCTCCTTGAACATGTCGATGGCCTGGTTAGCGATCTTCAGGTTGTCGGGTGTCGTCACTCCCGGGGCTACATCCTGCTCAAGAGCAGTAGCCAGGTAGGTCTTCGCCATGGACAGCTTGGGATCGAGCTCGGTAGCCTTCTGGAAGTGCTCGATAGCCTCATCGTAGTGACCGGCTTTGTAGGCGTCGCATCCCTTGTTCAACTGGTCGCGGGCCAGGAGCTGGTTGCAGCCGCTCATACCAATGACCATTCCGGTTAGAGTCACCGCGAGTGCCCAAAAACGTGCGGTTCCAATCATGTTCGTATCCTTCTCCTTCAGGCTTGGGCCTGCAGGCCGTGCCTGGAAACTCATCAACCAGATGCGGCTAAAACCGCCGGATCCAGGGCAAAAAAATTGTACTCTTCCCAGCGTCCGGATCAAGTGTCACCGGACACAGCCAGCCTACTGGCCTTCCTGGATCTTGGGCGTCATCAGCCCGATGTGGTCCACGTTGGCGGCCCTGCCTATATCGATGACGTCGGCGATGTAGGCAAAGTTCACATCGTCGTCGCCCTTCACAAACATCACACGCTCGGCGCGATTGGCATAGATATCAGTCAGCTTGGCCAGCAGATCGCTATGGTTCACATCGGTTTCGTTGATTTTGTACGCCGGGGCCTGGCCGGGGCGATAGAGGACTTGAACCACGATGGTGCGGTCGTTCGGCTGCTGCTGCGGTTGCGGATTCTTGGGCGGCTGGGGCACCAGCGCATCCAGACCTTTAGGGGTTACCGGCACGATGACCATGAAGATGATCAACAGCACCAGGAGAATGTCGATCATCGGCGTGACATTAATCTCCGACATGCTGCCGCCGGCCCCACCCATAGACATTGCCATGGCTCAAACTCCTCGTTTCCTCAAATTCGTTAAACAGCGGCAATCCCGTTGCGGCGTCACTCGCCGCCGATCTGATTGCCTTCCCGTTTTTGCGTCAACAGGCCGACTTCTTCAACGCCGGCCGTGCGCACATCGTCGATAGCGTCTTCAACCACTTTGTACTGCGCGCGCTCATCGGCGCGGATATAGATCATCTTGTCGGTCTTGTCGGCAAGCTTATCGCGCACCAGGCTGCCAAGCTGGGAAGGATCGACCTTGTTCTGACCGAGGTAGACCGCACCGTCGCGGGTGACAGCGACAACAATGGCGTCTTCCTTGTCGGCGTCAGGCATATTGGAGGGGTTATCCACCCGGGCCATGTTGATCTGGACCTTGTTCTGCAGCATGGGGGTGATGACCATGAAGATGATGAGCAGCACCAGCATCACGTCCACCATGGGCGTGACGTTGATGTTGGAGTTGACTTTTTTGCCTTCTGCGCGAACCGTGATTCCCATTGTGTGGGCTCCGTGCGTTTCAAATTGATGCCGGATGCGGTCCGGCCGTGCTCGAATTCAAGCAACCCGCGCGAGGATCAAAGTGCGGGGCGGAAGAGATTCAGGTCCTCCGCCCGCGAAGAATCCCGCTCGAGCCAAGCCGCTCCACTCTTAGCGCCTGTGACTCTGCTTGATGAAGTAGTCCACCAGCTCGCTGGAGGAGTTATCCATCTCCACGTCGAAGTTCTCGACGCGCCCGGTGAAGTAGTTGAAGGCCATCACGGCCGGGATGGCCACAAACAACCCGAAGGCCGTGGTTACAAGCGCTTCAGAGATGCCGCCGGCGACCGCGCCGATACCCGCGATCTTCTGCGTGGCGATCTGCTGGAAGGCGTGCAGAATGCCGATGACGGTGCCGAGCAATCCAACGAACGGCGCAGTGGCGCCGATGGTGGCCAGAACCGACAGGCCCCTCTTGAGCTTGGCGTGCACAATGGCCTCAGCCCTCTCGAGGGCGCGGCCGGCGCTGGCGATGGTTTCTTCGGTGGCGGTGCCAGACGAGGCGCGGAACTCCTGCAAGCCGGCGGTGACAACTTCAGCCAGATGCGACTTCTTGTTGCGGTCGGCGATCTTGATGGCTTCTTCGAGCTTGGTCTCCTTGAGCGCGCCGGCGACCTTGGGCGCGAACTCGCGCGACTGCTTGCGGGCGGCAGAGAAGTAAAGGTAACGGTCGATCATTACGGCCAGCGACCAGATCGACTCAATGAACAGGACGATGACGACGCAGCGTACCAACCATCCCATGTTATTCCACAGCCCCAGGGGGCTGAAGGTGACCACCTGCTCATCCTGAAACAGAGCCAGGCTGTTGACGGTGTGCGAAGCGAAATGTGCGAGCTGAGCGAGAATCACTGAATCGTTCCTCCTAAGGAGATTCTTCTGGACTGCATTGAGCCCGACGCGGCGGGAGGTTGAGTTCTAAGGAATGCGGCCTTTCGGGAATTCGCATTCGAGCTAAAAGCGACGCTCCCTGCCAAAGTTCGGCAGGGAGCAGAAAGTATCACCCACCCAGGGTGAAGATCACGTTAACGGTGGTCTCGACTTCGACCGGGTCATTGTTGAGCAGGTACGGCCGGTAGCGCCATTGCCTCACCGCATCCAGCGCCGCCTGCTGCAACATGGCGGGTCCACTGATGACGCGCAGACCCGTAATCGTTCCCTGCTTGGAGATCACCGCCTGCAGAACTACGGTGCCCTGTACGCGGGCCGCCTTGGCGATAGGCGGATAAGTGGGTATAGTTTTCTGAATCAACATACCCACTGCGACGCCGGCCGAGATGTTCACCTTCTTGGGCGGAGCGGCCTGAACCTTGGGAGCGTTGCCACTGCCAAACAGGCTGCCCATAACGCCGGAGCTGTTGCCCATGCCTTCCATGCCGGCTACGCCGAAGTTGGATGGCGGCGCTTCCTTCTCACTGACCATCGTGATGTTGTGCGGAATCTTGGTGGGCGCCGTGAGCTGATTGTTCATCATCTCCGACTGCACATGCACGACGTGCACTTCAGGCGGCGGGGGCGGCGGCGGAGGCGGCGGCGGAGGCGGCGGCACGGTCAAGATCGTCGCCATCAGCGCGTCCGGGAGCGCCTCGGGATAGATGAGCGGAATCAGAATGAGCAAAACGAGGATCCCGGCATTGATGCCGCCGGTCACCAGCATCCAACGACCGCTCTTGGTCTTGATCCTTTTTGCAGATTCGAAAGTGGAGTCTTCAAACATAGCCAGCCTCGGAGATCGGGTATCGTTACTCCTATTTTAGACACCACGGGAGGGGGAATTGTTCCCGACGGGAAAATCCACACAATGGAGCGAGTAAACCTTATCAGAAGTGCACTCCCGCTGCCAAGAGTGCTGCAAAACCGGTGCAACTTTCAAGTGCCCGAAGTACCCGCGGGAAGCGCCCGCAGGCCGCTGCGGTGGGCCTCCGTCAGGAGCGATTCCCCCTTGAGAATGGATGCAAAAATCACGCCGCGTGGCCATACTTTCTAACCTTTTGACTTTCTCGCAGCCGGCAGGGAGGCGGCTCTGCCTTTTCCGGCGCGGTACTCCTGCCAGGCCACCAGCATGGGGGCGGCAATCGCGATGGATGAGTAGGTTCCGATGAGGATGCCCACCACCAAAGCGAAGGAGAATCCATTCAGCACCTCGCCGCCAAAGATAAACAGCGAAAGTACGGTGATAAAAGTGAGGCCCGAGGTGAGCACTGTCCGGCTCAGAGTCTGGTTGATGCTGCGATTCACCAGGTCGGTCAGGCTCTCGCGGCGGCTGAGGCGAAGATTCTCGCGGATGCGGTCGAAGACGACGATGGTGTCGTTCATGGAATAGCCGACCAGGGTGAGGATGGCGGCTATCACGGTCAGGCTGATCTCGCGGCCGGTGAGAGCAAAAGCGCCAACGGTGATTAGCGTGTCGTGGAAGCAGGCCACCACCGCGGCCACACCGTAAATCAGTTGGAAACGGAACCAGAGATAGATGAGCATGCCGAGCATGGAATAGAGCGTGGCCAGCGTGGCCTGCTTTTCCAACTGGTGGCCCACCGTGGGACCGACAACGTCGACCTTCACCCCTGTGTTGGGGTTGAAGTAATTGTTGTAGTGAGCCTGAAGGGCCGATTCGATCTGCTGGCGGCCCGTATCAAGCGCGGCCTCGTTGGTCTCTTCAGGCAGGCTGATGAGCACCTGATGATCGGCTACCGGTCCGAAGCTAGTAATGACCGCGTCCTTCACGCCTGCCGCTTCGAATGCGCGTCGGATGGCATCGATGTCCGGGGGATTGGTAAACTGCACATCCACCTGCGTGCCGCCGCGAAAATCCACTCCCAGCGGAACCGGGCTGCGCATCCCCCCGACGGGGTGCTCCCAGTTCCAGCTCATCTTTACGATGCCTGCGACGCTGAAGATCATGGAAAAGGCGAGGAAGTACCACTTCCATCCCAGCCAGTTCACATTCGGATTGCGAAAGAATTCCACTTCTTGTCTTCTCCTGTTGCCCAATCACTGGCTCTAAATCGAAACCATCTCGCCGGCTTTCAACTTGTTCAAATGCGCCTCAAAGATGACTCGCGAGACAAAGACGGCCGTGAAAAGATTGGCCGCAAGACCGACGGTCAGTGTAGTAGCAAAGCCCTTCACCGGACCGGTGCCAAAGATAAACAAAATCGCCGCCGAGACGATGGTGGTGACGTGGGTGTCAACGATCGTCACCCAGGCGCGGGCGAAGCCCTGGTCCACGGCCGCCGAAGCCGCCTTGCCGGCGCGAATTTCTTCGCGGATGCGCTCGAAGATCAGCACGTTCGAATCCACGCCCATACCGATGGTGAGGATGACTCCGGCAATGCCGGGTAAGGTGAGCGTGAGAACCAGACCTCCGCCGCCGGAAGCGCCGGAAATCGCGGCAGAGAGTCCCATGATGCCCAGCAGAATGATCAGGTTAAAGATCAATGCAAGATCGGCATTGATGCCCGAGCCCTTGTAGTAAATGAGCATGAAGGCCATGACGACGACGATGCCGACGATGGCTGCGGTGACGCCTTCGCGGATGGAATCGGCGCCCAGCGTGGCGCCCACTGTGCTGGCCTCAATGTAATTGAGCGAGGCCGGCAGCGCGCCAGTCCGTAACAGTTTGGAGAGCTCCATCACTTCGTTCTGGGAGAATGCGCCCTCGATCAGGCCCTGATCGCGAATCGCGCCTTTGATGACTGCTACGCTGCGCACCGAGCCGCCCATCACCACGGCCATGTCCTTGCCGATGTTGGCGCTGGTGTAGTCCCAGAACTTGTCGCCGGCTTCGTCGGTGAGAGTGAAATTTACCGTTCTTTGCCCGGTGTTTGAATTCACGCCCGGCTCAGCGGAGCGGAAATCGCTGCCGGCCACGATGGAGGAGCGCTCAATGACGTAATAGGAAGTGCCGCTCGAGCCGCCAAGATCACCCGTGAAGGGCAGAATCTCATCATTGGGCGGGAGCGCGCCGTTCACGCTTTGCTGGGCCGCGTCCTCGCTGGGAAATGGACCACCGTCTACGGCATGAATTTCAAGCCGGGCCGTGGACCGGATGACGCTTTTCACCTGATCGAGATCGCTGATACCTGGCAACTCCACCAGGATCTGGTTTGCGCCGAGACCGTACTCCTGGATCAGCGGCTCGCTCACGCCGAGCGCATCCACGCGGTCGCGAATGGTCTCGATCGCCTCGTCGACGGTGCGTTTGTCGAGATCGCTCTCGAAGACCGGCTTCATGGTCAGGGTCCAGTTGTTGTCGGAACCGCCCGAGATGTCATATTCGTTGGCGTACTTGGCGCCGCCGAGCAACGAGCTGATGGCGTCGTTTTGCGCGGGAGCGGTGCCCTCGATGCGAATGACATTCGGCTTGTTGGGATCGGGTTTGTACACCTGTGAAGCAGTCAGGTTGGCTTTTTTCAGGTCCTGCTGGATCTCCTGCACAGAGTTGTCAGTTTCCTCATTTACCGCTTCCGACACCTCCACATGCAGGATCAGGTGCGCGCCACCCTGCAGATCGAGGCCGAGATGAATCCGGTTGGAAATGGCGCTCAGCAATGCCTTTCCGCTGATTCCCGATGGAATTCCGAAGATTCCATAGAGACAGATCAGAAGAACCGCGATGATCAAGGCTATTTTGTTTTTGAGATTCTTCTTCATTCGTTCGTTTCTCTAGTCCAAAAGGTGAAAGCCCGGAGGGCCTTAAGAGCCCCGGAGGGTCTTAGGAGTTTGCAGCGTCCTCTTGAGTGACCGATGCAATCGCACTCTTGGCCACTTCAAGCTTGAGGTTGTCGGGAGGGACACGAATCACAATGGAATCGTCCTTGATGGAGAGGATGGTTCCGCGAATTCCTCCCGCGGTTGTGATCCGGTCGCCGGATTTGATGCTGGTGAGCATCTGCTGCCACTGCTTTTGCTTCTTCTGTTGAGGGCGGATCATCAGCAAATAGAGCAGCGGAATAAACAGCAAGATGGGCAGCAGCATGGATAAGCCGCCGCCTCCTCCAGTGGCGGGCGAAGCCGCCCAAAATGCGAAACTCGTGGCAACAATCATCGTTGGCTTGCTTCCCTTACTCGCCCTTACGGCCGGCGTTGGCTGGCTTCAGGGCGCAGGCTCACCCGGCCATTGCTGCCGGCGCCTGACAACAGATTTGTCTCCGGGAAAGGTTCCCTGGCCTCGGTCTTCTCCGGCCCGGGCTTTGGAAGGAGGATCCGGTAACCGGGGGCCGAAACGGGATTCCCGTCCTGCCCGCACGCATCACGTAACCCAACTGCCGCATACTTCCTGTTCGACACAGCATCCCTGCTGGCATCCAGGCGCAAGGAAGGCGATTTGCACCACGTTCCTCCCGCCCGGAATGCCAAAAGAATGCCTAGAGAGATAAGAAATGCGCGGTGGGTTCGGTGTCAAGGAGGGCGGGCACCGGTAACGGGCCAGTAACACCCTTCCCGGCCTTAACAAACCCCTTACAAATTGGCTACTCGTTCCTTACGAGAAAGGGCGTCATCTGGATGTACGAGGTCCTCGGGAACCGCGCGTGACGAATTCCGTGCGGCGCACCAGAGGACGGAAAGGGGAATCGTCGCCATGACAATTGAAATTCATGAGCAGACACTGTGGCTGATTCCCGTAGGTCTTGCCGTCACTTTCATGATCTGGGTGTTTTTGAACTGGTGGCTGGAAGAGCGGCACCCAAACGAGGGAAACCGGAATTATTCTTCCGGCGCGGCAGGCTTCCAGTATCGAAGTTCCGGCCGCGCACAGGAGAGGCAAAGCGACTCTCCATTCACAAGAGCAAACCGCCCGAAGTTCACTCCTTCACCGCAACGCTGGCAAACGACGCGATCGCCCGAGTGACCGGGCAAATCGGCGGGATCGATAGCGACGCGCACAGATTGTTCGCGGAAGAGCTGCGCATCGGGCAGTTCGCGATAGGCCAGCAGTTGACGGCGGCTCTTGTTCTCTTCGTGCGGATAGAGCTTGCGCGCCAGCTCCCGGGAATCCTCGAGAGCGATAATGCGAACGGCGCGGCCTGAGCTGAGATCGACGAAGGTTGCTGCCATCTTGCCCCAGTCTCGAAATTTCAACGCGCGCTTGCCCAGGCGGCAGCCAGTGACAAGCGCAATGGCGTCTGTGGCGCAGCGGTCGATTTCGACGTAGGTAACGAGACGCTTGCGGTCAGCGCCGCGCGGATCGGCAATGCCGAGGCGGTCGAGGCCCAACAAAGCCATGCGCACACCGAGCACCTGCCCCGCGCATAAGTGCCCATGCGCGGCTTCAGCCTGACGCAAAAGCTCGTCGATCGATTCCATGCCGTTGTACCGACCTGCTGACGTTCTACTTCGCGGGGGCAGATTCGGGCGTCGCATCTTCGTCGCCCGTGTCTTCAACCATGACCGCCGAGCCGGGGACGATGTCGTAGCTTACCGCATCCGTGCCCGCGGGATGAAATGCGATGCGCAGCGGCTCGCGCTGCCAGTCGGGCGGCGCACAAACGGGGTCGGGGTGATTCTCGGCGTCGAAGACCGCGAGCTTTTTGGCGAGAACGGGTTTGCGCGCGGCGATTTGTGCCACGACGGCATAGAGGCTCTTGCCGCTTGGCGTGATGCCGCAGTAGGCAGCGTAGTCGCGGAACCAGCTCACCTGACTGACGCCCGGATCATAGTCGGGCATGCGGAGCGCGGATACGCGGCCGGTGACGCGGTCGACGAGCAGCCAGGGCCCGCGCTGCCACACCCAATGGCTCGCTTTGTCGCTTGGGCCAGGCTTGTCAGTGGGCAGTGCGTCGTTAAGCCTGATGACGCGACGCACGACGAAGCTGCGATCGGTGACGTCGTGCGCGTCGCCGGTGGTCCACTCCTTGAGGACGCCGTCGACCAGGAGGGCGCGGACTTTGAGTGCGTCCTCGCCGGTGGCTGCACCGGAGGGATCGCCTGTCTTGGAGTAGGGCACGCGCTTGACTGCGCCGAGGACGACGCTGTGGAGCTTACGTGGAGCGGCGTGCGCCGAGTGCCCGAAGCCGATGATTGCCGCCAACGCCAAAACCGCGAAAAATGCAGACTTGCTCATGGCCCTTACTCCTAGATTCCCGCTGCCTCCACGGCCCGCGCCACGCGGAAAGCCGTGCTTTCGCTAAAGTGGCGGGCAAGAACCTGCATGCCAACGGGCAGGCCGGCTTTGGTGGCGCCGCAGGGCACCGAAACGCCGCAGATGCCTGCCAGGCTGGCGGTGACGGTGTAGATGTCGGCTAGATACATGGCCAGCGGATCGCCGGTCTTTTCGCCGAGCTTGAATGCGGGGAAGGGCGAGGTGGGCGTGACGATGGCGTCAACTTCAGCAAATGCGCGGAGGAATTCTTCGGCAAGGATGCGGCGAACCTGCTGCGCTTTGAGGTAGTAAGCGTCGTAATAGCCGGCCGAGAGCGCGTAGGTGCCAAGGAAGATGCGGCGCTTGACCTCGGCGCCGAAGCCCTCATCGCGGGAGTGCGAGTACATGTCAGAGAGCGTCGCAGACGAGGGCGAGCGGTAGCCGTAGCGGACTCCGTCAAAGCGCGCGAGATTAGCGCTGGCTTCGGCCGTTGCCACCAGATAGTAGGTGGGAACGGCGTATTTAGTGTGCGGCAGCGAGACCGGCTTGATTGTGCAGCCGGCGGCCTGGAGCGCGGCAATGCCCTTTTCGATGGCAGCGCGCACTTCGGGATCGAGACCGTCGCCGAAGTATTCGGCGGGCACGCCGATGCGCAGGCCCGCAGCGGGCTTATCGCTTTCGACGGCGTAGTCGGGGACGGGAGCCGGGGAACTGGTGGCGTCACATGGGTCGTGGCCGGCAATGACCCCAAGCATCGTGGCGGCGTCGCGCACGTTTGAGGCAAAGGGGCCGATGCGGTCGAGCGAGGAGGCAAATGCGATGAGGCCGTAGCGCGAGACGCGGCCGTAGGTGGGCAAAACACCGACCACGCCGCAGAAGCTGGCCGGCTGGCGAATGGAGCCGCCGGTATCGGTGCCGAGCGTGGCCACGGCCAGGTTGGAGGCAACCGCTGCAGCCGAGCCGCCGCTGGAGCCGCCTGGAACGCGCTCAGGGTCGACAGGATTGCGCACCGGCCCATAGGCCGAGTTCTCATTCGAGGATCCCATGGCGAACTCGTCGCAGTTGAGCTTGCCGAGGATCACCGCGCCCGCAGCCTCGAGCCGGGCGACGGCCGTGCAGTCGTAAGGCGGCCGATAGCCTTGAAGGATTTTGGAGCCTGCGGTGGACGGCGCGCCCTGCGTGACGAGCACGTCTTTGATGCCGACAGGAATTCCGGCCAGCGGAGGGACCGGGTCGCCTTTAGCGGCGATGGCATCGATGCGCGCAACCTGAGCGAGGGCGCGTTCCCTGGTGAGACTCAGAAAGATATTCAGCCGGGGGTTGAGCTTCTCAATGCGCTCGTAGTATGCGGCGGCGAGGTCTGAGGCCTTGGTGCGTCCCGACGCGATCTCCTCGCGCAAAGCGGCCAGAGTCCTGGGCTTTTCGACGTAGGTTTCGGCGGACTTTGTCTGGCTCAGCAATCGATCTTCCTCTTCGGGTCTTTTGTTCGCTCCGACCGGCAAATCCTTTATCGCTCGATCACTTTCGGAACCTTGAAGAAGGCCTGGTCGGTCTTCGGCGCCTGGGACATGACGGCGGAGCGATCAAGCGAAGGCCGCACCTGGTCGGCGCGAAGAGCCGCAATAGCGCCGCCCTCGAGTTCGCCCATCTGGGCCAGTGGCACGACGTTCGATGTGTCCAATTCATTCAGCTCGGCGACGTAGTCGAGAATCGCGTTCAGGTCGCGCAACATGGGCCCAACCTCTTCAGGCGCCAGCTCCAAATGCGCCAGTTCGGCGACGCGTTCCACATCTTCGACGGTTACTTTGGCAGGCATTCTGGTCTTTGTCTCGAAGCTCAAGTATAGCCGTTCCACGATCGCAAATCGGATCGCAAAACGGATCGCAAAACGCCCGGTGGTTAATCGACCGTCAGGGTCACGTTCAACGAATGCGCGATGCCCATGGAGGTCACGCTGACGGGAATCGTGTACGTTCCCGCCGGAGTCTTAGAGCCGCCGCCATTGCCGCCGGTACCACCGCCCGTGCCTCCGCCGGAACTGGTGCAACTCGAGAAGCCGCCCACAAGAACTGCGGCGAGAAAAATTAGCAGAAAGAGCTTTCGGCGCTTGAAAAGGGCGAGCGGCACGAGAAGCAGCCCGCAGGCAAGAGGCAGAGCGCGCGGGAGTGCGGGACCGCCGGAGCTCGGCCTGGCGGCGTCTGACGCGGCAACATCGGGTTCGCCAAGATTCGGTTTTTCGAGCCTAACCGTCGATCCGTTGCCCGTGGAGATTTCGATGAGGACGTTGCCCTGAACGCCGGCGTTGAGCGTCTGCGTGGCGGGGTTGAAGAGGCAGAGGGCATCTGCGGGTAGCGTGCCGCACGAGAATGCAAAAGCGCCGCCTGACCCGATTGGCGCGACGATCATCGTGAAGCTGGCTTGCTCGCCGCTGGCGACGGTCTGGCTCGCCGAACCGGTGATGCTCACGGCGAAATCGAATCCGGTGCCGGAGAGCGGCACGGTGCCCGGCGTGGCAACGGAGGAAGAGGTGACGGTGAGCGTGCCGGATGTGGAGCCGCCTGCGCTGGGCTGAAAGACCACCGAGGCGGTGCAGTTGGCGCCAGCTGCGAGCCCTCCGGTGCAGGTGTTCTGCGTGACGCTAAAGGGCGCAGCGGAGGCAAGAGAGACCGAGCTGATGGCGTAGCTGGAAGAGTTCGTGACGGTCACCGGTTGCGCGGTGCTGGACTGGCCTGCTGCCACGACGGGAAATGCGATCTGGGCCGGGTTGGTGGCCAGGCCGGAGGCGAGTATTCCTGAACCATTCAGCGGCACCGAAGCCGGCGCGACGCCGGAGGTGGAAGAAGAAACCGCGAGCGTGGCCACGATGGCGCCCGTCGCATTGGGCGTAAATACGACCTGGACCGTGCAACTGCTTCCGCTGGCGAGCAGTGCCCCGCAAGTGCTGGCGGCAATGGAGTAGCTAGTGTAGTGTCTCATTAATAGAATCAGTTATACATCGAGGGTCATCTTATGATGAGGAGACCTCGATATGCGTGTGGCGCCCCCCATTGATCTGAGTGAAGACGTCCGGCGGAAGCTGGAGCA
>Ga0224555_1000920_pt1 | contig 44148 bp, 35 predicted proteins | sample 714S23034metaG_FD_180687 | JGI IMG/M metagenome (GOLD analysis project Ga0224555, IMG submission 180687) | Peat soil microbial communities from Stordalen Mire, Sweden - 717 S2 30-34 | ecosystem: Environmental > Terrestrial > Soil > Wetlands > Peat | place: Sweden: Norrbotten County, Stordalen...
AGGAGGACTTGGTTGCCAGCGAGAGGGTTGTGAAGTTGCGGTTGTTGGCGGTGCGAACTTCTGCGTCGCCGCCGAGAAAGCCGATGAGGTTTACTTTGTTCTGGTACATGATGGTGTCTCCGTTTTGTTGAATTTCCCGATCCTGGTCGGGTTACACTGGGCAGAGCCTGGCGAGTGGGCCATGCTCCCAAGTGCCGAAGGTCTGCTTTTACGGAGGGTCCGGAGAAATCTTTTCGGCGTATTCTCCGAACAAGATTTGGAGGGAAACCGTAACCCGCAGGGCGGCGTAGCCGAAGCAGAAGAGCGAGTTGCCGCAGGGCGAATGAAGAGCCCCGAAGCCGTGACCGAGCAGACGGCGGGATACGAACCGGCTGACACACACTGGACCAAAGTTTTCATCGCCAATCTGGCTACAGAAGTTCGCCGCAATCGCAACTGCTTTCGAGCGGGCCATTACTCCGTAAGAAGAGCGTTGTCCGCCGCCGCCGTTGTACGCTGGAAGGCTCTCGAACGCCCGCTCAACCATGCACGGAGACAGGTGGGGTAGAGCAACCGGATTGGCAGCCTGAATGGACATGGAAGAGCCTCTGGAAAGGTTGATGAATCCCTAGCTGAACGCCTGGTCAACCCGGAAGCGCACGATGGCTAACCCAAGAGGGTTCACCGGCAGTTCCTTGTTCTTCACGGTCTCCCGGAAGACATAGGTGACGCTGGCTGTCCATCGTTCCCGCTTCAGCTCCGTGTGATCCGCGGGATTGGTGTACACCTTCTCAAACTCGATTCGCGCCGAATACGGAGACTGCCGCAGATCGTCAAGGACGATGTTCGTTACCTCGACATCGACATACGGGAGTGTGCTTTCCTTGATGTATGTCTGGATGATGTTGTCCTTGCGCTCCTGCTCTATGACGGCCCGCTGAACGTCGCCATTCAGGAAGTAAAGCGAGTTCGTCTGGTCCCGCTCGATGGTGAAGCGATTGCGGCTGAAGTAGAGTTCCGCCCAGCGCGAAAGATAATACTTATTCTCAGCTTCCTGGGGGCGGTACTGGAAGTTGCGATAGTCGATTGCTTCCGCCCGGCCCACATCGTTAATCCTCACGATCATGGGGTGCATATCGGCGAGAGCTTTCTGGCTTCTGAACACAAGCACTGCCAGCGCAAGCGAGACGATTGCGAGCACGAGAATCGTCACCTTCAGATAGGTATTCATTACCAGCGGATCGCCGTACTGTTCCAGGTAGCGTTCCGCAGCGCGGGTAATTTCCGGAGTGGCTTTCGTTGCTACGCTCATCTCTGACCTCATCTCTCTTGTTGCGGTTTATATCGCGGCCCGTATTGCCATCATTGCGACGCCCAGGCCGCCATCATGTCCGCCCGTGTGACCGCCGAATAGGCTCTGCGTCATGGCTGGAATCTTGAAGAGGATATAGACGTTGACAAGCACAAGCAGGATGAGTAGCGGCAATGCCTGCACAATCGTTGCGGGGTCGGACACGCTCTGGCCCATTTGGACGTAGTAGTTCGTCAGCACATGGGAGAGAACGTTCATAGTCGCGGCGGCAACGACCTTGTAGAAGCTGAATCCGAGATACGCCTTGAGCCATCCCCAGAACAGCCAATCGAGCTTGTCGAAGACGAGAAACGGGATAAAGAGTGGCCCAAGCAATCCAATGATGGTTGACGCGATTGCGCCATAGGCCAGAATGGCGGAAACCACCGCCGCAAGGACACCCAAAAGAAATTGCACGACGAAGTACACAAGGGCGTAGTAGGGGGACATCATGCTCGTCAGCATCGACGGCCCAGTTTTCGCGGATGCCGCATGGATTTCATTCAGCATGGTAGTGGAACCATCCGCCCCGATGACGCTCACAAGGTTGGCTGTTCCGCCGTCGATAAATCCCTTGATAGAGAAGCCGAGTCCGGGGATGGAGCTGTCGTAATAGTTCACCATCGCGTAGGCGAAGGTGAGAAGCATAAAGAGGTTGAGGAACCTTCCCATGCTGAATCCGGCCCCGCCCTGTGCCGAGGCAAGGGCCTCCTGAACACCGAACCAGACCAACATGATCGTTGCCAGCGAAAGCACGATGTGGATTCCCATCGCGGTAATTGAGGGCGCCGCCGTAGCTGAAAGCGACACGCACGCCTGAGAGATGAAATTGAAGAGACCCATACGCTGTACCCTCTTGTCTTCCGGTGCTAGTGCCTAATCAATATGCCTGTGTGAGAAGGTTGGCCGCGCCGCTGTTGGTTGTGGTGATGTGGGCGTTATAGTAGCTTTCGTACCCTGCCGAGTCACGGAAAGCTGATTTCATCGAGTCCTGTTGCTGCTTCTGCGCCACCATCTGCTGCAAGGCAAGGTTGGCGTTGATCTGGTTCGCGTCCTGCTGGGTTCGCAGTTGCAAGAGAAGCGCCTGGTTGATCCGTTGGAGTTCGGCCATGATGGTCTGCTGCGATGCGTCCTGGCTTTGCGTCGCAGCCTCAAGGTTGGCGATGTCGGTTTGCCTGGCCGCTTGATTGGCCCGAATCGTACCGATCGCTTGCAGGTTGGTGGTCATAACGGAGTCGCCGATGTCGATGGTTGCTCCCTGCGCCGCAATCTGCTGCTGCCCGGCATAGCTTGAGCTGCTGTAGCCGGGGATCGCGTTGGGGGTTCGTGGCACACTGACCTGCTGGTATGAGGCAGGCGCTCCATGACCAGTATTAGCTGAGTTGACCCAACCCGACGAATTGCCATAGGTGTTTGAAATCTGCTGCATCATCATCAAGTCAGTGGTGGGGGATAGGAATCGCTCGTAGAGCATGGTTGGCGCGAGAATCATCTCGTGAACCAGTTCGTATTGCTGGTGAGCAACGTTGTAGGCTTGCAAAGCCGTGGTGGCGATCTTGACCGTATTGGAAAAAATCTGTTGACCCTGTTCGATCTGCTGGAATTGGTTGGAGATGGATTGTTCTTCGTGTTCGATCTGCACAACGGCATGGGCCGATTGCGTAGGGTCTAAAACGACGCCGGAACCGAACTGCGCGTGCGCGGCAGGTTGCAATGCCGCTGCAAGTCCGATGGCGAATGTGGTGAACATCAGTTTTCTCATAGGGTTCTCCTCTCGTTTTCGGTGGATGATTGTGATTGTCAAACAGCGATTGGGATTACTGCTGCGTCGCAAGAATCTCGCGCTGAATCTCGGTAAGATGGTCGGCCTGCGGCTTGCACCGTGCCTCCCGCGCTTTTCCCTTGGCTTCGAGGGCTGCTGCCTCCTCGGTGGTCAGTTTCTCTCCCGTCAGCATTCTTGCGGCCCCCGCAGTCTCGTCGTCCAGGCAATCCTTGGAATAGGCGGGGTACTCGGCGTTGTATTGCTCCTGCAACTTCTGCACCTTTTTCGCTTTGCTCTCACAACCTGCGATGGAAAGGGTGAATAAAAGCAAGACAGCTACGAATCGCATAGAAAGCCTCCTAAAATGTCTGTGGGATTGTGTGGTTGGTGTAAGCCGGAAGAAGCAGGTCTTGCGTGAAATACACTTTCACGCGATGTCCCTCCCGAATGGTGATGGTGGGCGGTATTTGCATAAAACGGTCAAGGATGGTGTTCGCTGCCTGCGAGACGCTGGCCGCGGTTCCGTTGGTGAGCGCCTGAGAGCCGCTCGTGGTGATGGCGCCGCCGCCCTGCGTGATTTCGCCCGCTCCGGAAATAACACCCAAAGCGATCGAAGCGCCGAAGATTTCAAAGTAGTGGTTGTTTACCTTGTCCTTCAGTCCTTCCTCTCCGATCTGGTCGAGGCCGTGGAACTGGTCGAGATCGACGGAGTATCCGTCCGGCATAATCAGGCGGTGAAAGACGACTGCCATTCGCCGTTGCTGGCCGAAGCCTGCCGCTCCAATCTTCTTCGCTTCCCCTAAGACAACTGTTCCCTCGGGGATGATGACGTGCTGGTGGTCATGGGAATACAAGGGATTTGAGACAAGAACCTTCACTGCCCCTGCCGCGTCTCCGTCCAGACGATTCATAAGAACTGTGTCGAGGACGGAACCCTCATAAACGAGGTATGGCTGCCCCATCGCCGAATCGACGTTTGCCTCCAGTGGACGTTTATAGCCTTCGGGCGCATCCTGCTGTTCTCCTGCTCCACGTGCGGAAACGAGGCTGCTGTCGGCCTGTCGTGAGCTGACAGGCACCATCTGGCCTGGTCTTTGCGATTGCGGCTGCTCGGGAGGACTGGTGTACGCAAGGTTGGATGCGAAACGCGAGTCGTCGGCCCGTGCTCGTTCCTTCGCGGCAATCTGCTGTGCCTGTTCCTGTACCGGATTCAGCTGCGGCTGTCCGGCACCTTGTTGACCATAGCCGGTCTGCGGCTGCGGGCAGGGCTGACCAGCCATGCAAGGCGCGGCAACGCCTGTAGGCTCATAGGCCGCTGCCACTGCCCGTTGCGCGGGCGTCGCGGAGGCAAGCGAGGGATCTCCACCCGTGGCAGCAACAAGCGCCGCTTGCTGCTGCTCCTTCTCGCGTTGGGCCTGGAGCTGATTCTTCAAGTCCTGCACATTGTTGTCGGTGTTGTCCTGCAAGGTGGGCTGGGGAGGAAGCCCCTTTGCGGCGGCCTGCTGCGCCGGCGTCTTCTTGCCGGTCGAGCTGAAGATCGCCGCGACGATCACGAGCAATGCCGCGCCAAGGTACACAAAGGTTTTGAGGTTCTTTTGCAGAACACCCTTTGGCTCGTTCGTCGTGTGCCGCAACTCGGGCTCAAACTGCGGCCCGGCTTGCGCTTCGGTCTGGGGTGCAAAAATGTTCTCGGCCATGACAGTTATCCCTTCCGTGTGAAGTCCATCCGTTTTTTGCCCAGTTCGACGTAGCCCGAGTCCATCACCTTCGGAATGATGTACATTCCATCCCGGAGGTCGTAAGTGATGAGGTTGGGCTTGCCATCCTTCATCTCGTACACGCTGAATTTCTCCGGCGCATTCGTCCTGATGTAGGTGAACTTGTCGTCGTGATAAATCGACTGGATATCGAAGGGAGATTCGTTCCTCTTGAAGACGTAATCGAACTTCAGTTCCGATGGGTACGCGCTCTTGTATTCATCCACCGCCTGGGTGACGTGCGACTGGAGAGTGGCAAGCTGCTGCTTCGACGCTTCCAGTTGAGCTGCGGGAACGAACTGCGGAGGTCCGCTGGCCGCGACAATCGAGGAGCGATCCGCGGGCTCGATAATCACCTTCAGATCCGGTTCTGCTGAGGACGCGGAGATGTCCTGCAAGGTAAAGCTGTAGATGTTGCCCTTGTCCGTGATGAGATTCAGGTTGGAGCTGATGCCTTGTTTGGCCGGATGCACAAAACAGAAGTTTCCAACCACATCCACAATCCAGAAGTCCTTGTCGCCGGTGGCGGCTTCCATGATCTTCTCGGTCGGTGGAACCTCTATGAGGGTTGTGTATTTGACCTTGGCGCGGATCGGCACGATGTCCTGCGCGTGGTATTGAACGATGCGGGCCGACTCCTGCGCGACGGCAACGATGGATGTGAGTGCCAGGAAAACCCCTGCGATGACTTTTAGACGGCGCATACGATTTCTCCTTAGTGGTTGGTGGTGGCGTGAGAGACGGCCAGCGTACGAGGCCGGAACGGATGATCTTGCGCAAGATGACGAAGCCCGTCCGCTATACCGAAGCGTCCAAAGTAATCGCGCTTCTTGAGGTTGTCGGGGACGTTGTTGGTTGCCATCCAATAGGAAACTGAATCCACGTTCAACTGAACCTTCTTCGAGGTCTGTGCCTTGCGAATGAGCATCTGCCCTGGTGGAACAAGGCCGCCGATAATGTCCAGCTCGGTATCGTTGAGGTGAAAGGCTTCGGCATAGACCTCGCGGTTCATCTCTGGATTGGCGAGGAATATCTTGGTCGGGCAGCTCTCCGCCACAATCGCCAGCATCCCCGACTCCTGAAGCTCCTTGATGGACTGGGTTGCGAGGATCATTGCGGCGTTGTGCTTGCGCCATGTCTTCTGCGCCTGCACCACATAGTTGCGAATCGTCTCGTTCTTGATGAAGAGCCATGCCTCGTCCAACAGAAAGGTTTTGAAACTCGCCAGTTTCGCCTGGCTCACAATTTCGTTCGAGGCGCGGTGGAGAACATAGAACAACAGCGGCTCCAACACATCGGGCGCATCGCTCCAGCCGTGGAAGTTGAACGTCTGGAAATCTGCGAAGGAAAGACTGTCCTTGGCATTGTCAAAGAGAAACCCATATTGGCCGCCGTGCGTCCAGCGGTGCAGGCGTTCCTTGAGTTCACCAACAATATTGGCGAAATTGGAAAGGGTGCGCTGCTCCGGGTCGAGAATATACATCCGCTCGATGCCGTCCCACAGCTTGCGCTCCTCTTTGAAGTCCATCCGGTAACGCTGACCGTCGCCCTCGATCAACACACGGAAGAATGAAAAGAGGAATTGCAGGTTTTCCTTTGTCGGTTCCAGCGAAAACGGGTTGATGGTGAAATCGCGCGACTCCTGCCCGACATTCAGGTACGACCCGCCAAAGATCGACGTTAGCGATTGATAGCTTCCGCCAATATCGAAGATGTACGTGAGCGGCTTGTATTTCTGCGCGTTCTGAAGCAGGAATGCACAAAGAAAAGTCTTGCCGCTCCCGGTCATTCCAAGGATGAGCGTGTGGGCGACCTCGCCATTATGCAGATTCAAGAAGTATGGCGTCGCATTTTCCGTCTCAAAGACGGCAAGGTACTCCGAGCCGAGATGAGCGTTGCGCTTTTCGCCGGATAGGATGGTGAAAAGAAACGACAGGTCCGCATAGTTGGTATTGAGCAGGTACAGCTTGCGGAGGTTCTGCGCGTAGTTGCCGGGAACAGTGGCGAAGTACGCATTGAGCTGGTTATAGGTCTCGATGAACAGATTGCCGTCCGCGTTGGTAAATACGCTGGTGAACTCGCCGATAACCTGGTCGGTCTCGCTCTTGGTGGCCGCATACACCACAATGGTGAGAGAGAAGTCTCCCAGAGATTGCCCGTCGCCCAGGACGCGGAGGCAATCGCCAAGGTTCTCGATGTCGGCCTGCTTCGACTCATCTACCAGCACGTCCCGTGGATTGGTCTTCGTGGTGTCACTGCTCATCTGAGAAACAAAGCCGGTCTTCGACATATTGAAGTGGCGCCGGCGCTTGTTCACTTCCTTGCGCGCTTTGTCGGTGGCCAGTGGCGTCCACTCGGTCACAACGTAAAAGTTCGCGGGGATCTTCAGCAGTTGATCCAGCACGAGGGGCCGGGTCTCAGTGATCGCCTCTTTCATCGTCAGCACACGGACAAAGTGGTCGCCCACGCGCAGGTGATCGCGCTCGGCTTCGATATTCGAGTTGACCACCTGATAGTCGAGAAACTGCGTGGACTGCGGCCGTCCCGCGATGCGCCCTTCGTCGTAGTTGAGCAGCCGGCGAAAGAATCGGAACTGGCCTTGCTGGTTCAACACTTCAATCTGCATGAAGTCGGCAAGCTGGCGCGCGAATGTCTGCACCTTCTGGTCCAGCCTCGCCAGTTCGTTCTCGATCTGTGAACGCAGCAAGACCTTCATGCTGTTGTTTGTGAACTGCGTCCTGAGTTCGCCCAATGCTCCGGCGGGATCGCGGAAGATCTGGGCGAAAGCCGCGCCAACGCCGCTCTTGGAGCGCGGCCCTTCAAGGACGATTGCATAGAAGATTTCGACCTGGTAGAGATGGTCTCGCTTCCCCTCGAAGAACTGCCGCCGCTGTTCGATTGCGGCTTCTACGACCGGGTCGTCATAGCTTGCAAACGGTATATCGGGACGATTCGATTTGAAGAGGTACTGATAGACGTGAAAGCCGGGGCCGAAGGCTTTGAGCGCGGCTTCCAAACGTTTGACCGCGTACTCCTGTTCCGCGTGGTCAAGGCTTTCGTAATCCACGCCAGGAACGCTGAGAACCATGCCCACATCGCCACTCTTGGTGAGAAAGGTCGTCTCATTCCAGAAGCCGTACAGGTTGATGTGGTCGTTGAGAGAGGCACTCTCCTTCCACGGCTTGATGACTTTATCGAGTCGGAACATCAACGCACCTCCACACGTGGAACCTGCTGCTTGGCGGCGTCATAGCGCAGCTTGTATCGCTCGGACTTAGCCAGGATGCGAAGGAACGCCGGGTCGCTGTTCGTCACCCAGTGCCCGAATGCAAATCCGCCGATGAAGACTGCGAAGCCGGCGAGAATGCTGTTGAAGAGGTTGAAGGCTCCCACTGCGCCCACGCAGACGAAGTAAAACAGCGTGCGCTCGACGCCCAGATAGGTGAGAGGCTTATGCAGGCTCTTGAAGACTCGATTTGTGCGGACTGTTTGCTTTTTTTGTTCTGACATAAGCCCCTCGAACTGCGCCACGACATGAGTACGCCGATCAGGACGGACTGGAGCGCCTTTAGACGCCCCACAGCCAGCTCAGAACATTTACCGCAAGAACGGCGATTCCTGTTCCTGCGGCAACACCGGCGAGCGCCTTTTTCGCTCCCGGTTCGCCGTGAGCGAAGCCATAGCCGCCAATCACAATCGCAACAAGACTTGCGACTTTCGCAATGGTGCCAGTGAAGAGGTTTTGAATGGAGGTAAAGCCCGTGTCAAAGGGCGAACCACTCTGAGCGAGAGCGGCGATAGGGAGGAAAAGGCATACGGCTGCAATGCAGGTGGATAGACTGATCCACCTGCGGAATGCCTGAGCCGTCTTCTGTGGGATAACGATTCGGATTCTGCTGGACATTGGCTCCTCCAACGACTGCGGTGCAGTCGCGATATTTCGGAGGCTAGACGCGCTGACTCCTCGCGTCCAATACTTATTACCTATGCCACTTTTCTTGAAATCTGCCTTTGCCATAGTTTCCAGGTATGGCAGATGCGCGCCTTAACCGAAGAGGGGAAGGGTCCGCTTCGCAGCCGAGAGACGCGCTGATTGCGGCGGCTTCTTAGACGGCTTGAACGATGGAATCCGCAGTTTCTTTCGCAACGCCCGCACCAATGCTGGGATGGTCCTCTGCGACGACGATTTCTTGGAGATCAGTGCGCAATCGACTGTCCAGTTCACTCCCGCAACCGGACGGGTTACAACCCCGTCTTCAAGCTCCGATCCTTCGCGGATCAATGCGTGGCCAAACCCTGATTGCACCATCCACTGGATGTCATGCGGAGTCGAAGTTGTGCTTGCCACTTCCGGGTGAACGCCAACCTTATCCAACATCTCCATCAAATGGCGATGACCTTCAGGGTTCTGTTTTGGTTCACGGAAGATCTTGAGCTTCTTTTCGAGAGCTGAAGGCGCGATCTCGTCCAGACTGGCCGCAGGATCGTTCGACTGCATGCAAACCACAAGGCGATCATGGGTGAGTTCGTCTATATTCAGACCGATTCTATTGGCTGGGAGCGTCAACAGAGCCGCATCAATCGCACCCCGTTCAAGCAAGGAAAGAAGCTCGACAGAGTCACCGCTCTTCGGCGTGATTTCACAATTCGGAAAGAGGGCGAGATGCGCGCTGCATACCATCTGCAATAGAGCGCGATCGATGAAGGGAGAAAACCCAATTCGCAGCGGTGCAATGGTTCCGTGATGACTTGCAAGGGTTGCCGCTATGACCTCGTCACGAAGTGTCAGTATCTGCCGGGCTCCTGCAATCAACACCTCTGCTGCCGGAGTCAGTTTGACTCCCTTTCGCACTCGTACCAGGAGTTCGATTGAAAGAGCGTCCTCGATGGATTTGAGCTGAATGCTGAGGGATGGTTGAGCGAGGTAGAGACGCTTCGCAGCGCGGCTAATGTTTTCTTCTTCTGCAACTGCAATCAAGTATCTGAGGTGCCTAAATTCGAGTAGGTCTGAGATGCTTTCACGCTCCGCTGTGCAATTTGTGATGCTCGGCGATTCGTTCAAGACCACAAGCGTCTCAGTCCCCCTCACGGGGGATTCCGATTATGAGGGGAGGAATCAAGAAAGTCAACAAGGAGCCGATTTCGTTTCCTGCCACTAAAAAACAGACTGCCAGCCATAGGCGGCGGCTATGGCTGCAATGAATGCGCCATAGTTTAGAAGTATTGGACAACCCCCGCGATGCACTCCACTCTAAGAGAGTCCATCATGTCGTCGCAATCAATCGCGTCCATTGCAGGCCTCACCAGAGATTGCTTGAAGAGGCCTAGACAATGGCTGTAGTGACAGCAACGAGTATCCCCACAACGAAATCGGAGTTGCCAATGGCAGGCGAAAACGTCACCGAGAAGAAGCGTCCGGGCAGGGTTACGATCTCTCCCGAAGAGAAGTTCCTGGTCGGAAGAGTGGAAGCGGCGGATATGCTTTCAATCAGCCGAAGAGCACTCGACTACCTTGTCGCCAATAAGCTGTTGACCGCTCGCCGCATCGGTGCGCGGGTACTGATTCCTGTCGCCGATCTGCGGCGCTTCTCGCGTGGCGATCATCCGGCGCGGCTGGCTGGATGATCTAGCCTGCGACTGAATCACTGCCTGGGGTAGACCCAACATTGCTGTCACCGGGGGCAATCTGTCTCCAACTTGCTGGATACAACTGAATGCTGCAACCTGGGTCAGTCCCGGTAACTGCTAATCTGCCGCCTGGTACAGCGGCTCCTGCCGGCTCGATACTATTTACTGAAGGGTAACTGACGGCTTGCCGGTCATACGACCGGAGCTCCAGAATTTGCCTTCCAGACGCTGGATTCGCGCCTCGGCGATTTGGCGTAAACCAAGAATTTCCCGGCGACATAGGCGTTTCCGGGGATCATCCTGGGCGCCGCGTCCGTGTGTGTGCGCCGCAGAGTTTCGCCAATGAGAGTCTACACTATTTACTAATATGCTCTAAGGTGATCGGCGCAGGAGCAGGTGCGCGAAGGCGATGTAGATCATGGATTCTGCCGAGGTGTGGCGAATTTCGTAGTCTTTGCTGAGGCGGCGTGACCAGTTGAGCCAAGCGAAGGTGCGTTCGACGATCCAGCGCTTGGGCAGTACGCGAAACAAGTGTTGTTCGTTGCGTTTTACGATCTGGACGGAGTAGTCAAACATATCTTTGGCCCAGCCGATCAGCTTGCCTGTGTAGCCGCCATCGGCGAAGACTGTGCTGATCGAGTCGAAGCGACAGAACGAGCGCATCAGCACGGCGCGGGCCGCCACGCGGTCCTGAATGCCCGCCGAATGCACAATCACCGCCAGCAGGTTGCCTTGCGTATCTACCGCGATGTGCCGCTTGCGTCCCTTGATCTTCTTGCCCGCGTCGTAACCGCGCCGCCCCCTTTTAGCACCGTCTTGGCCGACTGCGAATCGATAATCGCCACTGTGGGCGTGGCGTTTCGTCCGCCTGCCTTGCGGCCCTGTTCGCGCAGCGCCTGTCCTATGCGCTCCCACACGCCACTGTCGCGCCAAGCGCGAAAATGCTCATGAACCGTCTTCCAGGGAGGAAAATCGCTCGGTAACTGACGCCACTGACAGCCGGTCTTCACCACATACAGCAGGCCATCCACCACCCGGCGCTGCTCATGCTTCCGCGGTCGGCCTCCAGCGTGACGCTCACGTCGTGGTTCGTTCAGCAGCGGCGCTAACCTGGACCACTGCATGTCTGTCAAATCACTCGGGTACATGACCCTACGCTATCGGCCACAACTCTCTCCGCATATTCCTTCCATGGTTCATTTCACTAGTTTCTGGACAGGTTCTCAGAGGCATTCGCGGTTTTTGTCAAGGAAAATCTGCTTTCATTGAGTGAAATAGCGAAGCCGATCATAACGACCTTGAAACAAGGAGTACCGATCATGGACGGTCGGTTTTGGCTGGCTTCACAGAACGCGGTTAACCCCTTATAATGCAACTGTTTTATAAAAGATCATGAAGTCGGCGAGATACGATCATTTTGTATGGGAACAACTTTCATTTCATTGAACACAACTCGATAAAGCGATAAACTATCGTTCTCTACAATACTTATTGAATCGGCTGCAATTGACAATGAAACCGGAATGTCCTTATGCTATCCACTGTTTCGCAAATCCAGGGCGACGGACGCTATCGGAAATTGAGTCGCCAAAGCAAGCATAAAGCAGTTGACGAGAGGAGCAAACCCGAAGATGGAAGCAAAAGACAAAGCTATACAGCTCAAAAAGCAGCGCCCCCTCGTCGGAAGCGATTCGCGGACGAAACGCCCTCCAGCTCAGTACCACGTCGATGTACTGGGGAAGGGGCTCAATATTCTCGACACGCTGCGAGGTGCTTCCGTTGATTTGCGATTGACGGACATTGCGGAGAGAACGGGACTTGACATGAGCACGGCCTTTCGCATGCTTTGCACGCTGGAGACACACGGCTACGTTCTGCGAGATAAGGCGACGAAGAAGTTCAGGCATTGCCTGGGCCACAGGAACTATCGCGTTGGCTATGCTCAACTCTCCAACGATCAACCCTTTGTTCAGAAGGTGACCCAGGGACTGGTAGACGCCGCGGCCCGAGCGCAGGTGGAATTGCTTGTGGTTGACAACAAGGAGAGCCCCAAGCAGGCACTGGAAAATGCGGAATGGTTGATTACGCAAAACGTGGATTTCGTCATTGAGTATGAATTTTATTCTGGCGTAGGGCCTGCGCTTGCCGATATGTTCCGCAGGGCGGACATACCCTTACTGGCGATCGATATCCCCATGCCCAGTGCAATTTACTTTGGGGTGGACAACTATGCAGTAGGCAGGTTAGGCGGAGGGACGTTGGCACAGTTTGCCACTGACCGGTGGAAGGGGCTCGTGAGCCGAGTTCTACTGCTGGAACTCCCCGATGCAGGCCCTATTCCTCAAGCGCGAATTTCCGGGACGGTTGACGGAATACGGAGCGTTTTGCCCAACATGAATGAGAGCAACGTGATTCACAAGGATGGCAAGGGAACGGAAAAGGGGGGCTATGCAGCTACCTATCAGATTGCCCAGTCATTAGGACGAAGAGAGCGTTTGCTGATCGCAGCCTCCAACGACAATTGCGCCCGGGGGGCCATACGTGCGATCCGACAGTTGGGCCGGGAAAAGTGCACAGCAATCTTGTCGCAGGGGTGGGGACCGGACCAGGAACTCGATGCCGAACTGCAATGCACCGATAGTCCTCTCATCGGGGCCATAGCCTACTTCCCTGAAAAGTACGGTGAGAGAATCTTGCCGATCGTCCTTCAGTGCTTGAAGAGGCAACCCGTTTCTCCGTCTTACTATTGCGAGCACCAGCTGATCCTGCGGGATGGGCTCTTCACGCGTCAGGGTTCGCGAGGAGTCTTCCCGGATGAAGCCGTTGCAGCAAGTTTGGGAGCAACGATTCAAGGATGACTGCCTGCCGACAAATACCGGCCAACGAACGCTCGGGGAAGCGTATTCATTCCCATTCTGCTCGTTCCCTTGTCGAAGTTTCCGCCCCGCGATCATCTGGCCTTTGTGCGGACAGTGACGTCTGGGCCAGTGCAATTCCGCCTGCCAACAAATGGGAAAAGGTGCGTGCCCTATGCGCATAGGATTGGTGACAAAACATCTGTCTGCGCATCACCAGGCGCCAGGTCAATTCGCCCGGCTAGTTGTTTTGGGCTTCGCCTGCGTTGCGACTTCGGTCGCGCTGCACGGCCAGCAGTCAATCCGACTGACCATCCACTGGGATAAGACCGTTGTGGTCTCAAAGTCAACGCCTACGCTGCAAGTTGTCGTCAACCCGCCCCTCCGGCACGGCGAGCCATTGAGCGCTGCTTCCTACAAAGCCGTAAAGAATCTGAGCGCTGACTATGTGCGATACGTTCCTTGGCTCCCATATCCCAGGCTTGCCGTAGCCGAGTTGGAACCTCCCACATCGGAGAAAACCTCCTGGGACTTCAGCCTGATCGACCCCATGACCAAGGATTTTCTAGCCGCAACCGAAGGGCATCCGACGGTAATGAATTTCAGCACCATGCCAACGTGGCTCTTTAAGACCGACAAGCCCGTGACCTATCCGGCCGACTCCAATCAGCTAGTCTGGAATTACACGCAGGGCACAGAGCTGCGGGATCCAACCGGGAAGGAGATGGCGGGCTACTACGAGCGGCTGCTGAGCTGGTACACGAAAGGCGGATTTACCGATGAGCTGGGCGTTCGGCACGAGTCGGGATACCACTACTCGTTTCCCATCTGGGAGGTACTGAACGAGGTGGATTCAGAACACTCGATGACGCCCGAGGACTACACCAAGCGCTATGACATGATCGTAGAGGCGATTCATCGTGTTAGCCCGGAGACTAAGTTCATGGGTTTGGCACTGGCGGCACCGAGAGACCATCCGGAATTTTTTGAATACTTTCTCAATCCGGCCAATCACAAGCCGGGGATTCCGCTGGATTACATCTCCTACCACTTCTACGCGACTCCCTCCCGCTCCCAGACGGTCACGGACTGGCAATACACCTTCTTTGACGAGGCGGATGGGTTCTTGCGCGCAACGCGCTACATCGAGAGCATCCGCAAGCGTCTCTCACCTGCGACCAAGACGGATCTGGATGAGTTGGGAGCAATTCTACCCACCGACAACACCGACGCGGACAAGGTGCCTCCGCCTGCCGCCTACTATAACCTAGCCGGCTCGCTGTACGCGTATCTCTTCATCGAACTTTCGCGCCTGCAGATCGACATCATCGGCGAATCGCAGCTCGTTGGTTATCCGACGCAGTATCCCAGCGTGAGCATGATGGATTGGACCAACAACAAGCCCAATCCACGCTTCTGGGTGCTCAAGCTGATCAAGGACAGCTTCCATCCCGGAGACGCGCTGGTGGATACGAGCTTAGAAAGCCCAGACGTTGAGGCGCAGGCTTTCCTCACGCCTGCCGGCCACAAGCTGCTTCTGGCCAACAAGCGAGACCGAGTTGTCGAAGTCGAGCTGCCGAATGCAGAGAAGGCAAGTGCGCTGACAGTGGATGAGTCGACCGGAGACGGACCGGCCCGAAACGTGAAGCCTGCCGAAGGCAAAATCAAGCTGGACCCGTTCGCGGTCACGGTGGTGAGCTGGTGACTGTTGATCCAAAAACCGATTGCGCCGAAGGCCAGCCACTTAAGCGGTATGCCTTCATTCTTCGGCTGCGCGAGGGCGCAATCGAAGCCTATGAAAAGGCGCACCGCGAGGTGTGGCCCGAGATGCGCGATATGCTCAAACGCGGAGGCATCAGCGAATATTCTATCTTTCGCCGGGATAACTTGCTGTTTCTCACTTTCAAGGCGGTGGACTTCGAGGCCACCTGGAGCCAGTTTGACAATCATCCCGTGAACCTGCGCTGGCAGAAAGCCATGGCGCCGCTCTTTGCGCCGAACGAGAACCTACGGCCCGGAGAACGCTTCCCCATGATGAAAGAGGTCTTTTATCTGCCCTGAGAGCGAGTTTCACGAGAAAGCGCGGGGAAAGCGGGGCTTTTCGAGAGAGGAAAGAAAATGACGATGAAGAGCGGGCGACCGCTGCGCGTGGGCCTATGCGGAATTGGCCTGGATACTTATTGGCCGCAATTCACGGGGCTACAGAAGCGGCTTGAAGGATATATGGCAGAGGTTGCGACGCGGATCGCTCGTCCCGGCGTGGAAGTGGTTAACCTGGGTATGGTCGACTCTGTCGAGCGCTCACGCGAGGCTGGCCACCAATGCCGCCGTGAAGACATTGACGTTCTGTTTCTCTATGTCACTACGTATGCACTTTCGAATACAGTTCTGCCCCTGGTGCAGCGAGCCGGCGTCCCGGTGGTGGTGCTGAATCTACAGCCTGAAGCGGCCATCGATTACAAGGCCTTTAACCGGCTTGAAGATCGCACCGCAATGACCGGCCACTGGCTGGCTTACTGTTCGGCGTGTCCGGTTCCCGAGATAGCCAATGTAATGGCGCGTGCCCGAATTCCCTTTTATCAAGTGACGGGCGTGCTCGATGACGAGCAAACCTGGCAGGAAATCGAAGAGTGGCTGGCTGCTGCGCAGGTGCGCGCAACATTGGCCTCGGCGCGGCTGGGGCTGATGGGCCACTACTACAGCGGAATGCTGGACGTCATGACCGACGTGACACTACTTTCGATCGTCTTCGGCACGCATGTGGAGATTCTGGAAGTGGACGAGCTGAGCGCGCTAGGGACCGAGGTCAATGAGGCGGCCTTAACGCGGCGGTTGGAGGAATTTTCTGAGTGTTTCTACGTGCAATCGGATTGCTCACGCGAGGAGATGCTTCGGGCTGCGCGAACGTCAGTCGCTCTCGATGCATTGGTCGCGCGGCACAAGCTGGATGCCCTTGCCTACTACTACAAGGGTTCCGGTAATGCAGCCAACGAGGACACCATGAGTTCGATCATCCTGGGAAGCTCGCTTCTAACTGCCCGGCACATTCCTGTGGCGGGCGAGTATGAGGTGAAAAACGCCTTGGCGATGAAGATCATGGATGTCCTGGGTGTGGGCGGATCGTTCACCGAGTATTACGCCATCGACTTCAACGACGACCTGGTGCTGATGGGTCACGACGGGCCAGGGCACATCGCCATCTGCGAAGGCAAGACCAAGGTGAGGCCGCTCAAGGTTTACCACGGCAAGGTAGGACGTGGTCTTTCGGTGGAGATGAGCGTGAAGCACGGTCCTGCCACGCTGCTGTCGGTTGTGGAGGACGCGGAATCACGCTTCAAGCTGCTGGTCGCGGAGGGCGAGTGCGTGGCGGGCGAAATCCTCGAGATCGGCAATACCAACAGCCGGTACCGATTCCCCATAGGAGCGCGTGGCTTTGTGAACGCATGGAATGCGCAGGGTCCTGCTCATCACTGCGCGGTGGGCGTCGGGCACGTGGCGGCCACACTGAAGAAGACAGCCGAGTTGATGGGCATCGGCTTCCACCAGGTATGCTAAAGCGTACGCACACAAGGAATTTCTCGTAATGTCAAAGCTCACTCTTTGCTTCGCTCTTCTGGCAGCATTTGCGCATGCTACTCCTGTGCATCTTCGGACAGATGCGCTGAACACTCCTTTCGGTCTCGACACGCCGCAGCCCACATTCTCCTGGATGAGCGATGCGACGACTCCGAACTGGATCCAGTCGGCGTACGAGATCCTCATCGACCCGGATTTGAAAAACCTCCGCGCGGGTCAAGCTTCGAGCTGGGATTCAGGACGCGTTGCATCTTCGGAGTCTGTCGACATTCTGTACGCGGGCGCACCACTGAAACCGCGGCACCGCTATGCCTGGAAGGTGATTACGTGGGACCGTGAAGGAAAGAGCACTGCATCGACCCCCTCGTGGTTTGAGACGGGACTCATGAGCGCTTCCGACTGGAAGGCGCAATGGATTGCGCGCAAGGATCCCCTTGCCGAGAAGGAACTCAGCGGGATCCGCTGGGTCTGGCTGCAAGGGGCGGATGCATTGCATGTTGCATCTGGCACTCCTGCACACTTCCGCTTTGAATTCCAACTTGAGCGAACGCCCTCCGCGGGGAGCCTACATGTGCTGGTCCGCGGAGCGTTCGTTGCGCGCGTCAATGGCCAGGTCACGGGTCATCACGATGAATGGGGCGCCTTTGATCGCGAAGAGATCGGCTCTCTGCTCCATGCGGGCAAGAACGAAATTGAGATCGATGTTGTCTCGCATCGTACGAGCGATCCTGCCGCGAAATCGCCGGCGGCGCTGGCGGCCGCTGTGCACATTACGCGCGCCGACGGCACGGAGGAACGCCTGGTGACGGCCGAGGGATGGCAGGCGCGGTCCACAGCGCAGGAAGTGTGGCAGGCTGCTCAGACTGTCGGCCCACTCGCAATGTCTTTTGGCATCGGCACTGATCGGCAGCAGGCTATTCCTGGACCCGACCGGGTTGCTACAGATGCGTCACTGCTGCGCAAGGACTTCACCGTGAACTCGCCGGTGAGCTCGGCTCGGCTCACGATCACGGCGCTCGGCGCCTATCACGCGTACATCAACAACCGGTCAATTGCCCCGAACACTTTGCTCGCTCCTGGATGGACCGACTTCCATAAGCGCGTTCAGTATCAGACCTATGATGTTACGTCGATGCTCGCTCAGGGCGCGAACACGCTGGGCGTATTGCTCGGCGGCGGCTGGTACAGCTCACCGATGACCTGGGTTGGTTTCCGCTATACGCCCGGACCGAATCTTCTGCGCGCGCAATTGGACCTGACGCTCGCGAACGGCCAGCACAAGACCATCGTCACAGATCCGAGCTGGCAGACTGCGCCGTCTGCAATCACCTTCTCCGAAATTTACGGAGGTGAGTCCTACGATGCGCGCCTCGTTAAGCGCGGCTGGAGTTCCCCGCATTTCAACGCTACTGGCTGGACTCCGGCCATCGCGGCGGTCCCACCCGACGACAGCATGATTATTTCCGCACAGCCGGATTTACCCATCAACTCCGTCATGACGATTCACCCAATCAGTCTTGACGCCGCGAATGCTGCCCATCCGGCAATTTTCGACATGGGGCAGAACATGGTCGGCAACGTCCGTATTCATCTTCGCGGTCCGCGCGGCACCGTGGTTCGGCTGCGCTATGCCGAGCGGCTCAACCCCGACGGCAGCATCTACACCGAGAACCTGCGAAATGCGGACGCGACCGATACGTATGTACTCTCCGGCGAGGGCGAAGAGACATGGACGCCCGAGTTTACCTTTCACGGCTTCCGCTATGTCGAACTCTCGTATCTTGGCACCGCGCCGGGTGCTCCACCGACTCTCGCCACCATCGAAGGCCTGGTCTTCAACAGTCTTCCGCCCACGCCCGCTGTGCGGATCAGCAGCTCCAGTGAACTTCTGAATAAGATGAACGAACTGGGAGCTTGGGGACAACGCGGCAACTTCGTCTCCATCCCCACCGATTGCCCGCAACGCGACGAGCGGCTTGGCTGGATGGGCGATGCCGGTGTTTTCTGGCGCACCGGCACCTACAACTTCGACATCGATGCTTTTACCCGCAAATTCATGCTCGACGTCACGGACGCGCAGTCCGCTGCAGGCGCCTTCAGCGATGTCTCTCCGAATATCCTTGGCCCCACCCCCGGAGCGCCTGGCTGGGGCGATGCCGGTATCTTCATTCCTTATGCGGCGTGGCTGCAGTACGGAGACGCAAGCCTTGTCGAGCGTTCCTGGCCGGCCATGCGGCGCTGGATGGATTTCATCCTTGTCAACAATCCCGACTACCTGCGCCGCTATGCACTGGGCAACAACTTCGGCGATTGGCTGGCTCCTGACGAGCACACGCCCCGCGCGCTGATCGGCACCGCCTATTGGGCGCTCGTCGCGCGCGAGATGGCGGAGATGGCCACGGCGATCCATCGCCCGGACGATGCCGAAAAATATCAACAACTATACGATCACATTGCCGCTGCTTATCGGACAGCCTATGTGAAAGAGGACGGCAGCGTCGAGGGGAATACGCAGACCGGGTATCTTGCCACCATCTTCACCGGCATCGCGCCGCCAGCGCTTGTCGGCAACATGGTTGATCGGATCGCCAAAGATGTAGAAGCTCATGGCAACCACCTCACCACTGGTTTTCTTGGCACGCCGTTCCTCATGTTTGTGCTCGACCAGAATGGCCGCACCGATCTTGCCTTCAAGTTGCTTCTCTCCGATACGTATCCCTCGTGGGGCTACATGGTTAAAAAGGGAGCGACTACCTGGTGGGAACGTTGGAACGGCGATACCGGAGACCCTTCGATGAACTCCTACAACCACTATGCATTTGGGTCGGTGATGGCTTGGGTTTATCGCCGCGCCGCCGGCATCGATACCGACGCCAGCGGCCCAGGATTCCATCACATTAACATCCAGCCACACTTCGACCCAGCTCTCCCGCGTTTGCACGTCGAGTACGACTCGGCATACGGCACCATCGTCTCTGACTGGCAACAGAGCGAGCATCGCTTTACCGTCAGCATTCCGGCAAATACAACAGCCACCGTCACTCTTCCAGACAAGAGGAGTGAGACCATTGGTAGCGGGGTTCACACCTACACGATCCAGTAGCGACGTCGCCCGTGTCTTCCGTCGTTTACCCGCCAGAGGGCGCGGGCGCAGTCGTGACAGGGAGAAGCCAGCTATAGATCGGAGGAGAACAATATGGTTTTACGGCAAATCGAATTCATTGTCTTCGTCCTATTGCTCCAATTGCCAGTGACTTGCTGCGCTCAGGCACACAACTGGGAGGCTCTCTATGTATTCGGTGACAGCTACTCAGATAGCGGTGCGGGTTACCTGGACGGAAATGGCCCGACCGCGGTCGTCTATCTTGCGGCGAGCCTCGGCATTCCGTTCACTCACGCGGGTGATCCCAATGCGTCGGGCAAGAGTCTGAACTTCGCTGTGAGCGGTGCTCAAACCGGCAGCGCTGAAGGGTCGCCTATTAAGCAAAAATCCACGGGACGGCAGTTCAAAGAGGCCTTCCTGGGGCGCGGCATGAGGAACCAAGTGCTCGATTTCACGCAGCGGGTGAAGTCCGGCGCCATTCGCTTCAATCCGGACAAAACTCTTTTCTTCCTTGCCGGCGGGCTGAATGATGGGGAGCTGCCGACAGCGACGACGATTGCAAATCTTGAGGACGAGATTCGGCAACTCTACAATGCAGGTGGGAGGTATTTTCTGGTTGCACTGCTGCCGACAAAGATTCCTGCATTCAGCGACGTTGGGGTTCGGCTCAATCCGGCACTCAGGGGGATTCCGGAAAACTTGCGGTCCGCCTTGCCAGGAGCCCATATCGGTATCAGCAAATGGGGAGAATATTTCGACCAGGTGATTGAAGAACCCACGCAATATGGCATTACCAATGCGATAGATCAATGTGCAGGCAGAGAGGTGTTTGGTGAGGATGCAACGCCATGCGCATCTCCGGGCACCTTTTTCTACTACCACGCAGGACACCCGTCCACCGCTGTGCAGAGGATCGTAGCTCGCAAGTTGGAGCCGGAAGTGGTGAATGCATTTCCAGCAAAGATGGGCGACTTCACTCCGCCCAACTCACCAACTGATAGGCGTCCTTGACTTACCGGTTCCAATGTTCGGTGTTTCAGTCTCACCTAGGGACAGCTTCAGCACTGTTGTCAGTTGCCGCCACTTGTGTGCAGATTCAAGCGAACCCTGCAGCGCAGTCTCGATCGGCCAATTTCTTTCCAACGAGGACGAAGATGATAACTTGTCGCACGATCGCTACTGCACTCGCGATCCTTTCTTTCGAATTGGCTCCTACTGGCGCCCAGGAGAAAGTAGTCTACCTAGACGGTCGTCCCAGTGCGAATCTACGATATGAAGCACGAGATGTTGGCGTAGTGCTTCCATTTGGTAAATGTCCTGATAGTTGCGACATGTACGGTGCGAGAGATGTATGGGTGTTTATGCATAGGCAGAAATACTATATGCACTATGACGCTGCGGGACCCACGGGTTGGCTGACTGCTTTGGCGACCAGCCGCGATCTCCATCATTGGACCGACCATGGGACAGTGCTAACGCTCGGGACGGCCGGATCAGAAGACGCGGCAAGCGCCAGCTATGGCACCACATTCTTCGACGGTAAAAGGTGGCAAATGTTCTATCTTGGTACACCGCATACTTCAGCATCGCCAAACCGTGTGCCCGAGTTTCCCTATCTCACCATGAAAGCAACCGCCGATTCGCCGCAGGGACCGTGGCGCAAACAGCCTGAGGTCGTTCCCTTCCGTCCGCAACCTGGGACTTACTACTCAGCCACAGCCAGTCCGGGACAGATAATTCGTCAAGGCAAAGAATACTTGCAGTTTTTCAGTGCTTCTGACGACCAGCCAATCCACCGGACACTTGGCATTGCGCGTACAAAGGACTTGAACGGAATTTGGATCATTGATCAAAAACCTATCCTCCCGCCGAGTGAGCAGGTTGAAAACAGTTCTTTATACGTTGAGCGAACCAATAACACGTGGTTCTTATTCACCAACCATGTCGGGATCTCTACTGAAGGAGAGTACACTGATGCGATTTGGGTGTACTGGAGCAAAGACCTGAATCATTGGGATGCTGCGAAAAAAGCCGTGGTGCTGGACGGACGCAACTGTAAATGGTCAAGGCGCAGCATTGGACTGCCATCGGTTGTGCGCTACGGAGATAGGCTGGCGATCTTTTACGACGCTCCGGGAGGTGACAGCACATCGCATATGAGGAGGAGTATCGGTCTCGCGTGGATGAATCTGCCACTGAAACCTCCCAGATAGCGATCAGCGCAACTCTTCAGTCAATGCTGAATCTCAAATCGTCCACGTATTTGCATTCGTCGCGCATTAACGCAATGTGGATCCGGCGCAGAACCCGTTTGTCGCAATCGCTGAGTTCGCAGAGGGACCTTACAGTCTTGAGACAGTGTGAATGCGGGCGGATCGGTAGGCGAAGAGGTAGGGGATGACGAGAAGACGGCGCGGGCGTTCATGCCTTGAGATTGCGCGAAGTGGCGGGTGGAATCCCGAAGACGTGCAAAAGGCGGGAAGCGACGCGCCGAGTTGAAAGTAGGAGCGTGCCGCATCGACCGCGCCGAAACGAGGAGACTGTAAATGAAGCATGCAGCACGATTGGCGCTCTGCGGACTTTTGGGGATGACTGGAGGCGCTTTGGCTCAAGATCGAGCGCCGGCGACGCCTTTGATTACGCACGATCCATATTTCAGCGTGTGGTCGATGAGCGACAAACTAACGGGATCGGAGACAAAGCACTGGACAGGAAGCGAACAGCCGATGACTGGCTTGGCGCGGATTGACGGAAAGACGTACCGCTTTTTAGGGCGGAATCCTGAAAGCGTTTCCGAGATGAAGCAGGTCGCCCACTCCATCTCCGCGCCCCATACCCGTTACGCCTTTGAGCAGTCTGGCGTCCGGCTGGAACTGGCCTTCTTCACTCCGGCGCTGCCCGGCGATCTCGATGTGCTGTCGCGGCCAGTGACATATATGACTGTCACTGCTTCGGCTACTGATAGCGCCAAGCACAAAATCAGCGTCCTGTTTGATGTGGCTCCGGTCATTGCGGTGAATGACCGGAGCCAGAAGGTGACTTCCTTCCGGCAGCAGACTGAGGAATTGGCGGACTGCTTGTATCTACCGGAGTCTTTTTCAAGCAACATGCGAACAGCACTCTCTTTAGGCAACAGTGGTTACGTGAGTTCAGCTGGATCATGTCGTAAATTTTGCACAAGTTCGACATTTGTTCTTTAAGGGTCCAACAAGGAAAGCGGAGGTAATAGCCCCTTTTGCCGCTGTAGTATTTCGCAAGGGGTTCGAAGATCCGGGCCGACGGTTTGCTTACTGGTCCGCGAAACGGACTGCCTTCGTCGAGAACACCTAAGCCGTTGTGCTCAGCAAGGGCGACATGAATTGGCTGTCGCAGCAAGATTGTATGAACAACGAGGATCTTTGGAAGATCTATTGGTGGGGGGCACCGGGATGAAGCCCTTATCCGCACTCTGGGGCGCTTCCACTCCTTGTCAGAGCTTTCGCGGATCGTCGTGGGCGCTAAGGTGAAGCCAGGCATTGGATTTGTGGAGGGTATCAAAGGTAGAATTCCCAACGATTGGCTTAAAAACTATCAGATGCTGCCGAGCCTGCATTCACTAGCTATGGACCATTTCCTGCCGTCAAATTGACGACCGTTCCGGATTTTGTTCGGCGTCCGGGATCAGAGGATGCGTACCGAGGTCATCGTCTCTTAGTTGGGAGAGGAATAGAGAGCCTTGGAAAGATTACAGTGCGGCTTGAACATAGCAGCTTCTGCTTTACGCACTCCATCTTCTCTTTTGGATTGCGCGGTCTCAACGATTGGCAAGAGAAGGTATTGCTTGGAATATTCTGGTCGGATCTAGCCCGCTACTACTTCTTCCTCACGACTGGCTCATGGGGGATGTGGCATGACAAATTGACCAAAACTGCGATCGCAAGAATGCCCATCGTTATGCCTTCCGATAAAACGGCCGTAAGTGGTTTGATCGAGTCGTAGATAAGTTGAAATCTTCTAATTTCAGCACGGGATCACAGTTATTCTCAAGGATGTCGGCGGACCGCTTGGATGAATTAGAAGGACGGTTGAACCAGGCGGTCTTCGATCTCTACCAGCTAAATGCCGCAGAGCGGGATCTAGTCCGAGATATGTGTGGCGTTGGGTTGGACTTTCTGCATGGGAAGCAGAGCAGTTCTGCGGTTAGAGCTTTGACATTGCCTGGCATTAGAGCGGGCATCGCTGGTGGAAAAGTTGCGAAGGTTGGGACTGAAATTGAGGAGTATATCCAGCTATTCCTGCGCATCTGGTCAAATGACCTCGACTCACGCACGAAGATGCGATGGCAGTTATTCTCCTCTCAATTGGGGGCTCCCCTGATCGCATTATTATTCACTTTTGATAGAGAGGAGCCGTCGAAGAGAACAACGCGGCCCGTAGCTTCGGATGCATGGGATAACGTCCTGAATATGCTGGACAGCGGTTCTTTCCAATCCGTGGGTAGTCGCCAGATATACACGGATAGTTTTGTAAGAGTCTTTGCTGACGATGCCATTCTATTGATCAAGAGAAATGAAAAGAGATTTTGGACCCACAGCGCAGCTCGCGAGGATGCTGAGGCGACGCAGCTACAGGCCATGCTTCGTCAAGGAGCTTTGCGATAGTGATTACGGCGCAAAATCCAACGCTTCTTTCAAGCAACCTCTGGGCCAGTCGTGAACTTCATTTCACGCGTGTCGTTCTGAGGGGGTTGGAGATCCTGGCTCTGAGAGCGCCGAAAGGTAATGAGAACGCCATCAACCGGGAGTTCTATTTTTGTCTGCTTCTGGCTTCGAGGGAACTGAATCCTGAGGGAATTTATCCAGGTCCGGTGACGGAGTGTTGCAATCAACCGGACCCGGATGACACCGTCCGAGCGGAAAACGAAGCGAAGCGTCCTGACTTCACTTGGAGCTACTTGGATCCGCATGAGCCGGACCCAGCGAAAAGTTCTATTCAATTCATCATGGAATGCAAGCGTTTAGGTAGACCAACCAGCCCCCAGTGGATTTTGACCAGCAACTACGTGGAGCATGGCATTCATCGCTTCGTGCACCCGCAATGGGCTTATGCCAAGCGGTTCCCATCGGCACTCATGATCGGCTATTGGGAAACGATGGATGGCGATGAATTGCTTGCGGAAGTCAATAGTGTTCTTAACGCGAAAGGTTTGCCTGATATTTCCCTCTCATCAAATGGGTGGCAAACCTCTTCTACGACCGAGCTGTACCACATGCTCTCCCGTCCCTTTCCGAAGTCACCTTTCGCACTGAAACATTTCTGGTTAGATCTGCGCGCAGTCACCTCGGCCAAGAGCTGAATCGTGCCCTATGAATTGTTCCGCTGTCCTGGCAAGAATGTATCTCCCGGCAGGAACTGGGCACACAACGCGCACATACGCACTGTAGTACGCGCTCTGGCACTGCGGCAGTTGGACCAGGGACAGTCCACGCCTGTGGTAGGCGCGAACTTGGGCCTTTCGGCCAAGGCTGTCTGGCAGATCGGCAAGCGGTATGGGCAAGATGGCCTGGATCGGGCGTTGTTCGATGCCTCTCGTCCGGGCAAGGCTCCATCTCTGGACCAGTGCCAGAGCCAGCAGATTATCGCGGTAGTCTGCTCGCTGCCGCCAGAAGGTCGAGCGCGCTGGACGGTGCGCTTGCTGACCGAAGAAGTGATTCGGCGCAAGTTGGTTCCGCGCGTGGGATGAGAGACCATCCGGGCGTTGCTGGAAAGCCACGACCTGAAACCGTGGCGGGAAAAAAATGTGGTGTGTGGCGACATTGGACCAGGAGTACATCGCGCGCATGGAAGACGTGCTCAAGATCTACGAAAACCCTCTGTCGGAAAGCCAACCGGTGGTCTGCGTTGACGAGAAGCCGGTGGTGCTGCATGAGGATACGCGGCCTTCGATTCTGATGCGGCCCGGCCAGGTCTCGCGGCGGGATTATGAGTACAAGCGCTGCGGCACAGCCAACATTTTCTGCGGCATCGAACCCAAGGCGGGTGTTCATTCCACCAAGGTGACGCCCACGCGCTCGTCGCCGGAATTCGCCGACTTCCTCTTGGAGATAGCCGAGCATTACCCCGCCGCCGACACCATCCATCTGGTCATGGACAACCTGAGCACCCACTCCCGCAAAGCGCTGGTAGACCGATTTGGCGAAGAAGCGGGCGGATGCCTCCCTGTTACGGAACACCGTACCTTCGCTACCTTCCCTTGTGACCAACTTCTACGTAAATCGTTAATAACAAGCAAGTTGAGAGGCTGTTGGCGTCGACCATATCGACAGCACAGTACATTGTACCGTTCCCCACCACTCCTAATAGCACCTTACGCCATACAATTGGCAAGCATACACATTATCTGTCCGTAAACAGTTTCATTTGCGGATTCTCGATAGTTTCTGGTTGAGACCAAAAACGCAGAAAGAGGAGAATTTGAGGCCATGAGGATCATATCGATGTGTTTGCTGAATACCAGTTAAAAATCGTCCGCCGTCATCAAGTTGCTCCGTCGCAACGGAAGGCCTCTGGATGGCTTTGTAGCGTTCGAGCGCCATGAAAATTGGAGCCGAAAGGACACGACAGGCGGGTCGGATCAAGCTCTGAACAGCTCTACCGGGATCAGGATACAAACCAACCGGCTTCATTCCTGACAGACGGGGAAGCAACAGAAACAAGAAACACCAACAGAACCAACATTGAAAAGGACGGTCACATGAGACAAGCGAGATACAGTTTTTTCCTATTACCATTGTTCTTCGTGCTCGCATGCGTAGGGGCATTCGCGCAGGCCAATTCCGCAGTCACGGGCATCGTCACAGACCAGACGGGAGCGGTAGTCGCGGATGCGAAGATCGTTCTTGTCAACCCGGCCACTGGCACCACGAAGACCACCGTCAGCACTGGCACTGGATTGTATGAGTTCCCAGGCCTGAACGCCGCTAATTACAACATGAAGGTCACAGCCAAGGGTTTCCAGGCCTTCCAGCAGAATGGCATCGTGGTCAACATTTCCGCGACGTTCCGTGTAGACGTCAAGCTCACGATCGGCGCCGAATCCCAGACCATCACCGTCCAGGCGGACGCCCTGGTGGTACAGAGCGACTCGAACGTCGTAAGTACCCTGATCAACGAGCAGCAGATCACCGAACTGGCCACTAACGGCCGTAACATCGTGGCTCTGGCTGCTATGGGCATGGGCGTCAGCGGCAACCTGCCCGACTTCAACATCCCTTCCAGCTCGGGTACCAGCTCCGACCTCAGCTTCAACGGCCTGGATCGTGCGCACAACATCTGGCTGATCGACGGGGGCGAAGCAATGGACCGCGGTTCCGGCGGCAGCCCTTCGCTGATGCCTTCCCAGGACGCGCTCGGCGAGTTCCAGGTGTTGACCAGCAACTATCCTCCGGATTACGGCATCGCTTCCGGGGGCACCGTCACCATGTCCATCAAGAGCGGGACTAAAAAATTTCACGGCGCACTGTGGGAATTCGATCGCAACGACGCCCTCCAGGCGCACAACTATTTCGACGCGGCCGGAGCCAAGAAGCCTGAACTGCGCTTCAACACTTACGGCGGCAATCTGGGCGGCCCGTTATTCATTCCGCACGTATACAACAACAACAGGAGCAAGACCTTCTTCTTCTACAACGAAGAGTGGCGCAAACTGGTTCAAGGCAGCTCGCCTGCCGGAATCCCTGCCATTCCTGCCGCGGACTTCATCACATCGGCGCAGAACGTCAATTGGGTGCTCCCGGCGCACGCTAGCAGTGCTTTCCGCGCACTCCCTGTGGATGCGACACATGGGCAAGTTATTGTGCCCACGGTGGATCCCAGCACGCAGCTCGCCAAGAACATAGCAGCGGATGGACTGACCATGGGCCAGTCGTTCCCCGATAACTACATTCCCGCCAACCTGTTTCTGGATCCGAGCGCTCTGGCTTTCAACGGCGTAGGAGCGATTCCCAAGGCCAACGCCGCAGGTGATACGGTCGTGGTCCCGGTCAGGCAGCCTACCAACGTGCGGGAAGACCTGTTCCGCATCGACCACAACATCAATGACAAGTGGCAGCTGTTCGGGCACTATATCGGCGACTCCGTGAATCAGACCTTTGCCACCTCAGCATGGAGCAGTGACAGCTACCCGACCGTTGGCTCCGTTATGACTAACCCGTCCTGGAGCTCGGTGGTCAAGCTGACCGGTGAGCTTACGCCCAAGGCGCTGCTCGAAGCCGCGTTCAACTTCACCGGCAACAAGCTCAGCTTCGAGCCAACGGGCACCGCTTTCACCAAGCCTTCAGACTGGCCCGGCCAGTCGTTCTTCCCGGCCGCCAACGACGATTTAAACCGCTTGCCTACCGTCTCCTTAGGTTCTTACGGGACCGCGTTCGATCCGTGGGTTCAGCCGTACAGGAACGCGGCGATGGAGTATGCGGAAGTTTTTGGTCTGTCTGTCACCCAAGGCAAACATAACCTCAAGTTCGGTGGCGGCTACACCCGCTTCACCAAGAATCAGGTCGTAGCCGGCCGGGACCAGGGTGACTTCAACTTTGCCGATGGCTATACGTCGGGGAGTGGTTCAACCGCTGGCCACGTAAACAACGCGAACCTGACCGGCGATTCATACCTGGACTTTCTACTCGGGCTCAGCACCAGTTACTCCCAGCTCGAGTCTTCGACCATGATGTACTACGTCAACCAGACAGTCTCGGCCTATGCCGAGGACAACTGGCACGTGAATAACCGCTTAAGCTTGCAGTACGGCATCCGCTACGATATGATGCCGCACACATGGGAACGCCTCAACCGCCTTGCCAGCTTTGATCCTTCGCAGTATCAGCAGGGACTTACCCAGGCAAGTGACTTCCTTTCCAATGGTTCCTGGGCTTGCCCAGCGGCAGGCGCAGCAACAGGTTGTTCCGCTCTCAGTCCTGGGCTCCAAGCTTACCCGGCAGGTGTCTTCTATATGAATGGCGTGACCCTTGCGGGTCAGAATGGGGTTCCGCGCGGCATTGTTAAGAATTACTATAAGACCTACATGCCGCGCATCGGCTTTTCGTACGACATGACTGGAAACGGCAAGACCGTGCTTCGCGCTGGCTTTGGCACGTTCTTTGAACGCTTGCAGGGCAACGACACGTTCAGCCTGGCCAATGGAGTTCCGTTCACCAACACACCGGCTGTCAGCAATACCACGTTCAACAACCCACTCGCTAATTGGCAGTTTGGAACAACGCTCTCCACGGCGACTTTGCCGGTTGTGCCGCAGGGCATGACGACGATCTCGACTAACTATCCCGCTCCGGGTGTAGCGCAATTCAGCCTGGGCGTCCAACACGAAATCGTTCCTTCGCTGATTCTGATCACGCAGTATGTGGGGAACGTCGGATGGCACCAGATCGTGATTACGCCGATCAACGAATACCCTCTGAACACGTCGATGCAATTTCGCGCGGATAGCGCGGGCGATAAAACATATTCCGGTTATGCGGCGCCCACGACTGTCCAAGGCATCATGGCTCGCACATATCCTGGCCTTGGCAACATCCAGGAGGAAGGCACCCGGGCCACCGCCAGTTACAACAGCTTCCAGGCTGGGCTTCGGCAAGAGAGCCGTCACGGGCTCAGCTTCGAGATCGACTACACCTGGTCGCACGAGATCGATTCGGAGTTAGGAAGCAACGATTTCACCACGGACGTGAGCAACCCCTGGAACCTCAAATATGACAAGGGTTCAGGCGACTTGGACCGTCGTCAGGTCCTCAACGCGAACTACATTTACAAACTGCCTATCTTTGCGCATTCGACCGGCCTCTCCCACGACGTGCTCGGCGGCTGGACGGTTTCCGGCACCGTAATTTCCCAAACAGGACTGCCCTGGGCAGGAAACAATGCTCCAGGCGATGGCGGTTCCGATACCGTTGGATTGGGCGGCGATTACACGGTTCGTCCCAATTTAAGCGGCAAGGTGCAATATCCGAAGAAGCGGGATGCCAATGGCGTATACCAGTGGGTTTCTGCCACCGGCTTCTCTCAGCCAACCGCGGCGTGGAACGGCGGCCCGAACCTGGGCTTCGGCAACGCCGGCAGGGACGCTGTGGTAGGACCTGGCCGCACCAACTTCGGTATCAATCTGTATAAGTCCTTTGCGTTCGGCGAGCGCGCTCACTTCGAGTTCCGCGCAGAGAGCTTCAACACTTTCAATCACACCCAGTTCAACGGGTTCTACAACAACGCAAGCAGCGGTAACTTTGGTGAAGTGAACAGCGTGCAGGACCCGAGAACCTTCGAGCTTGCGGGCAAGTTCGTTTTCTAAACCGATCAATAACCGGACGCGGCAGGCACGCCCTGCCGCGTCCCATTTTTTGTTTTGGATTCGAGCTTGCCACAAACATCTCGGGGAGAAAGAATCGAGCCCGAAAATGTTTCAGACAACGGCGGACATCGGAAAGGGATGCGAGTGAATCGGGTCATGCAGTGGGGACTCATCCTTTGGTCTTCGATGGCAGCCGCCGTTTGCCTGGGCCAGGCCGTTCAGTCGGTCGAAAGCCAGTGGCAAACCGCGTTGACCTTTGAACAACAGGGAAAGAATGCCGAGGCTGAGACGGCCTGGCGAGCTCTTCTCATACAGCATCCTGCGAATCCGGAACCGTACGCACACCTTGGGCTCCTCGAAGCCCGCCAGGAACACTACAAAGAGGCTGTGCCGCTCTACCGCAAAGCGCTGGCGCTAAGTCCGTCGACTCCTGGATTGCGGCTGAATCTCGGTCTCGCGCTTTTCAAGGCCGGCGAAATGAAAGAGGCCATTCGGATATTCCAACCGTTGTTCAAGAACCAGCCCCCCTCCTCGCCAGATGTGCAGCGGCTGACGATCCTACTAGGAATGGCTCACTATGCCTTGGGTGAATTCGCTGAAGCCGTTCCCTATCTAAAACAGGCCGCCGCCCGCGATTCGCAGAATTTGGGCCTGCATCTGAGCCTGGCGCATAGTTGCTTGTGGTCAAAGCAATATCAATGCGTTCTGGATACGTATCATGAGATTCTCTTACTGAACGCTGAGTCGGCCGAGGCCGACATACTGGCAGGGGAAGCCTTAGACGAGCTGAAAGATCATGGCGGCGCCATCAAGCAGTTTCGGGCCGCAGTGCAAGCCAATCCTAACGAGCCAGACGTACACTTCGGCCTGGGCTATCTACTGTGGACCCAAAGGCAGTATGAGGAAGCGGCAAGCGAACTGCAGGCCGAGCTTACCAATAATCCGAATCAGATCCAGGCCTTGGTCTACCTGGGGGACGCACAGATGCGAATGAGCCATCCCGAGGCCGCCCTTCCAATTCTGGAACAAGCTGAACGGGTCGCCCCCACGCTCTCTCTGGGACACCTCGACCTGGGCATTCTGTATGCCGACGCGGGGCGCAATGAGGATGCTCTACGCGAGCTGAATGTTGCCAAGGAACTGACTCCTGACGATGTTAACGTTCATTGGCGGCTGGGGCGGCTGTATCGTGCGATGGGAAAGAAAGCCGAGGCGAAGGCCGAACTGGACAAAGCCAGCAACCTGAACAAAGCTACCGACGAGACACTGATCAACAAAATGAGTGGCGCCGGGGTCAAAGCCAACCCCGGAGGAGCGCCGGCCAAGGGGTCCGCCGACACACCGCTGGAGAGATAACCCAGGGCGCTAAAGACTATGAGAAAGTGCGGGGAGGTCATGCCGCGATATGTACCGGAAGCCCACGTGCCAGGGGCTGAAAGCTTGTTCCGGGGGGCATTCAGTACATGCAGCGCAGAGATCTGGCCAAATGAGGAGCCTCGACCAACGTCTGAGCCATACGATAATTCTGCACGGAGGTAACGATTGATGCGTCCCTACCAATACTGCTGGGCAACGATGTCCACCGAAGTTGGTGTGCAGTTGACGAGGGATGTGCGGAGAACGAACTCAAGATCCTTCCGTTCCAGGGCACTCCGGGGGATGCTCGCGACTTTCTTTAACTGTGTCGGATCTGTCGCAAATTGAGCCGCAGCTTGAGTTCCACAAGTTGTCAATCCGGCAATGGCGATTACCGGCCCCCCGCTCTTCGAATCCAATAACCGAAACACTATCGCATAGTCCTCGCTAATCGTATTGTCCGCCCTCGCCATACTGGACCAAACTCGATGTTGGCCACTACGCTCCCGAATTCTTCCGCTACGATCGAAAAAGAATGGCAGATCTCCGGCCAGGCTCATGGTCCAATAATTGTCGTACGCGCCGATCAGAATTGTCGGAGAGCCCTGTAGATCAACAAAGGGCAAGCCAGAGCCTGATCGCATGCTCAAATTCCGATTGTAGGTATTCATTAGGGCGGCCACCTTCAAATCTGCCGCGATATCTCCGGGTGGGACAAGCCCACCCTGCACAGGCACAAACTCGCCTGCTGTGAGCGTCTGTTCTTCCACCGACGACAGGGAAGGTGCTGATGCGGGCAGATCCTGATCTCCCGGCGGACTCGTGCTGTTGACATTGTTTTGTGAGAGTAAATAAACAGGACGAACCGCGCCGGTGTAGAGAAGTACCGTTTTCTTGCTTTCGAGAATTGGCTTCCAGAATAGATCGAGCTCGCTCTTGTTCCAATTTGCGACTGCTACCCATGCTGCCAAGAGAAGAGAGCAGGACGCTACTGCAATGATTCCCCAAACGCGCCACCGAGGCGCCCTAGACGAACTGGGGACGTGAGAATCTGCTCCAGACTCCGGATTTTCTGTGCCGTGTGAAACGGCCGTTTGGGGTTGCTCCTTGGCCGGGCCTTCTTTACTCTCATTGTTCGCCAATCGATGAAAAACGAACGTGGGATGATATGACCCGCTTGGGATGACAATCTGAACTGCGCTGCTTCTCGCTTCCTCGCTCTCGTAGTATTGCGCAAGCCGTTTTCGAAGCAGACCTACCCTTGACCGAACGATTGGGTCGTCGGCAGTATCGTAGTCAGGCCTTCTCCCAAAAACGTCGATCCCAATGATGCGCTCTTTGAGAGCGTCATCGTGCCCCTTTAGAGACTCCTCCACGATGTATCTGAGGAGGGTCTGCAACTGCATACTATCCCTAAACCGGGCGCTCCGAAAAATCTGACCGAGCGATTCCTCGATCGTGGACGAATCAATTTGCCTCTCTCCGAGAGCAGGAGCCTCCGTCATTCTCAATCTCCTATCTGAGGGATACCGCACCTTCGGTGCTTTTCCTCGTGACGCCAACGCTCGTAACATAAAGATAATAAACGAGTTGAATAGGTGAACGCGCTGCGTGGACACACAGCACTGTACGTTGCTCCGTTCCCCATCATTCCTAATAACACCTTACGCCACACGCTTAGTAAATATACACATTATCAGTCCGCAAAAACAGTTCGTTTGCGGCTGATGAGTACAACCTTCATACTTGGATGGGGAATGAAATCAGCAAACGTGCAGACCGAGAGACGGTCCAACAGTGTCTCTGCTAAAAGCAAATCCCTAGTCTTTCGATCCATCAGCCACGTGCTTTTGGGTGTCACTTTCCTGCTGACTCCGATGGTAGGTCAACAACCAACTCCCGAGAACGCAAGGCCGGAGATCGGTGATGCGCGCATAGAGAGTCTCTTGCATCAAATGACGCTCGAAGAAAAGGTTCACATGCTTTTCGGCGGTGAGCAACCTGGCGTTTCGCAATTGCCAGGAGTTCCGCGACTCGGCATTCCCGCAATACTCGCAAGCGATGGTCCACGCGGCATGAGTGCTGCAGAAGGAACAGCATTCCCATCCGGAATTGGGCTTGCAAGCTCGTGGGACCCCTCATTGTTCCAAGCGGCCGGAACTGTAATCGGTCAGGAATCCAGAGCAGCCGGCAGGACGATGGTCTTCGCGCCTGCTCTTAACATTGAACGTGACCCATTGAACGGTCGGTTCTTCGAGTATCTAACGGAGGACCCGTACCTCAACGGTCAGCTTGCTGCTCCCATGGTTCGCGGTATCCAGGGTGAACGCGTCGCTGCATGCATCAAGCATTTTGCTGCGAACAACCGCGAGTGGAACCGCGACTGGTATATGTCGAATGTCGACGAACGAACTCTCGAAGAAATCTACTTGCCTGGGTTCAAGGCCGCGGTGGAGCAGGGCGGCGCATGGGCAGTGATGACTGCAGCCAACGGTGTCAACGGAGAACTGGCCTGCCAGAATCATTGGTTGCTGACTACTACTCTGAAAGACAAGTGGGGTTTCGACGGCCTCGTGTTGACCGACTTCAACCACGCCCGAAGAACAGAAAAGGCCGCGCTTGCAGGCCTGGACGTGAGCATGCCATGGGGCGATTGGAACACAGAGCCCTTCGGCAAACCGCTCCTCGACGATGTGACCGCGGGCAAGATCCCGCTGAGTCTGATCGACGACAAGGTACGCCGAATTCTGCGCGTTATGCAGAGAGTTGGTCTCCTCGATGGAGTCGATCCGCACACTGGTGGGTCGGTCGACACTCCTGAGCACCAGGCAGTCGCACGGCGAGCCGCGGAGGAGAGCTTGGTGCTGTTGAAGAACGATGCACACATCCTGCCGCTCAGCGCAAAGTCTTTGAAACACATCATTGTCCTTGGGCCAAATGCCAATAGTCGCCTCTGCGATGGTGGTCTTGGCGGCAGCTCTGGCGTTCGCCCGCCCTATGAAGTCACGGTACTGGAAGGTCTGAAAAAGCGGCTGGGCGCAAACAGAGTTGAGTATCTTTCAATCGACGAAGACAGTGACTTTGAGGCAATCAATGAACACTTTTTGAAGACGAAGAGCGGTAAACCCGGTGTCGACGCAAAGTACTTCAATGACGGCACAGAAACACCTGTCTTAGAGCGCACAGAGTCTTCGATTGACGCCAATTGGGAGATGCGATCCCCCGATCCAACCGTCGTCCACTCGGATGACTTTGGAGCGCAATATGAAGCGGTACTGACCCCGCCCATGAGTGGTTACTACATGATTCGCTTGTCCGGGCAAAACTCAGCCACACTCTATTTGAATGGGCAGCCGTTCCTTACGAACCACGCGTCGGGTGGCTTCAACAGCACGAGCTTGGAAGTTTACCTGGACGCGGGAGTTGCTTACCCGCTGCGAGTTAGCTACCATGCCGAAGTTGGGGATGCAGCATTGCATCTCGAGTGGTCATTCACGCGTACGTCGGAACAACTGGACGCGGAGGTAAGAGATGCATCCCCGAAGTTGCGAAGCGCGGACGCGGTGATCTTTGTCGGGGGCTGGAATCACGGCCTCGACACGGAGGGACTTGATCGTCAGAATATGGACTTCCCGAATGGACAAGAAGAGTTGATCCGCAAAGTCGCTCGTGTCAACCCCCACACTATTGTGGTGCTGATGCATGGATCTCCCTTCACGGTATCTGGCTGGATCGAGTCCGTGCCAGCAGTTCTCGACGCATGGTACCCAGGCATGGAAGGGGGAAATGCAATTGCTGAAGCGCTCGTTGGGGACATCAACCCCGCCGGTAAACTGACCTTCAGTTGGCCAAAGCAGTTAAAAGACTCGCCGACCTATTCGATTGGAACCGCAGATAAAGACAACGTGAACTACAAAGAAGGAATCTTCGTTGGCTACCGGTACTTCGATACTCGCGATATTGCGCCCCAGTTTCCCTTCGGTTACGGTTTGAGCTACTCAGACTTTACCTATAACGGGTTGACCGCCGTCCGGTCTCCGCAAGGGTTTCACATTTCATTGAGCGTGAAGAACGTCTCCACACGCTTCGGAGCGCAAGTCGTACAACTTTACGTAGCGCCAACAAAGTCAAGGGCCCCGCGCCCAGTTCACGAACTCCGCGGTTTTCAGAGACTCACACTCAATCCAGGCGAAACGGGACAAGTTTCTTTCGACCTCGATGCTACCAGTTTTCGCCATTGGAATACGGGGACTCACGACTGGAGAAACGATCCAGGCGACTACATCATTCAGGTGGGCGACTCCTCGCGGAACCTTCCCCTTCAAACTCACGTCAGCATTTCTACCCCGTAGTCGAAGACGACAAGAGCACAACAATGGCAGGTGCACGATGAATCGAAAGAAATCCCTTGAAGCCGCTGGATCAGCATTCGCAAGTTGGACCCTTCAAATCGCCGCTCCATCCTACTGTTCTAGAACAAGATTCTCAGGGGGCCAAATTGCCCTGTGCATTATTGAAGTGGTATAGCGGATCGCGCCCAAGGTCCCGCGAACCGCTTGCTGCAGATCCGATATCTGCCGCTCATCCTGGCAACCCAACCAATCGCAGAAGTTAACCAATCAAGGAGTTAGTATGTCATTTCGCGTGAACCCGTTTAAAGCATGCATATTCTCATGCATGGCTTTCCTGGGCGCAGCGTCCTTACTGACTGCACCCTCCGTTTTGTGGTCACAACCTACAACGGGAACAAGCCTATCGGGCAGTGCCCAATACTTCAGACTTGTCCGCCTCGAACATGGGTCGTATAACGGAACCATTGTGGTCAGCGATGGCACGTTGGGGAAGATCTGGCACAGCACCAACAATGGCAGCAGTTGGACGCAGGTGGCCACCGTTCCCGTAATCTCTGGCAGCGTGATGTGGCTTGGTGGTGGAACGCTGTTCGAGATGCCCCAGACTGTTGGCTATCTAGCCGCTGGCACATTGCTGTTTGCGAACACCTATACTGTGAGTTCGGAAAAGGCCATCGAAATCTACACCAGTACCGATGCAGGCGTCACTTGGACCTATTTGGAGACACCGGTCATCAGTAGCACTGGGGCGGGAATATGGGAACCAGAATTCGAAATTGCCAGCGACGGTGCACTGGTTTTGTTTTGGTCCGATGAGACCGATTCCTGCTGTAGCCAGAAGCTCTCGCAGATGCGCACCTACAATGGAACTTCGTGGCAGGATCAGCAGAACGCAGTGGCCAGCGCAGCCCAAGCCGACCGGCCAGGCATGGCAGTAGTTACTAAACTTCCCAGCGGCACCTATTTCATGACCTATGAAATATGTGGCCCAGCGGCTTGTACGGTCTACTATCGTACCTCTACCGACGGCTGGAACTGGGGTACTGCTTCGAATATGGGGACCAGGCTGGCAACGCCCTCCGGACAATACTTCGAACATGCACCCACCAACGCTTGGAGCCCATCGGTGCTTTCCAGCAACGGCGCCATCCTGGTGATTGGGGAAGTGTACCTCGAATCCGATGGAAGCGTTTCTTCCCAGGACAAGGGAGTCATCCTCGAAAACCTCAGTTCCGACGGCAACTCAGGTATTTGGATTCCCATCAGCGCGCCGGTTCAGAATTCCAACACCAACGATCTTTCCTGCTTTAACTACTCTACGCCACTCTTGCCGGCCACAGACGGATCGAGCATTCTCGAGTTGACCCCCGCTCTGGACAGCAGCGGCAATTGCGGGGGCTACTATGCGAGCGAAACCTGGAACAACCTGCCTGCGGACGGCTCAACGCACGCCTTCAGGAATTTGGCATCGAATGGCCTTTGCGTCGACGACTACGGTTGGGGAACAGGGAATAACACTGAGGCCGATCTCTGGAGCTGCACCGGTTCGATCATCCAAGAATGGACGGCCCATAGCAAAGGAAGCGGTTGGTTCAGCCTTTCCAACCAGGACACAGGTTTGTGCTTAGATAACACAGGCGGGAGTCAGACTCCAGGCAACCTGACAACCCTCTGGGCATGCGCCAACAATAGCAACCAAAACTGGCTATTCATGGACCGTGGCAATGCTGTGTATGAGTTGATGAATCAATCTTCGGGCACATTAATGCTTGACGATTGGACGGCGTCGACCACCCCCGGAGCGGAACTCGACGTTTACACCGTTAACGGTACGCTGGCACAGCAATATGTATTGCAATAGCGCATCGTGATCGAACTCAGTAAAATGCATTGTGCATGTAGCGGTCAGAATCTGGCTTCTGCGCGGCGGCAAGTGCCGCTGCGCAAGGCATTTTTGAAATGATGCTTCGAAACTTTGCATGCACTAGACGACACGAAAGGAAAGCACCGCAGGCACACGATGAGTCGAACGAACTCCCTTGAAGCCTCCAGATCAGCATCGGCAAGTTAGAACCTTCAAGTAGCTGCTCCGTTCAAGAGCAACCAACGCAGCCAGAAATTGTAGTGGAGTTATCATCTCATGTCAAAAATTGCCCTTTGCTTCGCTCTTCTGGCAGCATTTGCGCATGCTACTCCTGTGCATCTTCGGACCGATGCGCTGAACACTCCTATCGGTCTCGACACGCCGCAGCCCACATTCTCCTGGGTCAGCGACGCCACCACTCCTAACTGGACCCAGTCGGCCTACGAGATTCTTGTCGACCCAGATGTTAAGAACCTTCGCGCAGGCCAAGCTGCAACTTGGGACTCCGGGCGTGTCGTGTCTTCGGAATCTCTCGATATCGGTTACGCGGGCACGCCGCTCAAACCACAACAGCGCTATGCCTGGAAGGTGATTACGTGGGACCGCGAAGGAAAAATGACCGCTTCTGCCCCCACGTGGTTTGAGACCGGACTCATGAGCGCTTCCGACTGGAAAGCGCAATGGATTACACGCAAGGATTCGTTGGCGGAAGAGGAACTCAGCGCGATTCGTTGGGTGTGGCTGCAAGGGGCGGACGCATTCCATGTTGCATCCGCCGCGCCTGCACACTTCCGCTATGAATTTCAACTTGAGGGAACGCCCTCAGCGGGGAGCCTGCACGTGCTGGCCCGCGGAGCGTTCGTTGCGCATGTCAATGGGCACGTGACGGGCCATCACAAAGACTGGGGCGCCTTCGATCGCGAAGAGATAGGATCTCTGCTTCATGCGGGCAAGAACGAAATTGAGATTGATATTGTCTCGCATCGTACAGACGATTCTGCCGCGAAATCACCGGAGGCGCTGGCGGCCGTTGTGCGCATTACATGCGCCGACGGCACAGAAAAACGGCTGGTGACGGACGGGAGATGGCAGGCACGCTCCGCAGCTCCGGACGCGTGGCAGGCTGTTCAGACTGTCGGCCCACTCTCAATGGCCTTTGGTATCGGCACAGACCGGCAGCAGGCAATTCCTGGGCCGGACCGGGTTGCTACAGATGCGTCACTGCTGCGCAAGGACTTCACTGTGGACTCGCCGGTGCGTTCGGCGCGGCTCACGATCACGGCGCTCGGCGCCTATCACGCGTACATCAACAACCGGTCAATCGCCCCGAACACCTTGCTCGCTCCTGGATGGACCGACTTCCACAAGCGTGTCCAGTATCAAACCTATGACGTTACGCCGATGCTCAGGCATGGCGCCAATACACTAGGTGTGGTGCTCGGCGGCGGTTGGTACAGCTCACCAATAACTTGGAGCGGCTTCCGGTTCACCCTAGGGCCGAATCTCTTGCGGGCGCAACTGGACCTGATTCTCGCGGACGGCCAGCACAAGACCATCGTCACAGATCCGAGCTGGCAGACTGCAGCTGCTCCAATAACCTTTTCCGAAATTTACGGAGGTGAGTCCTACGATGCGCGCCTCGTCCAGCGCGGCTGGAGTTCTCCGCATTTCAACGCTACTGGTTGGACCCCAGCCATCGCGGCAGTCCCACCCGATGCCAGCATGGTCCTCTCCGCACAACCGGACCTGCCTATCAGCACCGTGATGACGATCCACCCCGTCAGTCTTGATGCTGAGAGTACTGCCCATCCAGCAATCTTCGACATGGGGCAGAATATGGTTGGCAATGTTCGGATTCATCTTCGCGGCCCGCGTGGCACCGTGGTGAGGATGCGCTATGCCGAACGACTCAACCCCGATGGCGGAATCTACACTGAGAATCTACGCAACGCCGATGCAACCGACACATATACACTCGCCGGCGAGGGCGAGGAGACCTGGACGGCCGAGTTTACCTTTCACGGCTTCCGCTATGTCGAGCTCACGTATCTTGGTGCTGCGCCGGCTGCCCCACCGACTCTCGCCACCATCGAAGGCCTGGTCTTCAACAGTCTTCCGCCCACGCCCGCTGTGCGGCTCAGCAGTTCCAGCGAACTTCTGAATAAGATGAACGAGCTGGGAGCCTGGGGACAACGCGGCAACTTCGTCTCCATCCCCACCGACTGCCCGCAGCGCGACGAGCGGCTTGGCTGGACGGGCGATGCCGGAGTCTTCTGGCGCACCGGTACATACAACTTCGACATCAATGCCTTCACCCGCAAATTCATGCTGGACATGACAGACGCGCAGACCCCGGCAGGCGCATTTCCTGACGTCTCTCCAAATGTTCTCGGCTCAATCCCGGGTGCGCCTGGCTGGGGCGATGCGGGGGTCTCCATACCCTACGCGGCGTGGTTGCAATATGGAGACGCGAGTGTTGTTGAGCAATCCTGGCCGGCCATGCAGCGCTGGATGGACTTCGTCCTTGCCAACAATCCAGACTACCTGCGCCGCAATGCAGTTGGCGAAAACCGTGGCGATTGGCTGGCTCCGGATGAGCACACTCCCCGTGTGCTGATCGGCACCGCATACTGGGCGCTCGTCGCACGCGAGATGACGGAGATGGCCAATGCGATCCATCGCCCGGACGATGCCGAGAAATATCGCCAAGTGTACGATCACATCGTCGCAGCCTACCGGGCTGCCTACATCAAGGAGGACGGTAGCGTCGAGGGGAATACACAAACGGCGTATCTTGCCACCATCTTCACCGGCATTGCGCCGCCTGCGCTTGTCGGCAACATGGTCGATCGGATTGCCAAGGATATCGAAGCCCATGGCAATCACCTGACCACCGGCTTCCTCGGTACTCCCTTCCTCATGTTTGTGCTCGACCAGAATGGCCGCTCAGATCTTGCCTTCAAATTGCTACTGTCAGATTCGTATCCCTCATGGGGCTACATGGTTAAGAAGGGCGCGACGACCTGGTGGGAACGCTGGAACGGCGATACAGGAGACCCGTCGATGAACTCCTACAACCACTACGCCTTTGGGTCGGTGATGGCCTGGGTTTATCGTCGCGCTGCTGGCATCGATACCGACGCCAGCGGCCCAGGATTCCATCACATCACCATCCAGCCTCACTTCGACCAGGCCCTTCCCCAATTGCACGTCGAGTACGACTCTGCATACGGCACCATTGTCTCTGACTGGCAGCAGAGCCAGCATCTCTTTACCGTCAGCATCCCGGCGAACACGACGGCCACCGTCACTCTTCCAGACAAGAGGATTGAGACCATTGGCAGCGGGGTACACACCTACACGATTCAGTAGCGTTTTGGCAACTCTCATTATTGATGTTCACGATCTGCCCCGGACGATAATTGTTCGTCCGGTCTATTCCCGGTCTGCCCGATTCTTGGTATCTGCGGGATTGTTCGCGTAACATGGCGGAAGCGCCGGTCGGTAAGTCGATTATTCATCGAGGAAGTATCCTTGGGGGAGATATCCAATGACAATCAGAGCGTCAGTTTTGGCTTGTTTTGCAGTTATTTGCTTTGGTGCCGTTTCCGCGGCGTCTCAGCAGGAAGCTCCGGCAACGCCGTTAATTACTCACGACCCATACTTTAGCATCTGGTCTACAACCGGGAAACTAACCGATTCCGACACAACCCACTGGACTGGCGCTCCTCAACCCATTGCGGGGATCGCGCGTATTGACGGCAAACCATTTCGCTTCATGGGTCGTAACCCCGTATCGATCCCCGCGATGCAGCAAGTTAGCAGCTCGATCATGCCTACGCAAACTCGTTACGAGTTTCGCCAGAACGGGATAAAGTTAGAACTTACGTTTCTAACCCCCGCGATCATGAGCGATCTGGATCTGCTTTCGCGCCCCGTCACCTATCTGACGTGGAGCATACAGGCCATCGATGGAGCAGCGCATCAAGTCTCAGTTCTACTCGATATTGATCCCGTGATTGCGGTCAACGACCGTAGCGAGAAAGTTGTGTCGTTCAGGAACGAGACCTCGCTGCTCAACGTCCTCTCAGTTGGATCTCGCGACCAAGACATTCTCAATCGCTCCGGCGACGACCTTCGGATCGACTGGGGTTACTTTCATCTTGCAGTTCCGAAGGATGAGGATTCGGTGACAGTGATTATCCCTGATGCTGCCAAAGATTTCGCGGATACTGGCAAAACATCGCCGAGCGACTCGATTGGCATGCCTCAACCTGCAGAGCCGCGAAGCCCTCATCTTGCGGCAATGCTGAATTTCGGCTCCATCGGAGTCCATTCCGTCACGCGACACCTGCTCGTCTCCTACACTGAAGGCTACGCTATTCAATACCTGGAACGGGATCTGCGGCCATATTGGCAGCGTCACGGCATGGCTGTGGAGGAGATGCTCGATCTTGCCGAGAAACAATATCCTGCTCTCGATACACGCGCGAGAGCATTTGACTCAGATTTGGAAGCCGATCTGACTAGAGCCGCAGGAAAGCATTACGCAGCGATAGCGATATTGGCATATCGGCAGACCATTGCAGCTCACAAACTCGTTGCCGATGTGAACGGCGATCCGATGCTCTTTGCAAAGGAGAACTTCTCAAACGGCTGCATTGCCACGGTCGATGTACTTTATCCCTCAGCTCCTTTTTTCTTGTTCTTCCAGCCGAAGTTGCTCGAGGCGCAGCTTCGCCCGGTGCTAGCATACGCAGCCCTTGGCCGCTGGAAGTTCCCGTTCTCACCCCATGACCTCGGTCAGTATCCACTGGCCAACGGGCAGGTTTATGGGGGCGGAGAAAGGACTGAGGACGACCAGATGCCAGTCGAGGAGAGCGGTAACATGCTCATCCTAATTGACGCCCTGGCACGGGCAGAGGGCAACGCACATCTGGCAGAGCGTTACTGGCCGCAGCTTATGATTTGGGCTCAGTATCTGAAAGAAAAGGGCTTCGACCCGGAAAATCAACTCACCACAGATGACTTTGCCGGGCATATTGCCCACAATGCCAACCTATCTATCAAAGCGATCGAGGCACTCGCCGCATATGCGGACCTCGCCCACCTGCTTAAACAAGAGGACGTCGCAAGAGACTACGAAGTCACTGCGAAGAGCATGGCAGTGAGGTGGGTTGGCATGGCGCAAGAAGGGGACCACTATAAGCTTGCCTTCGGCAGCCCAGGTACATGGAGCCAGAAATATAATTTGGTATGGGATCAAATCCTTGGCTTCAATTTGTTCCCTAAGACTGTTCGTGAGACCGAGCTCGCCTTTTACTTAAGGAAAATGAATCGCTACGGTCTCCCGCTCGACGGCCGCGCTGACTATACCAAACTCGACTGGTCGGTCTGGACTGCCACGCTCGCATCAAACCCAGAACAGTTCAACGCGCTCATCGATCCAATCTACCGGTGGATCAGTGAGACACCCAGTCACGTCCCTCTGACCGACTGGTATGATACCAAAACTGGAAAGCAGATCGGATTTCAAGCTCGCAGCGTGGTTGGCGGAGTTTATATCAAAGCTCTATCAAATAAGGAACTCACAGCAAAATGGCGCGCCGAGCAGGATGTGTGTCTTTCGCCCAGCGAATGAGCGTAAGGTCTCAATGTTCTCCGGGAAGCGGTTCGACCCGCTCCTGGAGAGACGCCTAATGCAGAATGCGTCCTTGCACATCCTGAAACATCAAGCCTGCGGGTTCATTGATAAGCCCCTGCTTCTTGGCGGTGGGCCAGTTCTTCGAAATCTCTTGACCGTTGAATCGAAGCACCGGGTCTTCGATATACTCCAGGATCTCACGGGTACAAACCTGCTAGACGGCAAGCCAGTGGCGCACGACGGGGAACTGACCCTGACCCCATGGGATGTGGCCATCGTAGAAGAGTAGGAGCGGGTATTCCCGCGGACAAATAGGAACATGCGATGAGGATTCTCCGTGATGGATGGGAATACGGAATACGTGATAACTAAGCTTCATGGAGAATCCGATCGCTCACTGGGCGGTCAATATCCCGGTATGGATTGGCTGCACTTCGAGATTGAGCGCGGCCAGAAAAAGCGCTGCTCTTCCCAAGGTTGGAGCAGCGCTGAGGATGTCCCGCGCGTAGTTGAAAGTTTCCAACGGCGGTTGGGTTTATGTTACTACGCGGCAACCTGCGTAGCGGCCGATTGAGCGGGATTCAGAAT
>Ga0224555_1000921_pt1 | contig 44122 bp, 37 predicted proteins | sample 714S23034metaG_FD_180687 | JGI IMG/M metagenome (GOLD analysis project Ga0224555, IMG submission 180687) | Peat soil microbial communities from Stordalen Mire, Sweden - 717 S2 30-34 | ecosystem: Environmental > Terrestrial > Soil > Wetlands > Peat | place: Sweden: Norrbotten County, Stordalen...
TTTAAATATTAGAACCGCAACCCCCCCCCCCCCCCCCCGGGGGTATATTTGGACGGAACTCTTTTGCAATCTGTGGCTTGCAGGTGTATGCCGGCTGCAAAAATTAGATTCTAAATGAGTTACGGCTAAATATTACTTTAAAAATGACTTAGAACTGTTTTCCTGGTCCTATCCCCCTGAAAATGCTCCTCGAAAGCCGCTTTTCTGGAGGAAAAACGGCGCAAGATGCGCGTCTTCGTACGCCATCTGGAGGAAAAACGACGGCTTCTTCGCGTAGAGGAGAACAAAAGAAGCCCGACGCATGCGCCGGGCTTCTCTCTCATCTCTACTGCTTTAATTATACGCGTTGGAGGGAAACTACTATGCCAACTATTTTTCGGATTTATGTGGTTTAGTTGGTGTGAGTTAGGGGGATTTTGGGGCGTTGAGAGGCTTGACACGCGATTTTGCTGAGGTTTTTGGCAAAAGAAAAATGCAGCGGCGGGTTGGGGCTGGAACCCACATCTCAAAATCGAGATGTGGGGCACCCGGCGAAAGTGAGGCGCGCGTAAAAAAATATGGGGCGCGCGCCAACCATACATGAGGCGCGCGTTGTAAAATTGGAGGCGAATGACAGACGAGCGGCTTTACAGCTACATCACGCAAATCCATAACGCCTTTACTCCCGACACGCCAATCGACAGCAAAGATCTGTTTGCAGGTCGTAAACCACAGGTTGGGAAGCTAATCAGCACTATCGCTCAAAAGGGGGCACACGCTGTCCTGTTTGGTGAGCGTGGCGTAGGGAAAACCTCGCTTGCAAACAGCATCTCCGACTTTCTTGTGTTCGCAGGCGTATTCAATTCTTTGCGTGCCCGAGTGAACTGCGCAGATGGTATGAGCTTTGAAGGGATATGGCGGCATATCTTTAAACAGTTTGTATTCACACAACATGATGGCGAAACGCTGACGCTGGACTTGGCTATGCCCGAGAATCCCAACTCAGAAAACATCCGTGAGACATTCCAGCTTATCAACGATCCAACCCTGGTGATTGTCGATGAGTTTGATCGAATCTCAGACCCGCATGTAAAGGCCATGTTTGCCGACACCATCAAAACCCTGTCTGACAACGCGATCCCAACAACTTTGATTTTGGTTGGAGTCGCAGATTCCCTCGACGAACTGATAGGAAAACATCCGTCAATTGAACGGCCACTAAAGCAAGTTCACATGCAGATTATGTCCAAGCCAGAGCTGCTGGAGATTATCGACAACGGATTGGCAAAGTGCGAAGGCTTGACCGTTGAACAGAAAGCGAAGGAGAGAATTGCCGATTACTCGCAGGGATTGCCGCATTACACGCATTTGCTTGCTCGTGAGGCTGCCCTCAACGCGGTCAAGAATCACCGTACTCACATCACAATGGAAGACCTAAATGCTGCCATAAAAGAAGCCACAGAACATCAGGGGGGCACAAATCTCACTCTTTATCATCAGGCTGTGACTGCTCCGCGCGGAAAGTATTTCAAGCCCGTTCTGCTCGCATGTGCGTTAGCAACAAAGGACGAAAAGGGGTACTTTTATGCGAACAACGTAATTGAACCCCTTCGCCTTATCTCTGGTAAAGATTTCCAATCCTATACGTTTGCACAGCACTTGAAGGATTTTTCAGAGGATCGAGGGCCCATCCTCCAGCGGGACGGAAAGCGGTATCGCTTCATCAAACCCTTGCTGGGGCCTTATGTCATTCTGAAGGGACTAGCGGATGGATTGATTCACGAGTCGCAACTGAGTCGCCCTTCTGCGACTTCCACCGTGCCTGAGCAGCTATCACTGCAATATCCATCTTCTGCTCCGACGATAGATTTTTAGCCATCGCCGCACCCACTCTTCGTAGGAGCAAGTAAAAACGGTGAGCGGGCCAACACCCCGCCATTTTCTAAAACCAGTTCTACCCTTAGATGTCGAGGTTTTTGACGTCGAGGGCGTTCTCTTCGATGAATTTGCGGCGGGATTCTACGTCCTCGCCCATGAGGGTGGTGAAGATCTCCTCGCAGGCGGTGATGTCTTCGAGGCGGACCTGGAGCAGGGTGCGGCGTTCTGGGTCCATGGTGGTCTCCCAGAGCTGCGCGGAGGTCATCTCGCCGAGGCCCTTGTAGCGCTGGACCTGGTACTCCTTTTTGCCCTGCTCGATGACGTACTCGAAGACCTCGCGGGCGGTCTGTTTCTCGACCGGGTCGCGCGAGACCTTGCCGCCGCGCTTGGCGGACTTGGGTTCGACGATGGTGGCGGGAACGCTGGCTGCGGCGGCTTCGGCGAGGCCGTCGATGCTAGTGGCTTCGGATTCGGAATCGGAATCGGCGGCGATGTCTTCGGGCTCGGCTTCGGCTTCCGCCACGTCCTTGGCGGACTTCTGCGCGTACTCGATCAGGAAGGGCGGCTGCATGCGGTCCTTGAGCTGGGCGTGCTTGGCCAGCATCTGGCGGCTCTCGACGGTGGAGGCGAGCGCCCAGTCGATCTTGCGGATGGTCCCCTGCGAGTCGGTGAAAGTGACGGAGTAGAGCTTGCGCTCCTCGTCGAAGAGGATGTCGCTGACCTCGCGGAAGTGGGAGGGCTTGATGAGGTCCTTGAGGCGGCGCTGCATCTCCTTGAGCTTTGCGGGCGACTCGAAGTCGATGCGGCGCGCGGAGTCCTTGCCCTCCTGGGCAAAGATTTCGGCGAAGGCCTCGGTGACGGGCCGGTTGCGCAGGCGCTTCTCGACCTTGTCGAAGAAGCCGAGGTAGTCGTTGAGGCGCGAGATGAATTTGGTGAGTTCCGCGCCCTCGATGCGCTCGCCGCCTTCGCCGTGGCGCAGCACCATTCCGTCGGAGGCGCGCTCGACCATGACCTTGACGTACTCGCGCTCGTCCTTGATGTACTCCTCTTTGCGTCCCTTCTTGATCTTGAAGAGCGGCGGCTGCGCGATGTAGATGTGGCCGCGCTTGATGAGGTCCGTCATGTGGCGGAAGAAGAAGGTGAGCAGCAGGGTGCGGATGTGCGAGCCGTCCACGTCGGCATCGGTCATCAGGATGATCTTGCCGTAGCGCAGCTTGCTGGGGTCGAAGTCGTCCTTGCCGATGCCGCAGCCGAACGCGGTGATCATGATGCGGATCTCTTCATGGCCGAGCATCTTGTCGTAACGGGCCTTTTCGACGTTGAGGATCTTGCCCCTCAGCGGCAGGATGGCCTGGAACTTGCGGTCGCGTCCCTGCTTGGCGGTGCCTCCGGCGGATTCTCCTTCGACCAGGTAGATCTCGCAGCGGTCGGGCTGGCGCTCGGAGCAGTCGGAGAGCTTGCCGGGCAGGCCGCCGCCATCGAGCGCGCCCTTGCGGCGAGTGAGGTCGCGCGCCTTGCGGGCGGCCTCGCGGGCGCGGGAGGCGTCGATGGCCTTGTTGATGATCTTCTTGGCGATCTGAGGATTCTGTTCGAGGAATGCGCCGAGGCGCTCGTTGACGAAGGCCTGCACCGTGCCTGCGATGTCGGAGTTGAGCTTGCCCTTGGTCTGGCCTTCGAACTGCGGCTGCGAGAGCTTGACGGAGATGACGACGACCAGGCCCTCGCGCACGTCGTCGCCGGAGAGATTTTCCTTCACGTCCTTGAAGAGGCCGAGCGACTGGCCGATGGCGTTGATGGTGCGGGTGAGGGCGGTCTTGAAGCCGGAGAGATGCGTGCCGCCGTCCACCGTGTTGATGTTGTTAGCGAAGGTGAAGACGGTCTCGGAGTAGGCGTCGTTGTACTGCAGGCCGATCTCCATGGCGACGCCGTCGCGCTCGGCCTCCATGTAGATCGGGTCATTGTGCAAAACCTGTTTACCGCGGTTCAGATGCTTAATAAATTCCTTGATGCCGCCGGCGTACTTGAAGAGCTGCTGCTTGCTCTCGCCGGTCTTGGGGTCGGTGGTGCGCTCGTCGGTGAGCGTGATCTCCAGGCCCTTGTTGAGGAAGGCAAGCTCGCGCAGGCGCTGGGCCAGCGTGTCGTAGTTGTACTCGGTGACGGTGAAGATGGAGCGGTCGGGGAGGAAGTGGACCTTGGTGCCGAGTTGTTTCGACGGACTCATGCGGCGCAGCTTGCTGATGGGCTTGCCCTTGGCGTAGTCCTGCTCCCAGGCGAAACCGTCGCGCCAGATTTCGACGTCGAGCTCCTCGCTGAGCGCGTTGACGCAGCTTACGCCGACGCCGTGCAGTCCGCCGGAGACCTTGTAGTTGGAGGCGTCGAACTTGCCGCCCGCGTGGAGCTTGGTGAGGACCACCTGGACGGCGGGCATCCGTTCGCCGTTGGTGACCATGTCGTCGACCGGGATGCCGCGGCCGTTATCGACGACGGTGATGGAGTTGTCGACGTGGATGGTGACATCGATGCGCGTGGCGTATCCGCCGAGGGCCTCATCGACCGAGTTGTCGACGACCTCGTAGACCAGATGGTGCAGGCCCATCTCGCCGGTCGATCCGATGTACATGGCGGGACGCAGGCGAACGGCGGCGAGGCCCTCGAGCACGGTGATGTTTTCGGCGGAGTAGCCGTTATGCTCGTGCGCGGGTAGCGGCGCGGAAGGCGGGGTCGCGGGGGTGGGTTTTGCGTCCTGATTTTGAGCTGCCAGTTCAGGCCCAGGGCTGATTACGGTCGATGCCATTCACACTCCATGCGGCGATGGTGCGGCCGCAAAAATCAGGGACTGGAAACCAGGGGCTGGAAGCCGGCCCGAAGAGATCAGAAAAGGCGCGCCAAATCAATGTTTTCAGCGAAATAACGCCTTCTATTACCTCTTTGATTATAGCACGTTTCCGGGGGTGGTTTTAGGGGTGGAATTCGGTGCAAAACGGGGGATTAATAGGCTATTGAAAGGGGTTGCGGCGGGGGTGGATGAGGTGGCGTCCGGGGCGTGTTGCGCTACGGACAAAATACGGAGATTCCGGCCTACGCCAGTATGACGATTCCTGGGTGTGTGCTTCGCTCAGAATGTCGACACTTTGTGAGCGGGGCCGAAAAAAGAATGGGTACCCGCTAGCGGACGGCGATCTGGCCGTAGTTGGAGGCCGTCCATGAGGTTGTGGTGATGGACTCGACGGGAGCGGTGCTGCCGGACTCGTCCGGGGTGAAGATGTCGATGGCCATTTGGTTCGTGGTGGGCGCCTGGGTGAAGACGTAGAGGTTGTCGAGCGCATCGACCGCCAGGCCGGCGAGCGTGTCGGATGCGACGGCGGTCAGCGTGCGGGTGGGGGTGGCATTGCCGGTGGCGCCGGGCGCGAACTGCACGACCAGAGAAGAGTTGCTCGGCTCGTTGAACGAGGATACATAGAGGTTTCCGGCCGAGTCGACGGCCACGCCCCAGGGGATGCCAATACTGGTATTGGCTCCGCCGAGGGTGTTGGAGGGTGCGGCGTTGCCGGTTGCCGTGGAGGAGAAGACCAGGACGTTGCCGCCATCCGTGGTGGCCGTATAGATGATGTTGGCGACGTAGATGTTCTGCGCTGCGTCGACGGCGATGGAGCTGGGGGAGTTGAGCAGGGTGAGGCTGCCGGTGATGAGCCGCAGCGGCGTCGATGTTCCGGTGGCGGATGCCGCGAAGACGCTGATCGAGTTGCCGCTGAGCGCATAGATCTCGCCCGTGGCATCGACGGCGATGGAGGTTGCCGGCGCGGTGAGGCTGGCGCTGGCAATCGTGCGCGCGGGTGTGGTCGCGCCGGTGGCCCCGGGCGCATAGACCTGGATCTCGTAGAGCATGGGCGGAGCAGTGCCGACGCTGGCGGAGACGTAGAGATTGCCCGCGGTATCGACGGCCAGCGCCTGGAAGGAGGTCTGCATGGCGACGGAGATGGTGTTGGATGGAGTGACGCTTGTCTGCCACGTCTCGCCATTGAGCAGTGGCAGCTCGATCACGCTGCTGCCCGCCACGCCGCTGTTCTGCACCGCATAGAGGGTGAAGGCGGGCCCTGTCTGCTGGGTTTGGCCGCATCCGATCGCCAGCAGTACCAGCGAGACTGCAGCGATGGGAAGAAAGCGGTTCAGAGTCACGGTGTTCTCCTTGGAGCTTGTTTCATTGAATCTGCGAAGAGCTAGTCGTGGCGGCGGACGGATCCTTCCACTACCTTACGCTGCGGTGAAATGGACCGCAATTGATTTTCAACTTGGATGATCTTGAAAGTACATGGCTTGCGTAACTCGTCGAAGAGATGGGTTCAGGCGGGCGCGCAGGGTGTGCCGCGGCGGGCGCAGACGGGTGAAGAGCTATCATTCCGGCGCGGAATCGGCTACACTTGGAGGGTTGTCCAGAAACGCCAAGGAAACACAATGCCAAAGTTGAAGACCCATACGGGCGCTGCGAAGCGCTTCACCAAGACCGCGTCCGGCTTGTTCAAGCGCGGGCAGTCGAAGACGCGCCACATCCTCACCTCGAAGGCCACCAAGAGCAAACGCCACCTCGGCCAATCGGTCCTGGTCTCCAAGGCGGACACGCCGAAGATTGCACGGATGCTTCCCTACGCCTGAGATTTGGGCGCGAGTTTCACTGAGTCTTTCAAGTCGAGCCGCTGCGCAGTTTGAAGACGAGGCCGGATGGAACAGGCCACGGAGACGAACTGCAAAGGCAAAGGGCCAGTCAATGCGTTACGGCCCCTGGGTTTTGCGCAAGCAGACCCACCGAGACCTGGAGTTGCATAGCCTGAGTGAAGAGGAACCCTTTCCTCCAGCCGGGCGTAACCAAGATGGCGCAAAAGCGCCGTGAACTACGCAAAAGGAGAACGACCATGCCCCGTGTAAAACGGAGTACAAAACGCAGCGACCGCCGCAAGAAGATTCTAAAGCGCGCGAGTGGCTACTTCCTGACAAAATCCAAGCTGTACCAGGCGGCGCAGGAGGCCGTGGAGCGCAGCCTGAAGTTCGCCTACACCGGGCGCAAACAGAAGAAGCGGCAGTACCGCGCGCTGTGGATCGTGCGCATCAACGCGGCGTGCCACGCGAACGAGATCAGCTACTCGACGTTCATCAACGGGCTGAAGCTGGCGGGCAATGCGCTGGACCGCAAGATCCTGGCGGAGATCGCGGCGCACGACGCGGCGGGCTTTACCAGCCTGGTGGGCACGGCGAAGGCCGCGCTGGAGAGCGCGAAGGCCGCGCGGGAGAAGGCCAAGAAGTAAGTTCAGAGTTATAGGATTCGACAAGAGACACGGCCCATTGGGGTCGTGTCGTTTTTTGCCTGTGGGCTATTGTGCGCCGCGGCGCAGCAGGATGGTCTTGATGGTCTCGAACATGATGAGCAGGTCCAGGCCGAGCGACATGTGCTTGATGTAGTAGAGGTCGTACTCCAGCTTCTCCTTGGTCTCGGCGAGGGTGGCGCCGTAGCCGTAGCGGACCTGGGCCCATCCGGTGAGGCCGGGGCGGATGAGGGTGCGCAGGTAGTAGAAGGGAAGCTCCTGGGTGAGCCATGCGACGAACTCGGGCCGCTCGGGGCGCGGGCCGACGAAGCCCATGTCTCCGCAGAGCACGTTCCAGAGCTGGGGGAGCTCGTCGATGCGCGTCTTACGCAGGAAGGAGCCGACCCTGGTGACGCGCGGGTCGTCCTTGGTGGCCCACTTTGCGCCGTGGGCTTCGGCGTCGGTGAACATGGTGCGGAACTTGACGACCTGAAAGATGCGTCCTCCCATGCCAACGCGGTCCTGGCGGAAGAAGAGCGGGCCACGGGAGGAGAGCTTGACGGCCAGCGCGACGAAGGGGAAGAAGGGCAGGAAGAGGAGAAGCCCGAGGGCCGCGGCGGAGAGGCTGACCAACTGGCGGGTGAACTGCAACGAGGGCGGCAGGTGGAAGCCTTCGCTGTAGAGGAAGCTGGAGGGACGCAGGCCATCGAGCTGGATCTTGCCGTAGAGGCGCTCGCGCAGGGTGTGGTCCTCCTCGACTTCGATGCCGCGGAAGCGCAGCAGCAGAAGCTCCTGGACGGGCAGCTCTCCGCGCTGCACCTCCATGGCGACGACGATGCGGTGCACCGGTGGATCGGCCTTGGCGATGCGGGCGAGAACGGAGATCCAGAGCTGCTTGCGCTGGGAGGGCTCGAGCTGGACGTCCTCCCAGAAGACGACCTCCATGCCCATGTCGGGGTTGGAGCGAATGGCCTCGACGATGGAGCGCGCGTACTCCCCGGAGCCCAGGACGTAGACTCGCTCGCGGAAGAGCTTCTGCGCGCCGACCCACTCGTATCCCCTGCGCAGCAGGATCAGCGTGGGGGTGAGCAGGGCGAAACCGAGGGTATAGACAAAGGGGCCGATCAGGACTTCGGTATCGAAGTAGAGGAAGGCGGAGAGCAGGAAGCAATCGAAGCCGAGCACCAGAAGGATGCGGAAGTAGATCTGCTGGCGGGCGGAGAGGATGCGCGGCTCATAGAGATCGAAGTAGTAGGAGAGGACCAGGGTGAGCAGGGTGATGAGGGCGATCTTGAGCAGGCCCTGCTGGTACTCCAGCGCGATGAAGGCGTCGGGGCCGAGCATGATCCAGGTGGCGGCCAGAAAGCAGCCGCAGACCGCGCACGCCTCCGCCAGCAGGAGAATGATGGTGCGCGTGGGGTAGTAGACGTTCAAGAAGCGAATCATGAACTGAGGCGTCCCTGGTTATTCTTCAATCTTGTCGTATCCGTCGTAGCCATAGTATCCACCGGTCAGGGGAGTGTCCTCGACGGCGTTGAGGACCAGGCCCAGGACCTTGGAGGCCTTGAGTTCGGCGAGGGCGCGCTGGGCGACCTCGTATTTAGTGGTGCCGCCGCGTGCGACGAGCAGGACGCCATCGCAGGCGCGGGCGAGGTTGACGCCGTCGGAGACGAGGTTGACGGGCGAGGAGTCGACGACGATCCAGTCGAAGTGGGGCGCGGCCTCGGCGATGAGGCGGACGAAGCGGCGATTGCCGGAGAGGTCGGCTGCCTTGTCGCTGGCGATGCCGCCGGGGATGAAGATCAGCGAGGCGAGGCCCGCGGGCAGGGGATGGCCGGCGTTGCCGGGCATGGGGCGCTGCATGATCTGGGTGAGAGAGGCCTTGCCGGCGAGATACTCGGTGAGGCCGGGGCCCGGCGGCGCGCCCAGCAGCTTGTGCAGCGAGGAGCGGCGCATGTCGCCGTCGATCAGCAGCACGCGGGCGGCCTTGTGGCGGGCGAACGAGATGGCGAGGTTGGCGGCGACGAAGCTCTTGCCCTCCTGCGGCAGTCCACTGGAGACGAGGATGGACTTGAGCGTGTTCAGGTCGCGGAACTCCTGCATGCGCGAGCGCAGGCTGCGGAACTGCTCGACCGCGGCGCCGCGCTGTTCCAGCGCCGGGAGCTGATGCAGCGAGGGGAGCCAGGCGACCCTGGGGATGTTGGCGAGGTCGAGCGGGGAGTCGGCATCGAACTCAGCTTCGATGATTGGCGCGGCAGCGACTCTGGTTGCGGCGATTGGCGCGGCAACGGAAATGGGAGTTGGGACCGGAGGTGCGAAGGGGACTGGCGCGGCAACGGGAACCTGCGCGAAGGGAATGGATGCGGCGGGTTGTGCTGCGCGCGCGGGCTCAATGGCAACGGGAATCTGCGCGGCGGGAAGGAACTCTTCGGCGGCCGAGGGTTCAGCGGCAACGGAAGTTGGCGCGGCGGTGAGGACTGGCTCGGCGGGTGGCGATGCCGCAGCGGGTTCAGTGGACGCAGCGGGTTCGGCGGCGGGGCGGTTGGCAGACTCCATCGCTGCGCGGCGCATGGCTTCGTAGATCTTGCTCATCTCTCGTCGCCTCCTTCCTCGCGCCGCAGGCGATCGAGCGAAGCGGGCGTGCGGTCTGTGGGAGTTCCGAAGCGAGAGGAGGAGACCGTGAAGGACTGCGGGTCGAGGTCGAGGTCGCGCACCACGGCGTGGATGAGCGCGGCGGGGACCTGATGGAGCTGCTCGACGTAGGCCAGGATGAGGGCCTGCTCGCAGATGAGGTTGATGATGCGCGGGATTCCGCAGCTTGCGCGATGGATGGCGGCGACGGCGTCCGGAAGAAAGATGGGGTCGGAGGAGCCGGCGACGAGCAGGCGCTGACGGATGTACTCGGAGGTCTCGTCGGCGGCGATGGCGTAGGTGCGCGCCCAGAGGGAGATGCGCTGGCGCAGTTGGCGCAGGTCGGGCGCGGTGAGCTTCTCTTCCAGTTCAGGCTGGCCGGAGAGGACGATCTGCACCAGCTTGCGCGTTGGTGTCTCCAGGTTGGTGAGCAGGCGGACCTCTTCGAGCTGCTCCCAGGTGAGGTTCTGCGCCTCGTCGATGACGATGACCGAGGTCTCGTTGTGGCGGAAGCGCTCGATGAGCCAGCGGTTGAGCTGGATGAGCATTCCGCTCTTTGTGCGGGACTGGGGGACGATGCCGAAGTCGGCCAGGATGAACTCGAAGAAGTCGAGGACCTCCAGGCGCGGGTTGAAGACGAAGGAGCTGAAGACGCGGCCGGGTTCAAAGGAGGCGAGAGCAGAGCGCAGCAGGGTGGTCTTGCCGGTGCCAACCTCGCCGGTGAGGACGATGAAGCCTTTGTGCGCGCTGATGCCGTACTCCAGCGTGGCGAGGGCCTCGCGGGCGTGCGGCGTCCGCACCAGGAAGCGCGGATCGGGGCTGTCGGCAAACGGCGTGCTGTCGAGATGGAAGAAGCTCTTATACATGATTATCGGTGGGCTTCCGCGACCGGAGCATTGGTTGAGTTGCATCTACGGGGGGCTTGCGACTGAAGATCCGCTTCAGACGGGCGAATTTGCCGGGCTTGCGGTCTGCCACCTCGCCCGACCAGGCGATGACGGCCAGAGTGGGCAGTTTGGTGAAGGCCCAGACGTCGCGCTCGCTGCGCAGCGCGGTGTCGCGGTACTCCAGAAGGGCGGTGAGCAGCAGGCCGAGGATAAGACCGGCGCCGAGACCTCCGGTGGCGAAGACCCTGCGCTTGGGATAGGTGGGGCTGTCGGGGAGATTGGCCTCGTCCAGCAGGCTGAATGTCTCTCCTTCCTGGCGGTGCTCGAGGTCGGTGGCCATCTGGGACTGGTTGAGCTTGGTCAGATCACTATCGTACAAGGCCTGCGAGGTCTGGGTGTCTCGGGTCAGCTCCTTGAACTCCGCCTCCACCTGCGGGCTGGACTGGATGCGCCCCTGATAGGAGTGGATCTGCTTGTTGAGCTGCGCCTGTTCGGCGCGCTTGGCCTGGATTCCGATGTCGGCGGCGCGGATGCGAGCGCGCAGGTCCTGCGCGGCCGCGGAGTCGTTTTTTCCGGGTGCGACGATGGAGGACGGAGCGGCGGGCGACTGCGCCATCTTGCGCCGCAGGTCGGCGATCTTGCGGTTGATGGAGATGACGTCGGGGTAGTTCGCGGAGTAGCGGGAGGTGAGGTTTGTCTGCTGCGCCAGCAGGTCCTGTAGCTCCTTCTCGTCGGTCTGCGGAGAGGCTGCGCCGGGAGAGGACGCGGCCTGCTGGGCGAGCATCGTCTCCATGTAGGACTTGTCCTGCTCCATTCGGCTGAGGGCCTGGGTGGATGCGTCGAGCTGGGTGTTGAGGGTGCTGAGGATGTTGATGTTGTTGGCCTCATCCTCGGGCAGCATTCCGAAGTGCTCGCGCTGGAAGGCGGCGAGCTTTGCATCCTGGTCGTCGAGGGTGCGCTTGGCGCTGTCGAGCTGCTCCTTGAGGAAGTCGGTGGTGCCCTCGGCGGCCTCGGAGCGGGAGCGGAGATTGGCGCCGGTGAAGAGCGTGGTGATCTCCGCGCAAACCTCCTGCGCGGTGTGCGCGTCGCTGGCGGTGAAGAAGATCTTGAAGCCGGGGAGTCCGTTGGAGCGGGCGATCTCGCTTGTGATGGGCTGGATGTCGATGCTCTTGCGCGCCAGCGTGATGCGGTCGTCCATGGAGAGGTGCTGATCGGCGTAGAGGTTGAACTTCTCGATGATGGGCTGAATGCTGGAGCGGCTGAGGATCTGCTCCTTCATGGAGGCCAGGCGGCTGTTGATGTCTTCGGTGACGACCGAGGGAACAAAGTTCTCCGGGACCTTCTGCTGGTCGATGAGGACAAGGGTCTGGGAGACATACTGCGGAGGGATGTACAGGGTGGCGACGACAGCCAGCACCGGAAGAATAAACGTGGGAATGACGATGAGCCACCAGTGGCGCTTGAGGATTGCCAGATAATCTTCGACGTTCAGTGCGCGATGGCCAAGCATTTCATTCTCCTTACGAGTGACCGCCAAGACGGACCGCGGAGGGCGAGAAGGTGATCCCGAAGCCGGCCACATTGGAGAGACCGCTGAAGAGATCGACGGCGGCGCCCGTGCCCTGGTTGGACTGCTTTTGCAAAGTGTAGCTGGCGTATGCGGAGAGAGTGCGGGCCAGGGCGCGCGAGACCTGCACGCCGGCGACGGTGGTGTGGAAGGTGAAGGGGAGGGTGGCGGCCAAGGGCAGGTTCGAGGTCTGGGTGTAGGCTGCTGTGAGCGCTACCATCCAGACGCGGTCGAAGACGCGGCCGGTGGAGAAGGTGACGGAGTTGGAGATGGCCCCGCCGACCACGCCGAAACCGCTGTTGCTGCTGCGCGAGTAATTGACAGACGCGTGGGAGAACTCTCCCGTGAATGTGGCCGAGAGGTTGGCGAAGAGGCTCAGCTCGGGCGTGAGGCCCGGCGAGTCGATGCTGGTCCACTGTGGGCCGGCGGCGAGGCTGGCGGAGAGCTTGCGGGTGAACTGATGGCTCAACTGCAGGCTGGCGGTCTGGCTGGAGAAGCCGGGCTGACGGATGCCGGAGCTAGTGCCGGAGTAGGTGTTGCGCGAGTAGGCGAAGTTTCCAGCCAGTGAGTTGAGCGCGTCGATGCGATGGCTGAGGCTGGCGTTGACGGAGTCGCCGTCCGTGTCCAGGCCGGGGGAACTGGGGACGGTGGAGCTGCCGGAGTTGCTGAGGAAGCGCGTGAGGGAGTAGGAGCCGGAGGCGTTGAACGAGGTCTTGCCGGTGATCTGGCGCGCGAGGCTGAGGGAGCTGGTGTTGTCGACGCGGGTGGAAAAGCCGGTGAGCACTCCCTGGCCGGGATTGGCGCTCGTCGGCGCGGGAGTGGGGCCTGTCTGCACGGGGTTGACGCCGAGATCGCCGACGCCGGGGATGCCGGAGAGGCCGGTGGAGGCGGTCTGCGGAAGGTAGTTGACGGCGTCCGAAAGGGAGAATATCCAGCGCTGTGCGGTGACTGTTTGAGAGAGCGAGAGGTTGAGGTAGTTGTAGGAGGGCTGGTCTGAGCTGCTCCACGAACGTCCGCCGCTGAAGACCACGCTGAAGGGAGCGCGCGAACTGCTGGTGATGAAGGCGAGGTCTCCGTTGAGGTTGGTGGAGGATGCGATGCCGCTGTCGCCTAAGTAGTTGGAGGAAACGCTCTCGGAGGCGCTGACGGCGTACTGCATGGTGCCCGCAGCGCTGGGCAGGGAGAAGCCGGTGGAGATGGCCGAGGCTGCGGGCAGCGCCTGGGCCAGGGCGCGATGCGCCGTGAGCGGCAGCAGCAGAAGCAGGGCGAGGGCGATCTGGCTTGCGACGTGGGAGAACTTGATCATGGGACCACGATGGTGTCTCCGGGAACGAGCGAGACGCCCTGCATATCTCCCTTCTTGACGGCCAGCGTGTAGTCGAAGGGGATCTTCTGCTGCCTGTCCCCGCGCAGGATGTAGATGTGCTTCTTGGCGTAGGGTGTGAGACCGCCAGCGGTGGCGATGGCCTGCAGGACGGTCATACCCGGCGTGATGGCAAGCGGGCCAACGTGCATGACCTCGCCGATCAGGTAGATGCGCTTGCTGTTGACGGCGAGAACCGTGACGTCAACCTCCGGATCGGTGACGTACTGCTTGAGGCGGTTGCCGATGTCCGCAGCCAACTGCATGGGAGTGAACCCGGCGGCGGTGATGTCGCCGACCAGGGGGAGCGAGATCTTTCCATCGGGGCGCACGGGGAGGGCGGGTGTGGAGAGGTTGGGCTCCTGCCAGACCGTGATCTGCAGGGTGTCTTCCGCTCCGATGATGTAGTTGGCAGTGACGTTGGCGGAGTGGGCGGCGGGGACAGCGGCAGCGGGGCGCGCGGTGGTGGACGAGGTGGCGGGGTGGTTGATGGCGGGCGCGGCAGCTGATTTTGCGCCAGGCGCAGGCTTGACGGGCGTCTGCTGTGCGAGGCCCGCGGCGAGGGCCGGAAGCAGGCAGATTGAAAGAAGCGTGCGGCGCAGAGAGGTCATGGTTCTTGCCGGCTCGTCCGTGACGCGGGATGCAGCCGGCTGGACCCGGCTTCGCGACTCGCTTCCCGATCCGCATTGGGGGTCGAAGATCGCACCCTCACGGCTCTTTCCTTGTGAACAGAGTTCCATGGCAAACCGCCTGTTTGGGACGCTAACAGCCCGCGGCTCTTCTTGAAGGGGCCGAGAGCCGCACAGCGCACACGCGTCAATTTTATACTCTACTGGAGCGCCGTTTTACGGCCTTGCACACCCAGGTACCTCGAAAGACGTAGACCGCGAAGGTACCTTTTGCATGCGATAATCCGATGGGCCTGCGAATTGCCGTGGTTTGGTTCCGGGCTAGAGAAGTTCGTTGAAGAATAGGTCGGGCCTTCAGCCCTCGGTCGCTTGGCTGGCTTTGTCCCTGGGGCTACGCCCCAGGCTGGTATAGATCGGGACTTTGGCCCTTGGTCTCGTGCTGTGAATTAATGACTCAGAACTCTAGGTTCTGAGTCTGGTTCTGGTGGTGCGCGTGAAGTCGAACCCGATGCAAACGACCTCCGATGCTGCGATGCCTCCTGCCCTTGCTGCGAGCGGGCCGCTATCGCTTGTGGCCGCGGCGCTGCTGATGGTCGCGCTGCTGGCGGCGCTCTACCACGGCGTCGCGGTGAAGCTGGTGACGGACTGGTATGAGTTGCCGGACTTCTCGCACGGGTTCCTGATCCCGTTCTTTGCGGCATTCCTGTTATGGGACAATCGGCGAGAACTCCAGAGTACGGAGATTGCGCCGAGCTGGGCGGGCGTGTGGCTGGTCGTGCTTGGGCTGTTTGTGCTGTTGCTGGGCGTCTTCGGCGCGGACTTGTTCCTGCAGCGGACCTCGTTTGTGCTGCTGGCGGCGGGGCTGGTGTGGACGCTGCTTGGCCGAGCCATGCTGGGCCGGGTGAAGTTTGTGCTGTTTGTGCTTCTGCTGGCCATACCGCTGCCGACGATTCTGTTCAACCAAATCACGTTTCCGTTGCAGATTCTGGCATCGCGGCTGGCCAGCGCGCTGCTTCCTCTGGCCGGGGTCCCGGTGCTGCGCGAGGGCAATGTGATCCAGTTGCCAGCCATGCAGTTGGAGGTGGCCGAGGCGTGCAGCGGCATCCGTTCGCTGATGAGCCTGTTCACGGTGGCGGTGATCTACGGCTATTTTCTGGAGCGCAAGACTTGGCGGCGCGTGGTGCTGGCGCTGGCCAGCGTTCCCATTGCGGTGGCGGCCAATGGGGCGCGGATCTTCGGCACCGGGCTGTGCGTGCAGTACTGGGACCCGGAGAAGGCGATGGGCTTCTTCCATGAGTTCTCCGGCTGGCTGATGTTCGTGATCTCGCTGGGGTGTCTCTATCTGGTGCATCGCGCGATGGCGCTGGTGGCGGAGAAGGGAAGGCCCACGGCATGAGGAGCGCGCGGCCCTGGTCTGCACAATTCTGGGTTGTGGTGCTGCTGATGGCGTCGGCGGCGCTGCTGCTGCACCTGCGCGGAGATGTGGACCGTGTCCCGCCGAGCAGGCCGCTGAACGAGTTTCCGATGACGGTTGGGACGCGAACGGCGACCGAGATCGTGATGGATGCGGATGTATTGCAGACGCTGGGCAAGGGGGAGTTCCTGAACCGGGTGTACCATCCGCAGCCTCCGATCGAGGGCAGCGCTTCGCCGGAGAACGCAGGCATAGACGATCGCGCGTCGATCGGGCTCTTTATCGGGTACTTCCCCACGCAGCGGACAGGGCAGTCGATCCACTCGCCGCAGAACTGCCTGCCCGGCGCGGGATGGAACTTCGAGTCGTCGTGGATTACATCGTTGACCAACGCCGCAGGCAAAAAATACCAGGTGAAGGAGTTTCTGATCTCCAATGGAACTTCGACGCAGGAGGTCCTGTACTGGTACCAGATGCACGGGCGCGTCATCGCGGGCGACTATACGGCGAAGTTGTTTACGATTGCCGACTCGATCCGCTACGGACGCACCGACGCGGCGCTGGTTCGCGTCATCACGCCCGTCGAGCCGGGCGAGGACAGGCTGCAGGCGCGCGCGCGCGTGATGAAGTTTGCCGAGCAGATTGAGCCGCTGTTGCCGGCCTATGTCCCCGATTGAAGCGGCCGAAGCCCCGCTTGCGGTATTCGCGGGCCGCCGGTCGGATGAGAAGGATTGCAAGAGATGGCAGGGAAGAGAAGAATTGAAGGGAACGGCAAGAGAAGATGAGGAATTCGCTAATGTTCAAACTACGCAAAGTGCAGGTTGCCTGGGCCGCGGCGGTGGTGGTATCGCTTGCTCTGGTCTTCACCGCCGGATGCAGCCGCGACCCGAACGTGCGCAAGCAGAAGTACCTGGAGAGCGGCAAGAGGTATGAGGCCGCCGGCAAGTACAAAGAGGCCGCGCTGCAGTTCCTGAATGCGCTGAAGGTGGACAAGAACTTTGGCGACGCGCACTACGAGATGGCCAAGACGTACATGAAGAGCAACACCCCGATGCTGGCCTACTCGGAACTGATGAAGACGGTGCAGGTGAGTCCGGGGAACGTGCAGGCGCGCATCGACCTGGGGAACCTGCTGCTGGATGGGCGCGCCACCGACCGCGCGGAGGCGCAGGCCAACGCGGTGTTGGCACTCAACCCGAACGACGCGGACGCTTATGCCTTGCTGGCTGGGGTGGCGCAGCGCAGGGGCGACAACTCGGATGCGCTCCGGCAGATCCAGCGGGCCTTGCAGCTCGATCCCAACCGTGCGAGCTTCCATACCGCGGCGGCGCTGTTGCTGACGGCGGACCCGGCCAACGAGGCTTCGGCGGAAGAGGAGCTGGGCAAGGCGGCATCGCTGGACTCGAAGGACGCGACGCCGCATCTTGTGATGGCGTCGCTGATGGAGAAGAAGGGCGATATGCAGGGCGCGGAGCAGCAGTACGCGGCGGCGGTCGCCATTGCGCCGGACAACCTGCGGGCGCGCGCCGCGCTGGCCGGGCTCTACTTCCACGAGGGCAACAAGGACAAGGCGGAGCAGACGCTGCGTCAGGCGGTGGTCAATCTTCCCGAGAGCGAAGAGGCATCGACGCTGCTGCGGGACTACTACGCGAGGACGCAGCAGTTGGACCGCGGCGAGGCTGCGTTTGCGGAGCTGACTTCGAAGTATCCCAAGAGCTTCGCCATCAAGATCACCTACGCGCGCGTTCTGTTCGACAGAAAGAACTATGCCCAGGCGTCGTCGGTGGCCGCGGGGTTGACCAAGACCTATGCCGGCAATCCCCAGGTACAGACGCTGAATGCGCTGCTGTTGGTGAACACCGGCAAGATCGACGACGCAATCTCGTTGCTGAAGAAGGCGGTGAAGGACAACCCGAACGACGTGCAGATCCAACTGCTGCTCTCCCAGGTGGCGGTCCGCAAGGGAGACTATGCGACCGCCGAGACCAGCCTGCGCGAGGTTGCGAAGCTCAATCCCGGCAACCTGGATGCCGCCAGCGGTCTGGCGCAGATCGCGGTGCAGCGCAACGACGTCAGCATGCTCTCCGAGGTGGCGGACAAGACCATCCAGGAGCACCCGAATTATGCCCTGGCCTATCTATGGCGAGGGACGGCGGAGGCCAGCCGCAAGGAGTACGACAAGGCGGAGGCGGACCTGCAGGCGGTGTTGAAGGCAAATCCGGAGAACGCCGCGGCGTACCTGGTGCTGGGCCAGATCCGTTTTGCCCAGGGGCATGTCCCCGAAGGCGAGGCGATGCTGCAGAAAGCGCTGGACAAGGACCCGAACTCCGACCGCGCGCTGGGCATTCTGGCGTCCTACGACATCAAGCAGAAGCAGCCGACCAAGGCCCTGGCGCGGGTCGAGGCGCAGATTGCAAAGGAGCCGGGGAACGGCAACTTCTACTCCGAGCTTGCCGCCGTTCAATTGCAGACCAAGGACTTCAAGGGCGCGCTGGCCAGTTCGCAGAAGGCGATGCAGTTGAGCCCGTCAAGCATCGCCGCGGTGGACATCTATACCCAGGCCGAGGTCGCCATGAAAGACATCGATCCCGCGATCGCAACCTGGCAGGGGTGGACAGGTTCGCACCCCAACGACGCCCATGCGTGGCAGATGGTGGGATCGTTGCAGGAGGCCAAGGGCGACGTCTCGACGGCGATGGAGGCATACAAGAAGGCGCTGCAGATCGACCCCAACAATGCGATTGCGTCCAACAACCTGGCGTATCTGATGGTGGAGAACGGAGGGAACGTGGATGTGGCGCTGACCCTGGCGCAGGCCACGCGGCGCGCCATGCCGGACTCGCCAAATACCGCCGACACGCTGGCCTGGGTCTACTACTACAAGGGAAACTACCGCGCGGCGCGCGACCTGCTGGAGGAGGCGCTGCGTTCGGCGCCGGACAACGCTTCCATGCATTTTCACCTGGGCATGACTTACAGCAAGATGAACGACAAGAGCGACGCCGTACTTCATCTGAAGAAGGCCGCGACGCTTGCGCCCAACAGCAAGACGTCGAGGGATGCAAACGACGAGCTGGCCAAGCTGGGGTGAGGGCGGCGCGGCGCTGTTGAATCAGAGCGCGGCTTTCTTCTCTTTCCCGGCGAGGTACCAGGCGACGGTCTTCTGCAGGCCGTCGAAGCAGTGGACCTTGGGTTGGTAGCCCAGCTCCTTGGACGCGCGACTGATGTCGGCCAGCGAGTGGCGGATGTCGCCCGCGCGCGGCGGACCGTAGATGGGCTTGGCGGTAAAGCCGAGCTGGCCTGCGATGGCGGCGTAGACCTGGTTGAGCGTGTGGCTCTCTCCGGTGCCGATGTTGAAGACGCGGCCTGTGGCGACGGAGCTGGGCGCGATCGAGGCAAGCAGGTTGGCGCTGACCGCGTTGTCGATGTAGTTGAAGTCGCGGCTGGTGAGGCCGTCGCCGAAGATCGTCGGAGTGATACCGTCCATCATATGCGTGGTGAACTTGGCGATGACGCCGGAGTAGGGCGAGTCGGCAGCCTGACGCGGGCCGAAGATGTTGAAGTAACGCAGGCAGATTCCTTCCAGGCCATACGCGCGGTAGAAGGCCTGGATGTAGTACTCGCAGGCGAGCTTCTGCACGGCGTAGGGCGAGAGCGGAAGCGGCAACATATCTTCCTGTTTGGGCTGGGTGGGCTGATCGCCGTAGGCCGAGGAAGAGGCCGCGTAGACGATGCGGCGAACCTTGGCTTCGCGCGCGGCCAGCAGCAGGTTCAACGTCCCGTTGAGATTCGACTCATGCGACGTGAGCGGGTCTTTGACCGAGCGGGGAACTGATGCGAGCGCGCCTTGATGGAGGACGAAGTCGATGCCATCGCAGGCCGAGCGCATGGCGTCGGCGTCTTGCAGATCGGCCTGCTGGAAGTCGATCTTGTCGCGGATGCCGACCAGGTTGTCGAGAGTCCCGGTGGAGAGGTTGTCGATGCCGCGCACCTCGTGTCCTTGCTCCACCAGCGTGTGGGCCAGGGTCGAGCCGATAAAACCTGCGATTCCGGTGATTAAGTAACGGGCCATCGATCCTCCACTCAGAATATTTTTCCGAGCTGTCGAGCCATCTTATCGCAAACCCAAAAATCGTCGCGGTTGCAGGTCTACGCAGGATCAATACAGAGGCGCAGCAATTCCAACTATATCGGGCGTAAGGTTGGATGCGATAATCGGGAGCATGTCGAATCCCAGCAAAGCGAAGTCCAGCAAAGCGATGTCCAGCAAAGCTAAATTCATCCAGGCGAACTCCGGCAAGGTCAACCTGCCGCGGATTGCCCAGGAGCGTCTCGCGCGCCTGGAGGCGCGCACGGCCCGGATCGGAGTGATCGGACTGGGATACGTCGGGCTGCCGCTTTCGCTGCTGCTTGCGGAGGCGGGATTTAAAGTGACCGGCTTCGACATCGACGCAAAAAAAGTGGACGACCTCGAAGCCGGACGGTCTTACATCTTCCGCATCGCGACCGCGGAGATCGTGGCCGCGCGGCAGAAGGGCTTTAGCGCGACGACGAAGTTTGCGCGTCTCGCCGAACAGGACGCGATTATCCTGTGCGTCCCGACGCCGCTGACGGCGCATCATGAGCCGGACCTGAGCTTTGTGGAGAACACGGCCAGGGCCGCGGCCCCGTGGATTCGCGAGGGGCAGTTGGTGGTGCTGGAGAGCACGACCTATCCGGGGACGACCGAGGAGCTGCTGATTCCCGCGCTGGAGGCGGGCAATACGCAGGGGCTGAAGGCGCAGGCGAAGGGCGCGGCGGCAGAAAGTGGTGTCTTCTATGTTGCCTTCTCGCCGGAGCGCGAGGACCCGGGCAATGTCACCGTGGCGCGGCGCGACATTCCCAAGGTGGTGGGCGGGCACGAGGCGATTGCCACCCAGCTTGCGGCCACGCTCTACGAAGGGATATTCACCCGCGCGGTGCGTGTTTCTTCGACGCGCGTGGCGGAGATGACCAAGCTGCTGGAGAACATCTATCGCTGCGTGAACATCGCGCTGGTCAACGAACTGAAGCTGCTCTCACTGCGCATGGGCGTGGACATCTGGGAGGTGATCGACGCGGCGGCGACCAAGCCGTTCGGCTTCCAGCCGTTCTATCCCGGGCCGGGCCTCGGCGGACATTGCATCCCCATCGACCCGTTCTATCTGAGCTGGAAGGCCAGGGAATTCGACTTCAACACGCGCTTCATCGAGCTGGCCGGCGAGGTGAATGAGGCGATGCCCGCGCATGTGGTGCAGTATGTTGCGAAGGGGCTGAACCGGCACAGCAAGGCGATGAACGGGGCGCGGATCCTGATGCTGGGGATGGCGTACAAGAAGGACATCGACGACCTGAGGGAGTCGCCGTCGCTGACTGTGATCGAGCTGCTGCGCGAGCAGGGCGCGGAGGTGCTGTACAACGATCCCTACTTCCCAACCGTGGGCCGGGGACGCCACTACAACCTGAATATGACTTCGACTCCGCTGGTCGATCTGGAGCAGTACGACTGCGTGCTGATTATGACCGACCACACGGAGTACGACTACGCGACGATTGTGGCGCAGTCGCGGCTGGTGGTAGACACGCGCAATGCCACCAAGGGGATCGCGTCCGGTAAGATCGTTCGCTGCTAGCTCGTTGCAGCCGGGCGGCGTAGGCTGGATGAGGTTATTTTGCGGGCTGCGCAGGCTGGAGGGATTTGGATGGTGGATGTCAAGACAATCAACGACGCGTTTCTACAGATCGGCGGACGCGGCGACAAGAGGGTATGGCGGTGGATGGACCCGAATGCGGGGGGGGTGGGGGAGTGGAAGCCGATCTCGTCGGCGAAGGTGTATGGGCGTGTGCGCGCGCTGGCGGCGCGGCTGGCGGAGTGGGGCGTGGGCAAGGGCGACCGCGTGGCGCTGCTCAGCGAGAACCGCTGGGAGTGGCCGGTGACGGACTTCGCCGTGCTGGCTCTGGGTGCGGTGGATGTGCCGTTGTATACCACGCTGACCGCCGAGCAGGTGGGGTATATGTTGCGCGACTGCGGCGCGAAGGTTGTTATGGTCTCTTCGTGGGAGCAGGTGGAGAAGGTGCGCGCGGCGGGTGAGCTGCCCGCGCTCGAGCACATCGTCGTGATGGATAAAGGGGTGATGGATAAACCCACATCTCAGAATCAAGATGTGGGGCACCCGGTTTCGTGGATGGGTGAACTGCTGGAGGGTGCGACGGCGATGCAGGGGCGCGACGCGGAGTTCGACGCACGGGTGCGCGAGGTGCAGCCGGAGGACCTGGCGACGATCATATACACCTCGGGAACCACCGGCGAGCCGAAGGGCGTGATGCTGACCCATGGCAATATGGCGAGCAACCTCTGCTATTCGTCGCGCGAGTTTGATTTCAGCGAACAGGACTGCTGCATCTCGTTTCTGCCGCTCTCGCATGTGACGGCGCGGCACCTGGACTATGTGCTCATGCTGGAGCATGTGACGCTGGCGCATTGTCCGCATTTCAACCAGATTACAGTGGCGATGAAGCAGGTGAGGCCGACGGTCCTTGTGGCCGTGCCGAGGGTCTACGAAAAGATTCGCCAGGCAGTCGAGGGCAAGTCGCACGGGGTGAAGAAGGCGATTCTGAATTGGTCGCTGAGCGTGGGCAAGAAGCATCGCGACGAGACTCTGGCGGGAAAGCAGCCCGGCGGATTGCTTTGGAAGCTGGCGGAGAAGCTGGTCTTCTCCAAGATTCGCGCGGCGTTTGGCGGGCAGGTGTGGCTGTTTGTGTCGGGCGGAGCGCCGCTGGGGATGGATAACGCGGAGTGGTTCGCCGACGTGGGCATTCTCATCTTCGAGGGCTATGGGCTGACGGAGACCTCGCCGCTGATTGCGCTGGATACGCCGAAGCGGCATCGCATCGGCACGGTGGGTGCGGTGCTACCGAATGTCGAGGCGCGCTTCGCGCCGGACGGCGAGCTGGAGGTGCGCGGGCCGTCGGTCTTCCACGGCTACTGGCAGAAGCCGAATGAGACGGCGGAGGCGTTTACCGAGGATGGATGGTTCCGCACCGGAGACATCGGCAAGATCGATGCGGACGGGTTCCTCGCCATCACCGACCGCAAGAAAGAGATGCTGAAGACCAGCGGCGGAAAGATGATTGCGCCGCAGCCGATCGAGGGCAAGCTGAAGGCGCGCCTGCTTGTCGGCAACGCCGCGCTGGTGGGCGACAAGCACAAGTTTGCGTGCGTGCTGATCTCACCCAACTTCGCAATCCTGGAGAGCTGGGCGCGGGTGAAGGGCGTCAGCTATCCGGCGGGCGACCGCAAGGCTCTGGTGCGGGTTCCGCAGGTGGTGGCGCGCTATCAGCGCATCGTCGATGAGCTGAATGCCACGCTGGCGCCCTACCAGACCATCAAGCGGATCGCCGTGGTCCCCGACGAGTGGACCGTCGAAGGGGATGAACTGACCCCCAGCATGAAGCTGAAACGCCGCGTGGTGGAGCAGAAGTACGCCGCCCAAATTGCGGAGTTCTACAAGGATGAGGCGACGGCGTCGCGTTAGGTGCTGGCAGTGTAGAGTTGCGGTGAGAGGTGTACATGGACTGGTGCGGCTGTGAGAGCGTGGAGGGCCTTGCGCGCGAGGTCTCTGGGCGGTCTTCGGGAATGGGGAAGGGAATTGCGGCGGATGGGGATGCCGCGGGCGTGAGCGCGGCAGATGAGGCGCGGATGTGAGCGGCCCGCAGGGAGTTGTCGAGGGGGAGTGGCGGCCCAACTTTAATCCGTGGCTGATCGCCGCGGTCGTCTCCATGGCGGCGTTTCTGGAGGTGCTGGACACAAGCATTGCCAACGTGGCGTTACCGCACATCGCCGGCAGCCTGGCGGCCAGCAGCAGCGAGAGCACATGGGTGTTGACCTCGTACCTGGTGTCGAACGCGATTGTGCTTCCTGCCGCGGGTTGGATGGTGAGCGCGCTGGGGCGCAGACGGTATTTTCTGATCTGCCTGTCTGTCTTCACGCTGAGTTCGATCCTCTGCGGAATGGCCACCAGCCTGCCGATGCTGCTTGTGGCGCGAGCCATCCAGGGCGCGGGCGGAGGAGGATTGCAGCCCATGGCGCAGGCCATCCTGATGGATTCCTTTCCGGCCAACAAGCGTGGCCCGGCGGCGGCGCTGTTTGCGGTCAGCGTCTTTGCGGCGACGGCTGTAGGGCCGACCGTGGGCGGCTGGATCACGGACAACTACTCCTGGCGATGGATCTTTCTGCTCAAGCTGCCGCTGTGCCTACTGTGCTTGGTGATGGTCTATCGCGTGGTGGAGGACCCGCCATTCCTGAAGCGGCTGAAGAGCTTCCGCTTCGACTACATCGGTTTCTCGCTGTTGATACTTGGGGTGGGCGCGTTGCAGATCTTCCTCGACAAAGGGCAGGAGGACGATTGGTTCGGCTCGCACTTCATCGCCACTTTGGTGGTGACCTCGGCGGTCTGCCTGGTCGCGCTGCCCCTCTGGGAGTGGTACCAGAAAGACCCGCTAGTGGATGTGCGGCTGTTCAAGAATGTGAATTTTTCCGCATGCTGCGTGCAGATGTTTTTTATCGGCTTCATCGGGTTCGCCAGCATCGTGCTGATGCCGCTGTTTTTGCAGACGCTGATGGGATATACGGCGTCGCTGGCGGGCGAGGCGGTCTCGCTGGGCGCGCTGGTGATGTTCGTTACCATGCCGGCGGTGGGTCTGCTCAGCTCGAAGATCCAGGCCCGCTATCTGCTGGCCGCTGGGTGGGTGATGATTGCGGGCAGCATGTGGTTCACCAGCCGGATGATGGACCTGCAGATGAGCTTCAGCGCGGCCTCGTGGGTGTGCGTGGTGCAGCGGATTCCGATTGGGCTGATCTTCATTCCGGCCAGCCTGGCTGCGTACTTTGGACTCTCGCTGGAAAAGAGCACGGCGATTGCGGGGCTGGTGAACTTTGTGCGCAACATCGGGAGCAGCGTGGGGACTTCGTTTGTGACGACCATGCTGGCGCGCCGCGCGCAGTTCCATCAGAACAGGATGGCGAGCAACATCTCCATCAACGACCCGACGTTTCGCAACTCCGTCGCCGGGCTGGCGCAGCATCTGGGGCGGGCCGGGCTGGGCTATCCCGCGTCGCTCAACCAGGCCGTGGCGCGCATCTATGCGGAGGTGTTGCGCCAGGCCGCGGCGCTGTCGTTTATCGATGCGTACTGGCTGCTGTTTGTCTTCTCCGCCGCGATGATCTTCACCGTCTTCTTTGTGGCGAAGAACAAGCCGGGCGAAGACAAGGCCGGAGCGGCTTACTAGAAGCAAGAGCAAGGACAAAAGCAGATCCCTGCGGGATGACCAAGCAAGAGAACAAGCGAGGTTGCGGCTTCAGTCGAGCAGGCGGTTGGTGATGGCGCTGTAAGCGTCGATGCGGCGGTCGCGCAGAAAGGGCCAGTGCTGGCGCGTGGTCTCCACCAGCGCGGGGTCAAGCGTCGCGGTCACAATCTCTTCCTGGTTGTGGCTGGCCTGGGCGAGGATGCGGCCGAAGGGATCGGCGATGAAGCTGCCTCCCCAGAACTCGATGCCGCTGGCGGTGCTGTGGTCGCCGGGGCCGCGGACCTCGGTTGTGCTGCCGTCGGGATTGGAGTGGATCACGTCGCCGTGCTCATGGCCCACGCGGTTGACGGCGCAGACGAAGACTCCGTTGGCGATGGCGTGAGCGCGCTGGATGGCCTTCCACGCGGAGTACTGCGCTGCGCCGAACTCGGATTTTTCGCTGGGGTGCCAGCCGATGGCGGTGGGGATGAAGATCGACTGCGCGCCCGCCAGCGCGGTGAGGCGCGCGGCCTCCGGGAACCACTGGTCCCAGCAGATGAGCGCGCCGAGGGGGCCATGGCTGGTGGGGATGGCGCGAAAGCCCAGGTCGCCGGGCGCAAAGTAGAACTTCTCGTAGTAGAGCGGGTCGTCGGGGATGTGCATCTTGCGGTAGATGCCACTGATGTTGTCAGGCTCGGTGGATTCATGATCCAGCACGGCGACCGTGTTGTGGTAGAGACCCGGGGCGCGGCGCTCAAACAAGGACGCGATCAGCGTGATCTTGGCTTCTCGTACGACTGCGGAAAGACGCGCAGTCGAAGGGCCGGGGATCGGCTCGGCGAGGGCGAAGAGGGCGTGGTCCTCGCGCTGGCAGAAGTACTGGGAGCGGAAGAGCTCGGGCAGGCAGATGAGCTCGGCCCCGGCGCGCGCGGCCTGGCGGACGAGGCCGGCGGCGTGGTCGAGGTTCTCCTCGGTGGAGGGCGCGCAGGCCATCTGGATGAGTGCGACGCGAACGGGATCGGCTGGCATAGTTCCTCCTCTCTAGTTGCGCAGTGGCTTCATAATATGCTCGATGGCGGCGCGCTGGTCGCCCGTGGGCGGCAGCAGCGGCAGGCGCGGAAGGCCGCCGAAGTAGCCGTTCAGGTCACAAGCGAATTTTAGACCGCCGAGACTTTCTTCGGTGAGGCGCGCGGCCTCATTGAGTCGGGATTGCTTCTCATCGGCCAGCGTTTGGTCGTCGTCCTTCCATGCGGCGAAGACCTCGTAGCAGGCCTGCGGAGCGGCGGCGGCCAGGGCTGGCGCGGCTCCGACGGCTCCGGCGCGCAGGGACCCGAGGATTGCCTGCGTGTCTCCGGTAAGAATCTGGAAGCCTGCGGACTTGGTGCGCGTGCGGAGTTGCGTCGTTGGTGGCGCTTCAGCGACAGCGTTTGCGGATGCGGCCCGGTCTGAAGCCAGCGAATCCGCGGAGACGAGCGATGCAGTCGCGCGACTGGCGGCGATCTTCATGCGCGCGGTGATGGCGGCGAAGAGCTGCGTGACAGTGACTTCGCGCTTGATTGACGCGGTGCGGCGAAGGATGGATTCGATCTCGGCGGGGCTAGCCGCGGCATCCAGCAGGCCGAGGATGCGGGGATGGGCGGCGAGCTCGACCAGCGCGTCGATGGGAATGCGGCGCGCGCGGCTGCTGAATAGAACGACGGGGAGCGGGGATCGGTCGGCAACGGTCTTGAAGTAGAGAAGAAGTTCGCGGCGGCTGGCTGTTCCTGGTTGATCGCTGGAGGCAAAGTTCTCATCGTAAAAAATCGAAGGCGCGCCGATGAGGATTGCATCGTAGTGCAGCTCGTCGGCGCATTCGGCGAGGGCAAGCGTTGCGCGGACGCTCGAGCGGGAGATGCCGGCGAGGAGAACTTTTTCCGGTGCGGCGGTCTGGGATGCGACGCGCAGGACCTCGCGCGTCTCCTCGTCCGTGAGCAGGGCCGGTTCGCCGCTGGGGCCGAGGACGACGAGTCCGGCGGCGTGCGACTTCGAGGTGCGCACGATGTTTGCGGCCAGCTTGGGCAGGTTGAGGCGGCCATCCGGATGGAAGGGGGTGGTCAGCGGGATGTGCAGGCCTTCGAGCAGCATAAAGTCAGCGGTAAGTGGTCAGTGGTAAGTGGTCGGAGGAAGAGCTACGGCGCGACGGAGGCGGGGTAGTAGATGGGCCAGCGCTCGTGTACGCTGTGCGCGAGCAGGGCCGGAGTGGGGTCGATGGGGAAGGCGCGGCGCGCGATGGCCAGCATTGCGGCGTCGTGAATGGAGTTGCCGAATGCGGCGTCGGGCCGCGTGATGCCGACACGGGCCAGCGATGCGACCTTGGCCTCGTCGGTGGGGACGTCGATGAGGGTGGGGGTGACGAGGCCAGCTTCGGAATCGACGGCGACGCGCGCGGCGAGGATGCGCTCGGAGGGAATATCGAATCGGCTCATGCCCTCCTCGATGACCCAGTTGCAGGTGGAGCTGACGGCCCATATCTCGCAGCCGCGAGCTTGCAGTTGGCGGACCAGGCTGTGCATCTCTGGAAAGATATTTTTCTCGATGCGCTCGGCGAAAAACTCGGCGGCGGCGGCGCGCATCTCGCTCTCGCGCAGGCCATGGTAGATCTGCACCATCTCGCCGCAGATGGCCAGCTCCGAGACATCGCCGCGCAGGTAGCCGCGATAGCGGTCGTCGAGCCAGTCGATGGCGTCGCGCGAGAGCAGACCGCCATCGACGGTCCAGCGCATGAAGCCGATGCCGGCGTCGCCCGACCAGAGCGTGCCGTCGCAGTCGAAGACGGCGACCCCGGGCGCAAGCGCGTGGACGGCGGCGTGGAAGTCGGCGGTGGTCAGGGTTTTGGGCTTTGCGGCGGTGCTCACTTGTGGGGCTGCTCTTCTGCACGAACCTTCGTGCGCGCGAAAAATGGCGTGATTCAGCAATTTTACATCGGATGGAACCGTCTAGATGGGGGGCTGCGCCGCGACGATAGGGATTCCGGGGGGTGGGGTGAAGATGAAGTCGGTGGCGGGCAGCGGAATGTCTTCTTCGAGGTTGCTGAAGGTGAACTCGGTGCTGGCGCCGTCCGTCTCTTCCAGCTTCAGGCGCTCAATGGCTCCATTGGGAGCGACGATGAGCGTGAGCAGATGGACGCGCTGGGCCATGCCCTTGGGGACGCCGGTGATGCGGAAGCTGGCGCCGTCGGGCGCGGTAGCGAGCTGCTCGAGTTCCTTTGCGAGCTGGGTGTGGCCGAGCAGAAGACGCAGCGGGGAGCGCAGGTCGTCCAACTGCTTGGCCGGGGCGCGCGAGACCTGTGCGTCGCCGGGCGTGTAGAACCAGGCGAACTTGCCGTCCAGGACAAAGAGCTTGCCGGGCGGCGCGCCGTAGCTCCAGCGCATGAGGCCGGGTTTTTTGAGGGTGAGCGTGCCGCTCTCGCTGCGATCCATGCCCATGCCGGTGTAGCGCTCGGTATAGCGCGCGCGCAGGCTGCGCAGGTGGTTGTAGTGGTCGTCTACGCGGCGGATGAGGGCGGGGTCCTGCGCACGGGCTTGTGCGATGAGTGCAATGATGAGGCAGATAAATGCGAGATGTTTTGCTGCGGTGGGATTCATCGGGGTCCTTCGACTGCGTTTGGCGCAACTACGCCAAACTCCGCTCAGGATGACAGAAAAAACTGACAACGGCAAAGGAAGAAGCAGATTCCTCCGCTGCGCTGCGGAATGACAAACGAAACGCTGCGAAATCACTGACAGCGCGCGGCTACTGGAGGGACTGGGTGCAGTTGGTGGCACCGGTGGGGTCGATCTTGACGATGTTGTTCTCATCCGAGCAGTAGCCGTTGTCGCCCGTCTTGCCTACAGACTGCGGCACACCCGTCACCTCGTAGGAGTTGTACACGTCCTGGTTGTTGATGGTGACCTTGGTGCCGCAGGTGATGGTGAAGGTGTAGCCGGACTTCTGTCCCGTCGCCGCAAGCACGGGATCGAGGACCTGCGCGGAGGTGGCCGTGGGCGCGCCAGACTTGGGATCGCCGCCCAGAGCGGCCAGCGGGCAGGCGTATCCGTTGTACGAGGAGTTGTACATCGTCTCGGCCTGGCCGATGGTGCGGATGGTCTGCGCGGCGGAGGTCTCGTCGGCGTGCTTCTTCAGCTTGAGCATCTGCGGCACGGCCAGAGCCATCAGGATCAGCATGATCGACATGACGATCAGCAGCTCGATGAGCGTGAAGCCGGATTCCAGGTTCGAGGTTCGTGGTTCAAGGTTCGAGGTGTGCTGCGCGTCGGTTCGAGCGGTGGTCATCATGGTTCCTCTGCGGCGAGATGAGCGTTTCGATCTCGTTTGAAACTGTATCAGGGCGCGGCTCAACATGCGAGAGCTTCGCGCGTGACGTCGAGCGGGCCGAGGTTGCCAAGCACGGTCAGCGCGATCGCCTCGGGGCGGAAGAGCTGGCGGGCCAGCGCCTGCACGTCGGCGGCGGTGACGGCTTCCACTTCGGAGACGATCTCGTCGACCGAGAAGAAGCGGCCGAAGTACATCTCCTGCCGCGCCAGATTCGACATGCGGCTGGCGGAGCTTTCCAGGCCGAGCACGATGTTGCTCTTCAACTGGTCTTTGGCGCGCTTCAACTCTGCCTCCGGGACGGGCTCTTCTTTCAGACGGCGCAGCTCTTCGATGGTGAGCCGAATCACCTCGGGGGTCTTCTCGGCGGAGGTGCCGGCGTAGATCGAGAGCGCACCCGTGTCGCGGAAGGGGCTGGTCTCGGAGTAGATGGAGTAGGCCAGGCCGCGGTCTTCGCGAATGGTCTGGAAGAGGCGCGAGCTCATGCCGCTGCCCAGCATCGAGTTCAGCAGATAGACGGCGAAGCGAGCGGGCGAATCCACCGGCGGGGCCGGAACGCCCAGGCAGAGCTGAACCTGCTCCAGCGACTTCTTGCGCTTCAGCGTGATTTCGGCGAAGGTGGCGGGTGCCGGTGGCTTGGCGGGCGGAGCGCCGGTCGAGGCCCCCAGCCCACTGAATCGCTCGCCGACCTGCGCCACAAAGCGGTCGTGGTCCAGGTTCCCGGCGGCCGAGAAGACCATGTTGCGCGGCGTGAAGCGGCTGAAGTAGAAGTCGAAGACGATCGGCTGGGTGAAGCTGGAGACGCTCTTCACCGTGCCCAGCGTGGGGCGGCCCAACGCGTTGCCCTTCCAGAATTGTTGCGTGAATGTCTCGTGGACCAGATAGTCGGGCGAGTCCTCGTCCATCTTGATCTCCTCCAGAATCACGCCCTGCTCGCGACTAATGTCTTCGGGAGTAAAGGTGGGATGCAGGACGAGGTCCGTAAGAAGTTCAAGTGCAGGTGGAATATTTTCGTCCAGAACTTTGATATTGAAGCAGATGTTTTCCTTGCCAGTGAATGCATCCAGGTTCCCGCCGATGGAGTCCACCTCGCGCGCAAACTGACGCGCGTCGCGCGTTGTCGTTCCCTTGAAGACCATGTGCTCGACGAAGTGGGAGATGCCGTTCAGCTCCAGTGGCTCGTCGCGCGAGCCGGAGGCGATCCACACGCCCATGGAGACCGAGCGGACGTGGGGGATGCTCTCGGTGAGTACGAGCAGGCCATTGGGGAGGAGTGTCCGGCGGATGTTGCGGGAGGGGGATTCAGTGATGGCGGCTGGGGTGAGGATTGCGGACATGCGGCTCCTTGCAGCTTTATTGTGTCACAGTGGGTTGGATGTTGCGTGGGCGCGCATGGTTGAGGGGCGGGTAAACTGAGTGCTGGCGATGGCGAAGGATTCAATCACGATCGAGGCGGGACGAGCGGCTGCCGCGAAGCCGCTCTTTGGAATGACGCCGGAAGAGCTTCGCGTCGTGATGGTGGAGGCGCTGGGGCAGTCGAAGTATCGCGCCGCGCAGTTGGCGGAGGCGCTCTACAAGCAGCGGGTGCAGTCGCTCGACGAGATCACCACACTTCGTGAAGACCTGCGCCAGCGGCTCGCGGCCGAGGGCTACAGTGTGGGGCTGCCGCAGATCGCGCAGACCGCGCGTTCCGTCGACGGAACCGAGCGATATCTGATGCGCATGGCCGACGGCGAGACCGTCGAGACGGTGTGGATGCCCGATGGCGATGGCGGCGAACGCGGCGACGGCAGCGAGGCCGCGTTGGAGGAAGAGGCAGAGGAATCTGTCGTAGCTTCGGCCGAGAAGAAGGTTCCCGTTGCCAATGACATACAGGACGGCTACAAGCGCGCGACCATCTGCATCTCCAGCCAGGTGGGCTGCGCGGTGAACTGCCAGTTCTGCCTGACGGCGCGGCTGGGGATGCGGCGCAACCTGACCGCGGGCGAGATTGCCGGACAGGTGGCTGCGGTGCTCAACCGCCAGCGCGTGCGCATCGGCAGCGGGCGCGGCGTCCAGACACCCTCGCGCATCAACCTGGTCTTCATGGGCATGGGCGAGCCGTTTCTGAACTACGACGCATTCATGCAGAGCGTCCACGTCCTGCGCGCGATGGGCATTCCCGAGTCACGCATGACGGTCTCCACCAGCGGCATCGAGCCCGCAATCCGGCGCTTCGCCGCAGAACCCGTGAGGCCCAAGCTGGCGCTCAGCCTCAACGCATCGAACGACGCGGTGCGCCAGCAGATCATGCCGGTGACGCGCAAGTGGAACATCGCGGCGCTGCTGGATGCGTTGCGCGCCATCCCGCTGGGCAAGCGCGAGTACGTGACGTTTGAGTATGTGTTGCTGGGCGGCGTCAACGACCAGCCGCGGCACGCGCGCGAGGTCCTTGCGCTGCTCTCCGGGATGAAGGCCAAGGTGAACCTGATCGTCTGGAATCCCGGCCCGGGCATCGACTTCCGCGAGCCTGCGCCGACCGACGTTGCCGTCTTCCATCGGATGCTGATCGACGGGGGAATCCCCACCTTCACCCGCAAGCCGCGTGGCCGCGACATCTACGCCGCCTGCGGCCAGTTGAAGCGCACCGTGGACGCGCCCGGGCCACTGGTGGAGATTGCAACGAGTTAGCTCAGATCGTGTGGATCCAGCGGTGGCGCGGAGGGGTTCTCATGCGAATCGAAGCGTCGTATCATAGGGGAGAAATGCCATTTCCAATCAAAACTTGCGTAGTGTGTGAAGAGGAGTTCGAGCTGAAGCCGGACAAGCCCGGCTTTGCCAATCGCTGCCCAAAGTGCAGTCAGCCAGAGGCCGATGAGCAGGCGAGCAGCAAAGAGCGCATGGACGCCGACGAGCTGAAGAGCGTGCGCGAGGCGAACGCGGCGCGGCGCCAGGCGATCAAGGACCTGCTGTACAGCAAGAAGTAGCGGCGCGGAGCCACATATCAGGTTTTAGAATGGCGGGTATGGCGAAGAAACTGAAGACGCTGCGCTGTCCGACGTGCCGGACGATTGTGCTGGCCGGGAGCGAGGACTTTCCCTTCTGCTCGGACCGCTGCCGCGTGATCGATCTGGGCAAGTGGGCCAGCGGAGGGTATGTCATCAGCTCGCCGATACACGATCCTGAGTTGTTGGATGAGCTGGACGGCCTGCGCGACCGCCAACTCTCCGATTCTTCCGGCGGCAGAGGGGACGCCAACTGATGACGCATGGGAAGGGAATCGCCGGACCGGAGAGCGCGCGGCTGGTCTGCGAGAGCAAGACGCGCTGGGCGTGGGTTCTAGGGACGTGGTTCGGCGCGGGGCGGATGAAGCCCGGTCCAGGGACGTATGGCTCGGTGGCCGCGGTGTTGCTGTGGTACTTAGCGGCGCACCTGTTTCATCCGGGATGGTTTGCGCTGGCGATAGGAACTGCGCTTGCCGCGTTGGTGACGACACTGATCGGCATTCCTGCCTCCACGATTGTGGCGCGCGAGTCGGGCCGCGAGGACCCCGGCTTTGTGGTGATCGACGAGGTGGCCGGCCAGTGGATCGCTCTGATCGCAATTCGTCCGGACTGGCAGCACGCGGCGCTTGCGCTCGTTCTCTTCCGGCTCTTCGACATATGGAAGCCGTGGCCGATCCGGCGGCTGGAGGCGCTGCCCGAGGGCACCGGAATCATGCTGGACGATGTGGCGGCAGGAGCGCTGGCGCTTGCGGTGGGCTTGCTGTTGGCTCGCTGGGTGTAGTTTGCGCTGTGGCGCGAGCCGGTCTACGCTTGGGGTGAGATGAGCGCTATACTTCGAGGATCGAAGACAGATGGGCCGCATCTGGAGACACTGAGTCCACCGGCGGCGATGCCGGGCGGAGAAGTGGAACTGCGCGGCTCGGGGCTGCTGGGCGCTGTGCTGCCGCGCCTGACGGTGGGCGATACCGAGGCGGTGCTGTCGTTGAGCAGACCGGAGCGGGCTGTGATTCAAATTCCCGATGGGACAACCTCGGGTGCGGTGGTGTTGGTGCGCGACGGTCGTGCGAGCAATGCGCTGCAACTGCGCGTCGCCGTGCCCATGGCGGCGGAGCTGCATCCGGTGGCCAACCCGGCGGTGGACGCGGAGGGCAACGTCTATGCGACGTTCTCCGGCGCGCGCGGCGAGAGCGTGCCCGTGTCGATCTATTCCATCGCGCGTGACTTCGAGATGCGCCCGTTTGTGCGCGGCATTCTGAACGCTACCGGGCTGGCCTTCGACGCGGACGGCACTCTCTATGCCAGCTCGCGTGCCGAGGGGACGGTCTATCGCATCTCGCGCGCGGGCGCGGTGACCACCTACGCCGAGGGCATGGGCATCGCCACCGGCATTGCATTCGACCGCGAAGGAAACCTCTTTGTCGGCGACCGCTCGGGCACCATCTTCAAGGTGGGGCCGGAGAAGGGACGCACGGGCGGGACGCTGGCAAGCGGCGGGCAGGCTGGCGCGGAGCAGACCGGCGGCGAGCTGGCAGACCGCGAGATCTTTGTCTACGCCACGCTCGAGCCCAGCATGGCCGCCTACCACCTGGCCTTCAACGACGAGGGCACGCTCTTTGTCACCGGGCCGACTACATCGAGCAATCAGGCGATCTACGCCATCGACCGCGACGGGCGCACCACGGTCTTCTATCAGGGACTGGGACGCGCGCAGGGCATGGCCTTCGACGTCGACGGCAACCTGTATGTCGCCGCGTCGCTGCATGGGCAGCGGGGAATCGTACGCATCACGCCGCAGCGCGAAGCATCGCTCGCCGTCTCGGGGAACAATCTCGTCGGCCTCGCGTTTCTGGACGATGGCTGCGCCGCGCTCGCCACCCGCGACGCCCTCTACCATGTTGCCTTGGACATTGAGGGACGGCGGCTGGTGTAGTGGGCGGGGATTCTCAAGCGTGCTAATTTGATCGGTTGATTGCTTCCCCAAAGCCGACTGTTGAGGACTTACGTGGTCGGAATGTTCTTTGCAGTGGCTGGACAGGCGCTTGAATGATTACTCTACGACGCTATCCTTCGTGACCATCGAAACCTTCTCCCCTTGGCACCAGCGGTGAAGCAGATGACCGATGCCGTTCGGTCCGCCATTTGTGAATGGATCGGTTGGCCATTCCACTTTTTTCGGTGCATTCGGATAAATCTGGATCAGTCTCAAATCGCTGATGCTTGCCGGCGGCTGAATTTCAGGAATACCGAGAGCCTGATATTCGGGATAGATGTGCTCGGTGACGACTTGAACTACGAAATAGCCGGTGTAAATAGTGTTCGCACAGCCTGTGCCGATTCGTGTCTTCTCGCCGTTGGCGAGAATGGTGAAGTCGGTGCCACGGCTCCCCAAATGAAACTCATTCAGCGCGCCAATCCAGGCCCTCGTTCGTGCCGGAATTTGAAGTCTTTCACGCATTGCCACGCGTTCTTCCCGCGTGTAGAAATTCGCGTTTCCTATACGCGGCTTAATCGAATCCTGGACCATCGCCGTCTTTACGGCCCACTCTGTGAGTATCTTCATTCCACCAGGGTCGATGGTGAGCGGTATGTTCTGGAGCATAATCTTGAGGCGAGGAGCATTCTTGTCCTCGATCCGGCTCATCCATGTGTTGTTGCAGGTGTGGCATACGGTATTGATCGTCTTCTCGAGGTCGTTCTCGATTGTCTCCGGTTCTGATCCCTCTTGAACGCGGAGTGCGACCAGGTTTATGCCGTGTTCTTTCATGAAGCGATGCATCCAGTCAGGCCATAGATGCTCTTCACTTCCGGATTCGTTGTCGCAGAAGATGCAGGGAGGGTTCATGACCAATTATCACACCAAGCAGATCGATAGATAAACGCCATTCACGTAACGAATCTCGACGATGGATTGCAGGAAGGGGTAGAGCAAGGTGGGGTTGACGGCGTAAAACTAAGGGATGATTGCTGAGATTATTGCCTCCGGGTCGGAGATGCTGACGCCCTTCCGGCAGGACACCAACTCGCTCTACCTGACGGCGCAGCTCAATGAGTTGGGCGTCTCGGTGGCGTTCAAGACCATCGTTGGCGACAACCTGGAAGACCTGACCGGCGCGGCGAGGGTGGCGCTGGAGCGCGCGGACATTGTGATCTTCTCCGGCGGGCTGGGACCGACCGAGGACGACCGCACGCGCGAGGCTGTGGCCGCGGCGCTCGGCGTGGAACTGCGGCGCGACGCGCAGATCGTGACCGCGATGTACAAGCGATTTGCCGAGCGGCGCATGAAGATGCCGGAGAACAACGCGCGCCAGGCCGACGTGATCGAGGGCGCGGAGGTGTTGGCCAACGCCAATGGCAGCGCGCCGGGGCAGTACATCGACACCGTGGTGGGACGCCACCGCAAGATCGTGGTCCTGCTGCCTGGGCCGCCCAACGAGTTGAAGCCGATGTTCGAGGCCGAGTGCAGGCCGCGCCTGGCGGCCACGCTGCCGGAGCGGCACATGGCGCGGCGCATGTTGCGCATGGCGCTGGTGCCGGAGTCGCAGGTGGATGCGCGCACCGCGCCCATCTACAAAAAATATAAAGATGTGGACACAACGATTCTGGCCGGTTCGGCGGAGATCCAGTTGCACTTCGTCTGCGCGAAGCCGACCGAGGCCGAGGCGCAGGCCCGCGTGGACGAGCTGGCGGAGAAGATCGAGCAGGAGATGGGCGAGGCAATCTTTTCGTCGCACGGCGAGTCGCTGGAGGAGGTGGTGCTGCTGATGCTTGGCCTGCGCCACATGACGCTGGCCGCAGCGGAGAGCTGCACTGGCGGCCTGCTGGCACAGCGGCTCACGGCGGTTGCGGGCAGCTCGCGCTACTTCCTGGGCGGCGCGGTGGTCTACGCGGACCGGCTGAAGACCATCTTCGCCGAGGTCCCCGAAGAGTTGGTGCGCGACGAGGGACCGGTGAGCGAGCCGGTGGCGCGCGCCATGGCCGAGGGGATTCGCCGGCGCACGGGCGCATCCGTGGGCGTGGGCATCACGGGCATCGCCGGGCCGGGGCCGGGCGCGCCGGGGCCGGACGCCGGGAAGCCGATCGGGCTGGTGTATATTGCGATCTCCTACGCCGGCCTCAGCGGGGGCACATCGGTGACGGAGCTGCATATTACCGGCGACCGCGAGCGGGTCCGCTGGTGGGCCAGCCAGCACGCGCTGGAGCTGGTGCGGCAGGGCCTGCTGGAGCGCACATGATCTTTTAACGCAGCTCTGTGCGAAGCATTCTGCAATTGCTTGATAGACTCTTGAGGGAGAAGGAATGAGTTGGCTTACACGTTGACGATGAATCCCTGGACTGTCTCCATCTCGATTGCTTACCTGCTGGGGTCGATCCCTTTTGGCTATCTTCTGGTGCGCCTCTTCCGCCAGAAAGACGTCCGCGAGCAGGGAAGCGGCAACATTGGCGCAACCAATGTGGCGCGCTCGGGCGGCACGAAGCTGGGCGTGGTGACGCTTCTGCTCGATATTGGCAAGGCGGTTGCGGCGGTGATGATCGCGCGGCACCTGGCGCCGGGAGTATATGACGTGCAGGTGGCTGCGGCGGTTGCCGCCGTTGTGGGCCATGTCTTTCCGGTGTGGCTTGGCTTTCGCGGAGGCAAGGGCGTGGCCAGCGCGCTGGGAGTATTTCTGGTGCTCACCTGGCCATCAACGGTGGGGATATTGCTGGTATTCGCGGCGGTCTTTGCGCTGACGCGCTATGTCTCGCTGGCGTCGATCGTGGGGTTGGCGACGTTTCCTCTCTTCGGCTTCTACTTTGTGGCCCAGCACACGCCGATCACGCCCATGATGAAGTTCGGATTTCTGTTTATTCCGCTGTTGATTATTTTGAAGCATCATGGAAACATCCGACGGCTGATGAATGGCACGGAGAGCCGCTTCAGAGTTGGCTCTGGATCGGGAACTGGAACGGGAGAGGCGGAGGCATGAGCCGGATTGCTGTTTTGGGCGCGGGTGCGTGGGGAACGGCGCTGGCCATCTCGCTGGCGCGGCGCGGCGGACACTCGGTTGTGCTCTGGTCGTTCCTGCCGGAGTTGGCCGAAGAGATGAAGGACACGGGAGTCAACTCCCTCTTCCTGCCCGGCTACATTGTGCCGGCGGACGTGCTTGTGACCGCGGATCTGGCGAAGGCGGTCAAGGCGGCGGAGATTGTGCTGTGCGTGACTCCGTCGGAGCATCTGCGCGGCGTTGTGGGGCAGATTGCGCCGCTGCTGTCGGAGGATCAGATTGTAGTCAGCGCCGCCAAAGGGCTGGAGAAGACGAGCCTGCTGCGCATGTCGCAGGTGATTGCGTCGCTGACCGCGAACCCTTGCGGAGTGCTGAGCGGCCCGTCGTTTGCGGCCGAGGTTGCCGCCGGGATTCCCACCGCGATCGTGGCCGCCGGCGCGCCTGCGGTCGCGCAGTCCATCCAGCGCGTGTTCAGTTCGCCCACGCTGCGCATCTATACCAATGACGACGTGACCGGCGTGGAGCTGGGCGGCGCGCTGAAGAACGTGATCGCGCTGGCTGCGGGCGTGGTGCATGGACTGAATCAGGGGAATAACGCGGCGGCTGCGCTCATCACGCGCGGCATTGCCGAGATTACGCGCCTTGCGGTGGCCTGCGGCGGACGGCGGCAGACGCTGGCCGGCCTGTCGGGGCTTGGCGATCTGGTGCTCACCTGCACCGGCTCGCTCTCGCGCAACCGCATGGTGGGCATCGAACTGGGCAAGGGACGGCAGCTTGCGACGATTCTCGAGGAGATGAATGGCAAGGTCGCGGAGGGCGTTCTGAGCACCGCGGCGGCGCTGGGACTGGCCGCGCGATACGGCGTAGAGATGCCCATTACCGAGCAGATGGACGCGATCCTGCACCGCGGCAAGAGCCCGAAAGTTGCGATCCACGAGTTGATGACGCGTCCCGGCAAGGACGAGTAGAAGCGCAGCACCGGCTCCGGTTGATAAACTAGACTCCTCATGGCTTTTTCTCTCTTTGGCAAGCGCGGGCCCAACTCTGAAGCAACAGAGGAACGCAAGAATTTCGACGCGAATGGGGACGCGCCTTTAGTCGAGGAGAAGCGCGGCCTGTTCGATCGCATGAAGCAGGCCGTGACGCGCACGCGCGACTCCTTCTCGGAGTCGATCGGTTCGGTGCTGGCGCTCACGCGCGAGGTGGACGAAACATCGCTGGCGGAGCTGGAGACAGTGCTGCTTGCCGCCGACATTGGAAGCGCGACCGCGCGAAAAATTATCGAGCGCCTGCGTCAGCGTGGCCTGCGCCAGGGAATCGAGGGCGGCGACGAACTGAAGCGCCTGCTCAAGCTCGAGCTGAAGGCGGTGCTCGACGAAGTGGCGACAGAAGATGTGGTTCCAACAGCCACGCCTGAAGTCGTGATGATGGTGGGCGTGAACGGCACCGGCAAGACCACCACCACCGGCAAGCTGGCCGCATACTACACTGCGCAGGATCGCTCGGTGATGATGTGCGCGGCGGACACATTTCGCGCGGCGGCGATCGAGCAGCTTGAGATATGGGCCGCGCGGTCTGATGTGCCGATGATCAAGACGAAGACGGGCGGCGACCCATCGGCCGCGCTCTACGACGCATGCACGGCGGCCAAGGCGCGCGCGACCGATGTGCTGATCGTCGACACGGCGGGCCGCCTGCACACCAAGTCCGACCTGATGAAGGAACTGGACAAGATGCGCCGCACCGCTGAGCGGCTGGTCCCCGGCGCGCCCCACCAGACGCTGCTTGTGATGGACGCGACCACCGGGCAGAACGGCCTGCAGCAGGCGCGGCTCTTTACCCAGGCGGCGCACGTGACCGGAATTGTTCTGACGAAACTCGACGGCACGGCCAAGGGCGGAATCGTTCTGGCGATTGCCACCGAGCTTGGCCTGCCCGTGAAGTTTGTTGGTGTGGGCGAAAAGATGGAAGACATTCTGCCCTTTGACAGCGCGGCGTTCGTGGAGTCGATGGTGAAGTAAGACAGTGGTAAGTGATAAGTGGACAGCGGTAAGTGGTCAGCGTGGGAGATTCAATGGAATCGCGTGAACAGTTCGACGAGCGGTTCATGCTGCGCGCGCTGGAGATGGCGCGTGCGACGGTGGGGCTTGCCTCGCCCAATCCGCAGGTGGGGTGCGTCGTGGTGCGCGCGGGCGAGATCGTCGGCGAGGGCGCGCATCTTTATGACCAGCGGGATCACGCGGAGATCGTTGCGCTGCGGCACGCGCGCGAACGCATCGCCGATCTCACCGGCGCGACCGTGTATGTCACGCTGGAGCCGTGCAGCCATCAGGGGCGAACGGGGCCTTGTGCGGATGCGCTGATCGCGGCGCAAGTGCGGCGTGTAGTCGTCGCCACGGTCGATCCCAATCCGCAGGTCAGCGGGCGCGGGATCTCACGTCTGCGCGCTGTTGGAATCGACGTTGCCCTCGGAGTCTTGCAGCCTGAGGCACGCGCGATCAACGACGCCTTCGCGCGGTCCATCCGCGCGGGCCGTCCGCTGGTGACGCTGAAGACCGCGCTCTCGGCTGACGGAATGCTCGCACCGCCTGCCTCCGCGCGAACCGAGAAGAACCCTCACTGGCTCACCGGCGCGGAGTCACGCGCCGAGGTGCAACGCATGCGACACGCCGCGGATGCAGTGCTGACCGGCATCGGCACGGTGCTTGCGGACGATCCGCTGCTGACGGACCGCAGCGGTTTGCCACGGCGACGGCCGCTGCTGCGCGTGGTCCTGGACGCGCGCCTGCGCACGCCGCTGGACTCGCAGCTTGTGCGCTCGGCGCACGACGACCTGCTGATCTTCTGCGACGAGCAGGCAGCGACTAACCGCGCGACTGCGTTGCAAGCCGCGGGCGTTACGGTCGAGCGCATCGCGCAGCAGGATGAACGGATCGCTGGGCAGGGTGGGCGGCTCGATCTGAATACAGTGCTTGCGGCCCTTGCCGCGCGGCAGATTATTGGCGTTCTGCTGGAGTGCGGCTCGGAGCTGAACGGCGCCTTCCTCGCGCAGAATCTGGTGGACAAAGTTGTACTCTTCCATGCGCCGACTGCGCTGGAGGCGGGCGCAATTCCATTCGCCGCAGGATTTGGCTCGCCGTCTCTGCTGGAACAATCGCTAAAGAAAATGTCGCGCACAAACTTCGGCGCGGACGATTGCGTGGCAGGCGTTCTGCGCGATCCCTGGGGTTGATGAGAGCAGACCGCCGGTTCGATCTCATCGCACAACGAATAACTCTCAACTTTTATTGCGTTCTTTGAGTGAGCTGCATCAGGTGTTCCTGCGCGTTGAAGGCGGGGCCGAGTTGCGGCGCACGCTTATAACTTCCGTCGGGCTGTAGCAGCCGCGCCTTGGTGTTGTCAGCCAGATACGCGGCCAGAATCTCGTTGAGCAGCCGCGCCGCGAGCGCCGGATCGTCGACCGGGAAGACAGCCTCGGAGCGCTCGACCAGGTTGCGCGGCATCCAGTCCGCGCTGCCGCAGAAGACCTCCGGCTGCCCGCCATTCGCGAAGCTGAAGATGCGGCTGTGCTCCAGAAACCTCCCCACAATCGAACGTACGCGGATGCGCTCGCTGAGTCCCTTCACGCCGGGTCGCAGCGAGCACATGCCGCGCACGATCAGGTCGATCTCAACGCCCGCGTTCGATGCCTCATACAGCGCCTCGATGGTTGCGTGGTCGAGCAGCGCGTTCATCTTGGCGACAATCGCGGCGGCCCGTCCCGCCTTCGCGTGCGCCGTCTCGCGCGCGATCAGTTCCAGAATGGCAGGCGCCAGAGTCAGCGGCGCCACCAGCAGCGGCGCGTAGCTCTCGACGTCGGACTCGGCCGTCAGGTAGCGGAAGACGGATTGAATCGCGGAGGTGATCTCCGGTCGCGCGGTTAGCAGGCTAATGTCGGTGTAGAGCCGCGCGGTCACCGAGTTATAATTTCCCGTGCCCAGGTGCGCGTAGCGCCGGATCGCGCCGTCCGGATCGCGGCGCACCATCAGCGCCAGCTTGCAGTGCGTCTTCAGCCCCAGGATGCCCAGGAAGACGCCCACGCCCGCGTCCTCCATCTCGCGCGCCCAGCGGATGTTCGATGCCTCGTCGAAGCGGGCCATTAGCTCCACCACCACCGTCACCTCTTTGGACTGCGCGGCCTCGGTCAGCGCCTTGAACAGCGGCGAGTCGGCGCTGGTGCGGTAGAGCGTCTGCTTCATGCTGACGACTGCGGGGTCCTCGGCGGCCGACTCGATGAACTCCTCTACCGTGGCGTAGGAGTCGAAGGGGTGGTGCAGCAGGATGTCGCGCGTGCGCAGCTCGTCGAACAGGTTCTTCGACTTGGGCGAAAGGTGGGTGTGGCGGCCATGAAATTCTGTGTACTTCAGGTCGGGCCGGCGGACCAGGCCGGGAAGAGTCATCAGCCGCGTCAGGTTCACCGGCGCGTCGGTCTGGAAGACCTGCCAAGGGTCGAGCTCGAAGTTGGTGCGCAGACGTTCCACAATCTCCGGCGAGGCGGCGGACTCGATCTCCATGCGCACGGCGTCGCCCTTGCGCCGGTTGTACAGCTCCTCGCGGACGCTCTCCAGCACGGAGCGCGACTCCTCTTCCTGCAGGTAGAGGTTGCTGTTGCGCGTGACGCGGAAGGCCGCGCGCGACATCACCTGGTAGCCGCGGAACATGCACTCCACCTGCGACTCGATCAGCTTGTGCAGCAGGATGAAGTCGAAGCGTCCCTCGCCGCTGGGCAGTTGCACCATGCGCGGCAGGGCGCGCGGCACGGTGACCACGCCCAGCGCGGCGCCGGGCCGCGGCACGCTTCTGGCCTTGCGCTTGGAGTGCAGCAGAAGAGCGATGCACAGCGCCTTGTTCAGCACGCGCGGGAAGGGGTGCGATGGGTCGATGGTCACCGGCGTCAGCAGCGGATCGACCTCGGTCTCGTAGAAGCTGAGCGCATAGGCACGCGCGCGTTCGTCGAGCTGTTTCCAGTCCAGGATGCGGATATTCTCGGCGGCGAGCGCGGGGCGCAGCTTCCGGCTCCAGCACGCGTACTGCGCGTCCACAAAATTGTGCAGCACCACGCTCAGCCGGTCCAGCCGCTGCTGGAGCGTCAGGCCGCTCTCGTCCGCGCGCTGCGGCTGGTCGTATTCGTCCTCGATCCGCTGCAGCAGACTGGCCACGCGGATCTCCACAAACTCGTCCAGATTGCTCGCCGTAATGGCAAGAAACTTCACCCGCTCCAGCAGCGGATTGCCCTCGTCCTCCGCCTCTTCCAGCACCCGCTGGTTGAAGAGCATCCAGCTCTCGTCGCGGTCGAAGAAACGCTCCTCCGGGAAGGGAGCGATGGCGGGCTTTTTGGCGGACGATTTCGCAGCCTTCTTCGCGGTCGGGTTCTTGGCGGAGGGCTTCTTTGCAGTGGGCTTGCGCGCGTTGACTGCGGGCTTCTGCGCGGCCTGCTTGCCTGGCACCGTCTTACCGGCATGGCTGGACTTCGCGGTGGATGGTTTCTTCTCAGACATATAAGGCTCTATGAGACTACCGCACCGACGGCGAGAATGAAATGAAGGGACGATCAATTCTGTTTGCGTGAGAGGTTCGTCTACAGGCGATGACAGGGCGAGATGGGAGGCGCGCGGACGAGGAGATGAGCTAGGCTAGAGATATGTTTACCGGACTGGTGGAGACGACAGGCGAGGTGATTGCGTTTACCCCGACGGCGGGCGCGGCGCGGCTCACGATTGCCGCGCCGGGCATCGTCGAGCGTCTGCATCTGGGCGACAGCGTCGCCGTCTGCGGGGTCTGCCTCACGGCGCTCACCATCGAGCCGGACGCCTTTCCTCCGCGATTTTCGGCCGACCTTGCCGCGGAGACCATCGCGCGCACCACGCTCTCGCGCCTTGTGCCGGGTTCGCTGGTGAACCTGGAGCTGCCCACCGCGGCTGGATCGCCACTGGGTGGGCATCTGGTGCAGGGCCACGTCGATGGCACTGGCACGCTGATCTCGATTGAGCCGGTCGCAGCGGGAACCCAGCCTGACCTCGTGCAGAGCGGATGGACTTCGCCGGTCGCACCACAGCCAGACGCGTCGCAGGCTGGCGCCGGGCTGACCGACTGGGTGGTTCGCGTGCGCCTGCCCCAGGAGCTGATGCGCTATGTGGTTCTGAAGGGATCGATCGCGGTGGAGGGGATCAGCCTGACGGTCGCGGGAATCGAGGGCGCGGAGATTTGGATTGCGATCCTTCCCCACACCTACTCGGCCACCAACCTACACACGCTGGCGCCGGGGATGGCGGTGAACATCGAGGTGGATGTGATGGCCAAGTACGCCGAGAGCCGCGCGCAGGCCGATGCATCAAAGCGCGAACTGACGGTGGAGTCTCTATTGGCCAACGGCTTCTGAGCGCGCTTCGCCGCATCCTTCCGCTGAACCACTGTGAACGGATGCGGCGCGAGATCTAGCTCGTGCTGCTGTCCCAGTCGTAGCCCTGTTCGCCGTGCTGCGTCAGATCCAGGCCCTGTTCTTCTTCGTCCTCGCTGACGCGCAGTCCGACCAGATGATCGACGAGAAAGAGAATCACCAGCGTGCCCACGATGGCAAAGCCCCATGCCATGCCCGCTGCGGTCAACTGATGCAGCACCTGCGCGGGGTTGCCGTCCACCCAGCCCGTGGGCCGCGGATGACCGAGGGCATCCTTGCCGAAGATGGGGTTGATCGCGCTCGATGCAAAGATTCCGGTCAGCAGCGCGCCCATCGTCCCGCCCACGCCATGCACGCCGAATGCGTCCAGCGAGTCGTCGTAGCCGAACCAGTTCTTCACCTTCACCACCATGAAGAAGCAGACG